>AUXO017332863.1_pt1 | contig 118951 bp, 188 predicted proteins | sample 768731 | NCBI WGS metagenome assembly AUXO01 (sample SAMN02715735, study PRJNA202380) | gut metagenome | biome: sheep rumen | host: Ovis aries | place: New Zealand: Palmerston North
GAATTTGCATATCCTAAGCTCAGAGCGTTCTCAAGAGCTATTCCTTCTTTCTTAATGGCTTATGGTGATGAGACTACTACATGTAAAACATTAGCTAGAGTTATAAATAGCGAAATGTTTAAGGAAATGACTGGTATAGATTTGGCTGACTATGTGTACTTTATAGACAAAGAATACTTTAATGAGGCTGTATTTAATAGTTCTATTAAAGAGTTCTTGAATCTAAAAGATAAACTTAGCAACTATTTTGAGGACACAGACGAAGATATTTTTGACTATATTCCGCCTCAAAAAACTAATCAGATCTTTACACCTAAGAAAACTGTTAAGATGATGGTTGACTTCTTAGAACAAAATGATCCAGGTTGTTTTGATGACCCTAATCATACTTTCATTGACCCTTATATGAAGTCTGGTCTTTATATTACTGAAATTGTCACTAGACTTTTCAATAATGAAAATATAAAGAAAGCTTATCCTAATGATGAAGAAAGACTAAAACATATCTTTGAAAAACAAGTATATGGTTTAGCTCCTACTGAGATTCTTTACAAAATAACAACTAACTTCATATTTGGTTTTGATAAAGACAATAAATATGATAGAAGTCATTTTGTTCAGTTAGACGCTAATGAATATGTTGGTGGTAAACTACAAGAAAAATTGGATGAAATTTTTAAGTAATGTAAAAGGAGAATGATATGGATTTATTTTATTTAAGCAAAGGTGGTCCTTATGGAGATCCTATAGCTGAAATTTGTGAATATAAAAATGGCTATCTCTTAAAATGCTTTGGACCAGAAGAAATTTGCTTATCATTTGACTATATCTCTAAAAAAGATGGAGATGAGTTAATTAAATATAAAGATAATCCTGATAAAGCATTTGATGAATGCGGAGCAGAAGAAGTCTTTAGACATAATTATATCAGGCTTAAAGAATACGTTGGATATAATGATATTATTCAAGCTATCGTTTCTATTCATGGAGATGACATAGCTAAATTTATGAACCAAGTTGCACTTAAAATGAATATGGATGACTTCTTTGATTTTATGGAAGAAGATCTTGAAAAAGACTTTGATGATGTAGATGACTTTATGAAAGAAATTAAAGAAAAATCTACTTTCTTTGAACAGTGTAATATGTATGACTGGTATAAACACGCTTAAATAAAAGTAAATAATGTAAAAGGCTAGATATAAAAGTCTAGTCTTTATTTTAAAGGAGAATATATGATTAATGAGATTGACTTAATGCTTAATTTTACTAACGAGAAATATCAAAAAGAATTTGATGAAAAAGTTAGAAAAGAACAAATAATGACTATGTCAGATCATTTTTATCAAAAAAGTAGAGATCTAGGTACAATTAGATATTTCTTTGGAGGCTATAGAGATGGAGTAGATTGGGATGGTCACTATAAAATAAATGTTTTCTTTAGTGAAGAAAATTCTATAGGTTTATCTATTTTTAAGCCTATAAGTAGATTAATGAATACTAAAAAATTCTATGATCAGTTTAAGAAAGATCTTAGAGAATACATTGAATTTTTAAATAAAAATTGTAAAGAATTTAAAGAATTAGGAGATGAACCTGTATTTAGTACCAAAAATATAGAAAAAATAGTTCAATCTGCAGAATACTCAGAGGGTCATAGAAAAGTATTTGAATGAGGGTGTAATTATTACTAAATTAGTTCAATTGTCTCCATACATACGGAGGTTATTTTTAAAAAACTTAAAATGAAAGGAATTACTTAAATGTTTTCTACATTTTTAAATATAGGTCTTATCTTATCTATAGGGCTTTTAGTTTTATTTTGTAAAACTAAGAAACCATTATATTGGAATTTATTTTTAAGTTTAATTATTTGTAGATTAGTTACAACTAATTTTTTATATGCTCGTCTTGTCTCAGACGATACTGTTAATAATAATAGAGATGCTGTAATGATGATAGGTGCAACAGCCATAACCTATATTTCTTCTATAATTTTACTTATAATTGGTATTACAAAAAAGAAAGAATATAAAGTTAGTGCTAAGTTAGACAGAAATTTTTTCTTGATGTCTGCTGGTTATATTTTAATTGGATCAATGCTTTTCTTTATTATCCCAGGTATTTCTACAGCCATTATAATTAAAAGAATACCTAAAAATATTACAGATTATTTTGAAAAAACCTTTAATGATTATTCTGTAGAAGTAGTAAGTATTGACAAAAATTTTCCTTCTTATGATAGTTATGAAGTAACAATCAAGACTGATTTAGTAGATAATGATTGTAGAGTTTATACAGACTTAGATGGTAATATGTCTCATTTAGAACATAACTTTCTTGCTAAATATTTTTATAAAAAGTATGGCTATACCAAGACTTATGACGTAGAGTATAAAGCTGCAGATGGATCTTATATGATATATATGAATATATATTCATATGATTTAGATCATATACCAACTTTAAATGAAGTAATTGAAAATGGTGATGTATATTTAAACATATACATAGATGAAGATACTGCATTAGAATATGATAATTATGATCGAATCAAATTTATCGCAGAGACATCCATCAAAGCTTTAAATAATATGGAAATTACTAAAGATTTTAGTTTTAAGTTCATAGGATTGGGGACTTTTGAATATAAAGTTACTAAAAAGAATAATACTTTAACAATAAAAGGTTATGATTTTGACACAGATGATTTAGATCAAGATTATGAATATAAGACTTATGTTTATAATATAGACACAAAAAATATAGTAGAAATAGAAGAAGGAGAATAAAAAATATGAAAATTAATGAATTAGTAAAACTTTTAGAAAATCGTATGGAACATCCTGATAATGATATAGTTGCTATTATAGATGGTGGTTTTATGTGTGTAGGCTATGGTGGAGAATATAAAGTACCTATTCCTGAATTAGGAAATTCTAAAATACTAGAGCCATTCTATGAAAAATATCCTGGTCGTAAAGTGCGCCATATAGAAACATTTTATGGACATCTTGTTCTTACTGTAGATATTCCTCACCCTTATAAAGACACTTCATTTGATTATAGCTTTATAGTAATTGATAAAGATGGAAATGTAAGTAAACCTCTTAATGAGTGGTCTGATGTTCAAAAAGAAACTGGTTATTGGCGATAAGAAAAATAAATTATAAGAAATAAATTTGTGTTACTTGATCTAGGCTATTTCAAGAACTAGCAAGCATGTTGAAATATAGAAAATATAGTAGACAACTTATTGAAATTTTTTGTATAGAATTTAAACAAAATGATATTTACAAACGAAAGGAAGATAAAGTGAAAAAGACAATAAAAAATATTAATGGTGGTACTGAATTAAAACATGTAATTGGTCCGTTATATATTAAAAAAACATTAAAACATTTTAATTTTCCTGATGGTGACACAATTAAAAGAATACTTATTAGTATATTTATTATAGTAATTGGTATAGGTGTTATTATTGAAATGTTGTCTTTTAATAATAAAGATATTGATACTTTAGTACATAATAAATATTCTAATTGTGTAATTAATAAAACAGGATATGAATATACTGATTGGTCTAGTAGTGTAAGAATAACAGATGATATTAATAAGGCAGAAATAGCAAAAGTACACATAACTACAGATACTGAAGAAAGAGTATTATACTTTGAAAAAAAATCTTCTTTATTAAATAATTTAATTTTCCATAAAATAGCATTTAAGGAAATAGGAGATTATCCTAAATATTGTATACCAGAGAAATATGTTGAAACTGCACAAAATGTATATTGGGAAGACATCATATTTAAAGTAAATTCAGAGGGTACATTTGCATATAATTATAAAGATAATACTGGATGGGAAAAAGTTGACACTTTTAATTTTTCTTATCCAGAAATGTGTTTCCATAATGATTATTATGCTGGACAATCATATATATTTATATCTAAAGAAGAAGCTTATAAAAAAATTCAAAAATTAATTGAGGAAAACGCTAAAGACACTTTTGATAAAGGTGTAGAATAACTATAAAGGAGAATAAATTATGAAAATGTTAAAAGATGCAATCTATGAATATGACACAGTAATGTGTAGTACATATGATGATAGTGACTCATATAGTTCTGAAGGTTCAGATGATTATACAGGTGGTCCTGATGGTACTGATACTAGTGGTGGAAGAGACTAGGATTAATAATTATCTCTGTGCATACGGAGGTTATTCCAATTGGCTGCATAATCTCGGATGCTTGTCATAATTGTCTCCGTACACACGGAGGTTATTCCAAGCTCTTACTGGACGTAAGATAAGTGAAGAAATTGTCTCCATACACACGGAGGTTATTCTCATGGAAATAGCAAAACAAATTTTAATTGTATATTGTCTCCATGCATACGGAGGTTATTCTAAGTACCTTAAAGGTCTTATTCAAAGGGTACATTTTCTTATATATAGAAGGTTAATAATTATTTAAGATCTTTGCTGATATAGGATTACGTTTTAACTTTCTTAAAGCGATATGCTCAATTCGATTAATTCTTTCTTTAGATATATTTAGCATGCTTCCAATCTGCTTTACTGTTTTTGGAACACCATCATAGAGACCATATCTATGTCTAATTATTATTGCTTCTTTATTTGTCAGTACTTTATCAATTGCACTATTTAAATCAATTCTAAGTTGTGATCTTTCTGCTAACTTTTCAGCAGAATCTACACCAGCAGGAATGAAATCAATAATTTCATCATCGTCATCTTCATTGACTGATTTAGATAAAGACACTAGATTAGAATTATCCCAATAGTTTAGTATAGTTTCTATGTCTTTAGCTGTATAGTTCTTTTTTACATTATATAGTATTTTATTATCATTGCAGTATTTAGCAATCATTTCATATGTAGGCTCTATACCATTATTATTATCTGCGTATGCTTTAATATATTTTTTTACAAGCATAGCAATTTCAACTATATAGACTGGTAATCTAATGGTTCTAAAATTATTAGAGATTGCTCTTAAAATACCTTGTCTAATCCACCAAGTAGCATAAGTACTAAATCTACTAATATTTGGATTAAATTTATCGACTGCCTTTATTAAGCCAATATTGCCTTCTTGAATTAGATCATCAATAGACATTGCTCCACTAGTATATAAAGCATATTTCTTTGCAATAACAACAACCAATCCTAAATTATGCTCTACTAATTCATTAAGAGCATCTTTGTCTCCTTGTTGAGCTTTAAGAGCTAGTTCAGTTTCTCTTTCTTTAGAAAGAGTTGAAGCGTCGATATTATCTAAATCTTTAAGATATGCAGATAAATTAGAATAGAATGAAGTTTCTTTATCAACATCTTCATCAATAACATTGTTAATAAATTCATCAAATATATCAGCATTAATTTCTTCTGTCTGTGTACTAGACTTAACAGAAGATTTATTTAATATTACTATATCAAGAGACTTTAAATAGTTGATCGCATTATTTAACTGACCATCAGTTCTAAATTCTTTATTGGTCCACAATAAAGTCTTAAGATCATCTAAAAAAATTTCTTTTTTAGGTAAATTTTTTACAATGTTGTCTAGTCTCTTTTTTAGTCGATTATTCATGTTAAAACCTTTTTATTTTTATTATATAATAAAAATATTTTTTAGTAAAATAAATATTTTCAATTTTGGAGGTTTTTCTTTGACTGAGGGAAAGTGTTTTACGCGGTAATTATTATCTCTATATTTTTTGGAGGTTATTCGATCCCATTCTCAGAATCATAATAAAGCTCACAATTATCTCCATATTTTGGAGGTTTTTCTTAGCGATCTAGACAGTTGAACTACTCGCAAGTATTTTCCAAATTTTTGGAAGTCATTCAAGCATATTGCCACCAACAAAAATTGATATAAATTACTTCCATTTTAGTGGAAGATAAATTTTTAAAGAAGGAATATTTAATATAAATAATAATAAAAAATTGAAAGGACGCAAAAAATGTCAAAAAATATATTACAAGTAGTTAAAGATTTAACAAAAACTCAAAAAGATATTTCAAATATGTTACCAATTATTGCAAAATATGACTCTGCCACAGATACACTTTGGAATTTTATACCTTTAGGTATGGCAATAGACTCAAATGAGGTTATAAAACCTATTGGTTGGTATTTAAATGACCAAAACATAAGTGAAGATTATATTGATACAGTACCAAGTACAACGTTACTTTTAGTTGGTGGAAAAGGATCTGGTAAAAATGTAGTCCAAGATTTAATTATTCAACATGTAAATGAATTTGCATCTAGAATGCAATTAATTGGTGTTGATCTTGATCGCACTGAATTTATTGGTCCTAATATTCTTAATAGATTTAGTGGTGGTGTATTAAATGATATTAACTCAATTGCTGAATCATTAGATAAATTACAAGCACTCATGATGACTAGATTTAAGTTAATGCTAAAAGCACAAGTTAATAATATTTATAAAGTTGATGCAACTAAGATAAAAGTAGATTATTATAATATAGAAGGTATAGGTAAAGTTCAATTTGATGAAATATTATCTATAAAAATTAATGATCAATCTTTATCTTTATCTGCTAGAGATTTTTATAATTTATTTATTGATAGTGAAGAAGAAACTATGATTGTTAATGATATTAAAATTACTCAAAATGATATTACACAATTTTTCTCAAATTATAAATCTTCAACAATTATATGTATGATTAATGACATTAATATAATTAATAATTATGATGATTACAATACAGTTAAATTTATTTATGAAAAAATAGGTTCTATTGCTAGATTAGGTAGAGCATCTGGTATACATCTTATTATTGGTTGTAAAAGATGTTCAAGATCTACAATTTCAGCTGATTTACAAAATAATATTGGAACACGAGTAGTATTTGGAATATTTGATGATGTTACAAGTAATATAGTATTTGAACAAGATATTTCTGATTATTGTAGACCTGAAATTAAAGGTAGAGCATTTATTACAGATTGTGGTTCAAATATTTATGAATCACAAACATTATATACTGATTTTCAGATTAAAATAACTAGCTTGTAAAAAGATATAAAGAGTATAAGAAAACTTATAATATTAATTAAGGTTATTTAAAAGAATTGTTTTATTTATAAGATATATAAAATTATCTCCAAATTAATAGAGGTTATTCGGACATATAAAGACACAAATTCGGTGACGATATATTTCTCCATTATAAATGGAGGATTATTTTTATTAAGAAAGGAAATTAAATAAATGAAGTATAAGACATCAAAATACAATATTATAGTAAAAGAAACTGAAGAAGGAACAATTGTTTATAATTCATACTCAGGTGGTATAAGTGAATTTGATCCTCAGTCATATCAAGATTTGATTAATGTAAATGAAGATAGTGAATATTTTCAAGAAATGATTAAGCAAGGTTTTCTTGTACCTGAAGGATTAGATGAGTTTGGTAGAATAATGGATTCGCACCATAAATATATTTTTAATAGTACTCCAGATAAAATGCAATTTACAATTGCTCCAACACTTAAGTGTCCTTTGAATTGTTATTATTGTTTTGAAAATACTCATAATGGAAAGATAATGAGTATGGAAACAGCAGAAAAATTAACTAATTACATTATAAATTCTATAGATAAAAATGCAAATTGTAAACAAGTACATATTACTTGGTTTGGTGGAGAGCCATTGCTTGCAGTTGATATTATTAAGTATATTGGTACAAGATTAGTTGAATTTTGTGCTTCTAAAAATATAATGTATACTGGTAAAATGATAACAAACGGAGTTCTTTTTAAGAATGAAGTATTTGATGATCTTATTGCAAATAAAGTAATGAATAGTATTCAGTTTACTTTAGATGGTAATGAAGAAACTTTCATTAAAACTAAACGTGGAATTCCTGGTATGTTTGAAAAGAATCTTAATGGTATTAAGTATGCGTCTAAATTTATTGAAACTTATGTTAGAATGAATACTACAAGTAAGAATCAAGAAGAACTTTTAGAAATAGTTGAAGATATTTTAAAAGATGTAGATACAGATCATAGATTAGTATTTTATGCGATGCCAGTAGTTGATTATGGTATGGATGATGATAATGCTAAAAATGTTATTAATGAAACAATGATACATGATTTTAGAGTAAAAGTTGTTGAGTTATTAAAGAAATATGATATGTATAAGTATTATGTATCACATGACATTAGAACTCTTGCTGCATTCTGTGGTGCAATGAGATTGACAAATATTACCTTTGGTCCTGATGGTGAAATGTATAGATGTGAAAATCTTATTGGAAATGATAAATATATTATTGGTAACTTAGAGCAAGGTCAATTCTATAATGAAGCAAATTATGAGCTTCCTATGTGTAAAGTAGAAGATAAATGTAAAGAATGTCCTTTCTTACCTGTATGTTGGGGTGGATGTCCTGTACATGCTCATATTTATCATCAAGAATTTGACTGTGAAGGATTTAAGAAGAACTTTGCAGATAAATTATTAAATAGAATATGAGGTTATATATGAAAATAATTAAAGCGGCAACATTTTTAAACTATGATGCTGCAATCTGTGAAGGTTGTGACTGTATTGGCGGCGGCTGCTTAGAAAATTCAACTCCCTTTTGATAGAACTATACTAATAAGGAGGAAAACAAGATGAAGACAATTAAAGAAGCTGAATTTGCTATTATTGATGCTGAATACTGTGATGGTTGCGACCAGGTTTCAGATTGGACAGGAACTTGTCGTGGTACTGATCAGTAACACATTAGAAAGGAGATTTTTCATATGAAAACTATAAAAGAAGCAGATTATAAGATCTACGATGTAGAATTCTGTGAAGGTTGTGATCAGGTTTCTGAGTATACCGGAGCATGCTACGGAACAGATCAATAATTTATGAAAGGAGTTCAGTATGAAAAAGATTAAAGAAGCAGATTTTAAGATTTTGGATGCTGAATATTGCAATGGCTGCGATAACGTTTCAAGTTATACAGGTGGATGCCACACTTCAGATCAGAATAACTAATCTGTAAAAAAGAAATGGTCTAGTTTTTATGCTAGACCATTTTCTATTTTATAATTATAAATATATAACTTACTTTTTAAATTTATCATATTCAGAAGGTACTTTAACAACATGAATCCATTCATCTCTACCAAAACCTTCGCAATGAACAAGATAGTCATTTTCGATCATATTTTCTTTTGTAATTTCTACTGTTTTATATTCAGTTAACATTTTATCAATATCATATTCATTTCTATAAAATGTTGTAGATTTAGTTAAACAAAACATAATTGGAATTCCAAAAATAATTATTGCGCCAAATAACGAAATAATTGCTTCTGCAAGATAATAAGAAAGTAAATTTTCAGTAAAATCAGGTACAGAAATCTCAGTTTGTTCTTTAATAGCTTGTTCAACATTTTCATGCTGTTTTTTATTATATTTTATTTTGAGTTCATTTTCTGCTTTATGTTTAAGAGAGTCAAGCAGTCCAAAAAGTAGCATAGTTACAATAATACCAACTATAAAAATTGCAATTGCATTTTCACGTAAAATATAAAGTATCATATTTTTACTCCTTTATTAAATATTTATCTGCATCATCCGTCTTTATTAAATATTTATCTGTATCGTCTGTCTTTTTAATAAAATGAATCCATTCTTCATGACCAAATGCAGAATATTTTACTACATAATCTATATTAGACTTATTAACTTCTGATGAATACTCAGTTCTTGTTATATTATAGTCTTTTATCATAGAGTCTATATCATATTTATATCTATTATATTTATGTGTTTTAACTATAAAGAATGTACTTATAAGTGTAACAAAAAATACAAGACCAAGTGAAAGGAATACTATACTAAATATATCACATATATATTCCTTTCTTATACTTACTTTATCCTCAATTTTAATAAATATAAATGAAATTAAAAGACTAATAACAGTAAGTATAATACCAAATGATATTATAGTATTACAGGTATCATAAATTGACATAAATTTTATCCTCCTAAAAAGTAATCTATTTTATAGATTAAGTATATATTATCATTATATACTTTTAGCTATTTATTTGTAAATAATTTTTGTAATTTATATTTATTTTAATATAATACGAAGTAATATTTAATTATATATCCATGGTGTCCCAGGATTAATTCTGGGATTTAGGAATGATATTAGATTAAAACTACAAATAAAAGGAAAATAAATTTATGAGGAAATCAAAGAATAAATTAAAAATGACTGTATTAGGTAATATACCGAAGAGTCAAATAATAATTGATTTTAGTTTATGCGTAATGTGGAGTATTTTTAATGTTACATATATTAGAATACTTTCAAAATTAATTGATAATTTTGCAAATACAAATCCAGTTTTAGGAGTTATTATTGGTTATTTTTCATTTTTAATTGTTTGGGAAATTATTGAGTATTTTGCAGATGTATATCAAGAAAAAGCTGCAGCAAGAATTGAAGCAATCGTAAAAAATAAGATACTTGAAAATACATATAATCTTAAACCTGAAGTTATTAAAAAATATAATACAGGTTACATTAATGGTATTGTAAGTAAATATGTTAATTATAAGATTGATACTTATTCACAAATGATCTTATTTGTACCTTTATCATTGATTTATGTATTATATTGCATTTATATGATGGGAACATTTAATATTGTTTTTGGAGCAATATTAGCATTATTAATTATAATTGCAATTATTTTAAGATATTTATTAACTGCAAAGAAAGATCGAGCAATATTATCTGAATATGATGGAAATAGAGATAAAGTATTGATTGACAGTATTAGTAATATTAGTACTATTCAAAAAATGCAAAGTATTAAATTTATACAAAACTTATTAAATAATTATAATGATAGATGTATAAAACAAACTAAAAAATGGTCATGTAAAAATGAATTATCGTTTGTATTATATAAATTAATAATATATTCATATATGCCTATTGTTTGTTTAGTATTTTATTTCTTTCCTGAATTAGTTGAAAATAAAACTGAATTCTTTAGTTTCTTAGCAGTTATTTGTGTTCAAGTAGTTCATATGGCTAAAACAATCGCAGCTGCTTTAATTGATTATTCTAAATATAATGCATCTAGAAAGAAGTTAAAAGAAATTTATAATCCAATTAATTTAAGATTAGGTTTAATGCAAGTAGACGAATTTGAAAAAGCTGAAATTAAGGATATTATATATGAATATAATAACAAGAAAACAAATCAAAAAGTTACTATAAAAATTCCTTATTTTAAAGTAGAAAAAGGAGATAAGATTTGTTTATATGGTGAGTCTGGTCAAGGTAAATCTACTTTACTTAATATATTATCAGGTGAACTTGAAACAAATAATATATATATAAATGATATTTTAGCTGATAAGAGATTAGAATGTGTATTTATATCTCAAGATACTGAAATATTAGATATGAGTTTGAGAGATAATCTTACTTTAGGTAATTCAAAAATAAAAGATGAAGAAATCATTAAACTTTTAATTAGATGCGGTCTTGGTGAATGGTATATAAAACAACCTGATGGATTAGATACAATTCTTGGTGAAAGAGGAGTATTTGTAAGTACCGGTCAAAGACAAAGATTAAACATTATAAGAGGCTTGCTGATTAAAGATAAAGAAATTTATTTACTTGATGAACCTACAAGTAATGTTGATGAAACAACTGAAGAAAAGATTATTGATGTAATAAAAGAATATTTAAAAGATAAAACAATGATTGTTGTAACACATAGACCTAAAATTAAAAATATTTGTAATAAAGCATATAAATTTACAAATAGTATTTTAGGTGAAGAAGAACAATTATAATAGAATATTTAATTATAATGGAATGCGAAAAATGTCTTAGTGTAAAAGCTAAGGCATTTTTTTATTAAAATAAAAAGGAGTAAATCAATATGAGCACAAGATCAATGGTATGTATTAAACAATCAGATAAATCATTAAAAGCAATGTTTAAACATTGGGATGGTTATCCAGAGTTCATGATTCCATTTTTGGAAAAATATAATGATGATGATAAAGCAGAAGAGTTAGTAAAATTTGAAGCAGTTGAAAGTTTTATGACTCAAGAAATGAAAGATTCTGCGCAAGGAAGATTTTCAGACCAGTATGATGAAGATAAATTTGTTAAGTTATCTACTGGAGATTATTTATATGATGGAGATGGTTCTCCTATTGTATATAAAGATTTATCAGAATTATGGCATGACAATCCAATGGTCCAATTTGTTTATGTTTGGGATGGATATAGATGGATTGTATGCGATTATGACGCTTTAGATCTTTAAATAAAAAATAGCACTATACAAATAGTGCTATTATTTTTTACTTTTGCTTATTTGATATAATATCATCAAACTCGTATAAACTTTTATAAATATCGTCACCACGACTTGTTTGACCAATTACAACAAGTAACTCTCCATCAAAAGCACTTTGCACAATTGTATGCTCTTTACAAAAAGCAATTAATTTATCAATATCAATATATTTATCCATATTTTTTACTCCTTATTTATATCTGTTACTGGAGGAATTGAATCTATAAATTCGTCAAAAAATTTACAAGGTATTTCTGCCTGTTCACTAAAATCAAGACCTCGTTTTTCATCAACTAAGTTCTTTACTAAAGACTCTTTATGCATTTTCTTTACAGTTTCAGCATCAAGTAGCTTACCATGATCTTCTGGAAGTACTATTCCATTTTCAATAGCTTTAAGTATAGTGTTCTGTACTCTTTCAGTTTGAATTAGACAAGTACTCATATCTTTTATAATATCTTCGTCAATCTTAATTATCATTTCCATAGTATTTACCTCAACTTTGTTTAGTAAAATTATTATATAATAAACATTTTTGCTTGTAAATAATTTTTTAAAGGCTATTTAATTTATAATAGTAAGTATGTGAACAATGCCTTGGCGTTATGCCAGGGTATTTTTATTACAAGGAGAATAATATGACTATTAATGAAATTTATGATAAGTTAAAAGAAATTAATATTTTTAGTAATAATGAAAGAGAAGTAGATGAGAGTAAATTTTCTAGTGATCTTGCATATAAAGATATAATTTTTAAAGTATATAAAAATTCGTTATTTATTTCTTGGCAAACAAAATATTGGGATGAAGATACAGATGAACAAGAAAAAGCTTTATTTGAAATATATGACACAGTTGTTTATTGGATTAAAAAGTTAAATATAACTGATAGAGTTGGTTTATATATTGAAATTTGTCCTGCATCATGCTCTGAATGGGATGAAAAGACAGATGATACATTTATTTGTAATAATTGGATTTTAAATGAAGATTAACTTCATAAATAAGGAGAATATTTATGGGAATTGATGATATAAAAAAAGATACACTTGAAACATTAACATCAGGTAATCCAGAATTATTAATAAATGCCTCTAAAGGTTCATTAGTTTATTATGCAATTTTTCATGATGAAGACGATCTTAAAGAAAAAAGGTCTTTAAAACAAATAAAAGAAGAATGGCCAAATTATAGTGAATATATTGATTGTGCAAAAGAAATAATTAATGATCCAAATAGTGAATATAATAAATATATAAATAATTATAAAAAGTTTTTAGAGCAATATAAAAAATTACCTGAATTATTTAAAAAATTTTTTACAGCTTCTGAAATTTTTATGGACCGAAATAATAAAAATTGTTATAATTCAAAATATAATGATGATTTTGATGATAATATAGCTTATACATTAATGAATTATATTTATAATGATACTAATTTTAACTCAGTAATTTATACATTAGGTTTTGATGGTCCTGATGATGAAGCAATTATACGTATACATTCAGATATATATTGTGATGAATTAATTATAAGTGGTAAAATCAGATTTTGTGTATATGGTGGAACTGAAACTGAATTTAGAAAATTAATGAAAGAATTAGATAAATATGAAGAATCAAATTCAGAATTTGGTACTTTTAAATTAAGTGATACATATAAAGCATCTAATGATTTTGGAATTAGTATGGATGCAGTATATAATACTGATTCTGAAAGATGGATATGTACAGATTTTGAATTTAAATATAAAATTTAAGGAGAAATAGACTTATGGGAAAAGAAATTATTTTTAGTGAAGGCGATTTTACTTTAGAAAGACAATGGGGAATAGGTATGCGAAATGTACCTTGGGATGGTCTTGAAGTTAGATCTACTGGCGCTGCAGATAAACATGTTATTTCTGTTAAACTTAATACTACTAATTCTATGATTTTAGAAGAAGATGAAAAAGGTAATCCTTTTCCATTTAGATATATTTATGACGCAACTGGAACATACGTAAATCATGGTATGAGAATGTGTTCAGATACATTAAAAGAAACCAAAGAATATATTGAGGCATTAAAAGCTGCATTAAACTTTGCAAAAAGAGTAAATGCTTGGTTAGCACAACATCCTGAATGGACTGATAATAGTGTAGCGAAGAAAGTAAGACGTGAAACATATAAGAAAGATCAGGAGGCATAAATATGTTATTTAAAGAACTTAAACCTGTATTACCAAAAGATTTTGCAATTGTATTAGACAATGGTTTATATAATAAGTTAATTGATGTAATGACATATGGTGTAGATTGGGATAATCCTGCTTATACGCATGGTTTTGATAGTTGGTTAGATTGGAATGATTTAAATAATTTTGATAAGTATATAACAGATCATTCTATTGGTATATTTTGGGATGATGAAGATTGGGATCAAATAGAAAATTTAACAAATCAAAATTTTATAAAAAATATTCATTTTGATAATTGTAAAGTTGAAGCTCTTACAGTTAATTCAGAAGATTGTATTTTAGTATATTTAGTTGAAGGAGAATAATAAATATGATGCCAACATTAGTTTCATTTTTAACAAGATTTGATTCAAGTGTAAAATTACACATTTTTAATAGTTATACTAGTGAAACTATTTTTCATGGAACTATTGGAGAATGTCTTAAAGATGAAGATTTTATTATGAAATATGAAAATAAAGTAATCTCTATTTCAACGGTAGATATTAAAAATGATACAGTTAATATTGAATTAGAGGTATAATTAAAAAAGTGAGGTTAATAATATGTCAAAATATGATATAACTCATGTATGTGATACTCCGGCTTGTGATGCTTCTGTATATAAAGATAGAGGTTTTGGTCCAATTGAAACAGATAAAGAATTATTAGATTGGGCAGAAAAAGTTTCAAATAGATGGTTTAATGCAGGTTGGCATCATACTTTTATTAGTTTTTATTTAGGCAGCTATGAATTTGAAAGAAAATTCACCTATAAAGAATTAGTTAGACTTCATGAATTACAAGATATTCAAAGAGAAGAATATAATGCTAAATATGAGTGGATTAGATTTAAAGGTAAACCACTTACTGAAGAACAAATAATTACATTTTTAGATAGACAAATTGAAGATGTTGAAAGACATTATGGAAAAGATGATTATAGATATAAATCTATAGTTGACAACAAACAAATTAAATTAGATAAATGGAGAAAAGGTGAAGTTATTGAAGTAGATAGTGATTGTAGTGCATATGATGATAGATGGTTATATAGTGATGGTACTATAAGAGAACAGCATTGGGGAGATTAAAATATAATTCAAATTAGATCTAATTTATTCTAAACAAATAGTTCTAGTACACATGCTTTGTATATGATTCTTTAGATATACCTAATGCAATTCAGTTGGTAGAGATAATATGCAAAGAATGATTGATAGATACTGGTGAGGTAAAATAAAAATGGATGATAAATATAGTATGATAGAAGAAGTATTTGGATTTTACTTTAAAGATATAAAAATTGAACAACAAAATGAAAATTTTTATACTGTAACTATTCAAGATAAGAAAGATTTTGAATTATTATATTTAGACGAGTTAAAAAAATGGAAAGTAACATTAGTTATTAAAGAATTTAATAATCATGAATATCGTATAAGTTGTACAAAAAGTTCTATTGGACTTGCTTTAGCTGAAGTAATGCAAGAATTACATAATCATCTTGCACATTGTTTATATTTACATGAACAATATTTTAGCAAAGATTAAGGTGGTATAATAGTTTTAAAATATAAAGAAATTTCTGAAGAAAAATGGTGATTATTATGCAACTAAATGATGTAATAAAATATATGACAGATTTAGGTTATAAAGTAGAAGTAAATAAAGAAAAGAAAACATATGAAGGTAAAAAAATAAATCAAACAATTTTACTTATAGAAAAAGAAATAATTGATACAAAATCTAGAGTTTGGTATCATTTTGAATATAGATCTGGAGATATTTATTCTGAAGACTGGACTTGGTATTTGAATGCAAAAGCTTGGAATTCTAAAGGAGAATTTAAAATTTTTGAAGATGAATATGAATTTCTTAATCAAATGAATTTTGAAAAATTTATAAATATGGTTGAAAAATATATTAAGGAATAATAAGTTGAGGTAATATTATGATAGAAAAAGGACTAGTTCAATATAAAATTGAACAAAGTATAAGAAATTCACCTTCTATTGTACTAGACAAAGATATAGAAATTGAAGATTTTAATAAAGGACATGATCTTACAGTAACTTTATATTTATATGATCGTCCAGCAATGAATAACCAATTATATTTTAGTCATATAAAAGTAACATTTTATATAAAAGAAAACGGTGAAGCATTTCATATGACAATTGTTCCAAAAGATTATCAAAATTTTGCAGATAGAATTTTTAATAAATATTTAACTCAAGAAGATTTTGATAAGTTAGCTTTAGCTGGAGAATACTTTGAGAAATTAAATATTCCTCAAGATTATTCTGATTGTAATCCTGAATCTAAAATTAAAGAAGTATTTGATTTATATTTTGATAATTATGAGCTTAAATATGAAAATAAGGTATATAATATATATATTTCAAATAAATATAGATTTGTTGTAGAAAAAGAAGAAGAAACTTGGCATGTAACTCTTTTCTTTGAATTTTCAGATGATAAAGATGATGTAGAAAAAGAATTTTATGCAGGTTCAGAATTTTTGCAAGATTCTGTACAAGAAACAATGAAATTATTTTTAGATTATTTTGAAGATGTATTTGTTCTTTATAAAAATTATAAAGGTAAATAAACATCTTTAATGAAAGGAAAATAAAATGTCAATACAATATGTTGGATGTAATAGTTTAATAATAGATACAAATGAATTAGAAAGATTGCTTAATAATAGTACTATTAAAAATTTTAAGTACGATATATATGTAATGGATGATGTTGCAACAATAACTATAGATGGTAAAGATACTCGATCAAAAAATAAGCATTGGAGTCTTGGTTATGTAAGTTTTCGTTTTAATATAAATATAAAAGGAAAAATTGAGTCTATATATATTTACTCATTTGATACAGATGATCTTTTTTCAGAAGATCGAGATCGTGATTATTATGAAATGCAAGATACACTTAATGAAAATATAAAAGATCATCCAGAAGAGTATTTAGAAGATACTTTTAATTTAATAGATCTTACAAATATTATAGAAAAAGATAATAAAGCAAAAATAATAGAAGAAGCACTAAATAAAGTTTTTAAAAATAGGCATTCAGTACAAAAATTTGGTACAAATGATTGGAAAATTACAAATTATGGTATTATATCATTTAATGAAAATTATAATAAATGGCTTGCAAGTTTTATTTTTGGTGATTCGTATATTCAAGCAGATAATACTGATTTAGCAGAAGCAATTATTGAAACATTAAATAAATGTAAAAAATATTTTAATGCAATGCCTGCACTTTATGATTATTTTGGAGAAGATATATTAAAAGGAGAATAATATGGAAATAAAATATAAAAATACTATTTATGATTTAGATATTGATGCCTTAACTGATTTTGTTGATGGTAATGGTTATCATCATTATATGTATGATTTTGGTGCGCCAGAATTTAAAGTTTTAAGTGCAGTAGTAAAAGAAAATATAACTGAAATAACAGTTCTTAGAACACAAGAATTAAAAGACTTTGAAGTTTATATTGATGATAAATGTGGAATTTATAATTTAAAAGCAATTACTAAAGAACTTCTAAAATTAGATAATAAATACATTGATGAAGCAATTAGTAAAGGTGGTTCAGTAGAAACAAAAGAATTAACGTTTAAAATTCTGTCTGAGGAATATTCTAATATAGAATATGTTAGTGGTGATAAATTTAAAAACAAAGACATCGAATCATATATGTCTATAGAAGAAGATTATGAAGAAGTAGTATTATTAGTTCACGAAGAAGTAGTATTATTAGTTCATAAGATATAATATTGAGGTGATTAATATGTACTTTGCAGTTGGTAAATATACTAATTATGGTCCTGGTGTAGAACTAGAGACTATGAAATATTTTAAAGATGAAAGACAAGCAATTGAGTATTACAATAAATTATGCGCAAATGCTCCAGATAAGTACATGCTTTATACTATTAAAGATAATTTTATTACTAAGATGGGTCGTTATACTTATATTATTGAAGATGTTAGTATAGGACCAATTATACCAAAATTTGAAGGAGATTAAAATGTCAGATTTAAACTGGAATAATGGAAAAATATTTTTAGATAATAATTATTCAAATGAAATTATATTTACAGAAATAAAAGTAGATAAAGTTAATATAGATCCAACCATTGTTAATCTTTATTTTTCAGGTGAATGTTATATAGATAGTAGATTATTTAGTAAAATATCTTTAAAATTTGATGCATTAATGCAAATTCAAATTAAAGATCTTGAAAATCAATTAAAAGATAGTAATAAAATTCAATTTGATACTATTGAATTTGATCTTAAAAATAATAAATTTAATTGCAAATCTGAAACTTGGGATGAAATAATTCGTTTTTATTCTGAAGGTGAAGATAAATATAGAGAATTTTATGAATTAGATTCAGATGAAATTCAAGAACTTTTAGATAAATTTTCAAATATATTAATACCAAATCATTATGGCTTTGAATTTTATAATAATTAAAGGAGAACAAAATTATGCATTTTGATTTAAATGAAAGAGCATATGTGTATGAAGAATGGTTTAAAGATAAGTATGGAAAAATTATTTCTGATAATATAGAAGAAATAGTAAAAAATGTAAAACCGAGTAAATATTATAAATATATAGATAAAGTTAGTTCTATATCATTATCTGGAAATGATTTAATCATAAAATATAATAATTTTTTAACATGTAAAGTTAAAGATATAAAATATAAAGTGATTGAATATGTTAATGACCGTATAGAAATTGATTTTAATGATGGATTTTTTTTAGAAGATATATTTATTAATCATCCAGAGTTATATATAGACTCATATCCTACAGCAGATGAATCATTAATTGAACTTTTAAAAAATACAGAGGATAATTCAAATTTACCAGAATTAAAACCACTTTTATATAAACAAGCACTTTGGCATGGAGATGAAGGTGTGTCTGTTTTTATTGAAGGTAAATTTTATAAACAATATAATGTATCATATACATTAACAGATATAGAAACAATTAAAACAATTGAACAATTGTCAAATTTATGGGATTTTGCAAAATATTTAATTGATTGGAATGACGAAGTTGTTATAGAAGATACACATATAAAAAATAAAAAAGATTTTATTATTTATTTAGTAAAAAGTGAAATAATTGATATTGACATTAATGCAGAATGTATATTACATCAGTTATTAAAAGAGGAAGTAATAGATTATGATGATATAGATGGTGCAACTGCAGAAATACTTACAGAAATGCTAGATGATAAAGGAGTATAAAAAATGGAATATCTTTTACAACAATATGAAGATGGAACATTCGGTTATTTAGGTATTGACGGTAATGAACATTATAATCTAACTACTGACTCAAAAGTGATTTGTACTCAAAAAGAAAGTGAAGACAGAGATGAGTTTATTGCTAAAAATAAAATTACTTTTAAACCTAACCAATATGGTTCTAATATTAAATTAGATAGAATGGTTAATCATTGGGATATACTTAATCATAAATCAGTTGCTTATCAAGGTTATGGGCTTGAAAAACTTATTAATGATAGGTGGGCTGAAACTCGAGCTGTAGTAGCTTCTCAAGGTTATAGACTAGAAAAACTTATTAACGATGAAGATTGGCGTGTTCGTCGTGAAGTAGCAAAACAAAAATATAGACTTGATATACTTATTAATGATGAAGATTTTCATGTTCGTATAGTAGTAGCGGCACTAGGTTATGGCTTAGATAAACTTATTAATGATGAAAATTTCTATGTTCGTACAAATGTAGCTAATCGAGGTTATGGCTTAGATAAACTTATTAATGATACACATTGGATGGTTCGTAGTTCAGTAGCTTCTCAAGGTTATGGATTTGAAAAACTTATTGCAGACAAAAATGAATTCGTTCATAAAGAAGTAGTTAAATATTTAAATGAAAAAGCAGATGATAATTTTATTATTGATTTAGGTAATAAATTATTAGACGTAGGTTATAAGTTAAGTACAAATGATATATTAATGATTTTTGAAGACGAAACTACAACAAAGTTTAAAAAATTTGAAGAGAATAACTTTTATCCAAAAAATAATGTTTATCGTATTTTAGCTAGATTATTGTGGAAAAATATTCGTGTTAAAGATATTTATGATCCGAATAATCCTGCATTAGTAGAAATTTATTTAAAACAAAAAAGTTTATTAAAAGATACAGATTCTATTATTGATAATTTAGAATAAGGAGCATAAATTATGAAAATAATTAAAGATAAATTATATAATGCAATACGTGATTCTAGATTTTCTGATGTAAATATTACTAATATTCAATATAATGATGATGAAGCAATAATAACTGTAGAAGCAGATGATCATAGAAGTTATGATAATCAGTCTGGTTTTGGAAATATTGAATTTAAATTTACTATTGATAATGATGGTAATGCATCTAATTTTGAATATATTTATTATGATAATGAAGATATGGCAAAAGGTGCAGATGGATTATGCAAAACAACTTTACCGGATGAAGACGATCCTACTTATTCAGATTGTGTTGAAAAAATAGTTCAAGAACAATTAGATTATGCAAAAAGTAATAATAGTGAGCTTTTTAACTTTTTTGGATTATATACAAATTATTCAAATTGTTTAGATGAAACAGAACAAGAAATAAAAGAAGTATTTTCAAAATATTTTACAATTAATAAAATTGAAGTTGATAATTGGGATGTATATGAAATAGATATAGATGATAAAATGTATTTTAATGTTTCATATGATGAAAAAACATATGAATGGAATGTAGCATTTTATATAATTGATTACAAAGATTATGAGTCGGATGATTGTGATACTTTAGAAAAAGCACTTGTGGATGCAATGAAAAAAGCTTATAATGACGTAAAAAATGTTATTGTAGTATTTAATAAATTTTTTAAATAATAAAGGAGAAATATAAGATATGTTGGTACGTGACGTTGCAGAAAAACTTGATTCAAATATAGCTTTAGTTATATTTAATACAAAAGGAAAACATATATATGGTGGAGATCGTAGTTCATGTATTAAGCATGCTGGAGAAGATATTCTTAATGCTGAAGTACAAGAATTAAGTACAACTCTACGTGGTGATATAATGGTTACAATAGATTAATAGTTGAGATATTTTGTAAAAATTGAATTTATATACACTGAAGTTATTTTTTAAAAAATTTTAAATAAAAGGAATTTAAAAAGGAATAAAATATGTACATAAAAATTTGGTTAGATGATATAAGAGAAGCTCCTATTGATTATGAAAGAACTCATTCTGTTAATGAAACTAAGCAATTAGTATTAAAAAATCAAGATGCTAAGACTATCTATTTTGACTTAGATCATGATTTAGGAGAATATGCCTCTGATGGAGGAGATGCTATCAAATTAGTAGATTGGCTTATAGAAACATATCATGATAAAAATAAACACTTTGTATTTCATTTCCATTCTATGAATCCAGTTGGAGTGGATAATATGAAACGTGCTGTTGAAAGATATTGGGAAGTAATATAAAAGTCTATTTATCTATAATAGTGGAATGTGAGCAATACCTAACCTTTGGTTAGGTATTTTTTATAATAAAGGAGAATAGTATATGATTATTGAACCTAAATGGATTGAAGAGGCAAAAGAAGAGTATAAAGGATTTACATATTTGGTACTTGCTTGTTGTAATAAAGGTTATCGTTGTGGATATATACAAATTCCTGAAGGACATCCTTATTATGAAAATAGAGAATTTACCAAATTTAATGCTGGTTATGAAATAAATTGGGGACTCACTTTTAGTGGAAGACTTAGAGGTCAAACAGGTTGGTGGATTGGTTTTGACTGTCATCATATCAATAATGGTGTGGATGTAGAGTTAATTCGTAATAATTATTCTACAGAAGAATTTAAACAGATTTTAGATGAACTTGAAGAAACCGAAAACTTTTATGGTTATGCTCCTTCTAAAATAGACGTAGAAAGAGATTGTATGAGTATTATAGATGAATTGTTAGATGGTAGAATTTTAATATTGGAGGATTGAATATGGTTATTTTTGAAAATGAATGTTTCAGATTTGAAAAGTATGATGTAGGAGAAGAATCTTCATTTGCTATTATCAGTCAAGGAGATGCTCTTGATGCAGGAGTTACTTTAAATTTAGAAGAAAATTATAAAACACCAAAAAAATATATAGAAATTAAGATAAATTACACTAAATTGCCTCCAGTTAATCCTTTTGAAGGACTGAAAGGTAAGATAAATGCAGAAATTGCAGCTATGGATATTTCACGTAAAATAATTAAGTACCTTAAAGAAAATGATTTATGGGCAGGTTAAGAATATTTAATTATCTCTATATGTATGGAGGTTATTTCTAAAGACTATTTAATTATAATAGTATGAATGTGAACAATACCTGATCTTTTTTGGTCAGGTATTTTCTTTGAAAGGGGCTTTTATTATGCAACTAGACAATTTTTTAAAACAAGATTGGACTCACATTGATTTACAAGCATGTAATTTATATGTAATACTTGATGACGTTGGTGCAATTACATATTTACAAAGAGATTTAAAAATAATTGATGATATAACTTTAAGTAATGCACAACAAAAATTAAGGGAAATATTAGAAGAAAAAGGTGTAAAAATTGAATATGTAGACTATAAAACTTGTGTTAAAATTTCACCTGCAGAATATTATGAATTAATTGAAAATTATAATATAAGAATTGATACCTTTATAATTAGTAAATTCTATGATGCTCCTACATTTTTATTAAAATTATCTTAAAGGAAAAAACTACGACATTAAAAAATATTGTGAAAAGTTTAATATAGATTATGATAAATTATTAAATACATTAAAAGAATATATGTGAGAAGAAGATGATAATATATTAAGACTTAAAATGGATTATGAAACTAATTGACTTACAAAATTAAAGTTAATTGCAAAAGACAATAATTAAAAGGAGAAATATATGAATTTAATACAGTTAATTAAGCCTTGTACATCTAATTATGAAGTAAGGATAAATAATGCATTTGATTTTATAACATATTGTGGTAAATATAAAGACGAAATTAATGGTTATAAGCTTATTATAGTTGGTCAACATTTAAGAGATTTTGATTATAAAGATGCAATTAGAGAAGTAGTAGATAAAAATCCTGAGTCATTTAGACTTGTAGGTAATGAAATTACTTTAAAAACTTCAAATATGGATCGTATTATCAACTTAGAAGTTAAAGAATTTAGAGCTGAAGATGATAATATTATTGTAATTGTTTATTATAAACATAATGGAGCAGATGTTGTTTGGCCACTTGCATAAAGGAGAAATATTATGAAACAAAAAACTATTGAAAAATTTGAAAAATGGTGTAAAGATATAGGTGCTGATTATAATAGTGACTTTGTAGATAATGAAAATGATTTTCCAAATTATAATTGGGATGATGAAGAATGTTGTTTTCAAGGAAAATATGATGGAGGTCTTTTCATTTTAAAACTTATCGATTATGGTGAAAAAACTGATACTGGTTCAGCTAATGGTATTGAAATAAGAGAATTAGTATGGAATGAAGAATTTGAAACGTATTGTTGGTGGGCTGAAGGTGGAAAATCAAATATTTATAATCGCATAATAAGAACTGATTTATCAAAAAATGGTATAAAATCTATACAAGAATGGATAGCTGCTCATACTACATATCCTAAATTTCCTAATTTCAGTATAAGTGATTTTATTTATCTAGTTAAAGATTTTGTTTATAAAGTAGATGAGTCTAAAACATTAAAAGTTGAATCTGATTATGATTCTATTGACAAATTTTTTGATAGTGACTTTAAAAGTGGAGATAGTCTTGTAATTAAAGCTGCTAATGTAAATATAACTCTTATTACTATTGAAAAAGTTATTATAGATGAAGAGGAAATGTTTAGATTTATTGTTGATATTTCTACAGATAAAAACGATGAATTTAAGATCAAAACTACTTTTGATTCTCAAGAAAAGTTCAGATCTTTACTCGAAGCTACCATAAATGCTTTAAAAGAATATAAAGAATTTTATAAATATGCAGAAGATTTAGAAAATTGTCTATAAATATTAAAATTAAAATAAGGAGAATAAAATTATGAATATTATACTTTCAGATATTAGAGACGGTCTTGTTAAAAGTGGTATAAAAAATAAAATGGCTGTTTCTGGAGAGTCATTAGTTATTAAATTAAGTGATAAAAATTTAATGACAATTTTTCTTACAACAGATGAATATGGCTATAGTTACATTAATTATAAAATTATGGTTTATCAAACTGGAAATGTATTAGAAGAAAATACGATTGATAATCAAAAATTAGATAATCAACCATTAAATGAGGAAACTTGGGGTCGTGACCAAAATTCCTATGATTATGATTCTAAAGATGTATTTGAAGTTTTGCCTAAAACTATGGAAGAACTATTAGACGCATTTAACTTTTTTAATGAGGAGAATTAATTATGAATATTGTAATATCAGACCTTAAAGATGCTTTAGTAAATTACGGCATTAAAAATAAAATGTTAGCTAAAGGCGGTAGTTTAGCTATAAAATTAAATAATAGTAATATATGTATTATTACATTAAACGAAAAACATATCTATTATAACCAATCTTTATTATATACTATACAAGTATATCAAACAGGAAATACTTTAGAATCAAATTATATACGTATTCCAAATTTTTTACCTCATGGTATAACAGAATATTATGCTGATTATAATAGAGGAATAAATGGAGAAAAGGGATGTTATGGATATTATCAACGTCAATATGGAGACCCTATTGACATTTATGAATCTCAAGATTTATTAGAGTTAATTCCAGGTGTTATTGAAGATTTAGTGGAAGTAATTAATTTTTATAATGGAGATTAAAATATGGATTATAGATTACAACAATATGAAGATGGTACATTTGGTTATTTGAATGTTGATGGTGATAGATATGAAAATACTACAACTGGTTCTAAAGTAGTATTACAACAATCTTTTCATGAAGATAGAGAAGATTTTATTGAAAATAATCACATAGAATTTCAGAATAATCAATATGGTTCAAATTTATTCAAAGATATAATTATTATAGAAGGTTCCGCTGATGAAAAAATAGGATTAATACATGATAGATATGGTTTAGATAAATTAGTAACTGATTCTGATGAAAAAGTAAGAAAAGCAGTAGCATATCAAGATTATCATACTACAACTATTGATATATCGAAAATATTACCACCTATTATAGATAAATTAGAAAAATTAGCTCAAAATTCTATATATGCTATAAAGGTTACTTCAAAAGCTAGACCACAGTCTTGGCCTGGACCTGTAAGTATGGATTATTTCTTTGAATATTATTTTACAGTTAATTTTAATGAAGATGATTTAACAGCGTATTTTGATGGTACTCTTAATAGTGATGGTAGTATGTGGGGTACATCTTATAAATCTTCAAATGTAACAAAAACCATAAAATATACTAAAAAGTTATTAGAGATAAAAGAACTTTTAAGTTCATTAAAAATAACAGAAGTAAAATATATAGCAAATGAAAAAATATCTGAAACTTCTTATAGCATAAATAATAAAGTTTTAGAGATATATGGTCCTAAAGATATAAGTACTAAAACTAATAATCAACGTTCGCATGATGACCATGCATATGATCCTAAATACTGGGGCTGGACATAAAGAATAGAATTTAATACTATCTATAAGGAGAAATATTATGAAAATTAAAATTTTAGATTGTAAATTATTATCTATAGACAAAGCTAATAAAGTAAATAAAAATATTAGAGAACACGGTCGTTGGTGGTGGCTCCAATCACCTGCTGATTATTATCCTAATCGTGTTGCTTATGTTGATCACGGTGGCGAGATTTGCACAGTTGGTATTCATGTTGACTGCGAGAGTGGTATTCGCCCTGTTTTGCATCTCGAATCTAATGCAGGTAAATCCTTTAGATTAGCAAATCTTAATTGGATTAATGTCTTTGATAATGTTTATCTCTCTGAGTATTTTATTGGTTACGATATATTTGATAAAAAATCAAATCAATATGAGGGTTCACATATTCAAAAGTTTATTATATCTTGGTTTAAAAGTCAAAATTTAAAATTTAATACTGAAATTGAACTTGATACGCTAGAAAATGATATATTAAATGAATATACTACAGCAATAGCTAAGTTTATACATAAAGTAAATGAGTTAGATAGCTTAAAAGTTCAAACTGAATATGATTCAATAAATGAATTTTTTAATTCTGATTTTCAAGATGATATAAAATTAGACACTTTAGTCATATGTACAGCATATACAAAAACACCTTTAATAAAATTAGTTAAAAATAAAAATTGTTATGAATTTATAGTAGATATAACTACTGAAGATAAAGATAATTTTAGTTTTAAATCATTTATTGAAACACGAGATCAATTATATCAAAAAATAAATCAAACAATTGAAGCTTTAAAACAATATAGTAAATTTCATAATTATGTTATAGCTTTAGAAAATTGTCTATAAGGAGAACATTATGAATGTAAAAATAATACTTCAAACTAATATATTTCAAGTCTTTTTTGATGATAGACAATCTAATATAGATTTTCATAATTACATAAGCGAAAAAATAAAAATAAATTTACATAAAGAACTTGATATTAATGATGAACACTTAAATATAGTTATTAAGAATGAACAATATAAAGCTTTTGATGCATTCTCAAATATTGTTTGCTATATGGTAGTATATTCTAACGTTGAACATAAAAATGAGTCTCATTTTAATAGATTTTTATTAAATAATAAAAAATTTAAAACAATGTTAAAAGAAGAAATAATTCCTGAATTATGTCAGCAAATAAAAGATTTACAATTAGCTTGTTTATCTAATACTGGTTATTCAAGCCCATCTTTTGAAAATTTAATATTTCAAAAAGGTATATATAGTGAAAAAATATGTCATATAGATCATTTAGATGATACCACTAATAATTGTAATTATAAAAAATTACCAATTGAGGTAACTAATGTAAAAATTGCAGATTATGCAAATGATATTGACATTGATGTAGATGAAATATAAATAATAGAAGAACAAATAATAATTTAGATAAAAAAATATAAGGAGAAAAGAAAAATGTCAGACTTTTATGATGCAATATCAAAATATATTGATTATTCAACTTACGCTACATTAGATATTACAACTAATTTAGTTTCAGATAGATCAGTTGAATATTGGTACGTAGAAAAAGCTAATTTTAAAGTTAGAGAAATTAGTAGTTCAAAAATAATAAATGATTATAAAATTGAAGTTCATAGTCATGTTGGCGGAATAAATACAGTATTTCCAAATAGTATTATGACAGTTAGAATTTTAGATAATAATGATCGTAATGTTACATTTAATATTATTGATAAATTATTTAGTTCTAGAGCTGAATTTATTAATATAGTTAGAAATTTAGCTGAACAAGTTAAAGAACAATATAATGCACAAAAATATAAAGTAATTGAAATAAATAAGGAAAATGGTTTCACTATAAAAAATGGAAAAGTTTGTATACCAGCTTTAGATTTAGAAACTGGTAAAATGATAGATCCAGCAGAACTTAATATAATAACTGTAGAAATAAAATCTATTGATATTTGATGGAGTAAATAATACCTTACTCTTTTGAGTGAGGTATTTTTTATATTAAGGAGGAATAAATAATGTCTTATGAAACAATTAATGGTATAAAAGAATTTTATAAATAAGTATTTAAAATAGCAAAAAATATGAGCATACAGAATCAAATTTTTATGATGGAATGTCTAATATACATCATTATATTAAAGTTGATGGTTTTACACCTAATTTTACTACAATTTTAAATTTTAGTGAAGCAATACATGGTGCTACAGCTACTGTTTTTAAATTAGTGCTTGGATTTACTGAAGACGGTATTACAATTAGCTGTTGTTTATTACAATCAGTTGAAAAGAATAATTTAGAAGAAGAAATTATTGATGATTTTAAGGTAATAAAAAATAAGCTTTCAGTTGCAGATTTTCAAAATGAATTAGGTGAAATATTACACTATCTTACAATTCAAGATGGTATAGTTATTGATTTCGAAGATGGTCAAAAAATGTTATATGAAATTTATGAAATAAAATAAAAAGGAAAATAAAATGGCAAAAAAGAGTCTTTTATATATATCAAAAATATTTTCACAATATTTTAGTATAGATCAAGTTAAGTTTGAGAATTCAGAAGATAATATAGATTTTTATACAGTTTATATAAATACTAAACCAATTTTTAAAGTAGAATTTAACAATGAGTACAAAATGTGGTTTATAACTTTAACTTTAAATAATAACTTAAAATTTACAAGTATATGGCATAATGATTTAGATAAAGCATTACGTGATGTAATGGATAAATTATATTTTGAATTAGAAGATGCTGCAAAATTGATAGTAGAATTTTATAATAATTAAGTATTGTATAAATAATTTTTAAAAGACTATTTAATTTATAATAGTAAGTACGTGAACAATGTCTAAGTCTATATGACTTAGGCATTTTTTATTAAAGGAGAATAAATACTATGACATTTCTTGAAGAAGAGAGAATAAAGGATATTAAAAATACATTTTCAAAATATTTTGAAATTAATAGAATTGAAAATGAAGGACATCAAGCTGGTAATAAAAATATTGAAGAATTTAGTATATTTTTTGATGAATCAGACGCAACTCATTTTATGATTCAATATCATTTGACAAACGAGGTATGGAAAGTATCTTTTTGGACATATGATTTTGCACATGAATATGTATCAGATTGGCACCATGAATTAAATGATGCACTAGCTGAATCTATTAAAAAAGCATTTAATGATGAAGGTTTATTATCTTTAATTGAAAATATAAAAGATGTTATAAATATATTTAATAAATATTCAGGTATAAATAGTATATAAGGAGTCCAATATGAGAGAAATTTTGAAAGTGCTTTAAGTAGTCCATCATTTACAAAAGAATATGATTTTATATTTAATAAAGGAGAATAAAATTATGACAGTAGATGAAGTAGTAAAAAAATTAAGAGAAATTAATTTAGCTGAGAATGATGAAAAATGTGTTGATGAAGATGCATTTTCTAGTGATCTTAGTTTTCATACATTTAAAATAAAAAATGTTAGTGATTGTATAACAATTAGTTGGTTAACTAAATACTGGGATGAAAATGAAGAACAACAACAATTAGTAATTGATCAAATAAAAGAAGTTATTCAATATTGGTTTAAGAAACTTAATATTAATGATGCTTTTAATATTTATATTGAAGTTTGTCCAGATAAATGTTCTGAATGGGATGCAGATGAAGATGGGGCTTATTTAAGTGAAGCTCTTGTTATTGAAAATGGTGAATGGAGACACTAATTATGGAAAATTTAGAAAAGATGGTTAAAGAAATGCAAGATTTTCTTGCAAATTTTGAGCATGAATATGTTGAATATGAAGAGGATTCCAGTCTAGCTTTTTATGTTAATTTTACAATAGGATATAATGGAGATGTTAGTTTAACATGTGATTTTGAAGAAAATAAATTTATAGTAGATTCAAGTATAGCAGATGATAATTATTATTATGCGTCTGGACAAGATCGATACGATCCAGAAGATGAAGAATATGAAGAATTAGAAGAGCAAAAAGAAAAGTATTTAGAAGATATGAATAGTAAAAATAATTTTAATAATTTTGAAAAAGCTTTAGATAAAGCTTGGGATTATTGTATCGATCTTAATGAAAATGAAGTATCTGGAGATGATGAGTGTACATATTCAGAAGTATTATCTAAATTATTATCTATATATGAAAAATATCAAGATAAAAAATAAGGGGAGATTTTAATTATGAATGATGAGGCAGAAAAGTTATTGTCTTACGCAAAAGCTATTTCAGACTATTGTAAAGAAAATGTAAACTGTAAAGATTGTCCTTTTATAAGTAAAAATTCAGTTCATCCTTGCATGTTTGAAGATAATGATGGTTATAATCAGCCTTATGATTGGTTTTAATTAGGAGGATTATTATGGGACCAAAATATGCAGATGATTTAGAAAAATATATAATTTAAAGATTAAGGAGATTAATTATGGAACTAACTTTTAAATTGGTTAAAGGTCATAAACATGATCATGGAAAATTTGAAATAGAAAATCTTCAAGTATTAGATGTAGATTCAGATTTAAGAGAAAATGTTACTTGGGATAATATTATATTATATTTAGACGATAAACTTTATGAAAATGATATTGAAACTTTTGCAATGGGAAATTTAGATGCAGAAGATATATTTAGACAATGTTTAAATGCATATTTAAGAAATGATACATCTGATTATGAATCTTTTGGAGATGAATGGTCTATTTTCAAAAAATGTGAAGTATTAAAAGAATATAAAGATAATTTACTTATTAAAATGCCTATATATGAATATGATGGACTTCATATTTATGAATTAGATTTAGCAACTCCATATAATAGATATTATTATGAATCTTGCGGTAATGGTTTCTTATGTTTAGATAGTAATGGTGGACTTGTTACAGATATGGAATGTTGGTATGAGCAAGGCATAATAGAAGATCTTTGTGCTATTATTAAAGGTGAACTTAAATGTCTTTATAGAGGAGAAAATGTTAATTTAATGATTAAAGAATATGGTGGAGAAGAAGCATTTTTAGAAGAAAATGACAATTAAAGGAAACATTTTATGAATATAGAACAAAAAGTTTCACTTTCTCCTGAAGATAAACATGAAATTTTAAGTATTAAAGCGCCTTAGGGATAAATAATATAGAAAATTTAATAAATAGGAGATAAAAAATGTTTAATAAAAAAACAGGTAAAGATAAATATGAACAAATGGTTAAAAATAAAGATGAAAATATGAAAAAGATAATTGATGCTTCACATATTAATTTTTTAAAGTGGCTAAAACAAAATAAACATAAAATTATGCATGATATAGATGTAGAATTAAATGAGTTTATAAAGCATGATGACGACGCATTTTGTTATGCAGAAATTAATTTTGATTATAATGATGATGAAAAAAATCCATATATTTTACTTTATAATCCTAGAGGAATTAAAAGTCCATATCGTAGCTTTAATAAAAAAATAAAAAATGTATATATATTTGATAAATGTCTTGATGAAGATTTACAATTTTATGGAGAAACATTTAAAAATTGGGTAGAAGATGAATTAGGTTTATATGCTAGTTTTTTTCTTACTTTTCGTGGAGTTGCTATAATAGTTTCATATGATAAAAATGCAATTAAAAAGAAAGACAATTAAGTATATTTTAAACTAATTTTATAATATAATTGTAATTAGATTGTAATTAATTTGAAATAAATAAATATGTACAAAACTATCAAGGAGTGTTAGAATTCTATTAAAAATACATAATAATTGGAGGTATATATTATGTTTAAAGTAAAATATCCATTACAACCTGATACTGATAAATTTGATAAATTAATTAATCCTATTTTTGGTAAAAAATTATCAACTATGTGGCATAAATCACCAACAGGAAAATCATGTATATATATTGCTAATGCAAATTATATAGACTTTGTAAAAGATAAGATAATTGCAGATAAAGAATTGTATGATGAATACATTGAAGATGAAGAATTTGATAATGCTGGAATTATAACTAAAAAGACAATGGTACTTGATGAAATTTATAAAATGTTAGACATAGAATTTACACCTGAAGATTTATATGAAAAGAATGAAAAATATATAAATTTTTTAGATTATCTTGATAAAATAGAAGCTGAAGAAAAAGGTACAGAATATGTTAATCATACATATGATGCGTTAAGAAATATTAATTTAATTGATCCTGTAGATTTTTTACATAGAGCTAGAAAAGAATATAATGAAGCATCTAGCGCATTAAATGATGAATTAATTGATAGATTAAGTGAAGATTATAAGTGGTTTTCAAGCACATATCAATTTTTCCCAATAGATATTCATGATTTTCGCGAATTAGAAACGTCAATTCGTACTAATTGTGAAGCAATTTTTGAAATAGATAATAAAACTGAAATCGCTTGTATGAGAAAAGATGGTCGATGGGATCTTTTTATACTTACTGATGAATTTTTTAATGATGTTATTACTAATAAAATTAAATTAGATAAATATGTTTTAATTAGTAAATATTGGAAACGCACTAAATAATTTTTAAGGAAAAATGAAATATTAATGCCTTAACAATATGTTGAGGCATTTTTTATATAAAAAGGAGGAAAATTATGTTAGATAGACTATTTGAAAAACCAGTTGAAAAACTTCAAGAATTCTTAAAATGGATATTCTTATTTATAACAGGTTCAGAATTTATGTTAATATGTATTGTTTATGGAAGTAAAATTAATGCACAACTTTCATATTATCATGATATTGAAGTAATAGGACAATCTATAATAATTGGTCTTATTGCAATGATTCTTACATTTACAATAAATTATGCAATTTGTTTATTTATGTATATGGTAATTAGTTATTTTCAGGATATTCATGAGATTAAAAATTCATTAGTTGATAAAAAGAAGATTCAATTAAATAAACCTGAAACACAAGAAAAGGATGGTCAATAATATGAAAAAAAGATTAATTGGACCGTTTGATCCATTTAGAAATGAAGTTGATGTTTATGGGCCTCCACCAGATGATACTTTATATACACAAAATAAACTTTCTGATGAAGACGTTAAAAATAATATAAAAGAGCGTACACAGATGTTAGTTAATGAAGCAAAAGCTGATAAAAAAGATAAACTTGAAATTTTAATTTTTAGTATAGCATTTTTACCATTTTGGGTATTTTTAGCTTATGCAGCATCAATATTAACCTTTGAAGGTAGTTTTTTGCCTATAATTATTGTTTCTGTGTTATCAATAACGTATCTCATTTTATCAATTGTACATTTTATTGATTCAGTTAATCGATTAAAATGTTATGAAGCTAAATTAGATTTTATAAATAAACGAGAGGAAATTAAAAAATGAGCAAAAATAGAATAACAGAAATTGAATATATTAATGATAAAGAAATTGAGTTTTCTTGTTATTGTACATTAATTGAATTTATATCTAATTTTTCAGACTTTGATTATTTAATTCAATTACAAGATGTAATTAATAATCATAATGATATTTTTAAAGGCACAATTATGGAATTTTTTGCACTTAAAAATGTATTAAATAAATATAAAGATTACAAAGTATATGGTGTAAAAATTTCAGATAAAAGTTTAATGTATATTAATATATTACCACAAAATTGTATAAAAAGAAAGGAATAACATATGATTGCAGAATATCAAGGAAATATTTATTTTGCTTCAGATCATGATAATTATATAGCACTTGTGACGCATAATCCTTCAAAGTGTATTGGTTGGTATGAAAGTGAGTATGATTATTTTTATAAATATATTCCTCTTGATGATCCAGAACTTAAGAATCTCTATGAGATTCATTTCTGGGTAAAATATCATGATTGTATTGAAAAAGATGATATTTGGTGTGTAGATGAAGGTAGATATGTCGGCATTGTACCAAATATTGAAGAAGGTAAGGTTGTCATCGATGTTGGGCATGACAGTAAAGATGAAACATGGGAGCAGTATGATAAGTATGCAGCTTCAAAAATGATAAATCTTAGTGATTGTGAAGAGTTTATTATTGAGAAAAAATATATAAAGAAGAATGGATCTAAATCTATCGCTATAGAGAAATTTAATGTTAATCTTGAAACGTTTAAGAACACAATGATTACAAATCGGAGTGAGAATTTATGATTAAGAAAGGAAATTAAAAATGATGGAAGATTATATTATTTTGTTAGATTTTAAAAACACATTTATTGCAGTTAGTGAAAATAGACAACATTGTTATGTAACTGCATTACAATATCTTACAAGTTGTCGTTTTACTATTTGTGGTTTAAAGAAAATTGCACGCGGAAATAGTCATGATGAAGATTGGCAAGATAAATATACAGTAATTAAAGACGGTGGATCATTTGCTGAATTTTTTAATAAAGAAAGTCAAAGAAAAGCTGTTTTATATAGTGATAAACCTATAATGGAATATATAGATAATCTTTCTATTGATGAAATGGAAAAATGGAGTCAATATTTTGAAAACTTTAGTGGTGAAGCTGGTTGGAGATATATTTATGCAAGTAAAGATAATAAGGACTATATATTTAAAACAGCATTTACATATATAATAATGCCAAATGGTAAAGCAACAAAAAATAATTTATATTATCTTAGAGTAATTGATACTAATTTATATAAATAGGAGTATATAGTATGACTCTAAATGAATTTTATATATTACAAACAAAATATAGTAATAATAAATTAGAATTAATAAACATATTAAATGAAATAGATGAAACAGACTTTTTTGAATTTATAGCTGAGATATTAGAGACTTCATATGGACTTGCATTTAATACTATATATAATATTAATGATTTTGAATGGGCAGATATAAGTTATGAACTAACTAATGCATTTTGTCATATTTTTTCTTATACTAATAATGGTTTTTATTGTACATTTTTATTAGGTGTAAATTGTATAGATCCATATGAAATAATATTTACTGGTAATTTAGAACTAAAACTAGAATTTACTTTGAAAAATGATTGGTTAATCTATAATAATATTTTAATCTTAAATGATAGTTTTTCTGCAGAATCAGAAGATTTAACTATTTATAATAAAATTACTAATGAAATTGACACAGTTTGGTTATTTGATGAAGAAGTAAAAAATCATTTACATTTAATTTTAGATCGAGTTGTGCACAATATTCAATCTGCATTAAATGCAGTAGACGAAAATGCACCAGAAAATTATGTAATAAAATCTAAGTTCTAATAATAATTATTTATTATTTAATTATATATTATTATAATAATAATTGTGTTCTCTAGTTCTATCTATATATATCAAATAAGTATGACAAATCTAGTAAAGGAGTGTATATATATGAAAATATATTGTGGATCTATGTATAAAGATTCTGGTTTATTTTCAATTTATTGTGCAGATTGTACAGAAAAAGACGGAAAATATTGGATAAATAGACCAGAAAATGATTTTAGGTTTGAGTTTGCAGAAAGTATATCTAAAAGTCAAATTGATAAATTATTTAATCCATATGACAGTTATGAGGATTATTTAGTTATTTATAGTTTTGATAAGGATAGACTTTATGATTATTTAAATGCGCATAGAATAAGATTAATCGCAGACACAAAACAAAAACTTGAAAATTTAGAAAAACCAATAAATATTATAGGAGAATAAAAATGAAGCCATTAGAAGTTAATAAAACATATAATGCAAATAAATGGAAAAGTCGCAGTAAAAAAGATCATAATAAATATGTTTTTTCATATGAAATAGATGTATGCTGGGATCAAAATGAAGAACTTGATCTAAATGAAGCATGGAAAAGTAAAAATGAAAAGAAATTTTTATATGCATATAATAAACGTATAAAAGAATATGGAGAAACTGCAGTAAAAGTTATTGAATGGGATATGGTTGCAGGTTGGCCTTGTATTGAAATACATACAGATTTTATGACAATTGAAGATTTTTTAGATTCATATGAATATGAAATGGAAGACTTTGTAGAATTTGAGCGTGTTAAAATTATTAAAGTACAAGAAGTAGAATAAAAATATTTGAAAGAAATTTGATAAAGGAGTACAATATGCCAGTTGATTATAAAGTTATAATTTATGTAGATTATAAAGCACTTGAAACAGTTCCAAAAGAAAATCGAGATTATCCTGATTATATAAAATTAAATAAAGAAGATAATCTTAAATTACTTAAAATAGTTAGTAATGAAATAAAAAAATTATTAGATACTAATAAAGATAAGTATAATTTTGAAGAATATTCTGAGTTTTCTCATAGTGTAGGTAGTTCAGGTATTGCAGATGCTTTTGTTAATGGCGCGTATCAAGCAGTTGATATTGATGATCCATCTTTTGTATCATTCGAGATAAAAATAAAAGATTATACATATATGAATAAATTGAAAAAAGATATAATAAAATTATTGCCCAAAATTGAAAAATTAGATAAAAATTTATGCTTTTATTCAGAATCTTATGATCCTGACAATTATGAAGGTTCTATTTATGTTCATGAAATTTAATAAAGTCACGTAAAATAATATGTCTCAAAATTTAAATATAAAAAATTTTTATTAATTACAACTTTAAAGGAGACAAATATGCATTTAGTCGAGTTAGAATCATTTTGGAGTATTGCAAGAGAGACTGATTATATACACCAAAATGTTCTTTTAAATGAATTAAATATGATGCCTGAAGATAGTTTTTTACAATTAGCAATTGATATGATAGATTATGAAAAACTTGATGGAAAATTAAGTCATAATATATTAAATTTAGGTTTTAGAAAGATTGAATTAGATAAATATGTTGAGCCAGATATATTATTTTATAAATTATCTGATCCAAACTCATATTATTTTTCAATAAAAGATAATGATATTATTTGCTCATTTATATTAGCAATTAAATGCTATACCTCAGGACGCATAATTTTATTTACTGGTTATATTGAACTTGAATATAGTGTTAATAAAAGGAAATTTATAAGTATGTCAGATGATTTATATAATATAAACGTTTCTACTTATAATTTTAGAGAAAATATGCAAATTATAGTGTATACTATATTAAATACTGTTAAAAATAAATTAAACGTAGAATATAAAGGTGATTATAATGTAAAATCTAATATTTAGGAGACATTTAATAAAAATAAACAGTGTATAACAGTTTCTTCAATACACGAAGATATAAAGCCTAAAATTCAAGAACTTGTAGAATTTTTAATATCAAATATAATATTTAAAGATTTTGGCATACAATCTTATACTATGCAGTCAAAATTTTAATGAGGTAAAATATGACGTGTTATGAAATATATAAAAATATTATTTTAATAAAAAATGAAAAAGATAAAATAAATTTATTAAATGAATTGAATATAATGGATTCTGAAGATTTTAAAGAATTTGTTGCGTCTATACTTGTACCAAAGTCAAAAAGAGATATAAGTAATATATTTTATAAAACATATAAAATAGTAGATGATAAAAATTGTTTTGCTAAATCTATATATGTAAATTTTATATCTCCAGTACTATATTATTTTACTGAAAAAGACGATGTATTTATGTGTGAATTTGGTATAAATGTTGAATTTTTTCTTGCTGGGTATACAATACGTTATATGTAAAGGTTGTCTTAACTTTCATTTTAATATATATCCGAATAGTCTTATATTATGCTCAGACGATCTTTATTTAAAGGTTAGTACAACCTCAGATGTAGATTTAATAGAAGTAAAGGAACAAGTACAAATTATTATAGAAACTGCTATAAATAATATGTTTGATATGTTTACTATTGATTGTAGTAATACAAAATATGTTTTAAATTCAAATTTTTAAAAGACTATTTAATAATAATAGCGGAAGTGAAATAATACCTAAGTTTATATGACTTAGGTATATTTTTTATAAAAAGGAGATAAATTATGATTGAAATTTGGACAGATAAAGATCAATATTTTACTGGTGAAGCTAGTATTAATTATGGAGACGCTTTTGTTAATGGTGATGTTTGTACTATAAAATCAATTGAAATAAATGATATTGAAATTCAACTTGAAAATAATGAACCTTATTTATATGGTACAGGTATTGCAATTTGTTATAGTATTACGTCTATGTTTACTCAATCTAAATTTGAAATTAAATTTAAATCTAAAAAACCGATTAATATAACTTATAAAGAATTAGAAGATAAAACTAAAATATATTTTAAAGATATAAAAATACTTTCAGCTACTTTCCTTGAATTTTATAATGATGAATCAGATTTTGATTGGAAAGTAGAAGATTTAAGAGAAATCCATGAAAGTTATGTTAATAATTGGATCCGTGGAAATGAAGATCATAGTAAATTTTTTGATAATGTTTATCCAAATACTATAAAAGAAATTAAAAATATTTTAATTAGTGAATTACTTGAGTATATAGATATTACTAAAGAGGTACACGACATAGATAATATATCTACAGCAGATTTTCCTCATATAATAAATCCTTATCTTAAAGAATATGTTCCAGAAATGTTAGATTGGGACTGGGATGATTATTGTAATTATTATGGTGATTCAGTTATAAGTGCACTTATAAAAGATGGTGAATCTAATGAAGATAATCAAAATTTTGGAATTGTAGCATTTAATACAGATATTGATGAAATATTTATAGATATTACTTGGACAGAACATGAATTTGAAGATTTATCAGATCCAATTATATTATATAAGAACCCAAATAAAGGAGAATAATATGACAAAAGACGAATTAATTAATTTAGCAAAAACATCAACAGATATAGAACAATTACTTACATTATCTTTTGGAGATATAGATATTAGACTTGCAATATTACAAAATCCACATTGTACTAATGATCTTTTATTAAGTATTATTGATAATATGACAGATGACGAAATAACAAACAATATAGATTTTCTGACATCATTTAGATATACTACTATTCCAAAGAAAATTATAAATAATCCAAATTGTCCAACATCTTTATTATTACAAGATTTTATATCTTATTCTGGAAGTACAGAGTATCATCCATTTTGGGAAAAATATGTATGGAATAAGAGTTCGGAAAGAAAAAATCTTAAGTTATCTGATAAAGATATAGATAATTTTTTAAATAGTGGTAGACATTTAAATATTGCTAGCTTCATAGCAGAAATAGATAATAAATTAACTTTATCTCAAAGAATTAAGATAATTGATTTTATGTATTTAAATAGTAAGGATAATTATGAAAAGCTTGTAAAAGACTTATTTTATTATAACCATTCCTATGATCAAAAGGCTATAGCATTACACATTAAAGAACATTTAGGTCTTGATTATTATACGACTAAGTATTTAATAGAAAATAAATTAATATCTTCAGAAGATTTAGAAAAATATATAGATACTTTACCAGTATATCATAAAAAGTATGTAGATGCTATATATTTTTTAACAAAAATAAAAAATATTCCAGTAAAGATAGTTAAAAAGGTACTTTTAAGTGGTGAAAAATTAGAACAAAGGACTATAGTTGATATTATAGAAAATGATGATCAATATATTGCAGATCTTTTAAGTGATAATAAAATTGTAAGTTTATTAGAAGAGAAAAATTTATTTGAATTAATCTCAAAATATTATGATGCATTAGGCGTTGACATCATTAGTAATGTTATAAATAATATTAATGATGATAATACTATTGAAAAATATTTAGATATGTTAAAAAGAAAGAAATGGGATAAATTTGCTAATATTGTATTAAATGTATTTAGTTATTCAGTAAATAACAATAAATATTGTTGCATTTATAATTATGCACAAGAGTATTTTTATTTATGGCAATTTGATAAAGATACTTTAATAAAAATATTCAAATTATTTAGTAAAGATTTATATTTTCATACTTTAGAGAAGTATTATTTTAATTATGATATATTATCTATAATATTAAAAGATTCTGAACATGTAAATGTTTTAAATAAATTTAGTTGGTATGATAAAGATGCTCGTGCTAAATTTACTAATAAAGTATCTGCAGACGAAATAATAAAATTAATTCCTATATGTGTAGATAAAAAATTTGTAAGTAATCTTTTGCAAATGTTAAATGATATAGGCTCAGATAAATTTGTAGATACATTTGTAGACTATATTACTTCTCATGAATTAAATGATTTTAAGATTAGTAATTTAGAAAATGATTATACATTAACTGATGAACAGATTAAAAAATTACAAAATTCTGCAGTATCAACTGAATTATGTAAGAAAGTAATATTAGGTGCTGCAAATAATACACAAGTACAAGTTAATTCTATTAAAAAATCTATAAAAGATACAGATTGGCGTGAATTAGTAGAAATATTAAAAAGTCCATCTTGTCCTACTGAAACAACAGAAGATGTATTAAATTACTATAAATCTAATTGTAAACATGATAGAGATAAAATTAATACTAATGTGCTTGAAGCAATTTTTAATAATCCAATAAATTCTGATAAAATAGTAGAAACTGCATTTAAATTATATATTTATTATTATGGTTCATACAGCTGTGATAGATATAGTACAGTTATTTTAAATCATTCTAGATTTAATCAAGAAATGTATATAAATTTAACTAAATATTTAATTAAAAATAAATTAGGTAGTTTCTTACTTCCTTTTATAAGACATAAATATTGTACAAAAGATTTATATGTTGCTGCAGTTTGCACAAATTCATTTAATCTTTATGATACTGGTTTTGATAGATTTGATTTTAAATTTACTGAAGAAGATTTAGAAGCTATGACTAAAGCAAATAAAGATGCTATAGGTATTGCAATAAGATCAAAAAATTGTCCTAAATCAATTTTAATTAAAGCAATAAAAGAATATAAAAATATGGCAGCTGTAAATCATGTAAATATGGATTCAAAAACTTTAGATAAAATTGTTAGTATTTGTGATCCAACTTATTATTCTACTTTAATATGTGATAAATTATCAGTAAAATCAATATTAACTATTATAAAAAATGGTAAAGATTTTACTAATTATGAAATTTCTGAAATAGTAAATATATTAAAACAAAAAGATTTTGAACCAGATGAAGTACAAGAACTTTTAAATATGGACACTGATTTATCTAAAAAAATAATATTGGCTCTTCCAAATATAAATCAGTCATATTTATCTAATTTATTTGAATAAGAGGTAACTAATTATGATAAATATACATGAATTTGTTGATAGAAAAGCACAAGATCATATTTTTAGTAATTATATATATGATAATTTAAACTTTAAACATAAATGTTATTTAAAAGATATAGAAGTAATTATTGAATATTACACAGTATCTAAATCTAATTATACATTTTATTTTGAAATAAAAAATTATCCTAATTTAGGATGCTTTCGTTTTTATATAGATGAAAATAATAATGTTAAGACAGATAGTTATGATGAAAATGTAATTAATCTTTTAGATAATAAAGAAGTATGTAATATTTTATTAAAAATATATCATGAAGAATTTTTACCAGAATTAGAAAGATGTATAAAAGAATTTGATAGTATTAAAAAATATGAAATTATTACAAATGAAAATGGAACATTTTTAAAATATAGTAAAAAATATAAAATTCTTGAAGATGCACAACCTGTTAAAATTGAACCAGGTTTTACATTAAATTTAAATGATGATAGTTATGTAAAAGCAGCATCTCCATATATTTCTAAAAATATAAAAGTTATTAATTCTAAAATTAATAAAATAGTTGGAGTTCCTACTAGTGAAGTTATTATTGAAAATAGTACTATTGATGTACTTAATTTAAAAGAAACAGAGTCTGCAACTATAACAAATTGTAAAACAGGATCTATTACAATAAAAGGACAAAATATTAATATTTCAAATTTAAATAATAATAGTAGATTTAGTTATCTATTTTTTAAAAGTGTAGATTTCAGTACACAAACAGATTTAGAACCTATTGCCAAAGATATATATAATGCAGCTACAGGAATATATTTACAATATGGAGATACAAATTATTATGTAGATGAAACTAATATTTTTAAATATATTGATAAAGGTATAGATGTTGAACCAAGAATTAATGTTAAAAATATTAAAGAAATTAATAAATTATTAGATTATTATTTTGTAGCGAAAACATTTAAGCATAATAATGTTATGAACAAAATTATTGAATCTATTAGAGAACGTTTAGGAGAAGAAACTAGTCCAACTAAAATTCAAGCGTTTTTAGATAAAATTTTATATCCAAAATGTATAGATAAGTTATCAGAATTATTTGATAAATATATTAAAGTTCAAATTAAGAAATTAGAAGAAATATTGATTAAAGATCTTAAATCTTCTTATTCTGTTCAACAATTAGATAGTTTTCCATCTTCAAGTTCTATATTAGATAAAATTTATTCAACATTTAATGTAAAAACTGATAATGAAAAACATAAATTCTTACTTGATAATTTCTTTGATGAAAATAAAGATCTTAAAGAAAGTATTGAGTATGATAGCTCAAGATCATATACTGATTATTGGGTAAGTTATCAAGGCGCTTCTATGGAAACAGAAAAGACAGATTTTTATTTTAATGTACTTAATACATCTATTACAGTTACAGCATCAGGTCGTACACAAGGTTGGTGGAATGATTAAAAAATAAAAGGTATATCTTTATGATATACCTTTTTTTAATAATATTTTATAGGTTTTCTATTAAATGAAAAAACAATAAGTGCTAACTGTTTATAATTTTTATATTCTGAGACTGGGACTTTTTCTCCAGTTTCTAAATCTCTAAGTCCTAATATTAGTTCACCAGAATCCAGTTTAAATGGAGCAGTTTCTATTAAAACATATGCATAAACAGAATTATCTTGAGAATTTATAAGATGCTCAAGATTTTTAGCGCAGTTTGTAGTATGCCGCATATCTTCATAATAATTTTTTAAACCTGGATGTTGACGAATCATTCTATTATAAAATTCATCTATAGTCTCAGTCTTAGTTTTCATATTTTATATATTATCTCCATAAAAGAGCTACAAGAATCAGTGTAACAGCAATAGCTTCTATCATATTAAAATCTCCTGTTGTTTTTATGTATATTCTTATTTTATCATACAAATTATTATTTGTAAATAAGAATTTTATATTTTTAATAAAGACTATTTAATTATATATAAAAATAAGAGCTTTAAAAAGCTTAATATATAATAGGAGGAAGTTTATGTATTGTTCAAATTGCGGAACACAAAATATAGATGGAGTAAGATTTTGCGCAGGATGTGGTAAAGATTTAATGCCGCCTATACAGAATAATACTCCAAGAAAAGCAAATATACTTTGTATAATTGGATTTATCCTTTCGATGTCAGTATTACCGATGCTTTCATTTTATTCATTTTCTAATTCAAGTAGTACATCATTTTGGTTATTTTTAACTGCAAGCATAGGTTTAACATTATCTATTATTGGATTTATTCAAGCAAAGAAGAGAAATCAGAAATGTAGAGGTTTAGGATTAGCTGGTATTATTATTGGTGGTCTTTTTTCTGTAATTTTTATGTATTCAATGTATACAGATTCTCAAGTTGAAAGAGCTGCTAGAGAAGAAGCAAAGTATACTTATGAAGAAACTGATTATGAAGGATATACTACACGAGAAACAACAGAAGAAACTACTAGTGCAACAACTAGAGAGACAACAACTGAAACTACTACAGAACCTACAACTACTACAACAGAAGAAAATATAATACCTTCATTTTCTGAATCAAAGAAAGGTTATACAATTACTTCAGTTGGTAATGCAAAGACAGGTACTGTTACATTAGATAAAGGCAATTGGGTAAATTTTATTGAAGCTGGTGGATTTGGTAAAGAAACTGTTGAGCACGCACAAGCTAAAGATTTAACTGGTGGCTCAATTATTGGATTATTTGTTCTTGACGTACCTTATTCATTAGAAGATCTTACAAAATCTCAAATGGCGGTAATGGAGCAGAATGGTGGTATTAAAGTAACTGGTGCAAAAGTAAAACTTGGTGGTTATAATGCATATCAGTGTTATTGTCTTTTCCCTGATGGTCAGTATTTAGTATGCTGGTATTTCAAAGGTAATGATGGAATGATTAGAAAAGTTACTGTTGAATTTACTGAAGAAAATTATTACGCTTTTGAATTAGTACAAAATAATTATAAACTTGATTAAAAGAAAGTTGATACTTATGGAATTTTTAATACCTGAAGAATTAAAAGATTATGTTGCAATAAAAAATGATAGAATTATCGTAAAAGCAATTATACCTCAAGAATTATTAAAACCTTTTTACAAATTTACAAAAGATTATGTAGATGCCTATAAAAAATTTAAGCAGGTAAATAATGAGTAAAAAATTTATTACAAATTATAAAGGTTTTGATATTTTTGCAGAAGATAATAGTGAAGCTGCGTATTGTTGTATAACTGAAAAACAATTTGAAGATGGCTCTATTATTAAATTAGAGTCATATCCAAAGATCAATAAATATTCATATTTAGATGAAGCAGTTCAAAAAATTAAGAATGATATTGATTATATTATAGACAGATTAACTAAAAATATAGATAGATTTGGTACAACTTATACATATTTAGGTAATATTCCTTTGTATGAAGAACATATACAACTTATGTGTAAAACATTACCAATATTAAATAATTGTCATTTATCTATGATAAAACAAACTAGATGGTCTGAAGATTATGATTTTGAAGATGGATTAACTAAACAATCTTCAACCAATAAAAAAGATACATATGTTCAATCTTATAAATTAGCATTTATGTATAAGAAATTTGAAATTTGGTTAGAAGTAGCACGAACTTTACAAAATGGAATATATCCAAAAGATCCAATTGATTATGTAGAAGAAAATAATATTTATTTTACAATTCGAATTATGTCTAGTCCGTATGAAGATGTTAATAAATTTGAAGAAATAGCAGATGAAGTTGCAAAAATATTCAGATGTTATTCCATTAAAGAATGGGCAAAAAGTACATTAAAAGGAGAGTAGTTATATGAATAATATAGATGCATATATATTTAATTATTTAAAATATACTATAAAATATTCAGATAAGCTAATTGAAAAACAAATGAAAGATTTTGAAAGAAATTTAGATATAAAAGCAGAATTCGCAACTACTCTTAAATTTGGTTATCCTAAGCAAGATCCAATAACAATAGAAGGTTATACTGCAGAACAATTAGAAGCAATAGGTAAATTATCAATTCTTAGTGCTTATAATTATTTGATTTATTTAAGAGAAGAACCAAAAGAAGCATTACGAATAATTAAAAAAGGATTACCTAGAAAATAAAATAAGTACCTAGTCTTAATTGACTAGGTATTTTTTTATAAAAATTATTTACAGCAATTATCTTAAATGATATAATAAATTTATAAAATTTAAGGAGAAAATACTGTGAAAAATGCAATCATTAAGAAAATAAGTGTAGTAATTATTTTAGTTATAATTATTTTTATTCTTTGTGGTTGCGCAAAAGCTATTACTTCTGGTGAAGTAGTAGAGAAAACACATAGAGATGCATATTCTACAGTAAGAATAATGGAAATTGATGTAGGCGATGGGCCTTCAACATATATTCCTATTACAGAAAACTATCCTGAATCTTGGTATATTAAGATTGGCGGATATAATGAAAAAGAAGAATATGTTTATGCAACGTATAGTGTATCAAAAGAAGTATATGATTCTATTAAGATAGGAGATCAGTTTACATATACAAAAGATTAAAAGACTATTTAATATATAATAGAGAGAACGTGTAAAATACCTTAGCAATTTTTGCTATGGTATTTTTTTATAACAAAATTAAAAAGGAGAACAATATGGATTATTTTGAGCATTTATGTGATAAGATAATTAGTGGTGATATAGTTGATAAGGAATTTGAATTAGATAATAAGTTAATTCAAATAAAAACAAGTTATCAATCAAAAGAATTAAAAAATCAATTTGCAGAAATATTAAAAATTTATAAAAATGGTGATAATAAAAATAAAGAAATATCCACTAATATATCTATGGAATATAATATGTATTTCAATAAAGAAAAAATGGATGATGATAAATATGTACTCGCAGTAATATCAATAATTTTCTATTATAATAAAAATAAACTTATATATTTACCAGTACTTCATTCTTTTTATTATTGTAATCATAAATCAATATATCAAAAAGATCCTAACGTTAATAAGTATGTAAATAATTTTAGTTTAAGCTTTCAAGATAATTTTGAAAATTTAAGATCATGTATTAAATCACTTATATATCATTTTAGTAATTTTGATAAAAATGCATATCCATATTTAGATAAATTTATTGAAGAAACTTCAAATTATTTTGAAGTCTAAGGAGAATAATTATGAAATACTAATAAAAAATGACGATAAGCTTAAGTTTAATTCAAAGAATGAAGTAAGAGTTTTTGCTAAAAGATATATAGACGATTAAGGAGATAAATATGACACTTCAAGAAATAAAAGATTTAAATAACATAAAATATCTAAATGATCCAAAAGTAGATCCAGTTTCATATATTGAAGAACATAAAGTAAATGATTATTTTATTATTGTAACTGGACCTGCTGGTTGTGGTAAATTTGCAAAATACTATACAAAATCAGAAGTAGTTTATAAGTGCGAAAATATTTTACAATTATCTGATTTAATTACAGATTTTGAGTTTAAAGATAAACAACCTACATTTTTACCTTCAGAATTTGAAAAATGCATAACTACTGGTGGAACTGTAATATTATATGATCTTAATTTATTAAGTGACAACATATTAACATTTTTGCTTGAAATTACTGAAACTAACAAAATAGCTACATTACATCCAGATTTTAAGATTATTGGTATTATGACTCCAGGTTATAGATTAAGTAAGTGGTGATAATTATGACAGAACAAGAATATAGAGAAGAATACGATAGAATTCAAAAAGAATATCCAATTATTGAAAAATATATTCCAGTTGCAGATAACTGGAAACCAAATTATCCAGATGATGAAATTAGAGCAACAATTATGATTGTATTAAATACTGAATGTGTACATTCTGAAAAACCAAGATTTCATAAATATCATATATTCTTTGATTTTTATAATGCAGAATTTAAAAAATTATTTAAAACATATTCTAGTGATGATTTTAGTAAAATTGTACAAAAATACGAAGAATGGCAAGACTATTTAAATAAAATTCCATTTAATATAGAGTTAAAAAAATATCTGTTAAAGGATAATTTTGAATGGGAGTAAAAGTATGAAATTAGAAGAATTTAAAAAAATTAAAGTTGCTTTTAATAAAATAATTGATGTAATTAATCATACTAAAATTAATGGTCGATACATTTATATTACAAAGTTTGAGAATAAACATAGAATACTTAAAAATGAACTTGATATACCTAAAATAAAAACATATGAAGAAACTATTTCATATCATAAAGAACAAGTATTGTATGAATATTATTTTAATTACGAAAGTAGTAGAGAAGAAGAAGTCAAGTTAAAATTAAATCTTAATATAGATTTTCAACATGATGAATATAAATGCAAAATGTTTGTAAATTATTTAGATAAAGGATATTCTCCATCTATCAAAATAGCTCCAGTTAATACAACATTATTAGATATTAATATTGATACAAATGATTTTAGTGATTTTATTATAAGATTTGATGATGCTTATTATGATTTAGCGCATATAACTATTAATTCAGTTAAAGTATTTAGTAATGATGAAGATGCTATGGCTATTTACGAATCAAAATATGAAATATTAGATAAATTAAATGAGGAGCAATAAAATGAGTAAAATAAAAAAAATTAGTAATCCTGAATATGTAAAATATTTACAAAATTTACTTCAAAATCTTGAGTCAGATTATAAAATGCATTTTTTCTCAAATAAAGACTCAGAGGATGAAATACCTTATATTGAAGAAGATAGCAGTACATTTGGTAGTCATGAACAAGGCGCAGTTGAATTTTCTTCAGAATATGGAACTCCAACTTATAAAATGGTATATTGGGTAGAACCTTATTTTGATAATGCAGTTATATTACATGTATATATTAATTGTAATTTTGCAGATACACAATTACATTTTGAAGAAATTTATACGCCTAGTATTAAAAGATTTAAAACTTTTATGCAAACATCTTTAGTATGTATTGAAAAAGCTGTTTCATTTAGTAAAGAAGAACAAGATAAAGCACGTAGATTTATTAAATTATTAGACGAGGTAGAATAAAAATGGGAAGAATTAGTAATCCAGAATTTGCAACATATTTACAAGATTTTCTTCAAAATGTTCAAAAAATTAGTCCTAATTATCATTTATATTTTAGATCTAATAAAGGTAGCGAAGATATTGGAATTCCATATGTAAAAGAAGATGAAACTACTTTTGGTACACATGAACAAGGTTGTGTTGAAATTGAATATCGGAATGATTATACTTTTTATGATGTATCAAAGTATCGATTTTTTTATTGGGTTATGCCTGAAAGTTCTACACATTGGAGTAATCAACTTATTATAGCTATAGAAGCTGAATGTCATTTTGGTGATACAAATTTAGATTTTACTGAAGAATTTATACCAAATATACAAGAATTTAAAACTCGTATGGAAACAATTCTTACTACGATTGAACATGTATTAAGACGTTTTGGAGAAGATACAGACTGTATAGTTAGATTTATAAAATTATTATAAAAGATAAATGAAAATGGCAAAACAGAAGAAAGTTACATTATTAGGACAAGATTTTGAAACTGTTGGCGAATTAATGGAAGCATTATCAAAACTTCCGCCTGAAACGCCACTTAATCCTTTTGGTTCTTCAAATGCACTTTTATTTTATATTAAAAAAGATAAAAAAGCATATTTAGATGAAGATTATGATTGGATTGAAGATGAAGAGATTTATAATGAACTTGAAGATCAAATTGAGTAATTGTAATTAAAATAATACCTAATTCTGAAAAGGATTAGGTATTTTTATTTTACAATATAAAACATATAAAATATAATAATTATTAAAATAAAAAAGAAGGTATGAAATATGACTACATTTAATAAAGACGATTTTTATCCAAATGGTAAGAGTGATCCTCAGATTGATTATAATAAACTTTTGTATATTTTGTTGAGTAGAGGTATTTTATCACCAAGAGATTTTGATTTTATGCTTGGAAAAGAATCATTTGAATCTTGGAAAGAATATAATGATGAATATAAACGTTCAATTATTTATAAAATGCTTCAAAAAGGTGAATATACTAAAACGAAAGAAGAATAAATATGAAACCTAAATGGTTATATAGATTAGAATCAAAAAATCCAGAAAATGGATTATGGTATAATGCAAATAATGAATTAGTTTGGGGAATTGGAGAAATTCCTGGTTGTACTACAAAAGATTTACCTATGGATTATGATGAACGTTATCATAAAGATGGATTAAATTGGTTTTCTAGTTGTTCAAAAGAAGAAGATTTATCACATTGGTATAGTCTTGAAGATGCAAAACAATTAATTGCAAATGGTTTTGTATTTACTAAATATCTTGCGGTTGATTATGTAGAATATGAACTTGAGACAACATTCCTTAAAGAAACTGCATTACAACGAGTTGAATTAAATATTGAGGATATTTGGAAATCTTAAAAAGGTAGTGAAATAAACTACCTTTTTTAGTAAAAGACAATTTAAATATAATATAGTACTTTTATTGGAGGTAAATTAGAACAATGAGCGATACTCAAATTTTAATTGGAAAATCTGGAAAAGAAAATATATATTGGGACTACAAAAAAGATAAAAATCTTTTTATAATTGGTGAAACAGGTTCTGGTGCACAGATTGTTAGAGATACTGTTATAAATGCAATTACAAAATGTAATATATTAGGAATTATATATGGTATTGATTATACAAAATCTGAACTTGGCCCATGTCAATCAATAATAAAAAATATTTTATATGTAAATACATTAGATGAAAGTCTTTTTTATCTTGAATTAGAATTAAAAGCAAATAGTACAACTTCACCAATTTTTATTATAATTCCAGATGTTCAATGTTTTTGGTTTGAAGATCTTGCATATAAAGAAAATAAATTTATTGAATTAAGCAATAGACATGAGAATATACATTTAGTTCTTTGTTCAAGAGCATTTTTTAATACTCGTGCAGACTATGCAAAAAAGTATAAAGATAATTCATTATTTGTAATGATAGGTGACTTAAATTTTTATACAAAAGGTTTCTTTTATCCTAATTTATTTGAATTACCTGAAGTTGATCGAAAAGTACGAGGTGAAGGTATTATAAATATAGATGGTAAGCCTAAAAAATTTAATGCTCAATACGATTTAGCAAAATCTTTATATGATTGGGTAGACGATTGTGTAGGAGAAAAGAAAAAATGAAAAAAGAATTAACAGATAAACAAAAAGATATAGTACTAGGTATTATAACAGCTGGAGCTATTTTATATTTAATTGCAATAATTGTGTTTTTTATTGTTGGTTGGTTTACAATTAAAGCTAGACGCGAGGCAGAGTCTGTAAATCCACCTCCAATTTCTCCAGAAATTACAGAAACTGTATTTGGTAATATAATTTAATATTATAAAAATACAAATTAAATTGGGATCATCCTGGTTAACATGGAGATTATATAAATGGAATATAGAATAGCAACTTATGAAGAAGTTTCAAAACAGTTTGATTGGTTGATTGAAACTCATGAAAATAAAGAAGATTGGACTGCTTGGAAAAATGAATATCTAAGCAATATTAAACATGGAATTATGATTCCATATTATGGTTTTATTGGAGAAGATTGTATTTGTGAGGCTTATGCAAATATAAGTAAATATGCAGATTATATTGTTATTAAAAGAGATAGACCTTATTTATCTGCTTTTAGAACAAGAAAAGAATATCGAGGTCTTGGATATTTTTCAAAATTATTTGATTTTATGATAAAAGACCTTAAAGAAAAAGGTTATAAAAGAGTATCAGTTGCAGTTGAATCTACTGAAACTCATAATATTGAAATGTATAAACATTTTGGTTTTAATACTTTTTTATATAAAGATAGAGAAACTTATGGAGATGGTACTATACATGAAATAGAGTACTATGAAAAACAACTATAAAGGAGAAAATTATTATGAATATAAAGAAAGGATTAGCTGCAAGTTTATGTAGTCTTTTATTATTGACTGCAGGTTGTGATAATATGCAACCTATAAATAGTAAAACTGTTGCTTCTCAAGAAACAACAAATGAAACCACTAAAATGATTAGTGATACATTTAATAAGACTGTTAATTCTAACATTGTTTCTATTACAGTTATTTCAGGTCCAATGACTTTAGATTTATATAATGCATCTGCAAAAACAAAGATGAGTTATTTTGAAGTTATTGTTAGAGATAATAATATTTTTTCAACTAATGATCTTGAATTTGTAAGTGAAAATCCAAATATTGCAACAATTGAAGTTGATTCTTTAAGTGGAACCTATTTATCTTGTAAAGTTACAGGTAAAGCAAAAGGTTCCACAAATGTTTATATAAAAGCAAAAGATGGTTCTATTGAGTCTAGTAAGATTGCAATTTCTGTTATAAATACTAAACCAACTCCAAAACCAACTTCTAAAGCTAAAAAGAAAACAAGTAATAATAAAACATCAAATAAAAAGAAAAATAAAAATTCAAAACAAATTGAGCCTTCTCAAAATACAGAATTACCAAAAATTATTGAATTTAGATCATTTACTTATACTGGAAATTCAGTTTCAGGATTATTACAAGAAGCTTCAAAGCATGTAACATTACAAAAATGTGGTCGTGCAACATGTGTTGGTGGTCCTGGTATTTCATATCAGTTCAGAAAAGGTACACAATATCTTACTTGGAAAGTACAAGGTGAGCCAAATCAATTTAAGCAAAAAGTAATAATAAAATAAGAAAGGTAAATAAATACAATGAGAAAAGACATAATACAAGTAGTTAAAGAATTAAATATGTATATGAGAGAAAATATGGTGCCTGGTGGTGTAGTATATTTAGGATCAGATAATAATACATATCAACTTCAAGCTGAATTTAATGATAAAGTTGTATATGATTTTGTTAAAACATATTTACATTATGAAAACTATGACGCAATTTTAAGAGAAGTTAAAGGTAACAATACAATAATTTACGTAGCAAAATAATTAAATAAAAGGAGAACATAAAAATATGGGATTTACTTGGAATGTAGAAGAATTAAAACTTAAAAAAGAACGTGATGCTCATAAAGATTTACAAATTTTTTCTGTAGAGAATTCACTTAGTAGAGATGAAAAAATTGCATTTATTGATTCTAGATTTGATGGACAAATGTCTCAATTATTAGATTTATATGATAAATTTCAAGTTGAAAAAGATACTATTAAGAAGGGTGTTGATGGAGATTATAAATTTAATTCATTAAAAGCTTGGTATACAAAAAATATGAGTGATTTTAAATATTCTGATTATGGTTTAGAAATTTGGGGTATTGGTTGTAATCGTACAATAGATAGACTTATGAATAAACACATGTATGATTTATATTCTGATATTGTAGATCAAGTATTCCATCAATTAATTTGGGATTTATATAAAAAAGAAAATAAATGGTTTAAAGAGCATGATGAATATAGTATTTTAACAAAGAAATTAATTGATTCAAATATTTTACCATTTTTAGGTATAGAGTATTGGTATGGCACAGGCGGAATTGGAAAGAATGTAAATGGTAAAACAGTAAAATTTACTTTACTTGAACTTCGTTATCTTTCTGATGCTTGTGATAAGTTAGAAGAAAAAATTAACAGAACTGCTAAAATAATTAAAGCAGATTTTGAGAGAACATTTCCTGATTAAAGGAGAATAAATAATGGAATATTTTTATTATGGTCAGACTTTAAAATTATCTTTAGATCAATCAGTTAATGAGTATATTTATGATTTTGAGTATGATGATGCTAGAGTAGATTTAGATATAATTCAAAAAATAAATCCTGGAATTAGACATAAAATTGATCAACTTTCTTTTTGTAAACAATTTCGCAGATACTTAAATACATCAGCAAATATTGTAAGCAGTATTGTTGATGGAGATTCTGAATTTGTTTTTGGTAAAGATCTTGATGGTTATTCATATGAAAATATTTTTCCAAACGAAGTAACTGAAAATGATAGTTTTATTGTATACATAATTATACAAACTGACCAAAAATTTACTGATGAAGAATTAAAAGAATTGACAAATATACTAAAATTATTATCTAATTATTTTAAAACTAATGATGAATTTGAGTTAATTGAACTAACAAAAGATCAATTAATGAGTATGAGAAGTCATTATATAGACGATTCTAATGAATAAGAAATATTAAAATAGATATATGGAAAATATATGATTAAGTATCATTTTTCAAATATACTGGAGGTTTAATTATGGATATAACAAATATGTTCTTTTATAGTGGAGAAGCAATAGATTGGAAGTTAGAAACTAGTCTTGAAGAATATAATAATGACTATGAATGGGATAATGCTCGTGTTGATTTAGATATTATTAAAGAGATAAATCCAGTTATTGGTAAAAAAATTAAATCTATTGATCTTGATTATGAGATTCGCAGATATTTGAGAGATGAAAAAGGTAATCTTGTTTCAGGCACTGATCTTGAAGATATTACTGAAGAAATGACAGAAATATATGAAATTGATGATAATGGTTACGTATTTGAAGACGTAACTAGTGTACAACCAAAGAAAACAGATAGTTTTGCACTTTGTGTATTGATTATTGCATATAAAGAATTTACAAGCGATGAAATAACAGAATTAACTAGAATTCTTAAAGTATTATCAACCATTTTCTATTTAAATAAAGAATTTAAAGTAGTACAATTAATACCAGAATCTGTTGAAGAAATTAATGGAGAGATTATTGATGTTGGTGGTTTTATCCCAACTGATGATACTCTTGAAATTGATGGAGATGACAATGACGATGATGAGGAAGATATATGATTAGTTGGAATCCTTGGCATGGTTGTACAAAATATTCTGAAGGATGTAAAAATTGTTATGTTTATAGAATGGATGCTCAATATGGAAGAGATCCAGCGGATATAAAAATAACAAATTCTTTTGATTTACCTCTTAAAAAGAATAAAAAGAAAGAATATAAATATCCTTCAGGAACAGTATTTTTTACATGTTATACATCAGACTTTTTCTTACCTGAAATGAAAGAACAAAGATTAAAAGCTTTAGAAATAATTAAAGAAAGATCTGATTGTAAATTTTTTATTATTACAAAAAGAATAGATTTAGTTGATATAGATATTCCTGATAATGTAGAATTATGTTGTACTATGGAAAATCAGAAACAATATGATTATAGAATGCCTATATTTAAGAAAATAAATGCTAAACATAAAAGTCTTTGTCTTGAACCATTATTAACTCCTATAAGTTTAGGTGGATTAGCAGATATAAAACTTGAAAAGATTGTATCTGGTGGAGAATCTGGATACGGTAATGACATAAGGCCTTGTAAAGAAGAATGGGTTAAAGATTTATATTTGCAAGCAAAGAAATACAATATACCTTTTTGTTTTAAACAAACAGGAACATATTTTGAAACTCTTGATGGTAAAAAATTAACTGTAGAAAGATCAAATCAATTTAATGAAGCTAGAAAGCTTGGTTACCAAGATTTTGAAATAACTACTTTGTAAAGGAGAACAATTATGAATAAACAAATACTTACATGTCCAAAATGTAAAACAGACATCTTATTTGATGCTGATAGAATAACGAAAGGAATTAGTTTTGAATTTCATTGTTCTTGCGGAGCAAAAGTATTATATAAAATTCCAATGTATACAAAAGAAACTATTTATGAAATGATACATAGTTTTTAATTAGAAAGGAAATTATATGTTTGAGATATTAAATGAATATTTTGACGAGTTGAATAAACTATCACCAGATAATAATACAGTTTATAGTCCTGTATCAACTAGATCTGCATTACAATTATATAAATATTTATATAATTCTTCTGCATTTGATTATATGTTAAATGATAAAGATTATTTAAGTTTTGAAAATGCAAATAATGCTAAGTTTGTAAATAGAATTTGGGCAAATACATTTTTTAATGCATCAGTACCAAATAAATTACAACAATATACACATTTTATTGATATGACAAATAGTCATTTGGCTACAAAAACAAAAGATTTATTTGTTGCAAAAGAAACAAATAATTTTATTGAGAAAACTGGAACTTTATTATCAAATGAATTAAAATACGATTTGATGAATATTGTTTATTTTAAGGATATTTGGGCAAAAACTTACGGATATAAATTAAATTTTATGCCTATAACATTTACTAATATTGATAATTCTACTAAGTCAGTAAAGAATTTTATAGTATCTTCAAAAGATGTTCTTGAAAATGAGAGCTGTTATTTAGTAGCATTAAACTATAAATCAGGTAATAAATGTTGGTTAGTATATCCTAAAACAAATATAAATAGAGTTAATTTTAATAATTTAACTTGTAAAAATGTAGTTGCGTCATTATATATTCCAGAATTTGAAATTGAAAATAATTATCAATTAGATAAAGCATTTTTACCTGATGGAGATATAGTAGCTATGGATCAAGTTGCAAAAATTAAATTTGATCATATTGGAACAGAAGCAGCTGCAGTAACAGAGATTGCAATTAGAGGCGCAGCACTTAGAGTAGACGTACCTCCAAGAATAATATTAAAATTTGATAAACCTTTTATGTACGCAATACAAGATACTTATAATAATGATTTTATATTTATTGGTAAAATTGTTAAATTTTAATTTAGGAGAATTGTAACAATGATACAAAAATTTAATTGCCCTCTATGTAAAAGTACAACAGAAGTTAATTTAAATAATTTTAGAGTAAATAGTAAAGTAGAAGTTTATTGCAGTAATTGTAAAGTTCAAAAATGGTGGATTATAACTCCAAATGTAGATATTCTTGGTGAATGGTCTTATATTGATCAAATAAATAAAACAAAAGAAACTTATTGGTTTAAAGAAAATGGTGAAGGCAGATATATAACTGGCACTATTGATCCACAATTAGATGGTATAGGTTCTGCTGCAATAAAATATGAAGTATATCCAAATCAAATAATAATTACTCAAGGTGAATCTATAAAAATTTTTTATTATGAATTAAATGGTAATGAACTTGCATTAACAACATTAATTGATAATAATATTCAAAAGAAAGCTGAAACTGTAATTTATAAAAGAAAATAAAAGGTAAATTATTATGATAATGAAAAAAGAAACTTTAGAAAAAAGAATCATTTCATTAATCAAAAAATATGCACCAAGAGGTACAAAATTTGAGTGGAGTAGAACACAGTCTTGGTTTGGTGATTTTGGATGCGATTATAATCCATCAACAAAAAGATATAGTAATTTTATAATAAGAATAAGTTATCCACTTGCAAGTATTAATGAATGGAGTATAGTAAAAAGAATAGTATTACATGAGATTGCGCATGCTAGAACGCCTGGACACGATCATGATGATGCATGGCGTCAAGTCTGTTTATCTATTGGAGGAGATGGAGAAAGCCGATTCGAAGTTGTTGAAGATGGTGGTGATGTTAGATTACCATATTATAAATGGTTAGGTATATGTCCAGTTTGTAATAATAAATATTATAGACAAAGATTAACTGCAGATGATAAACGAAGATCATTTTGTTGTGATCCAGATAGAAAGATTATTTGGCTTAAACGAAAGTAAGAAAGGAAATTATAATGTACGGATTAAATATAATTTTTAATGTAACGTGTTATGATGATGAAGGTAAAGATGAATTTACTATCCAAAAAGTCTATGTATTTGAAAAGCAAGAAATAAGAGATAGTTTTGGACAAATATTAAATTCATTTGATGAATCTGGTAATAATAAATTATATAAAGCAAAAGATATAGAACATTTAGTTGAAAATCTTTGTGAAGCTTGTGAAAATCAGTTTAATGACGAAGAAATAGTTAAAAAAGATAATGAATATTCAATTGGAATGTATCAATTATTTGATGATGAATATATAAAAAAGAAATATAAAGTATCAGTTACATATTGAATAAAAATTCAAAAAGTTATTTAATTATAAAGGAAGGAAATTAATAAAATGCAGTATAAGAAGTCAAGATATAATTATTTTGTACCTTATGAAGATAATCAAACTATAGTATATAATTTTTATTCAAATTATACATCATTATTTGATGAAGATACTCTTAAAAGATATAATGAAGATTTATTAACTAATGAAGAACAAGAAGAATTATATAAAAGAGGTTTTCTTATTGATTCAAATAGAGATGAATTAAAAGAAATTATTAATCGTAGACGTCAAGAAAATTTAAATAGTAAACAAAAATTATATAGAATTTGGACTACATCAGGCTGTAATGCAAGATGCTTTTATTGTTTTGAAAAAGGCGTTAAAGTAGAAACAATGACTGATGAAAGATGTGATAAAGTAATTGAGTATATTAAAGGAACTATTAATGATGGAGATACTGTAACTATTGAATGGTTTGGAGGAGAACCTTTACTTAATACTCATGCAATAGATAAGATTACAACTGCAATTAAAGAAGAATGTAAAAAGAAGAACGCAAAATATAATAGTTTATTTATTTCAAATGGTAGTCTTATTACTCCTGAAATTATTAATAAAATGGAAAATGAATGGAATACTAGAAATATTCAAATTACACTTGATGGTTCTGAAAATGCATATAATAAAATAAAAGATTATTATAATCCTGAAAAGCATAACTTTAAAAATGTATTAGATAATATTATGCTTCTTAAGAATACAAAGATTAAAGTTGCAATTAGACTTAATTATACAGAAGATAACTATGAAGATATTCTTGATGTAATTAGACTTATTGGACCTAAGTTACAAGATTCTAATAATGTAATTGCATATGTATATCCTATTTGGAGTACATTAAATGATGAAGAAAAAGATAAATTTATTTCTGATGTTGAAGCAGATAAAAATATATTAAATATTTTTAAAGAAATAATTAAATATAATCTTAATACAATAAAGAAACTTATTAGAATTAATAGAAAACTTACGTCATGTAAATCATGTAATATGTATAGCCATACAATTTTACCTACTGGAGATATTTCAAAATGTAGTGAAAGTTTTAATAGATTATACGGTAATGTTACAGATGGTATTACTGATAAAGAAGGTTATGCATATTGGAGTAATCGTGATATAGATCAGGAATGTAAAGATTGTGTATTTATGCCAATATGTCAAGGTGGTTGTGAAGCAAGTAAGTATATCAATATGCCTAAATGTTTTGCATATAAACCTATTATTGATGAAATCTTAATTTATTATGTAGACTCTCTACAAAATAAATAATTTTCTTTATATAGAACTATACTATAGAAAGGAGAAAAATATAATATGAAGTTTTTTGACGAAGACATAATGGAAACTACAACAAGTTCATGTATTTGTGATGAAGATGGCTGTCAAATCACTTGTCAATCTTGTGATGACTAAAAATAAGGCTAGAGCCTTAGACTCTAGCCTTTTTATAACAATCTTGACAGAAAACCAATGAACTTTAGTTCATTGGATGAATTGTGATGTTAAATCTATAGAAAGGAGAATAAGATGTCAACTTACGCAGTACAAAGTAATGTCATTCGAGGATTATCCAAAAAGCAATATAATCTACTTAAAGAAATGTGTCGATATTCTAATAGTCTGTATAATGTCACTCTTTATAATATCAGGCAGCATTATTTTAATACAAAGATGTTCCTGACTTACGAGAGTAATTATCACGAATGTAAGACTAATGAAAATTACAAGTTATTGCAAGCAGGTGTGGCTCAACAAACTATGAAAGTTGTTGACCGCAGTTTCAAATCATTCTTCAATTTGCTGAAAAAGTGTAAAGTCGGTGATTACCGCTACCACGATGTAAAGATACCACATTATAGAAAATCGGGGGGGATTATTCAATTTAGTGCTTTCTACTAATGCGATTATTATTCGTGGTGATTATCTGATGCTCCCTATGAGTAGAGAGTTTAGGGCATTACATCCTGAAGTTAAAGAGATTGCAATACCATTTCCTAAAAGGCTTTCAGATAAAACTATTAAAGAAGTTCGCATCTTGCCTTGCGGTAATGGTAGAGTATTCAAAATTCAGTATGTGTATGAAGTAACCGAAGAACCGATAAATCTGAATAAGGACAATGTAATTTCAATTGACCTCGGAATAGATAATTTAGCAACTTGCGTTTCCACCATTGGGACATCATTCATAATGGATGGTCGTAAAATTAAATCAATCAATCACCAGTGGAATAAAGAGATGTCAAGGCTTCGCTCAATTGCTATGAAACAGAATTTGAAAACTACTAATCGTATTCAGAGAATTACTGCTAAACGCAATAATCAGGTAAATGACTGTATTAAAAAGACTGCACGATATATCATTGACTATTGTATAGAAAATGATATAGGTTCACTTGTCGTTGGATATAATGCTGACTTCAAAAGAAATTCTAACATCGGCAAAGTAAACAATCAGAATTTTGTTCAGATACCTCTCGGAGATTTGAGAAATCAGTTGAGTTTTCTTTGTTGGAAGTATGGTATTGACTACATCGAACAAGAAGAAGCATATACATCTAAAAGCAGTTTCCTTGACAAAGATGTATTGCCTGAATACAAGCCTGAACAACCATATACAGGTAAGTTTAGTGGTAAGAGAATACATCGAGGTCTGTATTGTTCTGCTAATGGTACAATCATTAATGCAGATGTAAATGGTGCAGCAAACATAATGAGAAAATGTAAGCAGAATGTCGATTTCGACAAACTGTGTCTAGGGCTTTTGGTGAGTCCCGCAAGAATAAGGCTCTCGTAGCAAACTTCTTGCGAATCCCATTGGCTTTAGCCGATGGGTACGTCAAAAAGTAGATTCATAAAATGGTATTTTTTGAAGAAGAAAATAACGTTAGAGATACTTATTGTGATCTTTTTAGTTGTGATTTTTGTAGAAATGACAATATCCTTAAAAGAGGTAAAAATATGAAATTTTTTAATGAAGAAATTAAGCCAATAAATAATAATTGCTGGACAAATTGTGATGATTGCGAAAATTGTGACGGTTGTATAAGTTGTGATTATTTACCTGAATAATTTTAATATTAAAAAGAAGGTGCATAAAATATGAAATTTTTTGATAATGAGCAGTTTAGTTTAGGATTTAGTGCTTGCGATAATGTTTGTGACAATGATTGTCAAGGTCCTACTTGTGATAATTGTGATAATGATACTACTGGTGGTGGCTGCGATAATATAGGTTGTGATTTTTGTGACTCAGTAAATTATTAAAGGCTATTTAATAATAATAGGCCGATTTAAAAAAAAATATTTACAATGGCTAGCTTAAGAAGCTGGCCATTTTTATTATTCTAAATGGAGGAGGAAAAATTTAATGAAGATACAATTCAAAAAAGATGATGATGATCATCACGCCGGGTTAAATTATTCTAAGCATCCTCCATTTGTTAAACATACATGTAGTAATTGTAATAAAACAGTTACTAGAATGTTTAAAAAATATGATGATTGGGAATTTAATTATTCGACGCTAATAAATTCTAGAAAAGAATTTTTTAATAAAGTAGAATTGTGTCCTGAATGTGGTTATGTAATGTTGTTTAATAATACTGAAGTTTCAAAACAAACTAAGAAATATATTAAAACAAACAAAGTATATTTAAGCACATTAAAGGCAAAAGGTTATGAACCTGGTTTTAAGAAATGGCTTTTATTTGCATATTTATCAGAATATAATTGTAATTATACTGAGGCTGGAATTGCATATACAAAAGCATATGATTTTTTGGAATTTAATAATTTACCATTAGATCCAATTTTATTAACATTTGCATCAGATTGTTTTCTTGCAGCAGTTAAAAATCATTCTACATATATTGATGCATTATTAGCTGTAGATGCAATGAGAAGAGCTGGAAAATTTGATCTAGCATTAGAAACATTAAGTTCTATGAAAAATATATATAAAAAAGATAAAATTGATCTTTTAATAGAAAAAGAAAAAGTTTGGATAACTGCAAAAAGTAAACATAAATATAATTTAGATATATAAGGAAGTAAATTATGGGTTTTAAAGAACAACTTGAACAAGTAACTCAAAAACAAACAAAAATAATAAATGATTTAACAAATGATATTAATTCAATATTATCTGAAACTTGGTTTACTAAATATATTGTTAAACAAGTAGAATATAGAAATCTTAACTCTCAATCTGATACTTTTAAAGTATATTTTACAATTGATAGAGAAAATATAAATAAGCCTATAATATATAGATTAAGTTTACATGCAGATAATGAATTAGCAAGTGCGAATAAAACAGGCGAAGTAATTTGGTCTACATTACAAGAAATAAATAAAATTGCAATGACTCAAATACTTGAAAAAATAATTTATAATAAAATAAACTCATTTAAAGATGTTGAAAATGTTTATATTGTAGAATTTAAATTAGAAAGTCCATATTATAAACCAATTTTCATGATTGAATTCAAAAATCCTTTAAAATAAACCTCTGTTTCTTACAGAGGTTATTTTTTGTAAATAATTTGTAATTTAATTGAAATCCTATAGTAATTTTTTAAATATGTACAGCTATTATAAAGAGTGTTATAATACACTAAAAAAATATAATATAGGAGGATAATATATTATATAATAATTTTTTTAAAATAAGTTATGTAGCTCAATTTAAAGAATATATTATATTTTTTGGTTTTATAATTAATGGAGATCCAGACATAATGGGTAAACAAGATTGGATGAAAGATTTTATAGAAATAAATTCTATTAAAGATCTTAATGATGCATTTGATTATATGTTAATGAGTTTAGAAGATAAAAAGTTATTAAATTTTATGGATAATGCAGATTACATAAAAATAATTAAAGAATTAAAAGAAAAAATAAATCAATACAAATAATATTAAATAAAAAAATTTAATTTTTAGAATGCTTCAACAATATATAGTTGGAGCATTTTATATTTAAAAAGCTATTTAATATATATAAATATATAACAGTAAGGAGGTGAACAGATGAAATGTGCTGTATGTGGAACGAACAGCGGAAATTTTGTTGTTTGTTATAAGCATAGAAATACAAAATATAAAAGCACATGTCCTATACATGGAAAAACAATATTTATAGGACGACAATGTCAAAAATGTAAAGATTTAAAAATGCCTCTATATGTTATAAAAAATGGAAAAGATCGACTTGGTAAAAAAATTGGTGTACGTCATTTTTTATATCCATATTTAGATAGATTAACTAAATTAGATAAAAAATATCAAGTCAAATATCAAAAAAGAATATCTAGTGTAAGTGGAATATACGGAATATTTGCTGGAAATATATGTTTATATGTTGGTCAAAGTAATAATATAAAAAAACGAATAGAGCAGCATAAGAAAAATTTTAAGATTGCACAATATCAAATGAGAGGTATTAGAATTCATAAAAAGAGAATTAGTTTAAATAAAATACCTCGAAAAGTTGAATATAAATATTATGAAATGGCGAGTAATTATAAATTAAGTGATCTAACTTATAAAACATTATTTGCAATTCCACAAATAGAAGATACTTATAAATTTAATGAATTATTAACTTATGCTGAACAAGCTATGATGATTGCGTATAAACCAAAATATAATCATATAGCAGCAAGACCGAGCGAAAAATAATATGGAAAGAATTTGTTTTTTAAATAAAGTAGAGATAAGTAGAATAATATTTGATATTATTCGACAAGAACTTAATATAGAAGATCGAGTTATAGAAAATAATCCATATAATGAGATAAGAAGTAAATGTATATTACTTAATACAAATGGAAATAATCAATTATATCTTGTATCAACTATATATGATGGTTCATTACATTTTACATTAGATGTTTATAGAAGAGGTAAACGTATTAGACGTAGTAATATGTTTGGTAATGCTGGAAATGTAAGTTATACATTTACTAGACAAACTAAAGAAGATTTTGAAAAAGATTGTATTAGTGAATTTTGGAGAGCGTATAATAATTTACCTAGGCATTATAAATAAAAAGGAGAATTTTAAATGATTGACGACGAAACAGCAGTTCAATATGCAAAAGAATTATCTAATTTCTGCGGCAATCAATTTTGTCCAGACTGTGTTTTTAATAAAAATAGTAAATGTATGATAGGCGATATAGGAGTTACTCCGATGTGTTGGGCTATAAATAAAAAAGAAAATAAAGAAGAAAATAACGAAGACAATATTGAATAAAAGTCTATTTAATTATAATAGAATGGAAGTGTATAATACCTAAGTCAATTCGGCTTAGGTATTTTTATTTATATAGGAGGTAGAATGATAAAATGATTTGTCCAAAATGTGAGCATAATTTAATTGAGTTAAGTTCAACTATTGATACAAATACAAAAATGTATAGTGGAGAATTTATATGCGAATATTGTAAATCTAGATTTGTAATTAATAATGCACATATACAATTTCCTTCAAATTATACATTATTACCAATTGATATTAATATTAATCCAGATTATTCATTATTAAAAAATATTTGTCCTCATTGTAATACAAATATAAGTGGTTATTATATTGTTGATGAAAATTCTATTAAAATTAGAAGATTAGATCTTGAAACAGGTTTATTTGAATTACTTGATAAAAAAGGTATTTATCAAGGCTTTATTTATTATCATTGTGATTCATGTAATACAGATTTTAAGTTACCTTTTAAACTTAAAAACGCAACTTTAATAGAAAAGTAAAATATTTTTTATTTTTAAAAATTAATTTACAAAAATATTTATATATAATATAAATTATAGTATAGGTAAAGGACTATTTAATTATACTATAATGTGTCTAATGGAGTGTGGAAATTATGCTGTCATATGCAATTAGCTTAATTATCACATTGAGTATCATTGTAGGATTTGGTGCTCGATGTGTTATTTTTCAGCAACGAGATGTTGCTTGGTGGAAAGGAATTATTCCAATATATAACAAATATATATTTGGAAAATTATGTAATAAGGGAAATATAGGTATAGCAGTTGGATTACTTGAGTTAGTATGGTATATTGCATGTTATTTACTTATGTATTTTGAAATGTGGGTACAACAAACATATAATGCATCTACAGCAGATGGTTTTATATACGCAAATGTACCTGAAGAAATTGTAACTGTTTATACTTGGTTAAAAATTGGATTTTTAGTTTATATGATATTTTATCTTGTAATTTGGTGTTATTTAATGAATAAATTTTCTATGATGCATGGAAAATCTAAGAATTGGATCGCACTTTGGGCGCTTTGGCCTGCTGCAGCATATTGTTATTTTGCATTGACTCCTAAGATTGCAATGTATGGAAAACAGTATGAATTAAAGCGAGTAGAAGTTGCTACACCTGAGAAAGTAGTGAAAAAGAATGAAAGACGACGTAAGTAAGTTTAATTCTCTAGAAGAATATCGTGCATCAATCGCGCTTTCAGATAAAGATCTTAATTATTTAGATGAATTAACATTACAAGATAAAGACGCTGCTAAAAATACATTTTATCATTATCCAAGAGTTGAACCTGATATTATTAAGGCAAATCCTAATAAAGAAAGATTCAGACCTGAAGTAAGAACTTTAGATGGAAAGATAATACTTGATAAAATTGATGAAGTTACATTATATATACTTTGTGAATTTAAGTTTATTCCAATTTGGTTAATTCAGCAGTGGTATGATATATATGATCTTAATGGTTATGATAGAGTACTTGGTTGGATTCAATTTGGTTTAGCTTGGTGTGACGCTACATCTTTAGGTGTATATATTAGACCTACAATGTTTTTATTAAATGTTATTTATGATAAAGATGATGGTAGTAAAAAGTATATTGGTCTTCCATTTAACTTAATGAATCATACTTGCGCAGAAGAACAATTAATGTTTGACGTTATGATGGGTAATCCAAAATCAGAATTTTGGAACATGTTTAATAAAGAAGTAAAAAATAGATTACCTTGTTATCATCCATTATTTACTGATAATATTGATCCATTTGATAAAACAGGTTCTACAATTTTAGCTGAATCATTATTTAGATCAAGTACATATGATCAGTCTGATCTTATTGCAGGTCATAAAGAAATAGAACTTGAAATGCAAACAAAAGCAACTATTACAAAAGAATTTGGTGAATGGCCTTTGTTTACTTTAGAGTGCGGATATAATGAAAAAGGTAAGTTAGAAACTCAAAGACCTGACCTTGTTATTCCAGTTCCAAGAATTCAAGGAATGCCTCAAAGTTTTGCAATTGAAATGGAATTAACTGCTAAAGATACAACAAGATATGATAAAATAATGGACCATTATAAAAATAATAATATATATGGTTCAGTTGTATATTTATGTGCAAATACATATATAAGAGATTTAGTTGTAAAATCTTATAAAAATATTGGTGGATTAGGAACATGTAGATTATTATGTATTCCTTATACAGCACCTGCGCAAATGCTTAGTACTTTTAGTAAAGAAGACCTTGAAGCTCAGTATGGTTTAATGAAAGCCACTACAGAGAAAACATATGAGGTAAAGAAAAATGATCAGAAATAAAAGCATAATAATTAATGTTTTATTTTGTATTGCTGCAATATTAGGCGTAATGATTATTAGAACAATTTTTATGCCTACTATTATTTCTGGTAAATCAATGGAACCTCATTTTAAAGAAAAGCAGTTAGTAATAATGCATATTTATGTAGATATTAACAGATTTGATTGTATAACAGCAAAGGTAGATGGTAAACAATTATTCAAACGAGTTATTGGTTTGCCTGGAGAAAAAGTTGAATATAAAGATAATCAACTTTACATAAATAATACTCTTATACAAGATGTATTTGCAGTTGGAAAAACAGAAGATTTTTCAATAACATTAGCAAATGATGAATATTTTTGTATGGGAGATAATAGAGAAGTATCTAAAGATTCAAGACATTTAGGTGCTTTTAAATCAAGTCAAATAATTGGAAAGAAAAATGGAGGAGATTATGGCAAAGAAAAAGAAAGATCCAAAAGTTAAAGTGCCTAATGCTTGGTCCTCTAAAAAAAGTAAAGAAGGCGGAGGCAGCAAAACAGGCTTAAGTGGTAGCGGTGGTAAAGTAATGACTGATGCTATTTGGTCAGTTGGCCTTGTTATAGTAGGTATATTACTTTTATTATTTATATTTTTAGGTGGTGTTAATCAGAGAAAAGCTGTAAATTGGGTAATTAATTTTTCTCAAAATATAGGTAGAACTGTTTCTGGTTGGTTTAATCCTGAAAATATTGAAATTTCAGATGATGGTGTTTATTACAGAGTTAATGGTACTACTAAATCTACTGAAAAAGATAAATCTGATAAATCAGAACCTACTAATGAAAGTGGAGAAAGTTCAGAAACCTCTGAAACATCAGAAACTTCTGAAGTAAAAGAAACTGTTAAAAAGAAAAAGAAGTAATATAATAATGGTATTAAAAATCTAAGCAAAGGAGTAGGTAAATTATGATAAAAAATTCATTAATTGGATTATTGATCTTAGTCATATTTGGCTTAGAGAGTGTTTTTTTATCTAAAAAGAAAACAATACCAGTTATTGTCTGCGACCAGATATTTATTTCTGCAATAGTTTACTTCTTCTTTGGTTATGTAACTTTAATTTATTCAGCTCTCATTACTGCTTTTATTATTTGGATAAAAATGAGACATGGAGAAGATGAAGAGCCAGAACCTTTAGATTATTCAGGTAGAATATTTAGTATTAGTGCATTATTGAATCAATTGCATAAACCTAGCGAAATGGTAATTGGTACAGTATTGCCAGTAAATAAATCTGAATTAAAGTATAATATGAAGAAAATAGAAATTGATGACACTGTATTATCTGGTGAAACATTAATTACTGGTTCAAGTGGTTCAGGTAAGACTACGACCTTAAAAACAATTCTTAAACAAAGAATTGATGAAAGACGACCAGTTGCATTCTTCGATTATAAAGGCGAAGAAGAAATTCTTAATGATATAAAAGATTTTGCAAGAATAAATGGTGTACCATATTATGAGTTCTCAGCAAGAGAATGTAACTTTACTTATGATCCATTTAAAAACTTAAATGAAACAGGTAAAGTAGAAGCGCTTATGAATACTCGTAGATGGTCAGCAGACGGTGCTGATGAGCATTATAAAACATCAATGCAATTAGTTATTCAGAATCTTGTAAGAGAATATGATAAATATCGATTAGAAAATAATGATACAACTAATTATATTGTTGGTTTATACGATTTTGCTTTGAAATATAAACCTCAAGCAAATGAAAGAGATGGTTTTGGTAACTTATTAAAATCATTAGAAATATTACTTTCATCAAGAGCAAAAGATTTATTTGGAAATGATCCAAATTTTACTTTTGAAGATGATAGTATATATGTTGTATGTTTTAGTTTTACTAGTGCAAATAAAGCACTAGCAAATCAAATGAGTTCATTTGTATTTACAGATATAATGGACCGAGGTACTAGATGTAAATATGAAGATAGATTATTACTTTGTATTGATGAATTTGGTACTCTTGAAAGTTCAACACTTATTAAAGATTTACTCGAAAAAGGTAGATCTGGTGGTGTTCAAACTGTATTTTCTATATTAGATGTAAACCAATTAGCAATGACTTCTGGTGAATTCTTTGTTCAAGCAATATTAGGAACAATCAATAATTATATTATTCACGCAGGAGCAACACAAACAACTGCAGATTTACTTGCTGGTGTTCAAAAATTCGATAAAGGTTATGATATTATGTCATTAAGAAAACCTTATCGAGGACGAAAACCAACTGCACTTTTTATCACAAAATATGGTATTTTGGATAAAAAACATAATCAAGAAGTATTAAGAATGGTTCCATATACAAAAATTCTCAAAAAGAAACAACGTTACGAACTTGACGAAAATCCTACTCCATTAGACAATCCTGACGTTGAACCAGAATTTGATGAATTTGACGTAGATCTATCCAAGCCTATTGAGGATATTTCTAAGTACTTGTGAAGGACTATTTAATAATACTAATAAGAATAATGGTAACACTCTTTTATAGATTGTTACCATTTTTTACTAAGAAAATAATAATTTTGGAGGAAGATATATGATACTATATACAACAGGCTGCCCTAAATGTAAAGTCTTAGCAATGAAATTAGACCAAAAGGGAGCAAATTATGAAGTAAATGATTCGCTTGAGGAAATGGAAGCATTAGGCTTTTCAGAAGCTCCAATGCTTAAAACAGATGATGGAACAATTTTAAATTTTTCACAAGCTATTCAATATGTAAACAATTTAAATTAATTAAAGGAGAATTATTATGGCAAAACTAAACAAGGATTTTGTAAGAACATTAGATAGTTTAAAAGAGAAATATGGTGAAGACTTTGAAATATTGAATGGCTTATCAGAAAATCAATTAAATCATACTGAGTTCTTAGATAATTTTACAAAAATTAAAACAGTAGCTGACGCTTCAGTAGATAGCTCAGCAAATGTAAAACAAAAAGATATTGTTACTTTGAGAAGTGAAATTTCTAAGCCAGATGAAAAATTAATGGCTTATCATAAGATTTTTATTGAAATTAAACAAACATTTGGTCTTAGAATGGCTAAAAAGTGGTTAGAAGCTGAATGGACAAAAGCACTTTATATGCATGACGCAAATACAAGTTCGTTCGTGCCTTATTGTTTCGCGTATGATCTTAAAAGAACTGCTGAAGAAGGTTTATTCTGGTTAGAAGGTAAAGAACCAATGAATGTTGAACCTGCTAAGCATCTTGAATCATTTATTGATTTTGTAAAAGAGTTTATTAGTTATAACTCAAATAGAACTTCAGGTGCATGTGGTTTACCTAACCTTATTCCTTATTTATATTATTTTTGGAAAGAAGATGTTAAGAATAACGCATATCCTAGAAATAAGAAACCTGAAGCATTTGCTAAATCAGAAATTCAAAGACTTATTTATGCTATGAATCAACCATATTGTAGAGATGGTATTCAGTCTGCATTTGTAAATACTTCAATTTTTGATGGTGAATATTTTGATGCACTCTTTGGTGGAGCAGTATTTCCTAATGGTGAACTTATGATTGACCACAAAGAAGGAATTATGAAATTCCAGAAATGGTTTATGGAAGAAATGAGTGCAATCAAGGATAGAGGTAACATGTTCACATTTCCAGTCAATACTATCTCTCTTCTTAAGAAAAATGGTAAGTTTGTAGACGAAGAATTCGCAAGATGGGCTTGTGAGCATAATAGAAAGTGGAATGATTCAAATTTCTTTGTAGATGATTCCGTTACTTCACTTTCTAACTGTTGTAGACTTAAGAGTAATATCAAAGATTTAGGTTACTTTAACTCAATTGGTGGTACAGCTCTTAAAGTTGGTTCAGTTAAAGTATCTACTATAAATCTTGCTAGAATTGCTCTTGAAGCTAAAAATGAAGATGATTACATTGAGAGACTTAAGGATAGATTAATTGTTAACCTTAATGCTCTTCATGTTGTTAGAAATATTATTAAAAAGAATGTTGAAAAAGGATTACTTCCTAACTTCCAAGATGGTTTAATTGATTTTGAGCATCTTTATAATACTGTTGGAATCAATGGTATTTATGAGACAATGGTTAAATTTGGATATGTAGAACAAGATGAACTTGGTAATACAATCTATAAACCAGAAGCTTATAAATTTGGTGAAAGAATTCTTACTACAATTAGAGAAGTAAGTAAAGAATACCAAAAAGATAAAGATTATAAGATTAATGCTGAAGAAGTTCCTGGCGAGAGCGCAGCTGCTAAATTCTTAAAAGCAGATATGCTTCTTTATCCTGAAACAGTTTGTAAAGATCTTCCTCTTTATGGTAACCAGTGGATCCCTCTTGGAATTAAAACAACAATTCAAGAAAGAATTAAGATTTGTTCTAAGTTTGACGCATATTGTGATGGTGGTTCTATTTGCCACTTAAATCTTGATGCAGCTATTCCGACTAAAGAGCTTGCTTGGAAGTTACTCAATTACGTAACAGATCAAGGCGTTAAGTACTTTGCATTTACTGGTAAACTTAGTCAGGACGAAGATAATCACATATTCTATGGTGAAACATGCCCTGAGTGTGGTAAACCTAAAGTAGCTGAGTTTGCAAGAATAGTTGGCTTTTATACAAAAACTGCATCTTGGTCAGCTGAGCGTAAAGCGGAATTTGCAATGCGCAAATGGGATAACCAAGATACAATCAAGCTTAGTACCTCTGATGCATTAGGCTAAAGAAAGGAAAATTATGGGACGACCAAAAGGCACAAAAACTAAAGAAAGAATGAGATGGGTATCGAAAGATGGAAAATCTACTATGGTACCTGAAAGTAAATTGGAGAGCTATTTAAATGATGGTTGGATAAATGGGCATGTTACTGATACTCAAAAATTATCACATAAAAAATGGTATAATAATGGTATAAAAAATTTAATTATAAAAGATGGTGATCCAATTCCTGATGGTTTTGTTCCTGGTTTATTAAGTAATTCTAAATATTCAGATTTTGGATATGTTTGGTATACAAATGGTACTGAACAAAAAAGAATAAGTACAAAATTAGGCCAAGCGGTACCAGAAGGTTGGTACCCTGGCTTTTGTACTGCTTATAAAGAAAATATGAGTAAAGTTTTATTGTCAAAAGGTAATTTTCATTTAGATAATAAAAATTATACAGATGAATATAAAGAATTATATCATAATGAAGATAAATTAAGATTATTTGTTAAAGAACATCATAATTTAACATTAGAAGATATGGCAAAACGATTTAATTGCTCAATAAGTAGTGTTTTGTCTTTACTTAATACTTATAAATTACAAAATGAATTTGATTGGTATAATGAATATGCAGGTACATCTAACATTGAAAAACAAATAGTTGACTTTATTAAAACTTTTTATGATGGTGAAATTATTACAAATACAAGGCAAATAATTAAACCTCAAGAATTAGATATTTATATACCAAATAAAAAAATTGCAATTGAAATAAATGGTACATTTTGGCATTCTGATACTTTTAATAAAAATAAAAAATATCATTTATCTAAGTCATTAGAATGTGAAAAATTAGGTATAAGACTTATTCATATTTATGAGTGGGAAGTACAAGATGAAATACAGTATTCTAAAATACAAATGATGTTAAAAGAAGCTTTTGGTATATCTAATAAAATTTATGCAAGACAATGTGAAATTAAACAAATAAGTAATAAAGATGCAAAAATTTTAAATGAAAAAGTTCATTTACAAGGACATAGAAATGCACAAGTTACTTATGGTTTATTTTACAAAAATGAATTAGTTCAATTAATGTCATTTAGTAAAACACGCTATAATAAAAATCTTAAAAATGATAATGACTGGGAAATTATTCGTGGTTGTCCTGGATCTAATACTACTGTTATTGGTGGTGTTAGTAAATTATTAAAACATTTTATTGATGACTATAAGCCAGATAATATTTTTAGTTATTGCGACTTTAATAAATTTGATGGTAGAAGTTATGAAAAATGTAATATGAAATTTATTGGATATACTGGACCAAATAAATGGATTTTGGTTGGTGAAAAAGTAATAAATAGAAATCCTAAAAAGTATAAAGATTATAAAAGTTGTTTTACTATTTGGGGTGCAGGCAGTAAAAAATATTTATTAACACTTAAAGAGGAATAGAAATATTCCTCTTTTTTATGAAAATAAGGAGAATTAAATGAGAATAATAGATATAGTCGATTTAGATGTTTCAAATTATAAAGAAGCAAGTATGTTTATTATAACTTGCAAATGTTCTTTTAAATGTGATATTGAGAATGGAACAAAGATGTGTCAAAATAGTCATTTAGCAAATAGTCCTGTTATTGATATGGATGATGATAAGATTGTTGAGAGATTTTTAAATAATCCAATGACAAGCGCAATTGTATTTGGTGGACTTGAACCTATAGATCAGTTAGATGAATTAATTAGTTTAATTTCTAAATTTAGAAAGAGAACTGACGCAGATATAGTTATCTATACTGGTTATACTGAGGAAGAGTTACAAAATATAATTGATAAATTTACTTGTTTTAAAAATATAATAATAAAATATGGTAGATTTAGACCTAATCAAATAAGACATCAAGATCCAGTATTAGGAATTGGTTTGATTAGCGATAATCAATATGCTAAGAAAATTAGTTAAAAGGCTATTTAAATATAATATAGGAAATGGTTGGTCAATTTGACTAGCCATTATTCTTATAAAAATATAAAGGAGAATAATAAAAATGAGTAAACTATTTCCAGGTAATGCAAAAGAGATTGAAAAATTATCAGAAACAATTGAAAATATTATTGATGAACAAAAGGTTGTAAATCTAAATGAAAAGGTAAATATAGATTTTTATTTAGGCGGTTTTGGTGGTTTTGATATTATTTCAGAGTTACCAACAAGCGTTTCTATAACTTGTTATAGTGAATATTTTTCTGAAAATTTTAATGAATTTAAAGAAGATACAACTATATATGAATTTTTAAAAAGTGCAAGTGTAGACGTAGATAAGTCAGATAATATGATACATGCACCAAATTATTTAACTTTTATTGGTCATGTAAAGCCAGAAGGTTATAAATACATACAATATAATAAAGGTGATAAAAATCCTTATGAAAATAACGAAATATTCGAAGAAGATTGTACTGTTATTGGTATAGATCCAAAATTATTAAATATATCAAAATTTTTTAATAAATGTCTTACAGACAATTTTAGTTGGTTTTTAGACTTATTACCTAACTATGAAATTAGTGAAGATGTATTTAATATGTTTTCTAATAAAAGCGGTGGTCATTTTGCGAATGGATTTAATAAAATTTCTACTCAAATGACATATAATGATTTATTAAAATTACAAAATAATTTTACAAAAGATGCTGATATATATTTTATAATAAAATAATATTTGTGGAGGAGAAAAATAAAATGGTAGTAATTAAGTGGACAAACAACTTTAGCGGTGAAACAGGTTTTGTAGAGAGCATTGATACAAAAGAGAAACATTTTATTAATACATATGATATTCAAAATGCAAAGCAATACAAAGCTGAAGCAAATGCTAAAGGAATGATTTCTAAGCTTATTTCATTTGGAGAAGGCGATAACAATACTTTTGAAATTGTTGAAGTCTGATCTATGCTGAAAATACTACGAATTTCAAATAAAAAGATCTCTATAGATAATATAGAGATCTTAACATATATAAAAAAATTTAATAATATAAAATATAATGATATGCTTATATATGAATTAGATGAAATTTGTTTTTGTGGTGCAATGGGAAAATTAATTGTATATGTTGTACAAGGTAAAATATATAAATTAGCATTTTCCTGTATCAATATGCACAATATTTTTGGTATATCGCCAGATTTTGATGCTTATAATACATTCTTAGCAGAGATGGAAGAAAATTATAGACAACAAAATAAAAATAAATTTTATAATAAGAGATTTGAATTTAAGATCTTGAAGAATGATAATAATTTTGTGACAATAATAAGAGGTAGAGACTATGCGGTTAATGAGATATAGTTTTATATGTCCTATCTGTGATAAATCTTATTATACTTATGTAGAGCAAAAACATTTTCAAGAAATGTTTGATCATAATATTTCTATAGAAGATAATTTTATTGGTTATCCTGACTATTATTTAAAAATGATTAAAACTGCAATTTGTCCAAAATGTCAACAAATTAATGTTAAGACTATTTGTTTAGATGAAACAGATAGTAGAGATGATATTTTATATAATTATATACAAGAATTAGAAAAGAATTCAAAACGACAACTCTGATTTTACTTTTTTATTATTATAAAATATAATAATTTAAATTATGTAAAGATTTAGAGTAATCTTACGTAAGGAGGTAAACAATGCGATCAAAGAAATTAGTATCATTAATATTTACGATGATACTTACTATTATTTTGGTTCCTACTGTTGTATTTGCACAAGAAGTTAATGTTATTGCGAATACAGGAGTAAAAATTGAACAGCCAGATCCAAATAGTGTAATTCGTGGTAAGAAACGTGCTACTAAGCGATTTAGAGATACAAAGGCAGCTAAGAATAATGATGATTTGATGAAATCATACATTAATAATCGTCTTTCTACTAAATCTCAAAATATTAAATCAAAGAGAGCAAACGTAACTGCAGGTAGTAAGTTATTATTCAATAATAAGATTGGTTACGATTCATTACTCGAAAAGATTAAAGAAGTTGCTGCAGGTACTAGAACAAGTACTGAGTTTGAAATTGAGCCTGAAGAAATTCTTGGATATAGAGCATTCACTGCAGATGAATGGGATGATGTAGAGTCAATAATGGATAATGGTGAAATCTCCTACGATGCAACAGAAGCAATGATGGATCAAATTGATATGGATCTTGAGTTAATTTATTACGCATTATTAGCAGATTGTCCTTATGAATTATATTGGTTTGATAAAACAGAAGGTATTTTCTTTGAATATCCAGACGTTGACGCATATTATGATACAGATTTAGGTGAATATGTTATTTATTATACTGGTAATATTGTACTTAGATTTGCAGTTGCAAAAGGATATGATAAAGAAGAATTTAAAATTGATACCTCAAAGATTACTAAAGTAAATACAGCAATTAATAACGCAAAAGCAATTGTTAATTCTGCAGCTGGTAAAACTGACTACGAAAAGTTAGTATTTTATCGTAATAAAATTTGTAGTTTAGTTGAGTATAATACAGCTTGTTTAGAGACAGATGAACTTATATATGGTGACCCTTGGCAAATAATTTATGTATTTGATAATGATCCAAAAACAAATGTTGTTTGTGAAGGTTATTCAAAAGCATTTAAATATTTATGTGATCTAACTAACTTTAATAAAAATATTGAATGTATTGTTGCGTGTGGAGATATGATTACTCCAACAATGAATGATCGTCATATGTGGAACGTTGTAAAGATGGAAGATGGTAAGAACTATCTTGTAGACGTTACAAACTGTGATATGGGAGGTACAAATGAGCCTTCTGATAAATTATTCTTAGTTGGTTATTATGAAGGAGATTTATATACTGGTTATGTAATTTACACTAAGAATTATCTTATGACATATGCATATGATGAATATGATACATTAAAGATATTTGATGATACAGATCTTATATTAAGTAATTTTAATTATACGCCTGGAGAAAATATTGCAACAGGTACTTGTGGTCCTAATGCTAGATGGGAATTATCTAAGACAGGTGTCTTAAATATTATGGGATCTGGTAAGATGTATAATTATACTAATGCAAAAGATTATCCTTGGGCTAGTTATGTTTCAAATATTAAAACAGTAGTATTTGATGAAGGTATAACTAATGTTGGTGATTATGCATTCTATAAATGTGGTAATATAACAACTGTTACATTAGCAAATTCAATTACTGAAATTGGTGGTAATGCATTTGATAGTTGTACTGATTTAACTACAATAAATAATTTCCATAATAATATTACTTCTATTGGTAGTTATGCATTTAATAAGTGTACAAGTATTGTTACATTAAAAATTCCTAATAAAATAACTAAGATTTATGCTGGAACATTTGCAAATTGTACAAAACTTAAGAGTATTACAATTCCTAGTACAGTAACAGTTATTTATGATCATGCATTTGAATATTGTACTACTTTAACTTCTATTACTATTCCTGGTAATGTTGAAACAGTTGGAATGAGTGCATTTGCAAATTGTACTGCATTAAAGAGTATTAGATTATTAGATGGTGTAAAAACTATTAATGGTAGTGCATTTGAAAATTGTAATAAAGTAACTGCAATTGAAATTGCAAATTCAGTTTCTTATATTTATGGTGGTGCATTTAAGAATTGTAGTAGTATTAATCATGTTTATTTTGATGGAACTGCTTCAGAATGGAATAATAGAACAATTATTATAACAGATAATAATTATTTACTTGCTGCACCTCAAAAACATTTTGCATATATAAGCCTTAAAGTAACATTTGATTCTGGTACATACGCAATTGAATCAAAGAGAGTTTTAGCAAAATCAGACGTATCAATTGCGCTTGAATTTGATCCAGGTTATGAACTTAGTTCTATAACATTTAATACTTCAACTATAAATTATTCAACTAGTTGGAATAGTGGTAAAATGTATATTACATTTAAAGCGCCTGCTGATGATTTTGCAAATGATTTAACTATTAATATTGTTGGCGCTAAACATAATTTAGTACATTATGAAAAGAAAGATCCAACTTGTACAGAAGATGGATGTCAAGAGCATTGGACATGCTCTAATTGTGGAAGAACGTATGCAGATGCTGAAGGTAAAACTGACATAACAAATAGTAATTTTGGTATTCCAGCATTAGGTCATAAATATGGTACTCCTACAATAACTGAACCTGCAACTTGTGTAAGTTCTGGTAAACAAGTTAAGAAGTGTGAGAGATGTGATCATGAAGAAGAAGAAATAATTCCTGCAACTGGTCATAAACTTACACATGTACCTAAGAAAGAACCTACAAAGGCTGAAGAAGGATGTCAAGAGCATTGGAAATGTGAAAATTGTGGATTATTATTTACAGATTCTAATGGTACAAATATTGCGTCACTTGCAAGTCTTACTATACCTAAATTAACTCATATTTTAACACATGTTAATAAGTTATCTCCTACTTGTACAGAAGCAGGATATGTTGAGCATTGGGTATGTAAAGATAAAGAATGTGGTTGCGGTAAGCATTATAAAGATCAGTACGGTACTCAAGGAATAAGTGATGCAGATCTTATTCTTAATCCATTAGGTCATAATAATGTAAATAAAGAATTTACACCTGCTTCATGTGAAAAAGATGGTCATGAAGATTATTATGAATGTAAGAATTGTCATAAACTCTTTAAGGATTTACAAGGAACTAAACCTATTGATAAAATTCCAATTATACCTAAGTTAGGTCATAATTTTAATATGGAAGATGGAGATGTTGAAAAAGAGCCTACTTGCGAAGAAAAAGGTATTATGTCTTATCCTTGTACAAGAGCAAATTGTTCTGCAACTAAAAATGTAGAAATTCCTGCTTTAGGTCATGATAAAGACGATGCTATACATTTTGAAAAAGAACCTGCCACAAGAGATGAAGATGGATGTATTGAGTATTGGCAGTGTCCAAGATGTAATAAAAAGTTTAAGGATGCAGATTTGACTCAACCTGTAACTGGAACAGAACTTATTATTCCTGCAATTGGTTGTGCTAAGTTAAATGAAGAATTTGATGTTAATACATTAAGATATAGAGTTACAAATCCTATAACTAATGGTTCTGGTACTGTAATTCTTATTGGAACAACTGAAGATTTTACTGGTACTGCAAGTATTCCATCTACAGTCACTTATAAAGAAACAGTTTATAAAGTAACTAGAATTGGAACTAAAGCATTCTATGGAAATAAAGTAATTACATCTGTATCAATTGGTTCAAATATTACAGTTATTGATAGTTATGCATTTGCATATTGTTCAAATCTTAGAGTTGTTTCTGGTGGTAAAAATGTAAAGACTATTGGTAATAGAGCATTTTTGTGTTGTAGTAGATTATACTCATTTACAATTAGTTCTAGTACATTAAGATCGCTCGGTCAATATACTTTCTATAAAGATTCAAAACTTAAGACAATTAATATTAGATATACTACTAAGTTAACAAAATCTGGTGTTAAGAAGTCTCTTAAGAGCTCATCTGTAAAGAAAGTAAGAGTTAAGAAGTCTAAAGTTAGAAAGTATAAAAAATACTTTACAAAGAAGAACTGTGGACGTAGAGTAAAAGTTAAGAAGTAATAAAACAATGCCTAGCCTGTAATAAGGTTAGGCATATGTTTATTCTGATATGGGAGGTAACTTATATGGAAAAATTTACTGAAGATGAAATTAATATGGCTGAAAATTTTACACCAATTATTTTACAGTCTGCTTTAAATTGGTCAGATGAAGATACTGAATTCTATAGTGAAGCATATGATCATTTTGACTTTTTCTATGAAGAAAATTCTAAACTTTTGCAAGAATATTTAAATAATGCGGATGCTGATAATGAATTTGAAGGTGATACTTTATCTGGCGTATTGACAAAGGTTGCATTAATATTTACAATAAGTATGATCCGGAGAGCAAAAACAGTAGAAAAAGATCATCAAATATTTATATCATTTGTTTATGCATCTATTGCAGTATTAGCAAATTATAAAGATTTTTATGATGATATGTTAGACGATGAAAATGAATAAAAGGCTATTTAAATAATAATAGAGTGTTTTATAGAGTTGTTTATAAATATTCATTTATAAGACTATATAATTTAATTAAATTATTGTGCTCTATTTGAATCTTGACAATTTAATAGTATGTATGCGAACAATGCCTTAGCAATTTGCTAGGGCATTATTTTTTATATATATACTTTTAAATATAGTTGATATATAATTTTTATATAAAGGAGAGAAGTAAATGAAACCTATAAAAATAAATGCAGAAAATCTTGAATATGAATTTGAATTAGGTGATAAATATAGTTTTGAAAACGCAGAATTTGCAAATTTTGAAATAACTGATATTACAATAGAAGATAAAAATACATCAACTATTTCATTTATATATACTGCGACTAATAAAACTTTAAATATTCTTGATGAAAATGATCATAAAGAATATAGTTGTCCTACAGACATTGAATTATTTGCAAAAGTAAAATTTGATACAGATAATTTATTTAGCGCTATACATTTTAATCACGAACATAATTATCTTAATATCCAAAATATAGAAATATTAAATATAAATGTTAATGTACATACTAATAAAAACAAAGAAGATTATAATAAAAGTGCAATGCTATTTTTAAAGGTATATTATGAAGATTTAATAGAATTATATTTAAAGATAAATAAATGAAAGGAGGTTTAATATGGTAATGAATGAAGAAGCTAATTATAGAAATTATACAATAAATCATGATGAATGTGTAATTATTAGACTTGACTCAAATTTTGCAACAAATATTCAATCAACTAATCATTTAAGAGAAAATGAATATGCAAATTATATTATTCGTCAAATAAGAGATATAGTTCCAAATAGAGATATTGAAATATCTGAAGATACAGGAATTACAATAAATATTGGATTACATAGTAATAAATTAGCAATTAGTATTAGATTTTATGATTTAAATGAGTATTATAATTTTGTACCAAATTTTGCAAAAGAAATGACTGAGAATTTATATGCAAAAATTGATAATACGATTGTACAATTTATAAATGATATAAATAGCGCTAAAATTCCATTTGTTACTTTTGATGATGATCAAAAGATTCAAATATTTAATAATAAGATATATGGATATTTTTATGATCTGAATACAAATAAGTATATACAACCTCCTAAGGCAACTTTAAATTATGTACATATTAAAGAGATAATTACTCCAGTAAAAGAAAGAATTGAGTCTTTTATTAGACAATAAATGAGGTTAATATGAGTTATATAACATTATATGCAGGTTTAGTTTTATATAGTGAAAAAAGATTTGAAATTGCAGAATACGAATGTGAAATACTTCCAAATGGAATGTATAAACTTCTTTATAAACGTGCATTACCTAAAGACAGAGAACACATGACAACTGCAATTCATGAAAAATTATTAGATAAAAGAATTTATATTGATAAAGCAAAAAATGTAAATTTTGTTTTCTATTCTTTAGACAAAAATGCAGTATTATTTGAATTATTAAAAAGTAAAGAAGATTTTATAAAATTACAAGATAATTTAATTAATATGAAAATGAAAGAAATTGCTGAGTTACAAAAGCAAATAAATAAGCATAATAAAAAGAAAGACCAAATGCTACAAGATTTTAATATTAAATCAGTTGATGTAATAAATTATAAGGAGTAATTTTATGAGAGAAAATACTATTCATGATTTAGAAGATTATTTGAATGGATTTCGTATGTGTGATGAACTCTCACAAAAAGAAATTAATGAAATTTTAGAAGATTATGAAGATTGGGATAAAAATTGTTTAGATGAAGATTGTTATTATTATGATGGTATTCCTTATATTCATACTGATGAGAATAATCTAAATAAATTCAAAGAACTTTATACTCTTGCAAAAACTATAAATGAAAATGGAGTAGAAGGTTTTTCAGATAATAAATACGAACTTTCTATTCGTGTTAATGCAAGTCCTATTGGTTATATGACTTGTAATTTAAACATGAAGACTAAGGAATTTAAAGTTAAAGTATCTATGGACTTTGCTACTATCAAAAGTCTTGGGGAAGATCCTGATGAATACCATGATATAAATGAATCATTTAGTTCTATTACTGATGCAGTTGATTGTTTTTATGATTGTGTAACGACTACAACTAATATATATGATGGTGTAGAATGTGATAAATTAGATCAATTTTTTGATCTAGTAGATGAAATATATTTTTGGTAATATAAAAATTAATAAAGGAGAATAATATGAAATTATCTAAATGTGAATTTGTATGTCCATTTTGTAGAAAAACTAGAATTACTTTTGCTGATGCAAATAAATTAGAATTAAGAAAAAGTGGCGCGCATATACAAGAAATATTTCCACCTGAATATTTTGATGCAACTTATAGAGAAATTTTAATATCTAATATATGTTCAAATTGTCAACTTAGTGTTTTTAGAGATCCAGAAGATGAAGAAGAACCAGAACTTGTACTATTTGATGCTGAAGATGGTACAAAAGAAGTTAATGAAGTAGAAAATAGAATTAGAGAAATGTATGAAAATGCAGAAGCAGATGATAATATTTCTTATTGAGGAGTAAATTATATGAAGTTAGGTGAACAATTAAAAGTTATTGAGGCAAGTCAAAAAATAATATTAGAAGCATATACACAAGACTTTGAAAATTTACCTATAGGAAAAATATTAAAAACTACTATTTATAATGAAAAATTAGATAATTTTTTAAATACTGAAGTTATGGCTATTAGTGTTGGGCCGAAAGACTCATTGTTAATTAAGATCTGAGGTAATTGTGTATGGACAGTTATTTGGAACATTTAATAAATAATATTATTGAAAGTGATAATGCTGGAAAATTACAAAAATATTACAAAAATGAAGTAAATAGAGAAGGCATAGATCGAGAAACAAAAATTTATAAATGGAATTTAGGACCTGCAAAAATAGATGAATTAAAGAATATAATTTCAACAGGTAAAATAGCTGAAGGTAAAAATGATGTAACATTAGCTACAATTCGATATGAAATAAGATATAATTATCGAACAGGTATTGAATTAGCTTGTATTATTTCAAAATTAAAGTTAATTGAGAAAGAAACTGGATTGAATGTATATGGAACAATCGAAGTATTTCCTAATGATAAAGATCTTAAAATATCTCCAATTACATTAGTAAGTCATTGTGGAAATACACCTGAACAATCAATATTAGACTTTTTTAATACTTTAGATGATCTAATTAATTCAATTGCTGATTGTAATAATGAAGAATTAAGAAAATATAAAGAGGTTATACACGAATTATTAGACTAAGGAGTATTTTATGGTAAAAGCAGAATGGACAGGCTCTTTTCCGAGTCTTTGTTCTGGAGTATGGAAATTGTGGGTTGATGGTGTAGATGTTTCTGAAAAAATTCCAGAAAGTTTACGTAATGATGAAATGAATACTTATGGAACTTATTATACTTGGTCCTTTGGAAGTAATTGGAATGAAGAATGGGATATGTATGAAGATGGATTAGAACAAGACTCTTGGATTAAAGAAAATAACTATTGGCTTTCAACTATCACAAAGGATTATGAAGTAAAAATACAAATTTTTGAAGCAATTCAAATGCACGATTGGCGTCGTAATTCTTGTGGTGGATGTATATAAAAGGAGAAATAAATATGGAATTTAAGAGTAATGAAGATTTTGCTAAAAAATACAGAAATTTTTTTAATTGATATAGCTGATATTGGTGCTAAAAGATGAAATCAATCTTCTAGAGAATTTATAAAAGATATACATTCAAAAAATAATATTATTAATGATATTTTTAATTATAATATAGGTTATTTAAGAGATGAAATCGTAGATCTTCAACAATATTGTAAAAAGCAATATGATAACAATGATCCTAGAATTGCAGATATTATTCATAAATGCAATAATATTCTAGATTTTTCTTGAAAGTTAATAAGGAGCTCAAAAATGTTAAAAGAAGTATTTTCTTATACAGCTAAATTAAGTACATTTGCAGATACTTATTTTGTTGATGATAGTGCTGAAGCATTTAATGACGCATTAGATAAAATATATAAATTTTTTGATACTGATATTACTGCACTTGTAAATAATCATGAGTTTTTATTTGATTTATATGGAGTAGAATTTAAGTTTGATTCTGTATATGATAATAGTGAAGTAAGACTTGACTTTAGAATTCAAAGCAATATTACAGAAGAAGAATATAAAAGTGATAAACAGTATGAAATAGGTCTTGAAATACTTATTGTACAAAGTCTTGTTAAAGTTATAGATGATATGAATGAACAATTTAAAAAATATAAAATAACGCAAGGTATACCTAAACAAGAAGATGTATATTTTTATGATGGTTCATTTTATCTTAAACTTGTTGGTACATATATAAAAGAAATTAAATATATTACTGCAGAATTTAGTAATGAAATAGATGATAAACAAATTGATGATATTATTGATGATATTCAATACTCATTCTAAAGAATATTTAATTATAAATATTATAGAAAGGAAATTATTAAAATGAAATGGAAAGATATAAAAGTTGGACAGAAAATGAAAGATGGTTCTGTTGTAACTCAAATCCATAGAAAGCATCAAGAAGAATGTTGTAAAGTAACATATGATAATGATAGATCTATGATTTGTGCATATAAACATGTATTTTTAATAGATGTTCATAATTTACCTGATGAAGCAAAAGAAGAATTAAGTAGAATTTGCACATATGTTCCATTAGAAGAAAGTTATGAAGTTTATTATAATGAGGAACTTTCTATAGAAGAAAAATTGATTGTACAACAATTTTTAAGTAATGAACCAGTTAATATTGATGTTAAGTGTGTTTTAGATGGAGAAATTGAAGTATATGATTTTTGTTTTGATTCTGGCATAAAGAAAGTTTATGTAAAGAATGTGATTACAAAGAAAGAGCCTCAAAAAGTAGATGATAATACGTATTGGCTTACATGTAAAGGAATTGATTATTTAATGAAAAAGTATAATGTTAACTTATATTGTAATGGTTTAATTATCAATTCTATTGAGCCTGTTGGTAAAAAAGAGTGTTTTTGTATTTCAACTGATACTGGAAGATATGAAACATAAATATATAAAAATGATAATTATAGTTATAGAGAATAATAAAAGGAGAGAGTTTTATGTTAGAAGTATGGACAGCTACTGGTGGCATAGTAGATGGATATTTTAAAGGATATATTAAAGATACTAATAATATTAAATTTGATACTAGTGATATACAAGATTGTTATATTAAAAATAGTTTAAAATTTGATGAAAGCACATTACAAATAATTATTGAAAACAAAGAACCTTTTCTTATTGGAGATTTTTGTTTTATTCTAAAAACTTTTTATTATACTGTTCGTTTTGATTGTAGTTTTAAAATGCCTATAACAGTTGAAGCAAAAGATTTAGACGATATTATAAATTATAATATTACAAAAGATATGATAACAATTAAAAAATATAATATAGAAAAAAATATTGAAGTTATTGAACAATTTGAATTAGCAAGTTTTTATTGGTTTATTAATGAAGATGTTGATGCTAATGTTGACGTTGAGTTAGATTCACTCAGTAATCCACAATTAATAAACACATTAATGAAATATGCTACTCAATTATTAGAAAATGATATAAGTAATCTTTCTAAAGATGATCCATACACGAAAGAAATAGAAGATTTATTAAAAAAATATCCTTATACAAATATTGATGAAGAAGAATTTAGAGAAAAATATAGTAAATATTTAAAAGATTTAGATGAAATTCATTTATATGATAATTATAAAAATATTATTCCAGGTTTTGAAAAAGCAATTTTTGAAGATATATTTGATTATGCTAAATTTCAAAATGAATGTTTTAAAGAAGATAAAAATATTACAAATGTTATACTTACAATAGATTGGCAAGATGAAACATTAGATACTAGTAATGCAGATACAATTGTACTTTATAAAAAACCAGAATTTTTATATTAAATAAAATTTACAGAAAAATTATTTTGGGTAAAGGAGAATGCTATGATAGAAGTTGATCCTATAGTATTACTTAATACTGTATTTGAATCTATGGATTATGAGTCTGCAAAAACTTTTATAGAAAAATTAAATTTAAATTTTGATGAAATATTTGAAGATATATTAAAAAAATATGATAAAAAAGAAATTAATAATATAAATAAAGACGTTATTAAATACGTTGTGAACTATGGTATTTTATCATTAGGTATTAATGATTTATGCGATGAAGATATTATAAATTTTATTACTAATATACCACTTTCTCAAAGTACAAAAGATAGTATTAATAATAAAATAAGTAAATGTGATAAAAGTAGTTATATACAAGATATATTATGTTCTAAATTAGTTGAATGGCCACTTTGGAATTCATTTATAGAAACTAATTGGGGTCATGATATTGAAGGTATAGGTTTTGATTTAGATGTTAATGTGCCTACATCTGAAATTTTAAATGAAGATACTATAAAAGCATTAATATATAAATATGCAGAAGATAATTATTTTTATCATTTTGTAGGCGATACTAAGCCATATACTATACTTTTTGAAATACCTGAAATTGGATATGAATGGCATTTAGATGATTTTATGGATTATAAACCGTATTGTACTACATTAAGTAGTGCAAAGTATGAAGTAAATGAACATAATTTAGATTGGACAGATGAAATGGAAGAATGGTTTGATGAAAATGGTGATATTATTCATGAAGGCTGTTCAGTATATGAAGCAGCACGAAAGTTTTTTTGTACATTTTGTATAAAAAAGATTTAATAAGGAGAATACTTGTGAGTAATAATATGAAAATATATGGTGGTTATATAGATAATGATACACAGTATTATGAAGTATTTTGTGTAAATTGTACTGTAGATGGAGAAAAAATAATAATTGAAGCACCTAAAAGTTTACTTAGCGTTGTGTATATGACAGGTACTTTCATAACAAAAAATACATTAAATATTTTAATGTCAAACGTAGAAGATAATATACAATATGTATATGGATTTGATAAACTTACAGTTTTTAATATTATAGATACAGAAAGACGTAAAGCTTTAGAACATGCGCAGTATTTGGTAAATCAATTAGAAAAACCAACAGTAGTTAAAGAAGAAAACTAATGTTTTAAAGGAGAACAATATGGATTTATCTGAATTAAAATCTTTATTAAATAAAGCAGTACAAGAAAAAAGAAAAGCAGATGATTTTGTAAATGAATTATCAAATATGTCAGAAGAAGATTTTAATGGTCTTGTATATAGTGTATTAAGTTCTTTAAAATCACCTTATGTACCAAATGGAACTTATGCAATTAATTCTATGAGGGAAGATGGTCAGCAGAAAAATTATTATGAAATAATGAGAATTGATAATTTTAATGAATGGAAATATAATAGATTAGGTCTTAGTTTTGCATTTACATTAGTTATTAAATGCTCTGATTATAAAACTAAGAAAGGTATGTTTATTGGATATATAGACTGTAAATATAACTTTCATCAAAAGAAATTAACTATAAGTTATGATCGTTGGAATACAACTGCAACATGTACAGACTACGATTATCTTGAAACAGTAAAAAATGATTTACTTATGGATATATGTAATAACTTAAAAATTAAAGATTATACAAGTAAATCTAGATTATAAGGAGTAAATAAGTATGGCGTTAGATTTTGGTGCTGTAAGGAAAGCAAGAATGCAAACAGATACAAAAATATTTAATATGCAAGAAGAGCATACTAAATTTCAAGAATTTTTTAGAAAGAATGATGATATTATTGAGAAAGATATACAACATTCATTAGTTGAGCATGCAAAAGAACCTTATATGTACGCATATGTAAGATTTATACGATTTGGATTTGATACAAATTTTGCAGTTAATACTGTAATTGATTATCATTCGCAATATTTACCTAATTATGCATCTAAAGATCATGTACAAGAAGAAATGGATTATTATATGAATTCTTTAGCTGAATATTTAGAATCAAAAGGATTAAAAGTTGAGTATGTGGATGGAGATTTATCAGATATTGATGTTGAAAATACTTTAAATATAGAATGTAAAATGAAAATTTTAATATATGAAATTTAAGGAGGAAAACAACAATGATGTCTGGAGATGCGTTAAATGAAGCTGTAAAAATTATTGAAAGTAAGTTAAAAGAAGCTGGAATACCAAAGAAAAGATTTAGAGTGGAATGGTGGACAAATAATGGAAGTCCAGCAATGATTTATACATTTCCAAATGATTTTGATGAGAATGGTTCACCAATTATTAATGATTCAGCTGATACTATAGAAATTTATTCACCTTTAAATATTGATAAGATTGATTCTGTTGATGCTGCTTTAACACAAGCAATCAATAAAGTAAGATATAATCAGTCTTATGTTAGAAAAGAAGGTTATTGTAATTTTGAAGATGATAAATCTTTTGAATGGAGTAAATTTAAGCCTTTTTATGATAAAGTAATTGAAGTTTTATTAAGCATCAAATAAAGGAGAAATATTATGAAAGAAAGCTTTGATCTTAGACAGTTTTATGAGCTTTGGAAGGAATATATAAAAGAATTTGGTGGAAGATTTGATAAAATTCAAGAAGATTTAGAAAACAATAATTTTGAAAATTATGAAATTGAAGATTTAATTGATTTAGAAAATAATGGAATGTCTACAATTGATAGAGCAATTTGGACTCATTTTTGTGCATATAGAATTAATGCAATTAAAAAAATTGATTTAAATGCAGAAAATGCATTTGATCAAATGTGTGATATTATTGATGATAAATTTAAAATGAAATTTCAAAGAACGTCTATGCCTGCTTATGCTGGTGCTGATGAAAGAGATGAAATTTTATTACAAATTTTTGATTATTTAAATAAGCTTCCATAAGCTATTTAATTATACATAAGATTTTAAATTGGAGGGAAATTATGTATATTATAGTATTTTTTATTGTAATAGCTACCTCGCAATTTATTACTAATAAGATACTAAAAGTCAGTGATGAGAATAAAGTAAGTTATTCTTATACTAAAAGAGATGGATTAATTTTATTAGCATTATTAGGAATCGGAATTGGTTTACAGTTTACAAAATTTACTGGAAAAACATTCTGGAGTATTTTAGGTATTTATGCAGTAGTAAATGCGTTGATGATGGTAGTTCTTGCTACTGTCAAAAAAGCTATTGTAGAAAAACAGCGAGAAGAACTTAAAAAAGTATTTGATGTTCTTGCACCAGCATTACCAAAAAATGCAGAACTTGATCCTAATAATCCGCCTTTTAAACTTGGATATGAAAATGGTAATATAAATAGAATTACTATGGATATTATCAATCCAACAACATTTAAAGATGATTTGGCAATCAGTATTTGTTTATCACTAAATAAATATTTACCAAATTATGAATGGGTACCAGAATTTGACTTTGCTGCAAGAGAATGCGCATTTGTAGGTACTCCATTACCACCTCATGTTGCTAGATACCCAGGTTCTTGGTTAAGACCTACAGAATTTATTCCTATTGGTCTTACAGGTTTAGGAGAATTAGGTTGGGTTATTACACCGCATAAAGGTGATGGTAGATCATTATATGAATATGAAGATGGTAAACAAGCAAAAACAGTAGATAGTCCATCTGCTCCACAAGCATTAGTTGTAGGAGGTCCTTTAGGATTAAATACAATTATTCCAACTACAAAAGGATATAAAACAATGAAAACTATTGAAGTTGGTGATGAAGTTTTTGGATATGGTAATAAACCTACAAAAGTATTAGAAGTTTTAGATATTCATGATCCAAATAAAACATATTTGCTTTCATTTGTAGATGTAAATAATAATTCCATTAATGTAGTATCTGATGAAATTCATAGGTTTCCAGTATTTAGATATAATAAAATAGAACCTGTTCATTGTAAAGATTTAAATGAAGGTAATGTAATTATTGGAAATAATGACAGATTCTTATTAATCAGTAAAGTAGCAATAAAAAATGAACCTGTCAGGTGTATTAAAGTAGAATCAGATGAGCATATTTTCTTAATTACTGATAAAGAAGAAGATTTTAATGGAGGAATGTATTATCCTTATAACGCAATTTACACCTATAATACCGGAGGTGGAAAATCGCTTTTTGTTGAACAAGAAATAGACGTAGATAATGAATAAATGCCTTAGTTTTATGCTAAGGCATTAATTTTTAGAAAGGAACTGATATATGGACGAAATTACATTTAAAAATCTATTTAGTGATATACAACATAAAATAGAAACAAAAGATTTTGCTAATGTAGATAATAAGAAAAGATTAGAAATATTAATTCCTATAGTTGAAGAAGATTATCATTTATTAACTCTCACATATGATTTTATTAACTTAAGTGATAATACAAAAAAGTTATTTTTATATATTATTCAACATTTTATATTTTTTGCATATGATAAAAAAGAATTTAAATATTTAAATGAAGCGGCATTTTTTGATTTTATTAAAACTAAAACAAATACTGATTTTAGTAATATGATATATAGTTATATTTATATGGATAAAATGAGTGAAGAAGAGATCAAAAAGGCAACAAAAGACTTACAAAAACAATTAGAATTATGGGAAGTAAAAACTAATAAATTAGTAATAGATAAATCAAATCAAACAAATGAAAATGATGAAAATTTTAAAGATATTGCAGATTGTGATTTTAATTTTGATTTAAGTAATATTACTGAATATGAGCTTTCAGTTATAAAAAGATTTATTGATTATATAGAATTAGATAAAAAAGAAACAAAAAATCATAAATTAGGTGTAACATTTCCGATATGTATTTGTAACACATTTGATATATTAAGCAATTCATTACATCCAAAAACATTAAATAAAGCTTGGATGTCAATAGATATGCCTAATTATGAAAGAAAATGTGATGTTGAAATTAAACAAGATGGAAAAGAAGATTTATGCTATGAGTCTAGAAAATGTAGAGTTGCAAATAATGAATATCCTTGTAGTGTATATGTAGCAGCTGCATATAAATATTTGTCTACATATAAACCTGAAAAATTAGAAGAGCAAAGAAAATATTATCAAGAGCATAAAGATGAAATAGATGGTAAAAATTTAGCTTGTGCAAATCTTGTTAAATATACAATGAAAGTAGATGAATTACCTTTTGTTTCAATTGAAACTATTAATTATATTAGAGATTTACTTGATAGAGGTTTATTAAGAGCATATTCTAATGATCCAAATTATGGTATATATTATGCTGCGTCTGAACAGGTTGATAATGTTAAAGGTGAGAGTATAAGTAAAACTGAATTTATAAATTATGTTAAAAATGGTATTGTTTCTGACGTAAATAAACTCTTTACATTTCAAGTAAGATTTATTTTATCATTACTTAAATATAATCTTAATTTATATCATGAATATATTGATTATGTAAAAGATAAAGAAGCAAATATACCTATAATAAAAGGAAATAGTTATTATGGATATGTTGCAGGTAATGATAGAGAAGAAGTTAAGACAGAAGTTACAAAATTAATTGATGCTATAAATTATAATTTTAAATTAAAAAATAATTATATTAAAACAACTGCAATGGATTTAATGCAATCTTTAGCTCTTTTTAAAGATTGGATAAGTCCAATCACATATAATACATTAGAATATGGTAAAGTTTATTTAATAACTGGACTTAGAGAATTTATAAAAACATATCAAAGTGATACAAAAAGTGAGTTTAATATAAAATCACGTTCATTTGATCATTTCTTTAAGCAATTAAAATTATTTGATGATAATAAGTATATTATTCTATGCGGAACTAAATTAGAAATCGATGATTTTATGTCATTAGATCCAGCAATTAAGTTATTATTTGAACAAAATGCTACAATAATTGAAGATAAAACTAATGAAGATTTGTACAATATATACAAAGATAAGGTTGAAAATAATTCAAAAATTGAGTTGACTGAAGAAAATAAAGCTGAATTTATAAATTATATTTCATATAATAGAGGATCATTTCCATTTGATAATTCAACTTTAGCTTCATATTTAGCAAACTTTACTGTATCTAGAGATGAATTTATATTACCTACTAATTTATCCATTATAAAAGAAAAGAATTTTATGAAAGAATTAGATGATTTAGTTGGTATGGATCAAATCAAAGAACAAGTTAAAAATTTCTATGATTTTGTTAAATATAAGAAAGCAGCTGAAGAACAGAATATCAACATTGGAGAAGGAAATCTTCATATGGTATTTACAGGTAATCCTGGTACAGGTAAAACAACTGTAGCAAGAATATTAGCAAAAGCTTTATATGATATTGGTATAATTAAAGAAAATAAATTAGTTGAAGTTGAAGCAAAAGATTTAATAGGTCAATATGTTGGTCATACTGCTCCTAAAACTGCTGAAGTAATTGAAAAAGCTATGGGTGGTGTTTTATTTGTAGATGAAGCATATTCAATAACTGGAGGTAGTTTACAAACAATTCATGGTAATCATTTTGGTGATGAATGCATTGCTACATTAATTAAAGCTATGGAAGATCATAAAGGTGATTTTGTTTGTATTTTTGCAGGATATAAATTAGAAATGGAAAAATTTATCGATTCTAATCCTGGTTTAAGATCAAGACTTGGATATGTATTCCATTTTGATGACTATTCTACAGATGAATTAGTTGAAATTTTTAATAGAAAAATTAAGAAATCTAATTTAATTGTAGAAGATAATTGTGAACAACCTATTAGAGACGTAATTCAATATTTTGCAAATTCAAGAAATATTGGTAATGGTAGATTTGTTAATAAATTATATCAAATTATAATGCAAAAGAAATCTAAATTACATGATACAGATATACAAAAAATTACAATAGATTGTATACCTTCAATTCAAGAAGTTATTGATATTTTACCTGAAAAAGATGAATTAATTTCTCCAGATAAAATAAGTCCTGAAATGAAACAAAGAACTATATATCATGAAATTGGTCATGCATTTATATACCATTATTTTGGTGGTAAAGTTGATGCAATTAAAGTTATTGTTTCTGCAAATGGTGCTTTAGGTTATACGCAATATGATAAAAATGAACTTTTAAATATTTCTACTGAAGAAGCACTTAGAAATAGATTATGCTCATTATTAGCTGGTGTTGCAGCTGAAAAAGTTATGTTAGGAGTATATTCTGCAGGTGGTAGTTCAGATTTTGAAAAAGCTAATATAATAATTAAACACATGATTGAATGTGGATTATCTTCTTATGGGTTTGCAGGTTCATATATTATTAGTCATAATGCAGATATTTCAGTAGAAATTAATAAAATTATGACTGAAGAATTTGATAGAGCTGTTGATATTTTATCTAAACAAAAAGATAAAATTGAAGAATTCAGTAAAGTTTTATCAGATAAAGGCATAATTGAAGGTGATGAATTAAAAGAATTATTAAAGGCTATTTAATTTATAATAGTATGAAAGAGAAAAATGACTTACCATTTTTGGTAGGTCATTTTCTTTATAAAAAGGAGTAAGTAATATGATTAAATTTACAAGTTTATCTAGTGAACACGCTAGACTCCCAGAAAATTTAATAGACAAATCTGAAATGAATAAAAGTAATTATTCTCCAGAATATAAAAATGCTGAGATGGGAAAAGATCTTCAAGCAATGTTTTATTGCAAAGAAAAATATGTTGTTTATTGTACTTATGCTTGGATTAAAACTGATGAAATAAATAGTAATGATTTTCCAATTGCTGTATTAGATTATAAACCAAAATATTCTAAAAGAACCACTTTTATTTTTAAAGAGCCAATTTGGAAATTTATGCAAGATGAAAGAACAATAGAACAACAAAAATTTATAGATCAAAATTTTGATAAATTAAATGAATTATATTTAGATTTTGCAAAATCTCAAGGATATTTATAAGGAGAAATGTATATGAGATATTCAGTTTATAAATGGGATAAAGATGATATAGAGTCTTATGATGATACTTTTGGAGAAGGCGTTTTTGAAGCAGATTCTGATAGACCAAGCTGTTCAAATGCTATTAAACAATATGGTACATTAGTATTAGAAACAGATAATGAACTTGAAGCTGCTACTGCTTGTGGTAAAGCTTATGAGGAATTTAGATTCAGCAGAGGTGAAGTTGCTATTTGGGATTCAGTTGAGCATATTTGGTATAATTGAGGTAATTAAAAAATGGAAGAGCATATAGCTTATAATATAGAAGATAGTTATGTAGAATTAACTGAAAAATATGAAATTAAAGCAGTAAAAAATTTTTATGAAATTCTTAATAAAAATACATTAGATTATTCTGAAATACTTGAAGAATTAAATGCAATATATGTAAATGTTAGACATGAATTTTTAACAGCAGGTCCATATAAAATTTTATGTATAGATGTTGAACCAGAAGAAGCAAAAAATATGATTCATTTTGTATTAAGAGATATAAGAAAAAAGTATACTGGAATAAACAGTAATTTTGGTGTATATCAGTATATGAATACTCATGGAAATATAAAAAAATTTGAAATTGGTATTGAAATTAAAGATCAATCTATATTATATGCAACTAAAGATAATTATAAATGTGCATTTATGTTTAAATATGATATTGGTACTAATGTAATGCATGGTCATTATGTAAAAAATGAAATAGAGCTTAAAGTACATCAAAATCTCATAGAAAAAATATTACATATACATAGTATAGCATATATTACATCATATGGTGATGGATCTCCATTTAGTCATTATCCATCTCGTTCTAAATACAAAAATCGTTTTTGGGTTGACCCAAGTGAGAATATATATGTAACAAAAATTTATGAATTACCAGATCGGTTTGAAGTATTAATGCGTAGTGATGATTTAGAATATGCATATTATGGAATAGATAAACAAGATATTTTAGATTTATGTAATACAGAAAGAAAAACTGATTTATTTAGCTCAAAATTATTTGACCAAAATTTTATTAATATGTTAAATAATTCTTTAAATTATTTAAAATTACATACTACTATTTCTTCAGAAGCACAAGTATTTGTTTTTTATACAACAATTAATACAGAATGGAGTAATAAAGGACATGCATTTATAGAAATAATAAATAATGCAAGTGATTATGTTGCATCTTTATTTATTACAGCATTTCTAAGTTGGGATGAAGAAAAATATCATGCTACTTTATTAACAGATGCAGATCTTAAAAAACATATATCAAATTTCTTACGTCAAGCTGAAAATGAAAAAGATACTGATCATTATGAAGCAGTTAATTTTTATAGAGAAGATCTTGAAACAATAATAAATGCATTATAAAAATTATTTACATAAAAGTCTATTTAATAATAATAGTATGTATGCGAAAAATGCCTTAGTCTCTTGACTAGGGCATTATTATTTAAGGAGTAAGAGAAATGTATTATCATAGGCTAAAAAGATTGGCTAAAAATTTAAATATACTAGATAGTTATGAAGAGAATTTTTTAAATATAAAAATAAATTTACAAGATGGAAAATATGGAACAATATATATACAATTTGATTTTAAAGAAAATGATTATTCTATAAGATTAAATGTTGATGAAGATCAGTTTTGTCACATATATAATTTAGGATATGATGAAATTTCTACTTATAGAGATGAAATTAGCGGGTTAAATTTTATGAAGAAGTATGATAAAATAGATTTAGCTGTAAAAGAACTTGATAGAATAATTAATATGATAAATATAAATTGTAAATATAGATTAACTGATATTGATTTTAAATTTGCAGAAAAAGCAAAAGAAATAATAAAAGTAAAAAGGAGTTAAATGTATATGAATATAGATATACTTGGTGAGTGTACGACTTATGAAGTTGATCTGTTAAAAGTACCAGATTTTATGAGAGAGACTATAATGAAAAATCTTGGTATAGATTGTGATAATTTAATTCCTAGATTAAGTGCTGAAACTATTGCTCTTTATCATATTCCACAAGAGGCAGTTTGTCAAGAATCAAAGGAACTTGATGAAGATAATCTAGAATTAAAATTATATGATTATTTAAATAGAATGTCTTACTTTTTAGTTTGTGCATCTGTCTCTATTTGGAATGGTTTACCTGGTTATTATTTTTGTACTAATATCTTAAAAACAGTTGAAAGACCTATAGATACAAAAATTTATATTACAGAAGCAATAGATGGTGCAATAAAATGTAGAGAAATTCCTTATAATGTTTCTTCAGGTGTAGATACTTATATTATTGGTTTAACTGAATCTGATTATAATAGATTATTATGCGAAGATTATGATGTAATTGAACAATTCGCAGTAGACCAATTTAAATAATTGGAGGCTTTATGATAGTAGAAATATTTCAAGTAAAAAAAGATATTGATGCAGTTCATGATATTATTTTTATGGATTATCAATTCGTAACAAAACTTGTACCTGACTTCATTAATACTTTTAAAAATTATTATAATAAAGTATATGAATACAATGAAAATACAAATTTAAAAGATGAAGATTTTTTAGAAGAAGTCTTTAAAAAATTTAATATAAATAGACCAGATAATTTTAAAGGTCATTCATTAAGTGTATCAGATATTATTATTTTAGATAATGATAGAATTTGGTATTGTGATAGTTTTGGTTTTAAAGAAATGAAATAAGGAGTTATTATGAAAGGTATAAATATATTAAATTCATGCACATATTATTCAGTAGATATTTCAAATCTTAAAAAAGAATTAAAAGATAAGTTAATTTATGAACTTGGTTTAAATGGTGATGAAACATTTATTACTCTAGATTTAGAGACTATTTATGATTGGGATATTCCGCTTGAAGCAGTAAATTGGGACTCTGAAGATATTGATGAAGTAGAATTAGAGGAACTTTTATTAGATCTTATTGGTAAATTTCCTTATTATTTAGTATTTGCTCAACATTGTACTTGGAATGGATCATCAGGTTATGCAATTGTTGAAGATATTAAGAAAACAATTTATAGAAGTGATGAAGCAAATATTGTTTTAAATGAAGAAGGTAAAGGTTGTATTAAATGTACAGAAAGTAGTCATGATGTACCTGGAGGTCAACCTACATATATTATTGGGCTTACTGAAAAAGAATACAACAAAGTAAGAAAAATGTCTTTTGAAGAAGTTGAACAATACGCAGTTAGTAAATTTTAAAGGAGTTTAATATGGGACTTACAGATTTAATTGGTATTTTTGATACAAATACAGAATTTCATCTTTTAGATGTATATGATGTAGAGGTTTTTGTTGGTAATGCAGATGATGCTCGTGTATTTCTTGGAAAAAATGAGCAATATTTTGTAAATTTAAATAATGGTGGAATTTGGGTAAGAGCGTCAGGAAAAGACCAAATTACTATTTATATGGATGAAAGAGGAATGGATTAAGGAGGTAAATAATATGGATAAGAAAGTAATTAAGTTTTTTAATACTCATTTTGATATTACAGGTAAACTTATTAAGATTATAATTAATGATTATAGAATTAATTCTGATGATTTTAATGCTGCAAATGAAGGTATTAATAATGGACCTTTTTATATTAGATTAAATGATAGAATCAATATTGAAGATGCTCAACTTTATGGTGTAAGTGATATTGTATATGATGAAGCAAATAAATCAATTGATATTGAAGGTACAAGTTATATGATACTTGATGATAAATCATTAATTGAATTTGCAAAAGCAATTGATGTAGATATTGATGATTGTGTTACTGCAATTATGAATGATTTTATTGTTTGGTTTATGAAAAATATTGGTGCACTTTAAGGAGAATAATTTATTTCTAGTATACAAGTAAATAAAGTAAGATTTGTTGATCGTAATACTGAATGGGATTTTATAGAAGGAAGATTATGGTTATGATGAGCCTAATATGTCAGATTAGAAATAATATAGAAAAATTATTATAAAGGAGTGTTAATAATGCAATTAACAGAGGAAATAATAGAATGTTTAAATGCAGAATGTCCTTATGCTGGATTTAGATTTACCTTTTTACCACAAACTAATAGTGGAGAAATTATTTTAAGAAATACAGATGGTATTGAGAGTTATATTGTTAACATTACAAATGATGCTAAAGTTTGGATTGAAGAGTATTTTTATAAAAAATATGGTGCAAGACTGATGTGGAATAATACTGTTCATATATTTTGGATTGTAGGAGATTAAATATGACGTGTGATGAACTTTTTATGTGTATAGACGATTTATGTGATGTTTTTGATTCTTATCAATATATAATAAATAATTATAATTATTTTGAATTAAATGCAACTAATAAATCTATTACTTGCGCATATACAAAAGAACAGTCTGAAAAACTTGCAGAATTATTAGATGGAGATCCTGATTTATTTAATAAACGTGGAATATTACATAATAGAATTAGATGGATTAATAATACATCTTATTATAATGCAAATGTATGTATAAATGAATTAGACGAATTTGGTATTAAATACTTAGAAAGCATATTAAATGATATAAATCAACAATCACTAGATGATCTCCATATTACAATTGTAGGAGTACAAAATATTGAGTCAAATTCAAATGCTTGGATTCTTATACATGTTTATAATTTAAATTGTGATGAGGCTACTGAATATAAAAAATTAGATGAGACTTTTAAAAAATACGATTGTAATGTAAAATCTCGTAAAATAGAATTAGGAATATATGAATTTATTTATAAAAAATTTAATATGACTTTATTTATACATTGAGGAAATAATTATGGATATAGATAAATTAACTGACTTATTAGATAAGTTATACGAAGTAGCAGAAAGTTTTAAATATATACTTAATAATTATAATGGTTTTCATGTTGAAAATTTTCCAGATAAAAAAATTGTATCAATTTATTCAGAAGAAGATTCAGCCTCTATTGCTGCACTATTAGGTGGAACTACGCAACAATTTAATTCACATGGAATATTATATCACGATATAATTTGGCAAAATAATCCGAATTCAAATAGAGCATATTTATTTATAAATCAATTAGATGATTTTGGTATTAAATATTTAGAAGGAATTGTAAATGATTTATCAAATATTTATGATAAGACTACAGTTAAAATACTTGATACTTCTAATGTAGGAGAACCATTAATTTTATTACATATTTTAGATCCAAATATTTCTAAACGTGATGTAAAAGACTTTATAGCAGCGCATAAAGATTGCAAATGCGTAGATGATCCAGTAACAAAAGGATTTGATTCAATGTATAAATTTGATTTAATTTATAAAAATGTGCCAATTTATTTAGAAATAATGACATAAGGAGAAATAAAATGAGAGATTTTGAATTTAATAAAGATTATAATTTAAGAGACCAAATTATTTTTGGTGAACCTTATAATGGAAATGTTAAACCTGATTTTAAAGATAAATCATTTGATGAATTTCTGAAATTAGTAAATAAATATTATTCAGGTGGAGTTAGACGTTTTGATGATTTAACAATTGAAAAACTTAAAGAATTAATTGATAGAAAATTTATTGATGAAGAAGAGCAACAAAATGAAGGACCAACAATAAAAAAATTTTTAATTGTTGCATCTAAAATTAAAGAAAATGATTCATCTGCAGAAATTTTCTTTCATGGTTATGCTGTATCACCAGATAGAGATGATTATAGAGTCTCAATTGATGCTATTACAGTAAGTACTGGAAATTATAATATTATTGTAGATAAAATATATGAACCATTAAGAGAAATGTGCTCTAATGCAGATGATTTAGATATAGATGAAAATGAACTCTATGCTTGGTGGGATTAAAATATAAAAAGAATATAAATCTATTTATTCTTATTAAAATCCTTATCGAGAATTTAATAAAACTTTCGATTTTATAGACTTTTTACTGAAAACCGTCTTGAATACATCAAGCGGAACTCGATATTTCAAATTTCGAGTTTTTAATTGTATATATAAGTCTTTAAGGTCTTTGAAATCTATTGCATATGACAATTCTTCCAACGACTGCCTTACACAATTTAACGATTTCTCTGACTCGTTAAAGATTATATTCTTTTGTTGTGGTCTATCTTTCACTATGTATTGATGATAGAATTCAAAGCCTCTACGACCAATTTCTACTGAAGATAAACACATATCAGGTAAGCCTAAACTTCTAAATACAAGATTGCCTTCAAATGATGAATAGTTCGGAGCTACAGGAATAAACTTAATCCTGTAAATGTCACAATACTTATGACAAAGATTATAAGTCTTGTTCCTATTCCATTGATTATTTACAAGTCGATTATATCTTTTACCTAATTTCTTGTCAGAAATTGCCATATCAAGATCTTCAATGCTGAATATTTGGCACTTGTAATGTTTGCAAAGATTAAATAGATACAAAACAGTATCTATATTTTCAAAATCTCGTTTGTTATTGAGTTTGAGTTTTATATCACTATTGCTTGCGACTTTGAGATGATTTTCAATATCTGTGAATTGCTTATTAGAAACTACACCTGCATCAATTAACTTATAGTTATCAGAGTCAATCCAATCTACGACTGACCAACCGATATAGTTAGGATTAAGGTCAATAGCAAATACTCTATCTGTAACTTTGTCATAATCAGATGTCGCGAGAAAGTTATTTTCAAAAGATAATTCAATATGAGTCAAACTTAATCTATAAGTTATAGGGCAAACACAGTTATTCTGTAATTCAATAAGTTTAAGAATATCCTTCTTATAATTTTTACGAAGTTTAGGCAAAGTCAGTATATAGTGGTGTTCTCTATCAGGCTTAAATACTAATGTGGATTCATCAATAATCTGAAACTTACGATTTGCCTTCTTATTGGCTTCACCAATAGAACATACAGGAACTAATCTCTTTAACTTAAATTCTTCTTTAGAGATTTTGTCTTTGCATCTATCCACAAATAGCGATTTACTGCCAAATACGACCTTTGGTTTATCTGATAAAGACTTTGCTACGTACCTTGCAGAGTTAAGAAAATGACTATCTACAAAAACATTGTTCATCTTGTGCTGTAACTCAGTAATCTCCTTAGTAGAATACTTAGGATTATCCTGATACCTGTTATAAGTGAATCTCAGAACATTATTGTAGTTGAGTATTAAGTTTTTGATTTCTTCATAATCAGAATCACTTATCTGAATTGGAAGTTTTATTGTCCTTATGCTCATTTGGTAAGTCCTTTTCTAATTCTTTGCGTATCTTATTTAACTTGCGTCTATGTGAATATGACTTCATTGTGAAGTAGTGAATTATTGAAATTAAATCCTCTGTAAGCTCTTGCTCATAACTTTTATTATTAAGTGAATCATTTAAAACTACAATCTGTGTACCAAAGCACTTGAAAATGTGTTCTAAAGTATCAAAATTAAATCTTGTAAGTCGGTCTTTATTTTCAATGATAAGCAAATCAATCTTACCTTGAATAATCAGATCCACAATAGACTGAAAACCTTTGCGGTTAGCATCCATCCCAGACTTTATATCTTCAAATTGATGGCCAAGTTGAATGCCTCTTGAAATGCACGATTCATATATCCGCTTAGTCTGTTCTTTTAACTGCTCCTTTTGAGATTGGGTAGATACTCTCGAATAAGATACATTTATCTTATCAGGCTTTTTGTGCTTTAATCCTAAGAACTGATAGACACTATCTTCATCGTAGTCGTACAAACCGTTAGGGAGTTTAGTTACTTTGATATATCCTTCTTTGACATATTTACAAAGAGTAGGTCTCGTTATATTTAATTTTGCTAAAACTTGGTTTGCTTTCATACTTATTTACCTCTTAATGTAATTATAATATATTTCTATTAAAAGATAAATAGTAAATTTAATAGTTTTTAATGCTGTTTAATAAAACCACCATAATAAAAAATATTTAATAAAATAAATTTTATAGAATAGGCTTACTAAAAAGCCTATTTTATTTTTGTTAAAATTATATATTTATAAAGGACTATTTAATAATATTAAATAATAATTTATACAAAATTTTAGTTATTTTGTAAGAAAGGAGGAAAAGAGAGATGAATGAAGAAAAGATCTTACAAAATTGTTTTAAATTATTTGAAGAATTTAATTGTATAAATCGAAATAAACATAATATTGGATATTGTGAATCTATTAGGCGAATATTTAACATAGTAGGTGGAACAGTAGACATAAATCATTATAAAATTCATACAATTGAAATTAAAGGTAATATTGATAAGTATGAAATAAACAAAAATTTAGATTATGAGACTATTACTGAAGATTTTAATGATTTATCAAAAGAATTGATATTTGATTATTATTTAAGTGAAGATGGTAAACAATATAATGATATTGCTGAATTTTCTAAAATTTTAACAGATAAAATGTTTGTATAAATTATTGTAAATAGAAAGGAGGGAAATTATGTACCAAGATATACATCAATGGTATACAGCCATTCATGATTCTGTAGAAGATGCTCAAAAATATGAAAAATTAATTTTAAAATTTGGCAAGACGTTAAAGTATTCAGAAAAGAAATGGTTAGATGAACCATTTATGAATGAATTCTATAAAAAATATCCATATCGTAAAAGACTTTTTAATATTTGTCTTTCTGAATTAAAATTTTCAGCAATTGGATTATTTTTAGGTTTTGCTATTCCTTCTATTCTATTTTATTTAAAAGGTAAAATTGAAATTGGATTAGTTATTGCAGCAATTACAGCAGCAGTTTCATTTATATTAGTTGAAGTTGCTGCAGTCTTTTTAAATTATTTAAAATATAAATCATTAATTAAAAAATTAATTAAACAAGAAGATTTATTAAGACCAATTATGGTTTCTTTACCTGCTAAATATAGACATTCAGATAAATTGAATATTATTGCAAAAACTTATTTAGCTGAAAAAGGTATTATTCCAGAAGCTGCATTTGATGTTGTTGATGAAGTATTTCCTAAATATAAAACAAATAATATTTATAGTGTAATGTTTGATTTACCTTTTAAAAATAATTTTATTATTGAAGAATCTTATTATGAAGGCCAGCAAATGGCAGAACTTACTAATGAAGAAAGAATTATGGAAAATCCTAATTTACCTTCAGATATTAAAACAAAAACATTTAAAGGTTCTGAAAATGCAAAAATTGATTTAGATAGTATGATTGGTCTTGCTTCTGTTAAAGATCAAATTCAAAAATTAGAAAATAGAATTAAATTCTATGGAAATCAAAATAATGGTAATCATATGCAATTTTTAGGTTCTGCAGGTACTGGTAAAACTACAGTTGCTAGAATTGTAACGAAAATTTTATATGATCTTGGTTATATTAAAAAGAATCAATATATTGAAATTAGCGGTGATTATCTTAAAGCTGGAGATACAGCTAGAGCAGATGCTATTATTGAGTATAGTTTAGGAAGCGTTCTGTTTATCGATGAGGCTTATTTATTATATGATAAACAAGGATATAGTAACGAAGCGATCGGAGTCCTCCTGAAAGCAATGGAGGACCATAGGGAAGACTTTGTAGTTATACTTGCTGGATACGAAGAACAAATGACTAGATTAATTGCTTCAAATGAGGGTTTCAGTTCTAGAATTAAACATACAATTTATTTTCCTGATTATACTGAAGAAGAAATGCTTGATATTTTTAAGTTCTTTATTAGTAATTATAGTGGTAATGCATATAAACTTGCAGATGATGCAGTACCTGTATTATTAGAAGCATTTAAACTTGAAAAACAAGTTAAATCTTTTGGTAATGCTAGAACTGTTAGAAATGCAGTAGATGCAATTATGGATAATTATGCAGATAGATGTATGAATATAGTAGATGATACTAAAACTATACAGAAATCTGATGTAGAATTATATAAAGAAAATAGAAAAATATTCTTACAACATGAACTTAAAAATAGTTCAGCTGCAAATCAAGTTGATGAATCAATTATTAAATTAAGTGAATTAAAATCTAGAGTTAAAGAAGGTTCTGAAGATCCAGATACAGATTTTAGTAATATGGTTGGATTAGATTCATTTAAGAAAGAAATTGAATCACTTAAAAATCAAAAAGATTTTTATGGTAAAGCATCATCACAAAAAATATTATTACTTGGCGAACAAAGTTGTGGTAAAAGTACTTTAACAAAAATTATAACAGGTTATTTATATAAATTAGGCTATATTCAAGAAAATAAGTACTTAGAAATATCAGCTGATTTATTAAAAGGTTCATTTGTAGGTCATACTACAAAAAGAGCTGAATCAATTATTTCTTATGCTACAGGCGGAGTTCTTTATATTAAAAATATTAATTTACTTGTAAATAGTAATGATGCATTTGCAGGAGAAGCTTTAACTGCAGTAAATGAAGCATTAAAAAGTAATCTAATTGTAATAATAGGAGATCAAAATTCACAGTATATAAATAGTATTAAAAATATGTTTAGTATTGTATATGAATTTCCTAAATATAATGGTGAGCAGTTAACTCAGATATTTGCAAATAGAGTATTTGCAGATGAATTTTCAATTACTGAACAAGCGCTTAATAAAGTTGGTATGCTTTTAGCAAATAAAACTAGTGTAAAAGATGCATTAAATTTATATGAAAAAGCTAAGAAAAAGCATATTGAAAATTATACTGAGCAAACAAAATATGTTATTGTTGATACTGACATAGAAAGACCAAAGATTAAATTAAATGCTAAATAACTTAAATACCTGATCTTATTTAGGTCAGGTATTTTTTATTAAAAAAAGTATTTACAAGAATGTATTTAAGATATATAATAAAAATATCAATTAAACAACAAGGAGATAATAAAATGTCTGCATTTGCATATGAAACTGATATTAAAAATATGATTAAGGATCTTGCTCCTGCTGGAACACAGTTTAGATGGTCAAATGCTAAGAGAAGATTTGGATCTTGCAGATATAGCTGGAGAAGAAATTATGGTACTGGTAATAGAGAGTATTATAATTTTTGTATTACTATTAGTTATCCTCTTGCAAATATTAACTCTTGGGAAGAAGTTAAAAAAGTTGTAATTCATGAAATTGCACATGCTAGAACTCCTGATCATGGACATGATAGAGTATGGCAGAGAGAATGTATTCGACTTGGTGGAGATGGCCAGAGATGTTATACTAATGAAGAGCATGGCGGAGTAGTTAAGTCTGTTCAGAAAACTTGGATTGGTACATGTCCTATTTGTGGTAATGTAGTAGCAAAGAGATTTAGAAGAACAGATTGTTATCATCCTTGTATTGCAAATAAAACAAAGAAATCCATTGTTTGGACTCCTTATAAAGCAGCATAATAAAAGGCTATTTAATTTATAATAGTATGGACGAGAAATAATACCTTAGCAATATCGCTAAGGTATATTTTTTATATTTATGATTTTTATGTAATATTAATAGGAGGAAATAATGATTAATTGGAGTGAATTTGATCAATTTGAACCTATTTGTGATACTTATTTACCAGCTCGTGGCGAAGGTGAAACAATGGCATCTCAAATAGTTACAGCAATTACAAAATTAATTTATAAATTTTATAATGATGGAGATGTATTTGATAATACATATCATTTAAGTGGTTGGGCAAATGATCTTTCATCTTATGCAAATTGGCTTGTAACTTATATAAATTTAACTGAATTAGAAGACATTAGACATATTGAAACTGAAGATGATTATTCAGTTTTATTATTTAAAATCGCAAATAAATGCATGAATGAAGAATATTTAGAACAATATAAAGATGAACCTAAAAAAGGTTCTATTTATGATTGTGATGGTCCTTTTGAATTTTCTGATGAATCAGAAGAGGAAGAAGAGGACGATTGGTATGACGAAGACGAAAATGATGAAGATAAATATTAAGAAAGGAATTAAAATATGATCGGAGTAATTAATAAAAATAAAATATTTGAATTTGGATCATTAGAAGAATTAATTAAGCCTTTATCTACTTATGCATCAAAATATAGTAGTAATGTAATAATTATTACAAATGCAGAAGATCTAGTTAAATGTATTATTGCAGACGAGTATTTTATAAAAAGACCAAAAGAAACAGACTTAGTTGAAGAATGCCCATATTATATTAGATTTATTGATTCAGGTAGAAAAAGAGCAAGTGAAATGGAAATAATGGATAATAATGGTAAATTATTACCTGAATATGTATATGTAAAAGAACAGTCATTTAAATACTGTCGTAGACCAACTCCAAAAGAATTGGATTAAAAATATTTTACAAACGATAAAAACTGGTATATAATTTATATACCGATAAATAAAAAGGAGAAAAGGCCAATATGAAGATTACAGATTTATATAAACCTATGACATTACCTGCAGACGCTAATATTGATACTAGATATTGGACAGATAATGGTGATGGTACATATACTCCTACAGCACTTTTGATCTATACAATTGCAAGAGATGCTACAGAGTATTTTAAGAAAACAATTGCAAAGCTTGATAAAGAAGAACCTGCAGTTACACAGTATGGTAATAAGCCTATTGTTGTAGGTGATTATCACTTTAGAGAAGCAAATGTAAAGATTGTTGATACTTATGAAAATGATATGCTTAAGAGAGAATATGAACTTAAGTATGGTGAACAGCTTAAGGAAGTAGATAAGAAATGGAAAGCATATCAAAGATCACATCCAGATGAATTTACAGTTACAACAGGTGTACAAGTAATAAAGCAAGACCATGATGAAAATAGTTATATTAATAACTTTAAGATTGAAGATCTTGGTCTTTCACTTCAAGAAGCAGTTGCAGCAGCTTCTGCAGCAATGAGTTTACTTGCTAAGTATAAGTCAGATGGAGAAAAGTTCTCAGAACTTCCTTTGAATACATTTGATACATATAGATCAAAGAAAGAATATGCAGAAAAGCATAGAACAATTAGACAATCTTATATTGATGAATTCAATATTCCTGTTCTTGTTCAGATTGACGAAGAAAAGCTTCCTGTAACTACTGGATATTCTGAACCTAAGTTTTATAAGAAATCTTATACTGACGGTGTAAAGAATCCTAAACCTGGTACAATTACAATTGAGAACTTTGATGAAAAGATCTTAAGAACAACTCCAGATGAAGAAACATTTGGTAAATACGCAGCAGGTCTTATTGGATATATTACTTCTACTACAAAAGAAGATTATTTAAAGTCTCTTAATGATAAGCTTTCAACTGTAGGTGAAGAATTTGTGGAAAAGTTTAATGAAGTTTCTAAAGAATTCAAAGCAGTAGATACAGCAACAGGTTATGAAATCTTTACTAAGGGAACTCCAGATAAAAGTCCAGAAAAATATATTGATCTTGTAAAGCAAACAGATGAATATGATTGTGTATTACAAGCAAATATTGATGGAATTGATATTTCCTTTAGAGGAACAGTTAAGAAATATGGAGATTTTAAGAAAATTTTACAAATCTTTGCTAAGATACTTGATTCTGCTGGAGTTAAAGATAAAGCTGAAGATTTAATTGAAATTATTGCAACACTTTAATAAAAAATAAAAAATCCTGCTCTAAATTTAGGGCAGGATTATTAAATTAAAAAAGAGGATTTTTATATGAATGAATTAATTAGACAACTTAATAATTTAGAAGCAACTTCAATTGATCAAAAGAATGCAATTAAAACAGTAATAGACCTTATACATTATAATGAAGTAAATCCTCAGCAAATAGGTTTTGATGATTACCATCAAATAAGTTTATTTGATTCATAAGGAGAATAATTTATGGTAGACTCAAAAAATATACTTGAATTTTTAGATCAAGTAGCAGATCTTCATACAGAAGTATGTGCAGCTACTAATGGTTTTGCAATTACTACTCATTTATCTGAAGATATTCCATGCGTAGAACTCCAGATTAATAATAAAAATTTTAAAAAGGTTGTAAAAGATTTTTTAGAAGATTTACCTATTAAAAATGATGATTCTGATGCATCATATGTAATATATAAAAATATTAAATGGTATAATTCAGATGAAGATGAAAATATTAAAGTAGATAATGCGTTAATAGATTCAGCTCAAAAATTAGCATTAAAAGTTAAAGATTTAGTTGAAAAATATGATATGACAAATGAACTTGGATTATATATTAGTAAACAAGTTTTAGCAGTTTCTATTTATAATTTAAGTCTCGAAGAAGCAGAACTTGTTAAAACTGTATTAGAAAAAGAAACAAATACTAAAATAAGAGCGCATCAAACTACAGTCGGAGTACCTTATAAAGATAAAAAATTTACTCTTTTCTTCTAAAATTATTATACATTTTTAATTTATATATTTATAATATATTAAATTGTGTAATTATAAGGAAAGGTAGAATTGTATGACATATGAGGTAAATGACAATTATGCATCTAATACTATTGAAATAGAATATAATTTTAATTATAAAGATTTAGAGTGCTATATTGCTCTATCTTGTTTTGGATGGAGATGCGCTTATATAAAATTACCAAAAAATCATAAATATTATGGTAGGCATGCACAAACCTTGTGTTTTATTGACTGTCATGGTGGTGTAAATGTAGCAGGTAATTGTTGTCCTTGTATAAATAATACTGATGAAGGTTGGATAATTGGTTGGGATTATAATCATCAAGGTGATGCTTATGATTTTGATGCAGTTGAAAGATTATTTGGAGAAGGTACAATAAATGATCTAAAACAACGTTATTATTTTGCAAGTTCAAATACAATATATCATGGAAATAATTGTAGACATTATAGTGTTGATGACATAGTTAATGAAATCAAATATGTTATTGATAAGTATGAATTATAAAGAAGGAAAATTATGAAAAAACCAATAAGTGAAGTAAAAATTGGTGATAAAGTAATGGGAACAGACGGAAAATGGCATAAAGTCATTGGAAAAACTGAGCCTAAAATGGCATATATAATGTATGAAATAACATTTAGTAATGGTAAAGTTAAATGTTCTGATACTCACCAGTGGAATGTATTTGTTAATGATAAAATGTATACAGTTGACACTATGGGAATAGAAGATGGTTTAGATGAACTGTATAAAGATTGTCATGTTGGAACAAAGGATGGTCCTACTATTGTAGGAATAAAAAGAATTGAACCTATGATGGTACAATGTTTAATGACAGATGCTCCAGATAATCAATTCTTGATTTATACTGAAGAGGAATAATTATGTATAAAGTATTTGGATTTTTAAATGCAACTATTTTTAATGGTGGTGATGATGAAGCTTTTGCAGAAGCTTTTTATACTAAACTTAGTAAAGGTGATTATAGTGCGCATAATTTATGTAATGCAATGATTAGTCAAACTGATACTTTAGAAAAAGCGGTTAGAGAAGCAAAAGCAGTCAGAATGACAGATTATTTTGATGGTTGTATTTATATTTGGGATGAAGAAAAGAAAAAGTGGTTTGATCCTGAATGGAATGAATATATGGATGAGGAGTAATATTATGATTTATAAAATTGCAATAAAATCAGAAGCATATGGTGATACTATAGATGAAATTTATATTGAAACAAGTATGTCAAAATCTCAAGTACTTGAAGCATCTGAAGAATTTAAGAAATGTTATTTAGATATGCATCTTACTTTAGAAGTATCAATTGCAAGAGCATTTGGTCCATCTGCAAAACGAGTAGATGTTGAAACTATAAATTTATTTTATTAATTAGAGGTTAAATTTTTGAGTTATTTATTATTAGCTTATATATTTTCAATAGTTAATTATTCTTTATACGCAATAGGCAGATTTATGAAAAGTAAATCTGCTATACTCTTTTTCTGCGTATTATCATTATTAACTGCTGCAATATCTTGTTTTTTCTTTAGATCTATGTCAGGTTTTTATCTTTTAATGATAGAAATATTCTTTAATATTGCAGCTTATATAAAAGAGAAGAAACAATTTAATAAAATTATTAGTTATTCTATCTATATTTTTACACAAATATTGATATTACTTGCTACATATAATAGTTTTAAAGGCATATCAAGTATATTTTGTTTTATATCAGTTGCAATAGCAATGTTTAGTGCTTGGTGGTTAGATGCACAAAAGATAAGATTATTTGGTGTACTTGTATGTTTATTCTCATTTTTGTATAGTATGACTATTGGAAATTATATTGGAGTTCTTGAATTAGTCATAATGGCTATGAATATAGTTTCTTATTTAGTATATAAGAAGAAAAATAATGTAATAGAAGCAGGAATAAGTGTATGACAGATTTAGAAATAAAATTACAAAAAGAATTAAATGATGAACAATATAATGCAGCAATTCATATGGAAGGACCTGCTGCAATTATTGCAGGAGCTGGTTCAGGAAAAACACATACACTTATAAGTAGAATTGAACATTTAGTTGATTCTGGTGTATCTCCTGAAAGAATTGTAATGCTTACATTTACAAATGCTGCAGCTGATGAAATGAGAGATAGAGCGGCTTTAGTAAATGAAAAATGTAAAGGCGTTACTGCGACTACATATCATAAATTTTGTAGCTTATTACTTAGAAAATATCATGGTTTTGCTGGATTAGATATGAACTTTGAGACATTAACTCCAGCTAAATATAAGACTTTAATTGAATATGTTAAAAGTTCAAATGATAAATATGATATAAAAGAATTTCCAAGTGCATCAAAATTAGATACTATCTATAGTAGATCAATTAACTTAGGTCTTACTATTGGAGAAATTGTTGAAATGACTCCTTTTGCACATTTTGCTGTTGAAATTTCTGATCTATATAAAGAAGTAAAAAATTATGGTTTTCTTACTCAAAAATTAAACTTTGATGATTTACTTGTATATACAAATCAATTATTAGATTTACCAAACGTATGTAAACAAATTGCTGAATCATTTGATTATATAATGGTTGATGAGTTCCAAGATACAAATGGATTACAGTTAGATATTTTAAAGAAATTAGGAAAATATAATAAAAATATAGTAGTTGTCGGTGATATATCTCAATCTATTTATAAATTTAGAGGCGCCAAAGCAACAAATATTAGAGATTTTATTAACTACTTTGATCCTTGTACAATATATACATTAAGTTTGAATTATAGATCTTCTCAAGAAATCTTAGATGTTGCAAATAAGATTATGGACTCAAATAATCTCTCTTGGGATTATGTTGATATGGTTGCAAATAATAAACATGGAGATAAACCTGAATTATTATTCCATGATAATAATTTAGACCAAGCAGAATGGGTAATTGGTAAAATTGAAGAATTTGTAGAAAATGGTTATAATTTAAGAGATATTGCAATTATTGAACGTAAATCAATGAGTTCATTTAAATTAGAAAATGAACTTAATAAACAGCACATTAAATTTGAAAAACGTGGTGGAATGAAGTTTACAGATTATCAATGTATTGATGATATAATTTCATTTTTATCTATTGTTTCTAAGAAATTTAATAAATTTGAATGGTTTAATGTATTAAAAATAATACCTGGTATTGGTGCAAAGGCAGCAGGTGAAATTGCAGATACATTAGAAAATAAAGAGTCTCTTGATAAATATAGTAAGAGAAAATTTGCAGCAGATCTAACTGATTTAATGAGTTATATTGAGAAGTGGAAACAAATCAATAATTTAATTGATTTAATTGATGCTGTAAAAGATTATTATGTTGCAATAAGAGAATTTAAGATTGATAATAGTACTAAAATGTCAAATAGTGCTAAATTTGACGCAAAAGAAAAACTTAAAAGAGATATACAAATAATTGATATATTAAAAGATTTGTCTACTGATTATAAAAATGCAACTGAATTCTTAGAAGATATTGCATTAGATACATTAAAATCAGAAGAAACAAATGAAGATAGATTAATTATTACTACAATTCATAGTGCAAAAGGTCTTGAATGGAAAGCAGTAATTCTTCTTGATTGTATTGATTATGAAGTAGATGATTATGAAGAAGAATTAAGATGTTGGTATGTCGCTTTAACTAGAGCAATGGATAATTTATATATTTCAATACCTAAATTTGGAATAGTAAATGGAAAGCCTCAAGTTAATAATCCAAATATGTTATTACGTGATGCTATTCCACTTCTTAAAATTTATGCATGAAAGACTATTTAAATATAATAGCAGAATACCTGCTATGTTTCTCATATTTTCATAGTTTTATAGTTTTGGATGCGAAAAATACTTAGTCTTATGGCTAGGTATTTTTCTTACAATAAATAAAAAATATTTTATTAAAAAATAAGGAGAGAACAAAAAATGGTACAAAGAATTTTTACAGCACAAAGATCATCAGATTCAGCAACTGGTTGGAAGTTAGTAGATACTCAAGATCAAGATCATGTTGTTGACTTACCATCTTATATTTTTGAAGTATTAGAAGATGGTGTTTATATTAAAGATGCTAATATAATGCTGGATAAAATTAGCACTTTACAAATTGCTCTTGCAGGTATAACTGATGGATTCAATATTGTTGATCAATTTAGTTTTGACAGAAGAAGCGAACTTAAATCATTTGGTCTTAAACCTAATGGAACAATTGATGATACAATTGACTTCTATCTTAAATCTGTAAAAGAGTATGAAAAATTCCATACTCTTAAAATGGATAGAGATATTAAGGGTGATGATGATTCAATTCACGCTTATATTGAAACACCTACTGAAGGTAGAATCAGAAGTAGATTTAGTAAGCAAAATGGAATCAGACTTGATTCAAAGAGAAATAATATTGATTATTGGTTAGATGATTATAAGATTGTTTCAGGTTCAGCTGGTGGAAAGTCAGTTGTACCCATTGGAGATCCTATTGAAATTATGAGATAATTTAAGAAATGCCTAAGTATTTGCTTGGGCATTTTTATATAAAAAGGAGAAAAAATACATGGTACATGAAAAATTATTCGCAGACTTAGTAGATTTATATAATAATAATGTAAAATTATATAAAGAACAAAATACAGGTTTAATTATTGATAAAGTTAGACCTCTTTTAATTGAAGATGTTGAAAAAATATTTATTAATGTAAAAGAAATTATAAATCATGATTACATTAATCAAAATTATCGTAGTTTTACAGTCAATCCTCAGGTTACAGACATGAGAATTGTAAATGGTGTTACTCATATTGAGTTATCTCCAGATTTAAGCTGGGAAAAACAAATAAAAAATGATTAAATAGGAGACTATATATATGGCATATGATGATGTTAAACTTATAATGGTTACTGCAGATAATCATAATAAATTTTATAATATGCATGATAATAATAATGGTACTTTTACTGTAACATGGGGAAGAGTTGGTACAGATGGCACACAAACTACGTATAGTATTAGCGAGTGGCATTCTAAATATAATTCTAAAGTTAAGAAAGGTTATCAAGATATATCAAAGAATACAACTGTAACTAAAGGTTATAAACCTGAAGCAGATCCTGATGTTGAGGCTTTACTTACTCATTTATTATCAATTTCAAGACAATATGTCTCAAATCAAACTGATATTGGTACATTAAATCCTACAGCAATTGCAAATGTTCAAGATTTAATTAACCAATTAACTAGTATTAAAGCTGAGTATGCAGGACCAGATAGTTATACAGATTATTTAAAGAAAAATAGTTACTCTGATAGTCCTCAACAACAAGATACTTTTACTAGAAGAGCCGCAAAAGAGTTTAATGATGTATTATTAAAAATTTGGGTAATTATTCCTAGAAAAATAAAAGATGTAAGAACTGCAATTTATAATCCATATGGCAAGTTACCAGTTAATACAGCAGGTAATTTAGATAAATATATTAGTAATGAACAGTCAATCTTAGATAACATTATTCTTAATAGTAAAGCAACTACTAATGCTAATGGTATCAATACTATTACTGAAGCATTTGGATTTAATTTTGTAAAAGCATCTAAAGAAGAAGTAGATTTTATTAAAGATAAAATTAATAAAGAATCTGATTCAGGTAATTTTAAAGTTAAAAATGTATATAAAGTTGCAAATCCTATTAGAAATGCAGAATTTATTGAGTACCTCCAAAATAATAATCTTAAAAATGATGATAAAGACGTTAAATTATATTGGCATGGTACAGGACCTGAAAATGTTCTCTCAATTATGGCAAATGGTTTAATTATCAGACCTGCAAATGCTGCATATTGCGGTTCTGCATTCGGTGATGGTATTTATAGTGCTCCAAGTCCTAATAAATCTTGGAACTATGCAGATACAGATTATGATAGACATTCTAAATGGTTATTTGCAAATGCAGTTATTACTGGTAATACATTTAATTGTAATAATAATACAGATAGAATTGGTAATATTAGAATTTGTGACTTAAATGGTAATAAATTTAGTCAGTTAAATCTTGGTTACCACTCAGTTCACGCTCATGCTAGTTCATCTTCTTATATTAGAAGAGATGAAGTTATAGTATATAATAAAGCTCAAGTAGCGTGCAAATATCTAGTTGAACTTGCTAACTAATTATAAAAAAATTGAAAGGAATTTTTACAAATGAAAAATTTATTTTATATTGACATTGTTGCAGATGCATATGGAACAAAAGAAACTTTTTGGTTTGAAACAGACTTAAGTTATGATGAATTTAAAATATATGCAGATCTTTTTGGTAATGAAATGACAAAGGTTCATTATGATTATGATACTGCAGTTGAGAATATCTGTGGTGACGGCAAGGTCAAACTTGTCAAACCACAAGGATATTCATATTGGTGGTAAATATGCTCTTTAAAAAATTAACAAAATGCAAAGTTCGATGCACAGATAGAAATCTATTAACAGACAGAATGTTATATGAATTTTTATTTGAAGTAATTGAACCAAGCTATTTATCAAATAAAATAATGTATTTATATGACAGAGATATTCACGCTTATTATGTAGATACAAAATATTTAGCCACTTTTAATGATAAAGATGGTGAATTCATTATAACTAAAAAATTAGAGTAAAGGAAAATATTACAAATGAGTTACGCAGATAAAGTATTTAAACAGACGTGCAGAGACATTTTAGAAAATGGAACAAGTACAGAAAACCAAGAAGTTAGAGCGCATTGGGAAGATGGAACTCCAGCATATACAATTAAAAAATTTGGAGTTGTAAACACATATGATTTAAGAAAAGAATTTCCAGCTATTACTTTAAGACGTATAGCATTAAAATCTGCAATGGATGAAATTCTTTGGATCTATCAAAAGAAATCTAATAATATTCATGATCTTAATTCACATATTTGGGATCAGTGGGCAGATGAAAAAGGTTCAATTGGTAAAGCTTATGGTTATCAAATGAGTTGTATGGATTGGTACAAAGATGTTACTGATGAAAAATTACTAAAAGCTTTTCCTGATTATGAAATTATGGATTATAATTCAAATCCAATTTGGTTCTATGATGAACAAGAACATTTAAATAAAGAAATTACAAAAATTTGTAGTAATAATCAAAATACTACTGCAGTTTATTTTGAAAAGAAATGGCATATGACTCAAATTGATAAAGTTATATTTGATCTTAAACTTACTCCATTTAGTAGAAGAATTATTACAAATACATATCAATTCAGAGATCTTTCTGAAATGGGATTATATCCTTGTGCATATAGTATGACTTATAATGTAACTGAAGAAAATGGTCAATTGGTATTAAACGCAATTCTTAATCAAAGATCTCAAGATATGTTAGCAGCGAATGGTTGGAATATTGCTCAATATGCAATTCTTTTAATGATGATTGCTAGAGAAGTAAATATGATTCCTGGTCAATTAATTCATGTAATTGCAGATTGTCATATTTATGATAAACATATTCCTATGATTAAAGAACTTTTAGATAGAGAAGAATTTGAGGTTCCAATAGTAAAACTTAATCCAGATAAAAAACATTTCTATGATTTTACTACAGACGACCTTATTATTGAAAAATATCAATATGGTGAACAAATTAAAAACATTCCAATTGCTGTCTAAAGGAGGATAAAATGACAATAAAAGATACTGCTGAACAATATTTTGATGGAGAACTTGATATTGACGTTTGTGATACAGAAATAGATATGATGGTTGCATTTTGTTATAATGGAGATAATAATGACTCCTATGATAAATTCTTATCAATTCTCTATAATAACGTAATTGTTTCAAAATTCGATCAAAAAACTCCAATGTTAGTTTGCGATTTTAGTGGTTTTTATAGAATATATAAAGAAAAATTAATAGATTGGGCAAATAACTACCTTGACAGAGAATTTGATGACGATGAAGTAGAATATGATATGACAATTGCAACAGAAGGTTTAATTGCAGGCTATTTCTCAGAAACAGCATATTCAAAATTAATCAAAATATTAACATGATTGGAGTAAATGTATGGAATCTGAAGACATTCGTGAAGAAGTAAGAAAAATTATTACAAGAGATATTAAAAAATTTATCTTTGAATATGAAGATAAATTACCAGAAAAAATTAAAAATGAAATACCTAACTATGATCTAGAATGGTCATTAGGTGAAGATAATAACAGCTTCTTCTATAAAAATAGCATGGAAGACGCTATAAAATACTTCGTAGCAGCAGAATTAACAAATCTTTTTGAAAATAAAAAATAATAAATAAGTTTATACAATGTATAAACTGAGGAGGCATAATTAAATGAAAAAAATAATTGCAGTATTAATTGGTTTATCAATGATATTTACATTAACATCTTGTTCAACTAAAAATAATACTATAAATCAAACGTCTATTGGAACTACTACAAGTAATGTAACTACTACAATTGAAACAACAAGTGAAGATGATACTATTGATGACGAAGCTTGGGATTCACTTAAAAAAGTAGGCCAGATTCAAACTGAAAATGGTATTTTTATAACTAGTATTACAGTACCAAAAGATTTTGTTGGAGAAGGTATTACACAAGCTGATATAGATTCAAAAGCTGGAGATACTTATATATCTGGTAAATTAAATGATGATGGATCTGTTACATATAAATTAACAAAGAAACAGCATAAAGCAATGTTAGATGAATTGATGAATTCATTAGAAAAATCATTTACAGAAATGATAAATAGTGAAGATTATTCATTTACATCAATTAAACATAATAAAGATTATACACAATTTGATGTTACAGTTAGTACAGACGAACTTGGATTATCTGAAAGCTTTGCAACTTTAACATTTTATATGGCAGGTGGAGTATATGGTATTTTCTCAGGTAAAAAAGCAGATAAAATTATAGTAAATTATTATAATGCATCAGGTAAATTAATTAATACTGCTGATTCTTCAAAACTTGGTGAATCAGAAGAGTAATATAATAAATAATAAATAAATAAAATATTCATAATATATAAAATATTTTTTATATACATTTATAACAAATTAGACATTTTATACATCCTATATATAGTCTATTTGTCAAATTGTACAAAAACTCCTCACATTTTTGTTTACTTTGACTAAAAATTATATTATAATTATAATGTAATACAAAAGAGGAGGAAAATAGTATGAAAGCATTTTATTTAGACAACATTGACGTTGCAACATTTATGAAAGCACTTGATGATTGCAAGGGACAGGTTATTCTTTTCACTGATGAGGGTGATAGATTTAATCTTAAGAGTAAGCTTAGTCAGATTACAGGTCTTTTAAAGCTTGTTGAAGGCGGTAAGCTTGTAAATGCAAAGATTTCTTGTTCTGATCCTGATGATGAAGCAATGCTTTTTAGACTTAACCTTTTTGGAAAAGTCGATGAGAACTAATCTTTAAACAAAATAATTAAAAAAATCAAAGGTAGTAGCAATACTACCTTTTTTTATTTCTAAAGACTATTTAATTATACTAAATACTAAAAAGAAGGAGGTAAATTAAATAATGAGCTGGTTTAGTCACCAAGATACTGGTTCTGCAGCAAAATCAAAAGTTGAAGTAGATGTGCCAGAATTAGAAGTTTGCCTTGATGGTGAAAGTTGGATTCCAGTAAACAAATTTAGCGTCAACAAAGTATACCGAGATTCAATGCTTCGACTTTTAATTGTGGTTGATGAGATAGCCGAGTTAACTCAAAAAGGTGGACTTAAAACTACTGAAGGTAAAAATGAAGATGCGCTTAAGGACGAGATTATAAGCAATATTCAAAGTATCACGCAAGTGCGAGACGTTATATTGAAATGTGCATAAGCACAAGGAGATATTATAGAAAACTTATAATTCAATGAATAGAATGACGGAGTAACGTCCTGAAATATTCACTTTGAGAGTTCCCACATGCAAAAGAAGTTAAGTATTCAATTGTATGAAGCTGGGTAAAACAAGCGGAAGAGTAATCTATACGTTATAAGGCTATAAAATATTTATGGTGAGAATGTCTAGTAGGCTGACGAACTTCTGAATGTACAGATTATATTAGTGAGGTTTAGTAATTTTTGCGTGGTGAAAAACCTTATATTGTTATAGGCAATATCAAGCTAATAAATCTAAAGGAAGCACCTAACAATATATGTAAAGCTAGAATTATAGGAACGTTGAAAGCTAAGAATATGGAGGAAACTTAATTCCAATGAAATATTGATAAGAAATACATAACTTATCTTAATCTTAGTGATAGTGAAGTCATAGTACCTATGAAGCAGAGATAATAATCTGTGGAGGGATGGGCTTTAGTCAAAGTTTAATAATAGCTTAAGAATCATTAAACTCTGATGGAACGCCGTATGAGTAGGAAACTCTCATGTACGGTGTGAAGTGGGGGAAAAATAAGAGATAATATCAAATATTTACCTATCACTATTTAGGAAGATCGTCTGGTATACATTGTATACTTTGTACGCAGAGGTGCGAGACGTTTACCAATGAAAAGTTGGTAGCATAGAAATATGTAACTAATAGTTTGATAGTTAGTAATAACTACACTAATCTACGACATGCATTAATTTGTATGAAGCTCGTTAAAGTCACGTTGTTAGTAATGTGGGTGTCTATAAAATATATATGGTGAGAATGTCTAATAGGCTGACGAACTTGTGAATGTACGATATAATTTATTATGGATAAGTAATATCTCTGTGATGAAAGTCCATCTAGAAAAGATAAATTATATTATAGTAAGCACCTAAGTATATATGTACAGATAAAACTATTGGAACGTTAAAAGATATAAGTCATTTTAGATTTTAGTCGAAGAATAATAAGCTAATTAACTTATATTGAAAAGCGGTGATCAAA
>AUXO013460408.1_pt1 | contig 118590 bp, 97 predicted proteins | sample 768731 | NCBI WGS metagenome assembly AUXO01 (sample SAMN02715735, study PRJNA202380) | gut metagenome | biome: sheep rumen | host: Ovis aries | place: New Zealand: Palmerston North
CGAAGCAAGTTGCAGCAGATTTACAGTCTGTCCCCTTTGGCCACTCGGGAAACCTTCCATGGTAAGCAGTATTTGCTCACACAATATAAATTTATATCACATTCCAGGAGATTGTGCAAGAGTTTTTCGCCTTCTTGGTCAAAAACTTATTGATTTTATAATTGATGTCTCTCTAATTCCTGGTCTGAGATATCCAAATAGTAAAGCTGAGCCCTCTTTGGTCCAATCTTTACCCTGATTTTACCATCTGTAATTCCATAAGGAATCCAACCTGCATGATAGAGTTCACGGTTCGTTTCAAGGATTCGAAAGGCTCGCATACCATCTTCTCCTCCCACTCTCCACATAGCGATTTCCTCTTTCCTTTCTTCCTCTGAATTGTTAAAGAGGGCAACCACTACCTCGTGTTTATACATTCTGGCATAAACCATCTTGTTGTGACCCTGATCTAAAGCCATAAAACCACCGATTCGAAGAGGAAGATAGGTTTTATGAATCCCTATAATCTCACGATAAAACTCTAAGAGGGATAGGTCCTCATGTCCCCAAGGATAGGTTCGTCTATTATCCGGATCCGTCCAGCCACAAAGGCCTACTTCCTCCCCGTAATAAACCGTAGGTGCTCCCGGCCAGGTCATCTGCATTACCACAGCCTCTTTAAATACCGCTAAATCCACTCCTTCCTCCGCTGCTTTCGGACCTAGGCTGTCAATCCTGCCTACCTTGTGGTTGGTACGGGTTAAAAAGCGTGAATGGTCGTGGTTGGATAGTTCGTTCATGGCGCATAAAATGGAGGTCTGATCAAAGTTTGCCATGTTGTTTCGCATGGTCATATCAAAGACCAAATTGTTTCCGATCAAATCTGGCTGGAAGGAATCGCTATGCTTCTCCATTCCGGTAAAGAACCAAGACACCGGTTCCATAAAAGCATCGTAATTCATCACCGTATCCCACTGGTGACCGTCTAGCCACGCCCTAGGATTTCCGTAGTGCTCCGCTAAAATAATGGCATCCGGATTGGCTTCTTTTACGTTTCTTCTAAAATCTGTCCAAAACTTATGGTTAAATTCCTCAGAGAATCCCAAATCCTGAGCCACATCTAAGCGCCAGCCATCTACGTTATAAGGCGGAGAAACCCATTTTCTTGCGATACGCATAATATATTGATAGAGTTTTTCTGATCCCTCATAATTTAATTTTGGCAAGGTGTCATTCCCCCACCAGCCATTATATGAGCCATTCTTAGGCCACTTGTCTTCATAAAATTGAAAATAATCTTTGTATGGACTTTCCTTTTTTTGATAAGCTCCCGGCTCATAGCCCTCCTGATCCAAATAGATTCCCTCTCGGTCCATCCACTTATTAAAAGAGCCACAATGATTAAAGACCCCATCTAAAATAACCCTCATTCCCCTAGCATGTATCTCATCTACCACAGAAATAAAAAAATCGTTACTGGCATGAAGGTTCATCGAATCCGTTACCCTGGTCCGGAAACGAGTGGCATGGGTATTATCCTCATCCCCTTCTGAAAGCAGGTCTCCCTCATCATTAATAATTTGTCCAAAATGAGGATCAATAAAATCATAATCTTGAATATCATACTTATGATTCGAGGCAGACACAAAGAGAGGATTAAAGTAAATCACTTCCACCCCCAGTTTTTCCAGGTAATCCAGTTTATCTAAGACTCCCTGCAGGTCTCCCCCATAGAAATTTCGAACATCCATGGCATCCGGATAGGCATCCCAATCCTTTACCTGATGGACATGTTGACCAATATAGGAATATTCATGGTCTAAGACATCATTCTCCTTGTCTCCATTGCAAAAGCGGTCCGTAAAAATCTGATACATAATCGCACCTTTGGCCCAATCAGGAGTAGAAAATCCCGGCCGAATCACAAAATTAAAGGCCGGAGAAGGAGCCATGGTCACTCCACTTCGATTGTAATAACAGACATCCTGTCCTTTCCGAATCTTAAAATAATAAGAAAGCGGAGCATCGGTACAATGAAGATACACATCATAGTAAGAAAACAGTTCATCAAATCTTTGTAAACACATAGATTTTACTTCGTTTTTCATACAGATTAAAATCTCATCTACATCATCCCTTGCAGTTCGAAAGAACAATCTTACATCATCTCCAGGATCCGGTTCAAATGGTATGACCTGTTCCATGGAGCCGTCATGAAATAAAGCTTCTCGATTTATCATATCATTCATCTCAATCCCTCCAAAATCCATATTCTAAATGGGTATGTCCATTATAACACAAAAAAATAAAGAGTGCTTGCTACTAGCACTCTTTGGAGAAGGTATTTTGTTTTTTTTATGGGGTGTAGCAAAAAAACTATATAATGTATTGGGGGGTTTTTACGTTGTAAAGTATAACAAAGCCCTTAGGAAAAGTGTGCACAAAAATCTTTTTTTTCCTTAGCGTCCCTTGTGCAAAATCACATCCACTTTTTCACCTTTTGTCCATTTTTAAAGGAAAGAGATGCATTGTCCTAATTCATCTGTGCAAAAACGCCATATTATCTATCAAAAAGAGCCTCAAATTCCTTCTGATTGATTTTTTCCTTCTCAATTAAAAGCTGGGCACAAGATTCCAAAACATCTCTGTTTTCAAGAATCATAGCCTTTGCCTTCTTATAACAGTCATCTACAATCGTCTTTACTTCGCGATCAATGGCCGCTGCAGCTTCCTCCGAATAGCCTCTGTTTGCATGTCCAAGTTCACGACCGATAAAGACTTCGTCAGAATCATCTCCATAGGCGATTAAACCTAAATTCTCTGACATACCATATTTTACAACCATAGCCTTTGCGGTCTGGGTCGCCTGCTTAATATCCTGAGAAGCTCCAGTGGTAATATCATCAAAAATAATCTCTTCGGCAATTCGTCCACCTAAGTCTACCATGATTTCCTGAAGCATTTTTCCCTTGGTATTAAACATCTCATCCTTTCCGGGTAGAGGCATGGTATAACCAGCGGCTCCTGCCCCGGTAGGAATTACCGATACCGTATGAACCGGTCCTACATCCGGAAGCAGATGGAATAAAATCGCATGTCCGGTTTCGTGATAAGCCGTAATCTTCTTTTCTTTTTCAGAAATAATCTTACTCTTCTTCTCAGCACCGATTCCCACCTTGATAAATGCGTTATTAATGTCTGCCTGAAGAATGTACTTTCTACCTGCCTTGGCAGCACCAATGGCAGCTTCATTCATCAGGTTCTCAAGATCTGCTCCGGTAAAGCCAGAACTGGTTCTTGCTACTTCTTCTAAATTAACATCTTCCCCTAATGGCTTGTTCTTCGCATGTACCTGAAGGATTTCCTCTCTGCCTCGTACATCCGGACGACCAACCATAACCTTACGGTCAAAACGTCCCGGACGAAGAATCGCAGGATCCAAGATATCTACTCGGTTGGTAGCTGCCATAACGATGATTCCTTCATTCACACCAAAACCATCCATTTCAACTAACATCTGGTTTAAGGTCTGCTCACGTTCATCATGGCCGCCTCCCATACCAGTTCCACGTCGTCTTGCCACCGCATCAATCTCATCGATAAATACAATACATGGGGCATTCTTTTTAGCCTCTGAGAATAAATCACGAACTCGAGAGGCACCTACACCTACAAACATTTCTACAAAGTCTGAACCGGAAATACTAAGGAATGGTACTCCCGCCTCTCCTGCAACGGCTTTGGCCAAGAGGGTCTTACCTGTTCCCGGAGGTCCCACTAAGATTACACCCTTAGGGATTCTAGCTCCTACAGAGGTGTACTTCTTTGGACTCTTTAAGAAATCAACGATTTCCTCTAAATCCTCCTTCTCCTCCTTTAATCCGGCAACATTCTCAAACTTAATGGACTTGCCGGTATCAATAAAGAGTTTGGCGCGACTCCTACCAAAATTCATCATCTTGCTATTACCGCCACCACCTGCGCTGTTATTAATCATAGAGAAGATAAAGAGTAACATCACCGCCACTAAAATCAATGGAAGGAAAGTCTCTAAGAAAAGATTTCCATTATCCACATCACGGATATAAGGATATAAACTCTCATCATAATCTACAATGTCATCAATCACATCATTTACATCTGGGACATAAAGAGTCTTTTTCGTTCCATTCTCATAAGTGAGTTCCAGGACACCGGTAGGGACCTCCTGATTTTGATTAATTTGAATAAATGTAATTTCACCCTTCTCCAGGTCCTTTAAGAAATCCTGATAGGTAAAATTTCGATTGGTACTTAGGCTTGATCCAATAAAATAGACAATTACAATAATAGCAACTGCTGCCATTAAGTAAAAACCAAGCCCGCCACGGGTCTTCTGCTTCAACTTTTTTCCTCCTTCTTACTGTGCTTCTATATATCCAATAAATGGTAAATTCCTATACTTTTGCGCGTAATCCAAGCCACAGCCAACCACGAAAAGATCCGGAATCTTAAAGCCTTCATAATCTACCTTAATATCAAACTCTCTTCTTTGAGGTTTATCCAGTAAGGTTGCCACTTTTAAGGATGCCGGCTCTCTGGTAGCCAATTCCCGGGTCAGGTAGTTTAGGGTGTTTCCTGAATCAATAATGTCTTCTACGATTAAAACATCCTTCCCTTTAATATCTTCCGCCAAATCCTTGGAAATCCTTACCTTTCCCGAACTATAGGTCTTATCTCCGTAACTAGAAGCCACCATAAAGTCCACCACCACAGGAATGGTAATGTACTTGGATAGTTCTACCAAAAAGTAAACACCGCCTTTTAATACGCAAATAAGCTCTAATTCCTTTCCGGCATAATCCTTACTAATCCGGGCTCCCAATTCCTTGATTTTTTTCGTTACTGTTTCCTCATCTATCAGAATTTTAATATTCTCTCCCATTGGGTCCTCCTTGTACTGATGTTAGGATTCCTTAGGCTCTTCATAGGAAACCCTTAAAAGGCGCTTACTCTCTTTCGTAATCTTCACCTTTTCACTCATACGAATTCCTGGAATCCAGAGGACATCTTGATCATCCACCAGAAGGGGCAGGAAATCGCGATTTTCTCTGGGCACCTTCTGATCAACCAAAAAGTTCTTAAGTTTTCTCCGTCTTCCATCTGCAAACACCATGATTTCGTCTCCCGGTCTTCGAGTTCTGACGGCCAAATTACCCTCTATTCTATCATAATCCATCCATTTCGTATATGACTTTTCATTGAAATCGATGGATTTTTTTCCTTTCTCCAGGGCCTCTTCCCCCTCCAACACTTCCCAACGGATGATACCATACAAGGGAGCCTTGTTCTCTTCCCTTACAATCCTTACACCTTCATAAACCCTATGGGCCGAAAGCCCCATAGGTAAATTAAGGCTGGAAGAGGGCTGACTCTCAAAGAGTTTGCAAATATTTTTCACATGAGCCGCCGTAAAATCTTTCTTACTTGCCGTAAGGGACTCAATGGCCAGAAAGCAAAGAGGCTTTTTTAAAGCCTCCGGAAGTTTTTCTATTTCATTTGTCAAAAGAACCTGTCCCTCCTGAAGGGAAACATACTTCTCATAGGCCTTTTGACACTCTCGCCCCAGATAATCGGAAATCTCCGCGGCCTGTCTTGCAAATTCCATTAAGTGTTTCGAGGCCTTTCCGTTCACTTCCTGATTTAAGGCCGGTAAGATCACATTTCTTAAGTAATTTCTAGTGTAGTCATTCTCCTGATTGGTAGCGTCTACCCGATACTCCTGCTGTAAAGTCAAAAGGGTCTCTTCAATTTCCTTTCGACTTAAAGAAAGCAGGGGTCTAACAAGGTCAATATTACGTCCCGCCATCTCTTCCTCCAGAAGCCTCAAAGAGGGCGCAATTCCAGCCATCCCGTCGATCCCGGTTCCCCTAAGGAGACGGTAAAGAACGGTTTCTGCCTGATCATCCCCATGGTGGGCGGTAACAATTTTATTGGCCCCATGAGTACTAACCAGCCTCATAAAACATTTGTATCGAAACTCCCGTCCCGCTTCTTCCTGGCTGATTTTCTGGTCTCTTGCCATCTTTGGAACATCCCCATAAAAGGAAAAGAAGGGAACAAAATTCCTAAGACAAAGTTCTTTTACAAACTCACAATCTGCCTTGGCTTCCGTTCCCCGAATTCCATGATTTACGTGACAAACTCCCCACCAAAAGGGAATCTGTTTTGAAAGAGCCAAAAGCCCCCGGAATAAACAAACCGAGTCTGCTCCTCCGGAAACCCCAACAATCAAGCGATCCTTGGGCTCTATTAAATGACTATCTTTGATTACCTGCACTAGCTGCTTTTCTGTCATTTGTCTTCCTCCGGTTTTAATACCTTTTCATCCGGATAGACATATCCAAATCCTCTCGCCTGCTCTTCCGTAAATTCATCTGTTCCAATATAATCCTGGTAATCTTCTAAATCCTCTGTACGCTTGGATTCATCTTCAATCTTCTCTTGGATTTCCTTGTGCTCTGCCTGCTTATTGGCTAAATCCTGCCTGGAGTCAATAATTTTTCCGATTACGAAGGCACAGATTACGATCACAATCACAAATAAAAATTGAAAAGCTTTTTTCCGAAATTTTCTCTCCTGCATCCTTCCTCCTGATACTCCTATAAATAGCGAAACATATCTTTTGCTTCTTCCTTCTTGATGGTATCCGCAATCTTTAAAATCTCTGCCTTTACGGTTTTATTTCCAAAGGCAATCTCAATTACGTCCCCTACCTTTACGTCATAAGAAGCTCTTGCTACCTTGTCATTCACCATAACCCTACCCGCATCACAAGCCTCGTTGGCCACGGTTCTTCTTTTCATCAGTCGTGAAACCTTCAGGTACTTATCCAGTCTCATGTCTGCTCCTTTCCGCAAGTGTGAAAACAAGGCCCTGCCTTTGCAGACAAGACCTTGATGAATTAACCTGTAACACTTATCTCCTGTTGTTTACTGCATCCTTTAAAGCCTTACCCGGCTTGAACTTTGGTGCAATTGTTGGGGAAATCCGAATTCTTTCCTTTGTCTGAGGATTGATACCCATCCTTGAGTTTCTCTGAATCACCTCAAAAGAACCAAATCCAACGATCTGTACACGATTTCCCTTCTTTAACTCTTCCGTAACTGTTTCTGTAAATGCTTCTACCGCAAACTCAGCCATCTTCTTATCAAGACCTGTCTTTTCAATAATAGAAGCGATTAATTCAACCTTATTCATATATTTCTTCCTCCTAAATCAATTACATTTTAACCTTCCTATCTTTTATACTAAATTCTAGTTTTTTTGTCAAGCAAAAAGCAATGGGGATTGGCTATTTTATAAGCAATTGTTAGATTTTTCAGAAACTATTTTCTTATTCATTGACAAGAAATAGAGGCTGTACTATAGTAGGGATAGTAAATTACATATGTTTTTCAGGGCGGGGTGAAATTCCCCACCGGCGGTAAAGCCCGCGAGCCATTTGGCTGATTCGGTGAAATCCCGAAGCCGACAGTATAGTCTGGATGAGAGAAAAACTTTTACTATTCTAACAAAAGCAATGGCCCAGACTCTCAGAGTTTGGGCTTTTTACTTAGTATGGAAAGGAGGGCCTATGACTCACGAAGATTATATGAGAAGGGCCATTTCCCTTGCAAAAAAAGGAGCCGGACACGTGTCTCCAAACCCCTTAGTTGGTGCGGTAATCGTAAAGGATGGCCAGATTATTGGAGAAGGCTACCATATGGTATACGGGGATCTGCACGCTGAGCGTAATGCCCTAAAAAACTGCAGCCAGGATCCCAAAGGAGCTACCATATATGTAACCTTAGAGCCATGCTGTCACACGGGAAAGCAACCTCCTTGCACAGAAGCCTTGATTCAGGCAGGAATCAAGACCCTTTACTGCGGTTCCAACGATCCTAACCCTAAGGTTTCCGGTAAGGGCTTTCAACTCTTAAGGGAGGCCGGACTAGAGGTTCACACCCAGTTCCTAAAGGAAGAATGTGACCAGTTGAATGATATCTTCTTTCATTACATTACCACGGGAAAGCCTTATGTCACCCTTAAGTACGCCATGACCTTGGATGGGAAAATCGCCTGCCACACAGGTGATTCCCGGTGGATCACAGGAAGTCAGGCAAGGCAGGATGTGTTTTTGGACCGAAATCGCTACTCTGCCATCCTGGTGGGTCTTGGAACGATCTTAGCAGATGATCCCATGCTTACCGCAAGGATTCCGGGAGGGGTAGACCCCATTCGTATTCTGGTGGATACGAACTTAAAGACTCCCCTTCAGGCTAAGCTTGTAAACACGGCAAATCAAATTCCTACCATCCTAGCCACCACAGTGGCGGATCCCCTGGCTTTAACGCCTTATAAGGAAGCAGGTCTTAAGATTTGGGTCCTTCCTAAAAAGGATGACCAGGTAGATTTGAAGGCCCTGGTGGATCAAGCAGGAAATGAAGGCATTGATTCTATTTACGTGGAAGGTGGCGGACGGATTCACTGGTCCTTTCTAAAGGATAATCTGGCAGATTCCTTAATCTGCTACATTGGCCCTAAGTTAGTGGGCGGGTCCGAGGCGAAAACCCCTGTAGAGGGAACCGGCCTTTCCCTAATGTCTAAGGCCAAAGAATTAGAAAACCTAAAGGTCTGCAAATTAGGAGAAGATCTTAAAATCACAGGACGATTAAAGCAGGAGGATTGTTGATGTTTACAGGAATTATCGAAGAAGTGGGAAGAATCGAAGCCATTTCCTATGGAATAAGTTCAGCCCAGATTAAAATCAAGGCATCTAAGGTCCTAGAGGATGTGAAAGTGGGAGATTCCATCTGTGTCAATGGTATTTGCCTAACGGTAACCTCCTTTCAGCCGGGAAGTTTTACGGCAGATGTGATGCATGAAACCCTAAACAGAACCGGCCTTTCCACCTTGGAAAATGGGAGTCCTGTTAATTTAGAGCGGGCCATGCTTGCCAACGGACGTTTCGGAGGACACATTGTTTCCGGGCACATTGATGGAACCGGAAGCATTGCTTCTATTTCGCCGGATGACAATGCGATTTGGTTTGAAATCAAGACCAGCCCAAACATTTTATACTATATTGTAGAGAAAGGTTCCATCACCATTGACGGGATTTCCCTAACGGTAGCCAAGGTCAGCGAGGAATCCTTTTCCATCTCCGCCATTCCTCATACCGTTTCAGAAACCAACTTAAGGGATAAGAAGGTAGGAAGCCTTGTGAACCTTGAATGTGATGTGATTGGGAAATATGTGGAACATTTTGTAAAGAACGAAAAACCAGAGGAGGAAGGTTCCAAAATCAGTATGGACTTTCTCTCTCAACATGGGTTTATTTCATGAAAGGAGCGCCTATGCGTACAGGAGTTGAAGAAGCACTAAAAGACCTGAAGGCAGGCAAACTGATCCTAGTTACCGATAACGAAGACAGGGAAAATGAGGGTGATTTTATTTGTGCCGCCCAGTTTGCCACCCAGGAAAACATTAATTTTATGGCCATTCATGGAAAGGGATTGATCTGCATGCCTATGTCAAAGGCCTATGTGGAAAAATTAAAATTCCCTCAGATGGTTAGCAATAACACAGACAACCATGAAACCGCCTTTACCGTATCCATTGACCATGTCACCACCTCTACCGGTATTTCTGCCAAGGAGCGTTCCATCACCGCTATGGCCGTGGTGGATGACAAGGCAAAGCCGGAGGACTTCCGCAGACCGGGCCATATGTTCCCTCTTCTTGCCAAGGAAAATGGTGTTTTAGAGCGTAACGGTCACACCGAGGCTACCGTAGACCTCCTTCGTCTGGCCGGTTTAAAGGAAGCCGGACTTTGCTGTGAGATTATGCGAGAAGACGGTACCATGATGCGCCGGGAGGAATTGGTAGAATTGGCTGAAAAATGGAATCTTTGCATGATTTCCATTGCAGACCTTGAAGAATACCGTAAGCGCTTTGACCAATTGGTTGTTTGCGATGCCAAGGCCCAAATGCCTACGAAGTATGGAATTTTTACCGCTTATGGCTATCGCAATCTCTTAAACGGAGAGCACCACGTTGCCCTTGTAAAAGGTGAAATCGGAGATGGTAAAAAGGTACTTTGCCGTGTGCATTCCGAATGTATGACCGGTGACACCTTTGGTTCCCTCCGCTGCGACTGTGGTCAGCAATTTGCGGCAGCCATGACACAAATCGAAAAAGAGGGGCGGGGAATCCTTCTTTATATGCGTCAGGAAGGTCGTGGAATCGGACTTTTAAATAAGTTAAAGGCCTACCAACTTCAGGACGGTGGCATGGATACCATTGAAGCAAACATTGCCCTTGGCTTCCCTGCTGACATGCGAGAGTACTATATCGGTGCCCAAATCCTTCGGGATCTGGGGGTAAAAACCCTCCGTCTCTTAACCAACAATCCCGATAAGATTTATCAGCTTGAGGATTTTGGTATGGAAATTGTGGAACGGGTACCAATTCAAGTAGAGGAAACCCCCTTTGACTCCTTCTATCTTGAAACCAAGCAAAAGAAAATGGGGCACTATTTAAATTACAAGAATAATAAATAATAAAGAGAGGTAAATCACATGAATTTAATCGAAGGAAAATTAGTAGCACAGGATGGCATGAAGATTGGTGTTGTTGTTTCTCGTTTTAACGAATTTATCACCTCAAAGCTTTTAGGCGGCTGCCAGGACGGTTTGGTTCGTCATGGTGTAAATGATGAAGACATTTCCGTAGCCTGGGTACCAGGCGCATTTGAAATTCCTTTGGTCGCTCAGAAAATGGCAAAGTCAGGAAAGTATGACGCTGTGATTTGTTTAGGCGCTGTAATTCGTGGTAAGACCAGTCACTATGACTATGTCTGTAACGAGGTATCAAAAGGAATCGCTCAAGTCTCTTTAAATAGCGAGATCCCGGTTCTTTTCGGTATCGTTACCACCGAAAATATCGAGCAGGCCATTGAACGTGCCGGTACCAAGGCAGGAAACAAGGGTTATGATTGTGCCCTTTCTGCAATTGAGATGGTTAATTTAATAAAAAATCTTTAATCCAAATAAAAAAAGGGCCCGGGCCCTTTTTTTATTTTCTTAAAAATTTCTTTATTAGTGGCAAGGGAGCTTTGAAAGATTCTAAAACAATCCTATTAAAGCACCGGGTGTCTTTAAAAAAGACCGGAATTAAATTTGCCACCACAAATTCCGTAATCAAGGTGGCAAGAGCGGCACCCAGGCCACCGCCTAACCATGAAATAAAAATAAAATTTAAAATCAGATTCGTAAGGGCTCCCCCTCCCACAAACCATTTGACATATTCTTCCTTTGCCTCACAAATCAGCCAGATATTACGAACCACTCCGATTTCTGAGGGAAGCTTCGACCAAATTAAGATTGCAAGAATCGGTGCTGCTGCCAGATATTTTTTTCCATATAAAATCCAAACCACCAGTTTCGGAAGGAGGGTCAAGGCCAGTCCGGCCAAAATGCTAATATACATCACCACTCCCATAACTTCCTTAAAACGCCTCATATAGGCCGGATCCTTCTTGGTATACAGGTCCATAATCACCGGTCTGGAAGAATCGATTAAGGCGGTAGGGATAAAAATCCACATATTTGCCACGGTCATAGCCGCTGAATAAAGGCCGGTCTGGGCATCACCTGCTAAGGACCCCACCATAATCCGGTCCATTTGCGTATATAAAACCACCATCAGATTGGCCCAAATAAAGGGTTTTGCCCGATGAAGCAGGTACTTTCCATCCTCTTTCGAATAGGCAAATCCGCCTCCCTGGCGCTTATAAAAATACAAAAGAAAGGAAGCGATTGCCAGATAATCCACCACGGTAGCAAACGCAAACCAGATCACGTCTGCCTTTGCAAATAATAATACCAAACGAAGGAGACAGACAAATAGATAGGCGCAGGACTTACTAATAGCCGAAAACTTAGATTCCATCTTATATTGAAAATAATAATCAATGGTATCAAAGGCTGCAAAGATCAAGGAAATGGACTGAATCAAAGAAACCCCTAAGACCACAAGTTTTCCGGGTCGCAAGAGTCCTACAAAAAGTCCCGTTAAGAGGATTCCAAGGAAACTCGAGGCAAGCCTTAGTAAAATCGTCATGGTCATATAGGAATCGGTTTTTTCCGGCTTCTTTGTGATTTCCGCCACCAAAATAGAATCGATTCCCAGCTTACAAACTGTTAGAAAGACATTGAAAAAAGCCAGACCATAGTTTAAGATTCCCCAGTTGGCCTTTCCCAAATATCTTGAAACCATGGCATTAATCACCAGGGACAAAACCATGGTTACAATCTTATCCACCATTAACCAACCGGTGTTCGCTAAAAATTTCTTTTGTCCCTGATCAAACGTTTCTGTTTGAACCTTCTTTTCTTTGAAAAATCCCCTTCCCAGTACCACTCCTGCAATGATCCAAAAGATAACGTAATTAACATTCATCTCATAGAGGATTCTTGCTTCCAGCATCTCACTGGCCAAATAATAAAAGAAGAGGAAGAGGTAACTTAGGTAAAGCCCCTGTCCTGCTAACTGTTTAATCTTGAGGAAATTCCTAAGACTTCCAGTCAGTGCCAGTAGGACAAAGCCTGCAAAGGCAAGAAATCCCAAGAGGCCACCTGCCACTAAAACCGTTAAATAGATATTGTGCAGTCCGCCCCGACGAAAGGCCCGACGGAAGGTCCTTTGAACTACATAGTCCTTTCCCTGTCGGTAGATGCCTTCCCTTCCTACTCCAATGACCGGAGAGGTCTGAAAGACTTTCCAGCCGGCCGACCAAATATACTGACGGCCATTTAAAAAACCTCCGTAACTGTCGGCTCCCGTTTCCTTACGACCTAAATTGGTTTCGGTTTTATCCTCAGCTCCCGCAACAAGAGTCGGGAGTTTTTCCAAGACAGGGGTAATCCCCTTCATAGAAAGAAAAACAAGGACCAATAAGCCAAGGGAAAATGCTCCCGCCTTACATATTCTGAAAGACTTGGCCTCCTTCTCCTGCTTCTCGGTTCGGGAAACAAAAAAGACCCGCCATAAAAAGAAGAAGGCAAGAAGGAGTCCCCCATAGATCGCTGTTCTAGAATCCGTTAGGATCAGCATTAAATACTCTAGGAAAATGGAAAGAAAGAGCCAGATTCGAAGGATTCTTTTTTTCATCATCGTAAGGAGTCCTATGGAAAGCACAAGGGCCACCATGGCAAGTGCCGCTCCTACATTGGGATTAAAAAGCCCCCAAAGCCGATTCTGATAAAAACCGTAATAAACCTTGGTTCCTTCCGCCCGGTAACTGCCATTGATTTTAAAGAAATACGTTGCCAAACAAATCAAGCTTAAGCAATTGATTCCTCCGGTGATTACTATAGCAAAGACCTCTTCTAGTTTTTTTCTTGTCCCCGGATAAACCAGACTTCCTCCCATAACCACAAGAAAGGTCATTCCCATATAAAGCAAGGACTTCATGGCACTTGTCCGATTCTCCCCTGACTTTAAATAGATGGTCACCAGATAAAAGGCACAAAATGCCAGTAAAGGAAGCATGTAGCGGTTAAAAACCACCTTTCCCTTACTTGCAAAGATTAGGTAAAGGGACAAAACCAGTCCCCAGGCCAGCAGGTATTTCACCAGATACCCATAGTCCTCATGCAGAGCCGGTACAATCATCACCATCATGGTAAGTACCAGAAGGCAGGAAAAGACCAATGGGTTTCCTATTGTTTTTTTTAAAAAATGACGAATCTTATTCATCTTAACCTCACCTATATTTTTAGTCTACCTAGGCAAGAATAGCACACATCCCTTCATCCGTCAAAATTATCTTAGGCGGAAGGTCTTGGGTGCCTTCTTAAAAACTAAAATTGCTGCCAGTCCCATGTAAAGCACACAAAATCCAATGAGTGCCGGTGCAAACACAGCGAGTTTAATGCTTTCCTGAGACAAACAATAGGCCACATAATAAGTCAATGTATTAATAACAGTATAGGACGGACTCCTTATTACCATTTCCTTGGTGAAAGGCTGACAAAGATAATACAAAATCAAGGTGTGAATGGAAAAGAAGAGTGACATGCTCATAATCGATATAACCACCAAAGCAAAGTCCAAAATCAGAAATTTTGGACAAACAATCCAATAGATAATTCCTGTTCCCAGGGCGACAATTAAGGCCGGAATCGCGTTTAGACGAATCAGTGACTTTAGACGAACCAAAAACATGGAAAGCACCGCCTTGGGACTTCGATAAAAACGGTAACTCAACATGGAAGAATCACAGTTTATATACATCACAGATATTAAATTTTTCCCCACGGTAGTGAAATAAAGTACTATAAGCCAAGCCGATAGATGGTTGGTAATGGTTTGGTAAAAATCCCTCTGGATACCTGGTATAAAAATCGCACATAGGATGGCTAGGATTACAATTCCCGCATCAAAGAGGGTGATAAAAAAGATGGGACGATAAACCAATTTTTTATGTCTCATTAAAAATAGGGCATGAAAATACTCAAATCCCTTCTTTTCATTTAGTCTCTTATCATATTTGGTCCGGTCTTTGGCATCTTCCTTTTCCAAGGCCTTTCCAGCTGCAAGCACTTCTGCATTGTTCGCTTTATTGACTCCTTCACTTGCCCAAGCCACCTTCTTTATTACCGCAAGGTAATCATTTTCCTTAAAATAAAGGATTCCACAAAGCAATCCGGGAATTAAAAAGAAAGCAAAAATCTTATAGCAAAGTGCCGGAGTGAGAGAATCCTTTGCAAACACTGGTAGGGCAAAACCGAAACAGCCTACTAAAAATAAAATCGTATTTAAAATCCAAATACCAACGGGGGTTTCTTTCTTCTGCCTTTTATGAATGGCTGTTGTTGTTATTGACACAATACACTTCCAAGCAAGGCTATAAGCCGGAAGCAAAAATGCAAAAAACAATGGCATGGATTTTACAAAAAGGGTTGCCACCATAAGCACAAGGACATTGATTACATAATAGGTAACCATTTGCATCAGGTACTGACATTTAATGTAGAGATTTGCAGGAAAACGAAAAAGGCGGATGGCTATCTCTGTATCATTTCCTATCCCGTAGTTCTCGTTATTCAAGACTGCTCCCGCCACCGGCAAAAGAAGTAAATACATCAAAACATAGAAATACCCTTGATTTACACCATCCAAATCAAAGATTCCAAGCGCAAGGCACATGATAACAAGATAGTACACTGCCGTAAGGACAAACTTCTGGAAGATTTTGAAACAGTAAGCTGCAATGGAAAAACCAATTTTTAAAGACTGATCTCCATAAACCTTTCCTACAAACAATTTTTTAATCAAAGGAATTTTTTTCAACCAAAATAGAAAGGAATTAATGATAATGGTGGTTCTCATGCAAACCACAAGGTAGATTGCCTGAAGCATATTCATTCTTCTGTCCCTCCTTCTTTTAGGAGTTCAATGATTTTTTCCTCAAACTCTTCCATCGTCTCGCTTCCTTTTTCTACCTTAGATAATTTGCCATGTTGTAATAAAACAATTTCATCACAAAGGCTGGTGGCAAGTTCCATCACATGAGTTGAAAAAATAATAATTCGATCTCCCTTTAAGGACCGAAGTAACTTTTTCATCTCATCTGCCACTACCACGTCAAAAGAGGTCAATGGCTCATCTAACATCCAAACGGAAGGATTGGCAATGATGGTTAAAAGCATCATCATCTTATTCTTCATTCCATGAGAATAGTCCTTAATCAAAAGGTCCCTGCTATCTTCCTGAAGGGCAACCAGGTCCAAATACCAATCCACAGGCTTTACATCCTGAATTTTCTTTTTGTTGATATCAAGGAAAAAGGACACCAGCTCTCTACCCGTCATAAAATCAGGTACCATCGGTGTAGATAAAACATACCCTAAATCTTCTAATCCAAGTTCCCTCTGATTTCCTGACTCATCCATCAGCAGACAAGTTCCTTCATCCTTCTTTATATCCTCATTTAAACAGTTAAAAAAGGTTGTCTTACCAGCACCATTTCTTCCCAGTAGTCCATAGATTTTTCCACTCTCAAATTCAAACGATGCATGGTCTAATACAACCTTTCCTTCAAATTTCTTACAAATGTTATCAACAATTAGTTTCATTCTCAATCCCATCCTATCTTCTTAAAATATTTTGACATTTTTCACTGCCAAAATTTCGTCTTGATTATTATACCAATCTATCCTTGTTTTCACAATACATTTCCTATCTCGTCCATTTTTCTTTGTTAACCATATTCTAGATAATGTTGACATTTTAAAGGACACTACTTATAATCATAAAAGATTTATATTTAGAAAGGGATTCAAAGATGAACGTATTACAACTAGCAGATGAAATCATCGGCGGCCGCCGATTAAATAGAAGCGATGACCTCCTCCCCCTTATGGAAGCTGATTTAGAAGACCTTAAGGAAGGAGCCGACCGAATTCGAAAGGCACTCCTTGGAGATCATATAGACCTGTGCACCATTATTAGTGGTCGCTCTGGCCATTGCACAGAGAATTGTAAATTCTGTGCCCAATCTGCCTACCACCACACAAACTGTGAGGTCCACGGCCTTCTTGACCCCCAAACAATCCTTGAAAATGCCAAAGCCAACGAAGCCCAAGGGGTTGGTCGTTTTGCCATTGTAAATTCCGGTCACCACCCTTCTGATCGGGATTTTAAGCAGATTCTTGAGACCTTCCGGTTAATCAAAAAGGAATCTAAGATTAAACTATGCGCCTCCCTTGGATTCTTAAGTAGTCAACAATTTGAAGCCCTAAAGGAAGCGGGGGTTACCTCCATCCATAACAACATTGAAAGTTCAAGGGAATTCTTCCCTAAGATTTGTAGTACCCATACCTTTGATGAAAAAATCGAAAACATCAAACGTGCCCAGGCCACTGGACTTTCTGTATGTTCCGGTGGCATCATTGGTTTAGGAGAAAGTTTCAAGGACCGCGTGCAAATGGCCCTTACCCTTCAAGAATTACATATTACTTCCATCCCAATTAATTCTCTGATGCCAATTAAGGGCACCCCTCTGGAAAATCAAAGGAGACTAACAGAAGACGAAATCCTTCGCACCATTGCTCTCTTCCGTTATATTAACCCCAAAGCCCATATCCGTCTTGCCGGCGGCCGGGCTCTTATGAAAGACAATGGCAGGGAAGCCTTCCTTTCCGGTGCCTCTGCCTCTATTACCGGCAACATGCTTACCACCTCTGGTTCTACCATCGCAAACGACCAGGAAATGTTTACGCAATTAAAAAGAGATTGTCGACCAGTTTGGCAACTATAACAAAGACAGCCCCATGGGGCTGTCTTTTAATCGTTCCATCTTTTTACAAATAAGAATAAACGTTTTAGATGGGATTTAGCAAATATCTTCAATTTTACTAAGGCAAGCATTCTCCTATAATGCCCCTTTTCAAAAAGGGTCATGACCCTTGCCACATATTTTCCAACATACTGTTTTTTCTTCAAAAGGAACTCTGTATCCTTGTGATTTCGAATTTTGGTTAAAGTCTCTAAAACCTCCTTTTTAGGTGCATCCTTTAAGGGACCATAACATATATTTTCGAAACAAACTTCCAGTTCATTTAAGGCAAACTTGCATACTTCACCTTCCACGAAAGAAGCCTCGTAGTTCCAGTTTTTTATGGTTTCATAATAGTGGTCTAACAAGGTGTAAATCATCTCATAGTAGTTTGGGGGAGACTTTCTCAATAGGGCAACCTGATCATTCAAACGATACTCGTAGGTTACCTCCGGAATCGTAAGCACCTTCTTCGCATAAGAAAAGAAATCCACATTAAAAAATCCATCCTCTAAACGCTTTAGACTTGGAAAGGAAATCTCATTTTCTCGAATAATAGAGCCACGATAGATTTTATTCCAAAGATAACCGGCTTCCCCATTGGGATACGTTCGTACAAAATAATCTCGAACCTCTTTTTCCCCCAATAGGGTCCGTTCTACTAAAATCGTATCTGTCCCTAAAAGACTCTGGCGACTGAAATTATGATAGCTTGCAATCACCACGTCCGCCTGACTTTCTAAAATCTTGGAAAGCAGAATTTTTAAGCTATCCTTACAAAATCGATCATCCCCGTCTAAGAAACATATAAATTCTCCCTTAGCCTCTTTTAAGCCCAAATTCCTTGGCTCTCCGGCTCCCCCGGAATTTTTCTCCAGTTCCAGGTAAAAAAAACGTGGATCCTTCTTGGCAAACTCCATACATATTTCCTTAGAGTCATCGGTTGAACCATTATTAATCATTAAGGCCTCAAACTCCTGATGAGATTGACCGGCCACTGATTCTAAACATTCCTTTAAATATATCCCACAATTATAAATCGGGATAATGATTGACACCAACATGGAATACTTCTTCCCTTCTATTTCTTACCAGCCAAATGACGCAGCTTTTGAAACTTCTCATAATTAAAGCCAAGACCATGTAATACACAATCCAAACGATACCTTCCTGCCACAAGCTTTGCCATATCAGGATATTCATTCTTTAAGAACTGAAAAAATACTTTGGCCCTTTCCTTCCCACGCTTTCGATCTTCATCATAAATCAAGGCAATATATAACTGGGTCAGGACAACATTTCTTGCTCTCATTAAAACATAATACTTTACCATGTCATTGGACTCATATTCCATAAACTGTTTTTGGAAGGCCAACATTTGTTTGGTTACCTGATCAAAATGGCTATAGCGTTTTACAAAATTTGCAGTGCTAACTGACTGATTTACATTTCCGACCAGGTACTGATATATTTCAAGGTCTACAAAACTAACCGTCTTGGCATAAGCCGTCGCCTTTAACACATATTCACTATCTTCATAGAACACATGCTCACAAACCTGAACCTGATGGTCCTTTAAAAGCTGGGTACGAACCTGAAAATTATGAATCATAAAGTAAGAAGAAACCTCTGGTAAGGCGCAGATTTCCTCAAAAGGATAAACCCCCGGACTCATCGTAGGCACCTTCTGCCTATCAAAAGCAGGAAGGGGAATGATGGTCTTCTTTCCACTAATCATATGGACTTCTGCCTTATAATCACAGACAATATCTCCGTGAGGACGCTTAAGATAGGAAATTAAAGCCACCAGTGGCTCCGTCATAACCCAATCATCTCCATCTAACATACGAAAATAAATTCCACTTGCCTCACGAATGGCAACATTAATCACCGATCCATGTCCACCATTGGGCTTTTTTATAAGACGAAAAATCTTAGGATATTTCTCGGTATATCTTTCTGCAAGTTCCTCTGTTCGGTCCGTAGAGCCATCACTGATAATTAATACCTCAAGACCTTCTTCCAATCTTGGATCGGCAAGGGATTTCAGTCCCTTTTCTAAATAGGCTTCTACATTATAACATGCCATGGCAATCGTAAGTACCTTTTCCATAAGCACTCCTTCTTAACTTCTAAGTTTTTCAAATAGTCCGGCAAAATGAGTCTTTACAACATAAGCGACTCTTCCCACAAAGAGACAAAGCCAAGTCCTATGACCATCCAGTCCATCCACAAGAATGGATAAGTTTTGATTTTTTGTGGCATAAGGGAAAAGTTCTAAAAAAACAGGATCCTTATATAGAGCCTCTACCCAGGCCTTTCGATCCTTGTGAGACATCTTAGCTTCCTTATGGCAGTTTCGCTCTAAGGCAGAACAAATGTAGCGAACCAAAATATCCGCAAGGCTCGTTTTAGTAGCATCATTTGCCAGGCCAAAGCGTTCCTGCTGACGCAGCAAATCTTTTACATGATTTTTATGAACGAAAAAATAATCCGGATAAAAGCCTGCTGTCAGGTTCTTTCCCTGTTTTTTCTGGTAATGATAGGGAGCATAGCCCAATAGATTCATGGACGCAACTTCCTCAAAGACCAAAAGATTATAGGCAGCATCTTCTAAAAGAACATGATCCGGAAAGACCGCTCCCACCGACTGTAGATAAGCGCGATGGTAACACTTGTTCCACAAGTAGCCATATAGGGTTCTTTTTTCTAAAAGAATTAGTTCCTTACGAACTTCCTCCTGCTTTTGGATAAACTTGGCCTCAAAAGAAGTGGCTCCATCTTCTCCTACACTATAATCTCCTACATTCTTCCCCTGAAACTCCGGAAGAATCACCTTGGTCTTTGTTAACTTACCGTCCCGAAGATACTCCTCCGTAACGCCAAACACCGTCACCTGTGCTGAATGGTTTAAAAGAACCTCATAAAGATTTTCTAAAAGATCTAAATCAATCTTATCATCCACATCTAAAAAGCAAAGATAAGAGCCTTGTGCCAACTTAACGCCTTCTTCTCTGGCCTTGCCGGCTCCCCTATTCTCTTCAAATGAAATCACTTTAATTCTGGGATCTTCTTCCTTCTTTTCAAGCATCCAAGACTCACTATCATCTTTTGAGGCATCATTTACAAGAATCCACTCCCAGTCTTGAAAGGACTGTTTTTTTAAGGATTCATAGGCCTGATCCAGGTACTCTCTTCCATTGTAAACCGGGGTTACGATTGAAAAATATGCTGCCATGTGTCTCCTATCTGTTTGCCTTTAAGGTTGCAAACATCTTGGTATTTCCGCTCTTTACGTGACTAATCACCTTACCTTCCAGTAAAATGAAGGTCACGTTCTTCCACTTGTAAGGAAGAATCATAATCTTCATCACCTTACTTCTTGGCTTCATGGCATGTAAGCACTGGGAAACACGCTTCTTTGAAATCATTTCCTTTACCAAAGCCCTTTTCTTTCCGTAAGATAAGGTACATTTTTTATTCGTAAGATTTTCTACACATCCAATGAGTCGCTCAATATAACGTCTAGCAACCATTTCCTTGGAATTGTCATCCCAGGCATCCCAATGTTCGTAGATTTCTTTCATCCAACCATGCTCTTCCTCACGCTTCTCGTACATATTTGGACGATAGGAAGCGGTTTCCGATTCCGCCCTTGCACGAATAAAATGATAATACATTCGATCTGTTACGGTAACTCGTTCAATATCACGAATCACGCTTAAAACAAATGGAAAGTCATCCCAGAAAGTCTGTGGGAAGCGAAGCTTATGGTCTTCAATATAGGCTCTTTCGTAAAGCTTGTTCCATGGGGAATAAAGCTGGTTATTGTCAAACAGATCATAGGCTTCCTTGTGAAAGTCCTTTCCCCTTTGATAAACCGCCGGCTTTCCCTTTTTTTCGTCACGAACAAAATTTTCACTATCATAAAAGGTATCAATAAAAAATCCTGAGATAACAAGCTGAGCATTGTCTCTTTTTGCCAAATGATACATCTCATCTAACATCGTTGGTTCTGCCCAATCATCTGAGTCCATAAAATACAGGTATTCTCCCTGTGCTAAATCCATGGCCTTGTTACGGGCTGCCGGTGCACCGGCATTTTCCTGGTGAATCACGTGGATTCTTGGATCTTTTGCCGCATATTCATCACAGATTTCTCCAGAGCGATCTGGGGTTCCATCATCTACAATGTAAAACTCCCACTCCTGTAAGCTCTGAGCCAAAATGCTATCAATGGCCTTTGCTACATATTTTTCCACCTTATATACAGGCATAATGATTGAAACTTTAATATCACTCATCCTTAAAATCTCCTTTGATTCCACAATCTCCAAGTTCCTTAAAACCCTCGGTTGAATCCTCTGACTTTAATAAAACAATGGCCGTCTGGAATAATAATTGAAGGTCCTTCCAAACCGAATAGCTTTCAATATACATCAAGTCCAGAATTAATTTGTCCTTTGGTGAAGTATTATACTTGCCATTGATTTGCGCATAACCGGTAAGTCCTGCCTTCACACGAAGTCTGTAACGGAATTCCGGAAGTTCCTTGGTGTAACTGTAAACATTAGAAAGCATCTCGGGTCTAGGCCCAACAAAGCTCATTTTTCCAAATAAAATATTAAAAAGCTGTGGGATCTCGTCTAACCGATACTTACGAAGCACCCGTCCCACCCTGGTAATACGGTCATCATCCTGTTTTGCGGAATAATTCTCCACGTTTTCCTTCATGGTTCGAAACTTGATCATCTTAAAGACCACGCCCCCTCGGGTTGCACGTTTTTGGGTAAAGAAGACATGGCCTCCATCATCTAATTTCACTGCCAGGGCACAAATCGCAAAAATTGGACTGGTTAGAAGAATACAAAAAAGGGAAAGAAGGATATCGAGCGTTCGTTTTAAGAACTTCTGCTCTAAGGTCAGATCCTTAAAGTCCTCTCCCACCAAGGAAACATCGTCTAACATCACATGTTTGGAATTTAATTCCACCACGTCAGAAATTTCCGGATTATAATAAACATTAATCAAACTTCTGTAGCAGTAGTCTGTGATTTGGGTACGGATTTCCGTTGGAACATTGTACATGAAAACCGTATCTGCCGGCCGAATCTTCTTTAAAATATCCTCGGTTCGATAGTCTAAAACCTTGGTGATTTGATACTGTTTCTTGTAATGGTTTATGCCTGCGGCCAGCTTATTTAAATTATCCTGGCAGTCTGTAATTACCACACATTTCTCCGGGGGATTAATTACAAAGAAAACATAATTGCCCATATAAGTCATACAGACAATGATAAAGAGCTGAATCACCACTACCAAAATCAAAATCCATATATTTTCCAAACGGAAACTGGCATTGTTATTGGGATTGGTGTTCATAATCTGGAGTAAAAGATAGGTGAATAAGTCTGTGATAATGGTTGCAAGGGACACAGAGAAAATAATCGGTTTACTCTTTCTCTTTCCTATGTCATATGCCCCATAAATCGAAGTCATTACCACTTCCACAAAAATAAAGCCCACCACGGTAATCGCCATGGTTCTTGAAATGGTAAGGATCTGCCAATCTCTTAAAGAAAAAAGATAAAAGAATGTTAAAAAGAGCAGGGCATACATCACCGTCTTCAACAAAAATACAATTGTCATCTCAAATTTTTTTAAAATTTTTCTCATAGATGGATCAATCCTTTGATAAATGATACTAGAAGGGTATTAAAAACCTGTCTTGCTTTCGTAAATCTTCGAAACCTCATCGATTTCTCCTGCAGAAATAATCTGACCATGCTCTAACAGAATGGCCTTGTTACAAAGTCTCTGCACCTGAGCTAAGGAATGGGATACGAACAATACCGTGACTCCCTGGTCAAACATTTCCATAATCTTAGCCTCACTCTTGGCACGGAATTTAGCGTCTCCAACCGCTAAAACCTCATCTAGAATTAGGATATCCGGTTTTACTTGAGTCACGATGGAAAATCCAAGTCTTGCCTTCATACCAGAGGAATAATTCTTTAAAGGTACATGGATAAAATTCCCCAGTTCTGAAAACTCCACAATTTCATCATACTTAGACTTTAAGAAATCCTTGGATAATCCTAAAACAGAACCATACAGGTAGATGTTTTCTTCCCCTGTATATTGAGGATCAAAACCAGCACCTAATTCCAACATAGGAGCCATGATCCCCTTCTTGATTACCTTTCCCTTGGTAGGTTTAAACACTCCGGCAATCACCTTTAAGAGGGTAGATTTACCGGCACCATTTAATCCCAGAATTCCTAAACGGTCCCCCGGTCTAAGAGTAAAGGATACATCCTTTAGGGCCCAAAATTCATCCCGGTGGATTTCCTTTTTCATGGACTTTACAATATATTCCTTTAAATTATCAACTTTTTCAGAGCTTAAGTTAAAGCGCATGCTAACATGAGATACATCCAGCGCCACATCTTTTCTTGCCATTTGCACTTCCTCTCAATTAGATATAAAGGATAAATTTATCCTGCTTCTTTTTAAATAATACTAACCCTACGATTAAACAAACAATGGAAAAACCGAAGGAATACATGAGCATATGAACACTCATCATCTTGCCATAATAAATACAATTACGGAAATTATGGATAATGCAAAAGAGGGGATTTAACTTTAATAAATATCCCTTCCAAGCATCGCTTGCCTGAAGCATTCGATTTGCATCATAGAAAATAGCAGATGCATACATGATAATCATAACAAATACCGACCACATATACTCCATATCCCGGAAGAAAACGGAAATTGTAGCTAGAATCAGTCCCACTCCGTAGGCCAGGATAAAGAGATTAATCACAGGGATAATGGCCAAAAAGGCATACGAAGTCAAATGAATTTTTCCCATGGAAATATAAATTCCTGACACTCCCACTAAGACAATCAAAGAGATTAGGAAAATCACATAATTATACATGCAAGAGGCCAGCGGATACAAATACTTTGGCACATACACCTTCTTGATCATGCTCTGGTTAGCCCGAATGGATTTCATGGCGGCATTGGTCGCCTGATTGAAAAAACTATAAAGCAAACGACCGGTTAAAATATATACCGGAAATGCCTGAATGTTTTTCTCCAAAATAGTACTAAAGACAATCGTCAATACGATAGTAGTTAGCAATGGTTCGATGAATGACCAGATAATTCCCAGATAAGATCTGCGATATTTTAATTTAATCCCTTTTTTTACCAACTCCTGTAAGAGGAACCGATACTTTAGAAAACCTTTGATATAACCCTTCATATTTACTCCATTACATAGAACGCAAAATGCGATCCAGATCTTCTTTCTTTGGGAAGATTCTCATAAGTTCTTCTCTTCTCATATTAAATGTGTGCTTTAATTCCTTGTCCAATTCTTTCTGATAACGCTTAAAGGACTTCTTGTCTTTATTCTTGTAGTAAAGTAGAAACTTCTGATAGATTCCTGCATTATCAATCGTTACCTTTTGTACCGGAAGGTCAAAGACTTGTTTTACCTCCATGGCAATAAGGCCCATAAGGTCTTCCCGATAATTATTCTCAAACTTCGCCAGCACCTGATAATTCACCTTTTCATTGTAAAGGTCCTTGTTTTGAACGGCAATGATTGCCTGTATCATATCATGCAGATCAATGGAACACCAAAAATCATACTTCGTTAGGATTTCCTCCAAGTTCTTAGGCTCCATCTCCTTCATCTTGGTAAAGTCATTCCAGTAACGCTCTACACACCATTTGTTCATGGTAAGAACAAGACTATCCACCAAATCTTTTTGTTGAAGACAATAACCATTTTCATCTAAAATATTGCCTTCTTCAAAGTGAGCTACGTAGTTGGATAAAAGTTTACTGTAAGGTTCTGCATCAAAAACCCTCTGCTTCGGGGTCTCCTCAATAATCTTATAAATCTGAGAGGCAGCAACCTTAAAAAACTCCTTCTCAAAATTGGTCTCTATCAATCCCTTTTTCGGATGCATGGCGATTCGATAATACTTAGCCAGGTCAATGCTATAGCAGTCCGTCTTTTGAATAAAATAATCCTCTAACCTACGAAGCCCTTGATTGTGGATATCCACATCATCACGCTCCCAGGTCGCTACCTTCTGGCCTTCCACATATTCCTTGGCGTAATTACTACGAACCAGGATCATATGATCCTTATCGTAGTACTTAGAAATCATGGCAATATACTTGTCCATATAGGAATGCCATTCTTCCTCTGGCAATTCTTCAAATGGCACAATACGAAATTCTTTCCGATAGTCTACATAGAATTCACTATGCTTTAAAGCACCGTTACAGGTATAAATCTCCCCATCTAAAATAGCAAGACTGGCCTGGTAGGTATAAAAGAGATCCAGGACCAGATAATCCATCGGGTTCTGTGCAATATAAGCCTCCATATTCTTCTCGTAATCCATACGGAAGATACGGTTGGTGTCATTAAAATACTTTGGATCCAATTTCTCACAGAGTTTCTTATGGGAAGCCATAGAACAAGCGGAAGTCCAAAGATAATCCCGGTCCACCTCATAATTTAAATCCATCGCTGCATTCCCATCGGTCTGCTCTGCCGCATATTGATTGATATATTCTTCGTTCAGCTGCAAGCCAATCAAAAGCTCACTACCATGTAATCTAATATTTGCCACGTTACTACCTTTCTATCACAAGCATTCTTTGCTTACTATCGTAATAATCTCCCTGACCTTCTGCAGAAAGCTTTTTCTCCAGTTCTTCCGGAAATAAAAGTTGAGCCGCCTTTACAAAGACATCCGTTTCTGCAATCACCTGAATCTTATGGTCTCGATAGTCTTCAAAATCCTCCAGATAAATTTCAAATGTTTCTTCCGGCGTAATAGGAACCGTCCTATACCGATCCACCAAATAATGTTTTGCAATTTTGGCAGAAAAATTTCCATTTAAACTACCGGCAATGGTAAGACCCTTAGGCCCTTTTTCCAGGCGATCAATCTGGCATTTCAAATAGTAAAGCTTATGTTTTTTCTTTTCCTCATTGTAATAACAAAGATCCTTTTCACCCTGATAAATCATAATTACACCTCGACTTTTACATCTAACGTTCTTACAATTTCATCGATCTGAAGCTTACAGGTAAGGTCACCTGCCTTTAATCCCTTCGGATAATCTTCTTTACATTCAACTCCCAAGTCCCTGGCCACCTGAACACCCATGTTCCAGATGCCCGATTCTTCCTGATCTACAAAATTCACTTCCAGCTCCTTTTCCCCCAAAAAAAGAGCTATTTTTATGCGTTCCAATGGGAAATGTGTCCGTAAAATCCCATAGATTTTACCATGCTTTTCATAGATTTTCAACTTATCCCGCTTTGTAATCTCCACTAGATAGTCCGAATAAAAAATCATCGATTGATTTTCCAGGTGAATAATCTTCCAATCCGGAAGTCTTCCAAACTTTCTTCTTAAGAGGTATTCCTTTTGGAATGAATTTATGAATCGACAATGTAAAATAATGTCTTCCTCAATGGCAGGCAAAACATCGTCCATGCCTTTCCAAAAAACCTCCATTAATTCCTCTCCATCCTCCCGTCCCACAAGACTCTTAATCTTCATCCGCCAAATTCGATCATATAGAATGGTTGCCTGAAGAAATTCTGGGATTCGTCCTAGTTTTGTTAAGGCCTGCTCTAACAGTGGCAGGTAAACCTTTGGCACCAATTCTACCAGGCTTTCCTTGCTTCCCTTTGCCTTTTGAAGGGCGGAAGACTCATCGGCCCGACTCCGGTAAAAGTATACACTGTCACTAATCACTCCTAAAAATGGCTTTTCTAAGAAGATCTGGGCTAAAACATAAGCGTCCTCTCCATAACGCATGGTCTCATCAAACAAATGCTTTTTTAAAACATTCCGCTTCACAAAAGAAGAAGAAATATGCATCTGTATCATCCAAGGTTCCTTTTCTAAGTGAATGACCCGACTGGTTCGAAACTTATAATTCAAGGCATGTGCCTCATCCCTTCCCTCAAAATACCAAATTGGAAGGGAAACCACATGGGTCTCCCTTTTGTGCTTAGAAAAGAATTTCCAAACCTTGGTCATAGCTGTCTTTTCTAAACGGTCATCGGAATCTAGGCAGGAAATATAAGTTCCCTTAGCCTCTAAAATACCTCGATTTCTGCTAGCGCTAACCCCAAGATTTCTGGCATTTTTTATTAACTTAATCTGGTTCGGATAGGCATTCCGATATTCCTCAAGAATCGCCAAACTCCCGTCTTCACTAGCATCATCAATTAAAATCAATTCAATGTTTGCAAAACCAAAATCCTGTGCAATCACACTTTCAATTGCCTCTCTTACATAGCCTTCCGTATTATGAACAGCCATTACCACCGAAAAGGCAAAATGTTTTCCAAATAACATGGATGATTACCCCCACAACAAATTTATACCAACCATTCCATAATGGTTTTACCCATTGACTTATGAATATCCGCCTCAAAGGCACGATGCATATCATCAATGTTTTTTACCGGAATCACCGTTCCCACAATCTGCTCTAAATCACTCATCACCTTTGGGTATTTATGATAGATTTCCATAACCCTAAGGAAATCTTCTCGGCCACTTCTTGAACTTCCAAACAAGCGAAGTCCTTTTTCAAGAACCATTCTAGTATTAATGGCAGATTTCTGCTCCGATACACCTAAAAGGGAAATGGTTCCTTCTGGGCGAATATGGTCAATCAACTGATTGATTGCAATCTCAGCCCCGTTGGCTCCTACACATTCAAACCCATGATCAAAGGCAAAATCCTTTGGTAACTCATGAGCCAAATAGCCATGGGCAAAGGTAAAGTTTTGAAGCTTATCTTCATTTAAGCCGATCACCGATATTTCTGCCTCCGGGTGCAAGGCATGATAAAGGGTTGCCACCACATACCCTAGATTACCATCTCCAAAGACTGCAATCTGGTCCCTCTTATGGTGGGCAATCTGGTCAAAGCGACCGATTGCATGAACACCTACGCTAACAAATTCTGTAAATGCCGATACATAAGGATGGATCCCTGTCGGCAAAGGAATCACCCGGTCCCTTTTGCTGGCAATGGTATCTTGCATAAAACCGTCAAATCCAGACCCTCTAAACTTTGCGGAAGGGAGATAATTTTCTCCATAAAGAGCATCTTCCTCTGTAGGGGTATTCGGAACCACCACCACCGGGGTACCCGGTTTGTATTCCCCCTTAGGGTCATAGACTACCTGACCTGCACACTCATGAATCAAGGCCATAGGAAGCTTATTTAAAAAGACCTCTGCCGGACGATTTCCTTGATAGTAACGCTGATCTGCATTACAAATAGACAGGTACTTGGGACGAACAATCAGCGTTTCCTGATCCACGTTTATTTCATTAAATTCTACTTCAATTCGTCTTGGTGCAACCAGACGATAAACAGTATTCAACATATCTCTTCCTCTTACGACCCTATTCCAGCGTCATCTTTAAAAGGCTTTCTGCAACTCGCATGTCATATGGATAGGTAATCTTAATGTTATAAACCTCTCCCAATACCATGGCTACCGGTACCTGCTTCATTACCAAAATCTTGCAAGCATCCGTTAATATTTCCTTTTCTTCCTCTGTTAAAGACTCATACGCCTTCTTAAGAGTCACTGCACGAAAGGACTGAGGAGTCTGTCCCTGAAACATCTGGCGTCTGTCCGGAATATTGGAAATAACCTTTCCATCCTGACTTTCCACAATGGTGTCTGTGGCTGGAGTCACCGTATTACAGGCTCCATATTTTTTCACTGCCTCAATATTATCATCAATCATTCGGCTGGTAACAAAAGGACGAACGGAATCATGGGTGACAATTATGGTTTCCTCATTTAACTGGCCTGCCTGGTCAATATAATCAATGGCATTCATAATGGTTTCATTTCTGGTGGAACCACCTTCGATTACCACAATTCTGTCCTGGCCCGGAAAATACTTTTCCACTAAATTTGAGGTATAAGCCTTCCACTCCTTTACACAAGGAACGATGACTTTTTCAAATCCCGGATGTACAAAAAAGCGCTCAATGGTGTGAATCAACACCGGTTTTCCACCGATGGTAAGAAACTGCTTAGGCTTTTCCGCATTTCCCATTCGGGATCCAACACCTCCCGCTAAAACAACTGCAAATATCATTCTTGCTCCTTTCTCTCTACCAATTTAGTGATCAGAACTGCTACTCTTCTTGCTGAATTACCATCGCAACTTGCCAGGTACTTCTCCTTAAATTCCTTTAAGCCCGGGATCTCTTCCTGACCAAAGGCCTTGCTAATGGCAACAAACAATTCCTGCTGATTTTCTGTGCAGGTTCCATACATGCCCTCTGGGAATTTCGGATAAAAATCCCGATTATATTCCTTTAAGTCAGGACAATAATAAATCATTGGCTTATTTAAAAGGGCCGCCTCGAAAACAATGGAGGAATAGTCTGTCATAGCCACATCGCAAATTGCCAATAAATCATTGGTATTTTCATCCTGGGCATTTCGAATATTATAATAGGTCTTCCCCTCAAGCAAATCGTAGTCCACATTTGGATGATTGTGAATCAAAAGGATTCTGTTTGGCCCCAGGAAATGAGACAGGGCCTCCCAGTCAATCCCCGGTTTATACTCCACATATCCCTCCGGTCCCTCTCGAAAAGTTGGCGCATAGACCAAAATCTTCTTTCCTTCATCCTCCGGATGTTTTTCAAGATGCAACTGCTTTTGCTTTTCGATATATCCTGCCGCTAAAAGTCGGTCGGTTCTAGGTGTTCCCAAAGGAAGTACTCTTCTTTCCTCGATTCCAAAAGCCTTGGCATAAATTGGAACCACGTCCTTAGAGGAAACAATTGCTGCATAGTACTGTCTGTGAGATTTTATTTCCTTTTTCACATTACAGTTTGCCACATCAAGACCAAACTTTTTAAAGGCACCACAGGCATGCCAGATTTGGATTACCTTGGTTTCCGGCTTTAAAGGATAATTTCTAAGGTAACCGGTATAATTATCAATCACTACTACCTTAGAAGTATAAAGAAGGTTTAGTACTTCTTTCTTTTCTTCCTCATTGTGTGGATACTTTCTAGCAAAAAATACCTTGTCTCCCTGATAGGCATCATAGACTGCCTGCATATTCTCTAAGAGTTTTCCATCTGCCCGTGAGGTAATAAAGGCCACCTGGTCTTTGGTTGGAAGGCTCTTTAGGCGTTCCACCTCTTCCTTATGTTGCTTTTTTAACAAAGCCTTTTCCTTTGCTTTCTCCTCCTCTAGGGCACTGGCTTGATTTTGAAGATAGTGAATGACCTTCTTCTTCTCTCCACGCTTTAAGAGATACTGCCAATTCTTTTCATCTTGGAAAAGATAGGCATGGGCATCTGGAACCTTAACCTTATTCTTGTCCTTGGCAAATAAAACCCCTTGCTCTGAAAGATCCACATCTCCCTTCATCTTCTTTAACTTCTTCATTAGGTATTCTCTACGGAACAGCTTATTCTCAATGAGAAGATCACAGAAATCAAATTCATCCACATCAGCCACATGCTGTCTGGTAAATGGAATACTAAGCCAAGCCGGGCTGGTACTTACAATTTTGTCTCCATGACTTTGAAGTGGAGAGGCACTGGCGATCTGAGCATCTAGTTCATGATCAAGGGCCTTAATTAAAAGGTTCATATCTTCCTGCTCCATTCCCGCCTTATCACTAATAAAGCAGGCATATTCACAGGATGAAGCCGCTAATTCCTCATATAAGTCCTTAGGACGATAGTTGGGATTTACCGGCAGGGACAAGACATTCACTCCCGGCTTCCAAAGTTTAAATGGGATCATATTGTCATAGGCACTGGTATGCCCCTGAATTTCCTGTCCGGAAAAGAGTTGACTTCCCTTTAAGGAATCAAAAATCGCTGAAAAATGATCAAAATCCAGATTTCCCAAGAGGCCCCAAAGTTCCTTGTGAAGCAAGAGTTTTTGAATTCGATACATCTTTCCAAAAGGATGTAGGGCATCTTCTACTTTTTTCTGTCCTCGGAAGGAAACCTGAAAAACCGGAACTCCCACATAAGCGAAACGACTTCCTTTCATTGCCCGAACCATCTCTTCTATGGCTTGATTGTGAAGACGATCTCCATTTTTCACCATCACCAGGTAGTCTGGAACTCCTTTTTTTTCTAAAAGATTTTCCTTAGAAAAAGCGCCCCCTGGCAAAAATAATTCCTCGTCATACCTAGCAATCACGTAATTTTTATAGGTCTGCTGGTCGATGGAACGTAGGGTACGTTGACTTAAATCGCCTCCCTCTTTCCCGTAGATCAGAACCAGAACTTGTCCTGACATTCTATTTTCTACCTGTTCCATATAACTTCCTCCTAGCCGGAAAACGACTGCTGCCGCCCTCCTCTTCTGTATTATCGACTTTTACCTGTCCTAAGACAGGTGATTGACAAATTTTAAAATCATACGGCCATCTTCTCGAAAGGATACCTGATACAATCCTCTTCTTACCTTGCCATCAAAATCCGCAATTTCCTGCAAATGATTTTTCAAATAAGCATCATAGGAATAAATCCATAGATAACCGTAGTTGCCTTCCTTTAAAAGGGTTGGCAGTCCCGTAATCCCATAGCTTTGTTGGGTTACAAAAATCAAACTACCCTCTTCATTAAACTTCCAAGGCAAACGAAGGTAATTACTATAAGTATCTGCCTTGTAATACGAGGTGACCGCCATCGGCAATTCATTTAGACGATCCAGGCTGTAGCCCTGAACCAAAAGATAAACCCGGGCATCTTCTCCTGCCACCTGATCGATCTTTTCAATTCTTCGTTTGGTCTCCACAATACTCTTGTAACGATAAATCTTTTCGCTATCAAGTGCCGAAGCCTTGGCAAGGAAATAAGAATTTACCCCTGTTGCCATCACCAGAAGGCAGAGGGCCAAAAAGATTTTTGCCTTCTTCTCCTCAAGAAAATAAGAAAGAAGGAGGGCATATAAGAAAATCGCCAGAATCGAGAAGTACCGATGGATGGCACTAACCCGAATGCTTTCCTCATAACTAAAGGTAGAGACATAGGTCACATAAAGAACCAATAAGTATCCCACGCTTACCACGAAACCATATATTCCCAGGATAAAGAATCGACGGCTGTGAAGTAGCAAGGTCGCCAGGGCCAAAAGCAGAAAGAAGGCTGCCAAAAAAATAATAAGATTAATCTTTAACCTGGAATAATTGGTCATTTCCTTTGACCAAAGCGCTGTGACCAAGGCTTGAAAGGTAAGTTTCGCTTTTTTCGACGAAAAACTTAAGGCCTCTATGGTTGCCGAAAGACTTCCCGGAAGTCTTCCCACAAGAGCCCTGCCACCGGCAAACCCCAAAATGACCAGGCCAACAAGGGAAAGAGCCAGAGCCATTGGTCTTTTCTTAAACCGGTTAAGGACCTTCTTTCCTGAACCATCGGTAAAACAAAGAAGGATGGCATAGAAGAGAACAAAGGCTCCAAAAAGGGCTCCTACCGCATACTTAATCCGGCTTAAAAAGACCAGGAAGCATACAAAGCAAATTCCATGTTTGATTTTTCCTTCCTCTTTTCTTGCACCCTTCCACCAGATGGCAATCCCTGCTGCCCAGCATGCACAAGGAAGGTCTACATAGAGACTCTTATAAGGATGGACATATAAGGAATAGTATCCTAAATATAGGGCAACTAGAAAGACCAAAGAAGATAAGACATCGCCTAACTTCCATTTTCTTTTTCCCAGCATCAAACACGCCGGCACAAGGGAAAAAATAAAACTTGAAGCATACATATTCCCTTCGTTATAGCCCACAATTTTCTGAAAGAAAAGGTGAAAGTAACTGGTAGCCATAGGAAGTCTTGGATCTCCGGTAAAATCCAGACAATCCGTGGTAATTACCCGATCTTTTTCCAGCATATATTTTACAGCGATTCCCCACTGGTGAAAGTCATCGATATTTTGAATAAAATCCCCGTAAAAAAGAAGGACCGAACCGAGAGAACCCAAGATAAAAAGAACTAGTCCCGGTTCAAAAAAATTACTATATTTTCCCGCCTTTAATTGTTTTGGATGAATGGCAAAAACTAAAATTCCCAAACATCCTAACCCTACCAGCATCATCACTCCATATTGGAAGCTTCCAAACAAGGCTCCCAATCGCATCCCTAAAATCACGGAAAGAACCGCCAGTACCAGTCCTTCCGCTCCACGAAAGCGAAAGCACATATGGTAAAAACAAGCGATTCCTAAGATAATCAGGATGGGAATGATCATAAAAACTGCTTCTCTCATGTTCTACTCCTGTACACTCTTCCCCCCAGTTTCCTTAAGGGTTGTCTCCAAGTCCTCAATTCTTTTTTCAGCAATTGATAAAACCTGGGCCATTCGACGAATCTTAGCGGTGGCTCTTGAAATAGAAACCGTTAAGATAAACACCAAAATAATCAGGAACACAAATCCCAAGAAGAAGATCATGTTCATAGGATCAAAAATGCCAAGCCACTCTGCCGCATAATCGATGATTTCAGGCGTAGCTGTCATAATAATCAAAATCACATCACACAAGATCCAAGCCAGAACATACTTCAGTTCCAGTTTTCTCTTGCGAACCATATTTAAGATTAAAAGCAAGAGCACTGCCAAAGCCACAATGATCATTGCCTGTATACGAAAACTCATCATAGTTTCTGATCTCCTAACGAAAACGTTCGATAATAATAGCAAGGGTTACCTTAAACATATAATACACAGACCGCATCATGGAAATAGATGATACTCCTCCACGACGTTTTCTCATTATAACCGCCTCTTCTTCTACTTTTCTTTTGTGTCTTAACAAACGAGCGGTAGATTCCGGCTCCGGATAATCCCTAGGATATTCATTCGCAAACATAGCAATCGTCCTTTGGTTGCACATACGAAATCCTGAAGTAGGATCTGTGATTCGAATCCGAAACAAAAGGAAAAGCAGGTGATTAAAGAAATTAATTCCTATTCTTCTAAGCCCGCTGGACTGGAATCCCTTTTTATCAATAAACCTTGACCCAATCACCATGTCACAATTATTTTCCAGTAAATGCTTTTCCATGGCACTTAGGTAACTTACATCATGCTGGCCATCCGCATCAATCTGAACCGCAATATCATAATGATGGGAGTAAGCATAAAAATAACCGGTCTGGACTGCACCACCAATGCCAAGGTTTACCGGCAAATTCAGTACGTCATAACCGTTATAACGAATCAAATCCAATGTATTATCTGTGGAACAATCGTTGATAATGATGTAATCATAATCCGGTGCTTCCTTCTCGATTTCCTTTACCGTGGAAATGATATTATCTTTTTCATTATAAGCCGGAATAATCACTAATTTTTTCATCTAGTTCCTCCAAGAAACATTATGTTTCATCATACCATACTTACCCTAAAATCACAACTGATTCGAATCCTGCCCCTTGGCATAGGCTCGCACCAAAAGGTTGGCAATCCACTTTGGCCAAAACTTCCGATACATAATGGCATCTTCCTTACTTCTTCCATGCTCCGAGATGATTTCCGTGGTAGTAGATGCCTCATGAATCCTGTGAGCCACTAAGGCTTCCGGGTCATAAAGGAAATCCCCCTTTAACTTAGAAAGTCTCTCCCAGGCTTCCCAATCCTGATTGCTAATAAAGCCTCTGCTAAAAATGGTCTCCGGCAAGTTTTCCCTAGCATAACCCACAGATGGGCAGCAGATCGGTGACCCAAAAGACAGAATCCTTCTTCTGATAAAACGGTTAGAAGAAAAAATCTTTGGTCTAAGGGGAAGCAACATCAAGCGCTTGATTTTCAAAAGCTTATTCTCCTTTACCACCTGTCCCTGACGAATTTCCACATAGTCACTAAAGAAAATCAAGGCCTTCTTTCTTGCACGCTGCACCCCTTGACAGAAATGCTCTGTATAACCCTCATAGTAAAGGTCATCCTGGTGGGCAAGGGTTAGATATGGCGTCTTTACCTGGTGGTAGCCAAAATTCCAATCCTCCACAATTCCACCCGGACCGGGGTTTACTATTAAAGGAATTTGATATCTTCTGGATATTTCATCTAAAAATTCACAGGGTGTTGATGTCACCATAATCACCTGACTTTTTAGGGTCTGCGCCTGAAGAGATTTGATACACTCTTCTAAATAAGGACTCTCCTTATAGGCACAGATTACAAATGTATGTGAAAAGTTCATGACTTACGCCTTCCTACAAAATGATATAAAACCAATACCCAACCGTACAAAAATTCCGGAAGTCTTGCAAACAGACTAATAATCATTCTTACCGAAGCAGTCTCCGACTTGGGCTTGGTTAATCCAATCCATGGATTCTTTTGAAAATCCGGATAAATTTTCTTCAACCATTTCCGCTCTTCTTTCTCAACCCTTAATAAGGTCTTTGTCCCCGTAACAGGGGCCAGGCTGGTTTGATGCCAGCATAAAAACTTCACCACAAAGTACTCTAACTCTTCTTTTTTTATATATTCCAAGGGACTACAGGTCTTAAGCAAATACTCTAACATAGGAATCGGAGACTGGTCTTCTTCCTTCTGCCTTGTATTGGATACGGATGTTTCCCGATACATCCACTGATATCCTTGATAAGAAATGGTTTTAATTTTATTTGTTTTATTATAGGTATTTACATTAAAAGAACTGTCTTCTCCGATTAAGAAATCCCCAAAATAAAGTGCATTCTCTCTTACAAAGGAGGTTTTTAGGATTCTAGCCCAGGGAGAAATCATTCGAAACTTGCTCCATGAATCCTCTCCCAGTTTCATGCCGGAAAGGACCTTCCCCTCTTCTGATACCCTTTTAAATCCGGAAACCACCAGGTCCAGGTCTTCCTCTTCTATGGCCTGTTCCAAAGTGGAAACATAATCCTCCTGGATCAGGTCATCATTATCCATAAACATAAGATAATCCCCTAGGGCCTTTTTAATTCCCAGGTTTCTTGCTGAGGCAACTCCTCCATTTTCCTTGTGAAGCACGGTAAACGTATGGCCTTTGCTGGTAAATTCCCTAGCCAAATCCTCCGCTAATTCACCGCTTCCATCCGTAGAACCATCGTCAATGGCCAACACCTCTATGTTTTGGTAATCCTGATTTGCGACACTTAAAAAGCACTGTCTCAAATATTTCTTTGCATTATAGACTGGAATGATGAGTGTTACCTTTTTCATGCCTGCTCCTTTTGAAAATAGGCGAAACTTTGCCTTATAAAAACCTTATTTTCCAATTTTTCATCTTACCATAAGAGGCCATTTTCGTCAATTCATGCCTTTTCACGGGGTTTTATCTGTGTTACAATGAAAACAAATCTATTAATGGAAGTGAAACACATGAGTATTTTATCCGTAGTAATCCCTTCTTATAATGAGGAGAAGATGATTTCTAAGACCGCCAAGGTCGTTGCAAAAATATTAGAAGATGCCGGTATTGATTATGAATTAATCTTTGTAAATGATGGTTCTAAGGATAATACCTGGGCCGAAATTGAAGCCGCCAACGCCTCGAATAAAAAGGTTCGTGGGGTTTGTTTTTCAAGAAACTTTGGGAAGGAGGGCGCCATCCTTGCAGGTATGTCCCTAGCCAAGGGAGATTGTGCTGCCGTAATGGATTGTGATCTGCAACATCCCCCGGAGATTTTAGTTACCATGTATGAGCTTTGGACCCAGGGCTATCAAGTAGTAGAAGGCGTAAAGGCATCTAGAGGGAAGGAAAGCGGTCTTCATAAACTTGCCGCTAATACCTTTTATAAGATTATTTCCGATGCCACCAATATAGATATGTCTAACGCCTCTGACTTTAAGCTTTTAGATCGAAAGGCCGTAGATGCCTTTTTATCCCTGCCAGAACGACACATCTTCTTCCGTGCCTTATCTTCCTGGATAGGGTTTAAAACCGCTTATGTGGAATTTCATGTGGCTGACCGTACCGAAGGGGTCTCTAAGTGGTCCATCAAATCCCTGACCCGTTATGCCGTTAGCAACATCACTTCCTTTTCCACCTTCCCTATGCAGTTGGTAACCGGTTGTGGTCTTCTCTTCTTCCTTTTTTCGATTTTCTTTGGAATCTATTCCTTAGTAAAATATTTTATGGGAGAATCCTTAGAAGGCTTTACCACTGTGATTCTTTTAATCCTAATTACCGGCTCCATCCTAATGCTGGGTATTGGGGTCATCGGTTACTATATTGCACGAATCTATGATGAAGTACGAATTCGTCCAAGATACATTATTGCATCTACCACGGATCAACCATCCATCACCAAGGTGGATACCATTTCCTAAACAAAAACAAATGGCAATGAGAGAAGTTTTCCTTCTTTCATTGCCATCTTTTTATTTTAAGTTAAAGAAATCATCCACGCGGTTCTTTAAATCAAAGACATTGTTGTATTGAATATACTGATACTTCTGAATCCACTCATAATATGGAGAACTCTTATCATTGGTCTCATAAAAGACTCCGTCTGCTCCATAATAGCCATTGGCAGAAACCGATGGCACCTGTTCCTTAAAGGCAGCCTGGAACTTTTGATAACCGGTCATTGGAAGATTTAGATTATTCGAAATGATAGTCTGAATAAAGTTCATACTGGTCATCTCATAATACTCTTCTTCAATATCATAATTTGCCCAAACCACGAAAGGAACCTTGTAACGAGCCATCATCTGCTCATTATTCCAAGTGCTCCACTCCCCATTGGTTACAGACTTCATAAAACTATTGGTAACTCTTGGCTGGTGATCTCCAAAGAAAATAATAATGGTTGGTTCATCGATGGTTGAGAAATATTCTGTCAACTCCTGAAAGGCTCGATCCGATTCATGGACCAACTGGAGATACTGCTCAGCCTGAGCATCTCTCTGGTCTCCTAAAATCTGAATAGACTTATCATAGTTGTCAAACTCCATGTCATAAGGGCTGTGATTTTGAATGGTCAGGTCATACATAAAGAATGGATCTTCCGATTTCTCCTTGGCCTCTTCATACTTCTCAATCACATATTCATAACTCTTCTCATCGGAAATATAACGTCTAACCTTATCTTCTTCGTCATACTCCATATCTTCTTGTCCATAAAAATACTGGAATCCAAGATTCTCATAAACGGTTGGACGGTTATAATTCTCCTTGAAGTAAGGATGGAGAGCATAATTGCCCTGAGTGCCCATGGCAATATAATTCTTTACCAAAGATTCCATTGGCTTATTCACATAAAGTTGGAAGGAAACCACAGAACTTGGTAAAAAGGCCATCGAATTACCGGTTAAATACTCAAACTCTGTATTAGCTGTCATTCCTCCACATACAGAAGAATAGGACCAACCGCGAATTACATTCTCGGCCCCCTCTGCCATTAAGGAATCCACAAAAGGAATTACCTCGGCATTCGTCTCATAATTTCCAAGCACACGAAGGTCCGAGAAGGTTTCATTTACAATGGAAATGACATTGGGAACCTTTCCCTTACTTTCGTCCTTTGCAGAATCGGAAGTATAGTCTTTCATGATTTCCTTCACCTTATCAAGACTATAACCTTCTGGTTCCTCTACTAAAACATATTTTACACTTCGAATAAAGGTCAAGGCTGATCCATATTTCTGATAGGAATCCATGGGCTGGAACATACGAATATTCACGCCCATGTTGCTTAATTTATCGGTTACGACATACTGATTCACCAATACCACGCAAAGAACTGCAGTAGCAATGATTGCAGGCACTCGAATAAACAGGCGGAATAGCTTGGTATTTCTTAGCTTACAAAGGAAAACCAAATACCCCATAAAAGTAAGCAGACCCCAAAGCATCTCATAGGTTGGCCGGATCGTGTAACTTCCTGCCACCGAAAGAGCTGTTCGAATGGTAGCAATATCCGAAGCCAAAATTGGCAACCCACGGAAGGTATAGGTGAAGTAGTTTATTGTTGCAAAAATCAAAAGGAATCCCACCGTCAATAAAGTTCCTGCCTTTAAACTATTGGTTAAAAGCAAGAAGATCACCAAAAGAAGAACAATCACAATCATGTTAATCAACAGATATTTCTTCTCCATGGCAAATACAGCGGTTCCTGTAATATACTCCATTCCTAAAAATGCAACAATTGGGGATAGGACGGTCACTATAATTGCAAGAATTCGATTCACCCGGTCTGAGAAAATATTCTTAAACCAGATTAAGAATAAAACACCACCTGTTGCAAGAGTCATTACCAGTAACTTCTTTTTGGCATAAAAGATTTGCTTTCCGTATGTTTCCGTATACAACTCTCTATGTGCCAAAAAATACATGTAAATACCGACTACAACAAGATAAGCGATCCCCTTTAAAACCTTTACACCTATCTCTTTTTTTGTCAGTTTTTCTTTCTCATTCATGAATTAGATCCTTTCTATTGTCTTTTCAACCCAATTGTTCTATATTATAGCACTTGAATATTTATCCGTCTAGGGATTTTTGCTTTGCTTTAAGCCATCCCCCATGGTATAATAAAGATTATTTTATATCTGACTGCGGGTTTTTTGCAGGACAGAGGAAAGGGTGTATTATGATTTTACAAAATCCGGTGATTCCGGCAGACGTACCTGATGTAGACGTCATCCGTGTGGATGATACCTTTTACATGGTATCCACTACCATGTTCTTTATGCCAGGAGCAGTCCTTCTTCGTTCCAAGGATTTGGCTCATTGGGAAATTGCCACCTATCTCTTTGATAAGATTGCTGACAATGACTTTTACGAATTAAAGAATGGAAAGAATGCTTATGGGGTAGGACAGTGGGCTACTTCCTTAGCATACAAAGACGGACTTTTCTATGCTTGCTTTGTTTGCCATGACCAGAAAAAGACCTATATCTACTATACGGATCAGATTGAAAACCGTAACTGGAACCACTACGAAATCGACGAAGTATTCCACGATATGAGCTTCCTCTTCTTTGAAGGACACTCTTATCTGGTTTATGGAACCGGTCATATTTCCATTGTAGAATTAAAGGATGATTTAAGCGGTGTAAAGGAAGGCGGCCTTAGACAGCCACTCTTTGATACTGACTTTGAAGACATGGGACTTCCTTGTGAAGGATGTAGAGCATACGTGAAAGATGGTTATATCTATTTAAACTTTATTGAATGGCCAAAAGAAGGCAAGGGTCACGGCCGTCGCCGTGAGGTTAGCTACCGCAGCAAGACCCTTACCGGTCCTTACGAGAAGAAGATTCTTATGGATGATGATTGTGGCTATTTAAACCGTGGTGTAGCCCAGGGTTCTTTGGTAGAAGCCAAGGATGGAAGTTGGTACTCCGTACTCTTCCAGGATCACGGAGCCGTGGGGCGTATCCCTTATGTACTTCCGGTCGTCTGGGAGGACAATTGGCCAGTCCTTGGAATTCATGGAAAGGTTCCAAAGACCTTTGAGCTACCATTTGAAGAGTTCAAAGCAGAGCCCATTATTATCAGTGATTCCTTCAACCATGACAGTGATGAACTTCCTTTACAGTTTGAGTGGAATCATAACCCAATTCCAGAGGCATGGTCATTTACCAAGCGTCCAGGTTACCTTCGTTTAACCACCGCCCAGCTTGCCCAGGGATTTATGACCGCAAGAAATACCTTAACCGAACGCACCAATACCCCATACTCTAACTTCACGATTGAAGCAGATGTTTCTATGATGAAGGACGGAGATTATGCAGGTCTTGCTGCATTTATGAGTTTCTTTGGAACCATTGGTGTAAAAAAAGAAGACGGCGCTTACTACCTTTCTTTATGCAAGAAGAAGGAAGATGGAAGCCAGTATGAGGAAGCTTGTCTTGCTCTTTCAGAAAAAGAAGGATTTGATCCTAGCTCTATCTTCTTTATGGTAGACTTTAACTTCGGTGATGGCAAAGAAGATGATCTTGCCACCTTCTATTACAGTCTGGATGGTCATAACTATGAGATCCTTGGACAAGCTCTCCATATGCTTTATACCTTAGATGTATTTGTCGGTTATCGAATTGGAATCTTTAACTACGCCACCAAAGAATTAGGTGGGTTTGTTGATTTTAGAAATCTTGAATACTTAGATCAATCCGTCGATGCTGATTGCTAATAATTTTATAAAAAAATATGACTGGTTATGCCAGTCATATTTTTTTATGCAAGACTATCAAACAGTCTCTTTTTTGCATATTCCTCATAGAAGGTTCCTTTCTTGCCATAATTGGCAAATGGGTATATGGCAATTCCTCCCCTTGGGGTGAAGATTCCTTTCACTTCTATGTATTTCGGTTCCATTAATTTCTTTAAATCCTTCATGATAATATTACAGCAATCCTCATGAAAGTCCCCATGGTTTCGGAAACTAAACAAATATAACTTTAAGGATTTTGATTCTACCAAGTAACCATCCGGAATGTAATTAATCTTGATTTCTGCAAAGTCCGGCTGTCCTGTTTTGGGACAAAGTGAGGTAAATTCCGGACAATTTAAAGTAACCATATAATCATTTTCAGAGTGCTTGTTTGGAAAACGCTCTAATAGCTTTGGATCGTAATCATATACATACCTGGTTCCCTGATTTCCTAACAGGGTTACTCCCTCTAATTCTTTTTCTGATCTGCTCATTCTATTTCCTTTCCGGATTATCCACGAAGGGCATCCTTAAACAGCTGATAGGTATTAGGGTCTGACTGGAACTTGCCACGAAGGGTTGTGGTAAGGGTCTTTGCCCCCGGTTTTTTAATCCCTCTTGCGGTCATGCAGGAATGGCAACCCTCAATGACAACGGCCACGTCCGGGGAACCGGTGGCTAAAGAAATGATTTCTGCAATATCACTTCCAAGCTTCTCCTGTAACTGTAAACGCTTAGCCGCCAGGTCAGCAATTCTTGCAATCTTAGAAAGTCCAAGTACCTTTCCATATGGAAGATAGGCTACCGCAACTTTCATATCATACATTAAAGCCAAATGATGTTCGCAATAGGAAAATACATCGATGTCTTTTTCCACTACCAAATCATGCTGTTCCGGATTTGCCTGAAAGGTCTTTCCATACATTTTTGCAATCTCTTCATTGCTATACTGAATTCCCGCAAAAATCTCCTCACACATTCTGGCCACCCGATCTGGCGTCTCAAGCAGTCCCTCTCTCGTAGGGTCTTCCCCAATGGCTTCTAAAAGTTCACGAACCGCATGTTTTATTTTTTCCTGATCCATTTTTTTCTCAGTCATTCTTACTTCCTTCCTTATACTCCGCGAAGATTCGGATCCCAAATCACCTTGTGAATCTGAAGCCCCACACGAAACTTTTCCGTATCTATTCCTTCTGCTGCCAATTCTTTTAAAAATTCCACCAATTCTTCCGGACGAATCTTTCCAAAGACCGGACTAAAATATACATAGGAGGAAAATTGATATTCCTTCACTACTTCCTTTACCCTAGGAAGATCGGATGTCTCACAAACAAATTTTACAAGATCCTCCTCTCTTAAGGCCTTAAAATTCTCTGGTAACATCTTTCCTTCCATTCCACTGGCCGGACATTTGTAGTCTAAGGTAATCATAACTCCCTCTCGTTGAGCCGGACGAATATCCACGGCCCCATTGGTTTCAATATTAAGTAAATAACCTGCTCCTACAAGGGCCTTTACCAGATCCAAACTATGTGCCTGAAGAAGTGGTTCTCCTCCTGTCAGGGTAACATGTCTGGTGGAATATTTTTTTATTTCCAAAAGGATTTCCTCAATGGTCATCTCCTTTCCGGCCTTCATGGAAAGGGCATATTCCGTATCACAATAACTGCATCTTAGGTTACAACCACTTAGTCGGATAAAAATTGCCAGACCTCCCGTGGTTCTTCCCTCACCATCAATACTAAAAAAGATTTCATTTACCCTTACTTTTATTTCTTTATTCCTCTCGCTCATAAGCGGCAATATTTCCTTCACTTTCCTGTACCGTTACCTTATAGCACTTTTCTCCCAACTGGTCTGCAATCCAAAAGGCAATGTTTTCTGCGGTTGGATTCATAGGTAGCACATCATTTAAATATTGATGGTCCAGGGCCTTTTTTATTTTCTTATTAATCAATGAAAAGTCATAAACCATTCCGTTTTGATCTAAGGTCTGACTTTTCATATAAATTTCAATCACCCAATTGTGTCCATGTAAATTCTGACACTTGCTCTCATAATCTAAGCTTAATTTGTGAGCCGCACTGATTTCCAAACGTTTTTTGATCTTATACATAGTAACCTCCCATTACTGTAACAACAAAGGATCCGTGGTTCCATTCGCCTCAAAAGCAAGAATCCGATCCAAACAAGTTCCACAGGAACAGCAAGGCTTTTCTCCACCTTCATAGCAAGACCAGGTTAGCTCATAGGGAACACCTAACTCTAACCCTTTTTTTACCACCTCTGCCTTATTATTCCCTGCAAATGGTGCAACTAATTTTACCTTTCCATAGGTTCCTATGGAAATTGCCTGCCCCATGGTATTTACAAAGTCTATGGAACAATCCGCATAGGCATTCCCTGCGGCATCATCTGCATGGGCCCCTAAATAAATTTCACAATCATCCTCAAGGTAAAGGGACTGGGCAAGGGCCGCTGCACAAGATAGCATCAAACCATTTCGAAAGGGCACATAGGTAGATACCATTCCATTTTTACTTTCTGTCACCTGTTTGGCATAGGATTCGTGGGAGATTTTCTGGCTAGACCCCTCAAGTAACGAGCAGTCTGAATACTGCATAATTTTTGATAAATCATATTCATAGTGTTTTAATCCATAATAATCTGCGATTTTTCTTGCACACTCAATTTCTTTCTTATGTTTTTGTCCATAAAAAATCGAAACCGTAGATACATTTTCTGCCCCTAATTCTTTTACCGCTAATGCAACACAGGTGGTGGAATCCACGCCACCACTTGATAATACAATTGCCTTCTTTGCCATTCCCTTCCTCTCTTTCTGGTCAATAAAATAGGACGATCCTACGATCGTCCTAACAAATTCAGTCTAATTCCTTAAGCCCTAGTTTTTTTTCGTTGGATGGATCTCGAACAACGCATCTTTCGATGATTCTATTCTTATTGGAATGGATTATACTTGCTTTCCCTTAGAATGTCAAGACTTAAGCCAAAGCCCATCGACATGAAACCCTTCGATTTCACGCACTTTTTTGAAGCGCTTCTATAAAGAAGACAGTTTTGCGTAACAAATTCTCTTTATTACATTCTCGCAGCAATTGTCAATATCACCACAATATTTTTTTGATCCCGACTCAAACAGGAAGTAATACTTACTGCCTGAACCCCTTACAATTGCCTCTAGCATAGAAGGAAGCAATACCTGACTTCCTGAAGTAAGATTCATTCCCTTTTCTAATTTTTTCTTCTTTACCTTTATTAAGACAGAATCATTTAACAGGCCATAGGAAGTAGAGAAATAAAAGTTACGTTTCTTCCCTGACTTGGTTACAACCAGACCCTGCACATTCTTTGGTACGCTGGCATAGTACTTGTAGGTAAAGCTTAGCTTATGTTTCTTCACCTTCGCCCGATAGATGTACATCGTGCCATAAGACTCATTGGTAGAATTTCCGCAATAATAATAGGTTCCATCATAAGCTGCGAAATTGGCATTTCCATACTTCAGATGAAGGAGCTGATCTAACTTTACCTTCTTATTCTTCTTGGTTTTCGTGATCTGAGACTCCTTAATAACACCGATGTAATCTCTCTGATAGTCCAGGTTATTAAAGCCAACAACCACCATATTATCAATGGTTACCAGGGAACCAACGTGATCCTTATAAGGAAGAACTACTTTCTTAATATAAGCTCCAGTCTTCTTATTGTAAATCATCAGAATGGATTTCTTTGTTCCATTGGCGTGGTAGGCACTAACCACCAGATATTTTTTCGTAGTGGTCATTCCCTGAGGAACGTACCCGGAAAGATTTTGCAGGTCAGAACTGTACTTTGCCTTGGTGCTGGTTTTTGAAACAAACTTATCGTAAATTGCCTTAGAGGCAGCGATTCGTTTTAATTCCGAAGAGGTATACTGGAATGGAATCTTGTTTACTCTGGCATATTTTTTTGCTGTCGTATTATTCCAACCATAAATCACCACGTTAGGACTTCCCTTTACAATATCCTCCCCAATAGAAGTTGTCGTCTTGCGAATGGTTAATTTGGTTAGGGCATCACAAGATGAAAATGCTCCCTTTTGGATGTTTGTATTACTTGGTACGGTAAAACTTGTAATCGAATTACAATTATAGAAAGCATATTTACCGATTTTCTTTAAACTATCTCCGTTAATGGTTATTTTATTGAGAGACTTGCAATTTTTGCAAATATAGTTTGGAATCTTCGTGATTCCGGAAGAAAAGGTAATCTTTTTTAAGGTGGTATTAGAACCAAAAATGGTAGCCGCCGTCTCTACATTCTTAGGAATGGTAAGAGAGCTAAGTTTGGTCATACCGTGAAAAGCGTATTTGCCAATGTAGGTTAAAGTGTTTGGTAATTCTAAAGACTTTAATTTTTTACAATCCCTAAAACAATTTTCTCCCAGATCTGTTAAGGTATCTGGAAAGGTAATGGAGGTTAGGGAAGTACATCCCTGAAATACCCCATCATCAATATTGGTTAACTTGCTGTTGCTGGCAAAGGTGACCGTGGTAACATTGGTAAAGTCCTTAAATACCTCATTGGCAATTTCCTTTACATTTCCCGGAATAACCAGGACAGTACGGGTGGTGTTATCCGCAGGCAGGCGGAAACCGGTTAAGACTCCGTCTTCCACAATATAATTGGATAACTGCTCATTAATAATAATTAAGATATAAGGATTGGTGCTATCTACGGCATAGGACACGGAATAGTGAGAATCCGTATCGGTTTCCTCTACCTTGTAGTTAATCTTTTGACCATTCTCATAAACATATAAATCCTCTAACACGGTGGATAAAACATCCGACTTTACCTGCCTGGTTGCAATGATCTTATCATTGGCATAGACCCTAAAGGAATAGGTGTCTGGACGAATCTGATCCATATTGTTATCATCTTCCCAAAGTTTACGAATCGTAAGACTGGTCTTTTCTGATTCATGGGTAAATTCAATCTTATACTCTCCGGCACTCAAAAGTTCTTCCTCTGTAGATGCCGTACTTCCCTCTTCCTGTCCTTTTTGGCCGGTCTCTTCTTCCACGGATTCAACTTTACTAATGATACAACTATAACCTTTGATTTCTTTCACCGACAATCCATAGTTGATTTTGTTCCCTGAATCATCTTCATAGGGAATGTGATCAAAACTAATCCCGGTAAGGTCCGTAGTTGTTTCTGTCCTTACAACAGTAGAAGTTCCATCTGCTGCCAATTCCAAAAGATTTACGGTAATCTCACTTGGCCTTATTCCATCTCGGTTATTATCATCTATAAATTCAAAGACCGCTGTTAACTTAGCATTCCCCGAAGAAACTTCTTCGGTTTTTGATGTGTCATCCTCTGAAGCTGAAACTCCCTTAGCTGGCGCCATGGTAAACACCAGAACTAACACCAATAGGATTGCACTAAATTTACGAAACATTACTACTCCTCTCTTTTCTTTTTTGTAGGTTACAGACGCATTTCCTTAATAGCCTCTACAATTCGTTTGCTGTTATTGCTGTCAATATGACTAAAGTAACCTTCTCGCATGGCTGCATATTGGTCTTCTAAGGCAAATTTCTTTCTTGCATAAAAATCAATCTGCTCATATAAGGAAGAAAGATCTTCTACTCTTGGGCCAAAGAGTTCCTTGGTCATATCCATATAAGATCCATGGGCTTCCATATAGGTATTCAAATCAAACTGATAGAAAATAACCGGCTTGCCCTGATAGAAAACATCCCATGAGGTTGATGAGTAATCGGTAATTAACATCTTACAACGCATCATCAACTGATTTAATGGCTTACTTCCAAATGGAATTAACTTGATTCTCTTAGACTTAATCTCAAAGTCCTTAATATAATCTCGGAACTTTGTATGAAGATAGAAGTTTAAGGTAAGCTTATGATTTTCAAGGATGGTATTTAATTCAGGAGAATTCAAGAAGGTCATATAATTCTTAAAGTAATCAGATTCCTTAAACTGCTCTTCGGATACATCCTCTAACCAGTTTCTCCATGTTGGCATCATTAAGATTTCATGGCTTCCTGCCGAATGATCTCTAAGCACATCCCAACGAGCAAATCCGGTATTGGCGATTTCATAATCACTGTAACCAAAATACTTCTTTACAATTTTTTTCTCATAGTCTGAAGTAACAACAAATAAATCACAACTTCCTAACTTGCCTTTACCGTAAAGGAAATCTACCTTCTTTAAAGCGGTTACCCCATGCTGTAAGAATACTAAGTTCTTATGACGTACATAGCCTGCAAGAAGGGAATTTCTTCTTCTCCATGCATAAGCATGATCCTTGGTATCTGTAGAAATTAAAAGCTTTGCAGCTAAAAGATAAATCATATACTTCAAGCTCATAAACTCAATGACATGATCCTTATACTCCTCAAGTTTTTCACGGTCAGCTGCTGCTGCCTTCTTACTCATAACGTATAGGATCTTACCGCCTAATTCCTTTTCTACATCATGCTCCATACAATATTTAAAGAAATAATAACCGTTATCCTGCGCCATAAGACAGAACTTCTCATATACAAGATAAATATTTTTCTTCTTCCAAAATGGCTTGAAGACCTTATAGATTCCACCTGCCACACGCTCTTTTAAACGGAAAAAGATATTATCATACTCGCTCTTTTCACGATACTGAAGGGCAAGCTTTCCACCTACTGTTGCATATGGGTAAATAAAATATCCATTTTTCCAGGTATATCCTGCATCATAAATAAAGGACTTAAAGGTCTTTTCAAATACACCAACAGAAACCGGTATCTTATATTCTGTATTTGTGGTTGTCTCTTTTAAAAGAAGATAAATATCCCAGTAAAGTGGACGGAAGTCACAGGAAGTTAAATCCAACTCTACCAGCAGTTTCGTCTGGCTTCCATCTTCTGAAAGTCCCTCTTCACATACATCAAATTCATATTCCTGCTGATCCGCCTTGATTTTACTACGGAAATTGGTAACTACCCTGGAAAACTTTAATGGTCCTTCATCATAAATCAGAGTCAACTTCATCTTGCCACTCTTTCGGAATTCGATTTTATCCAGCTTACAGTAGGTTCTGCTGGTTACTACGAAAGACTTTTCACAAAGACTTACCTGAAGACGGCCATTGTCCTTAAAGTATCCATAAATGTATCCTTCTTTTCCATTGGCAAATACTGCATAGTCATCAATGATCAATTCCTTAATGGCACGAACAAATTCCTTTTCCGGCTGCTGGCCGATTACCTCAGCTTCTGAATCATAAAGGGCCTCAATATAATGCTCATTATACTGAACATATAAGACCGCTAAACGATACTGGGTAGCCTTTTGACCTAACTCCATCTCCTTTAAAAAAGAAAGATCTGCTGTAAACCAACCATTCTCCTCGGCCAAATCAAAGATCTTAATATCTCTTCCATTATGCTCAAGAAGTAAAAGTTTCATCTCCCGAATGCTCTTGGTCTCCTTCTCATAGAAGCGGAAGGAAATCATATCCTTGGTCTTTCTTAACTCCTCTCCCGGAAGTCCTACCTTTACCTCTGAATCAATCCCATCGGAGATACAAATCTCCTTTGCACTAATACGCTTAATAATTTCTCTCCCTGCACTATTTACCGAAACGATGCACAGGTCTTTCTTATCATTGTCAAAATAACTTCTAGAAAGCTCAATATTCGCCACCTTATTACCTCCATATATCCTTTACAATAGTTTTTCTATTTTTAACCGTTCAATCAATCGATCCTTTCGTCCGGTATCATGATCAGAAACCACTTGCAAAAATGCCTGATCCTCCTGTTTTCCCCGAAGCTTTGAAAGATTAATTTCCCCATCTAAAATCACAGACTCCAACTGCAATTTTAATTCTTCCATTGTAAATACTCGTGGCCCTATGTATTCCTCTTCTTTTGGTAAGAGCTTACCGCAGGTTTCTTCAAATTTCTCCAAATCATATTGATAAAAAATAACCCCTGCGCCCCTGTAATAACTCTGATAACAAACAGAAGAATAATCCGTAATTAAAAGTTTTGTTTGGTCTAAAAGATCAAATATTTTCCCTTGGTAGAGGTTCTTTGCAAATGGTGTTTGGTCCAATGCTTCTGCCACCTTTGGATGTGCCACAATCCGTATGCATTCTTGCCTTATCTGCCCCTTTAAAAGGTCATATAAGGCAAGGATTTCCTTGTAGTACTGACTCTTACTAAAATCCAAAAGCTGCTCCTCATAAGGTTTCCATGTTAACATTATGGTAACAATGTTTTGTGATGTCTGTGTGATACTTTGATATTTAATTTTATCAAAAATCACCATACCAGTTTGCCAAACCTGATCCTTAGAAAGCCGGAACATTTCCCGGCAGGTTTCTGCCTCTCTCGGTCCATTTACCAAAATAGCATCTAACTGGGCATCCCTTCCTGTTACAAAGGACGACTGTTTATCATGGGGTTTTAGGTAGGTAACCCCATGCTGTAAAAAGACAAAATAATCTTCCATCAAAAGTCGACGCAGGACCGGATTATTGGTTCGAAGCACAGAGAGATGGGCCGGAGCCTCCGTGGCAATCAGGTGATTGGCCCGGTACAGGAGTTTGTAATATTTCTTCGAATATTTTGCAACCACTCCGGGCAGGTCCTTGATCCTTTCGTAATCCGAACTAGCAGGATCAAGAATAAAATAATTTCCCCCACCTTTTTCCATCCAAGCAGCCTGCTGCAGCTCAAGGGTTCCTTCCTCTGCTTTCCCTGCATACTTTTCATAGTAAAGGTTTACAGACTTCTTGGAACAAGTCTTTTTCACCCGTCCCCACAGATACATGCAGCTACTGACCAAACGGGATTCATAAAATCGATAGGACCTGGTTCTTTCATAGGGATCCATCGGTCTCTTTACTAAAACCAACATTCCTTTCAACCCCCTGCGAATATGAAGGGCAAAGGAGCCGGCAAAACAGGAACGAATCGGTAAAATATACAATCGTTCCGCCTTAAGAAGGCTAAGTCCTTTTCTTCTTTTTTCCAGGTTTCCCTCTTTCTGATTCCATTTCTTAAGCTTATTTTTGGAAATAGGCTTGCCAAGATAGTGGCTTATCATCTGTCCATCTACCTTTAATTCAATCCTCAGATGATTATTAATCCTGGTTTCATCTTCTAAAATTTTTGAAATTGGAATTTTTATTTGGGTAGTTGGAACAAAAAGCGCTTTCCACTTCTTTAACTTTCCTGCCTTTTCATAAAGTTCTATTGGAAGGCGAATATGGTCCGTGACAAGAAGCTTTGGATCTTCCAACCTATGATTGTGGGGATTTATAAAATACCCCTTCCAGGCAAGAGTCAAACCCTTTTTATTTAATTTTATCTGCAAGATTTTATAGGAATAAGGAACTTCCTTCTTTAATTCCATGTCTTAAAAATCCTTTCCTCCATTGCCTGCCAAATTCGCTTGCTATTTTCCCGATCCACCTTAGGAAAGAGTTTTTCCCTTTCCCGTTTTTCTTTGTCACTTAATACAAAGTTTCGATCTAGGATTTCCGCCAAGATTCCCGGAATCTCTTCCTTCTTTTCTCCACTTGGTCCAAATAAATCCTTTTTTAAGTCAATATGACTTCCATGGGCTTTTTGGTAATCCTCTCGGTCAAATTGATAAAAGACCACCGGTTTTCCCATATAAAACATGTCATAGGAAGTTGAGGAATAATCGGTCATTAGCATACTACTTTCCATCAACAGTTCATTTAAGGGTTTCTTTTCAAAGGCACTCACGCTAATCACATCTAAATTTTCATTATTCATGTGATCTGCAAACAAGTCCATATACTGTCTGAACTTACTATGGACATAAAAAACCAAATTGGCTTCATGGTTCCTAAGAACATTTCCCAAGGTCTCATCCTGAAGAACCCCTACAAGACTTTTATAATACTTGCTTTTTACAAACTCTTCCCGGCTGATTTCATCCAGATAATTTCGCCAGGTAGGCATAAATAAAATCTGATTTCTTCCCTTGGACTTATCTTCGATAGCATCCCAACGAGCCAGTCCCGTTAAGGCTACCTCTTCAGGCAAATACCCATAGTCTCTTTCTATAATCTCCTTTTCCGGTCTGGTAGATACAATAAAAAGATCACATGGATGGTTTGGTTCTTTCGCATAGGCAACCCTTACATCCTTTAAGGAAATGACTCCATGCTGTAAAAAAACCAGCGGTTTCTTTTTGAAGCGTCCCTGAAGGTATGAGTGACGCTTGCGATAACAATAAGCATGGGCCTTGGTATCCGTACTTACCAAAAGTTTGCAGGAAAGAAGGGAAAGCATATGCTTTAAGGACATAAAAGGAATCACATGGGAACGATATCTTTTTACCGCCTTGTAATCCGGAGACTTGGGATCAATTACATAATAAATGGTCTTTCCCTCCATGACTTCCGGATGTTCCATCGCATACAAAAACGCATAGTAGGCATTATCCTGAGCCCCATAGCAATACTTCTCATAAAAAAGAATACTCTTTTGCTTTTCTAATTTTTTCTTTAGAAACTGATATAAGAAAAGGGCAAGCAATTCTTTCAGACGAAAGCTTGTCTTATCCCACTCCTGCTCCTTGCGGTAGCAAAAGCTTATGATTCCCTGATGAATATAAGGGTAAAGGATCATATCCCCCTGCCTGAATCCATCCTGATAAAAAGGATTATGTAAAAGTTTTGCCAACCGTCCCGCTTTTATCGGAATCTTTTTCCCATCTTTTTTTACTACCCAAAAATCATAATATAGGGGCTTTAGGGGAACCTGGTCAAAATCCATCACCACAGTCATTCGATTCCCTGTATTTTTACTGGTCGCAAAATCAAACTGTTTGGTCTCTTTTTTTAAAGGATCCCGATAGGCCATGGTACAATAGTCTTCCAGCACAAAATCCCCCTGAATGCTTAAGTAGACCTTCTTTCCATGAAATTTGATTTTACTTAATTTATAATTTCCTTCTTCCATCACTTTTCCTTTATCTATTGGATTTTTCTATAATCCGCTATTGCCTCCACAATTCTCTTAGAATTGTCATGATCCACATACTTAAAATAATACGAGTGCTGATCTAAGTAAGCCTGGTCCAGGGCAAAATCCTTTCTGGCAAATTCCTCTAATTTCTTTATTAAATCTGAAGAAGACTTGACCTGGGGGCCAAACAATTCCTTGCTCATATCCATATAGGACCCATGGGCTTCCTCATATTTAGCCAAATCAAATTGATAAAAAATAACCGGCTTTTTCTGATAGTAAACATCCCAGGCCACAGAGGAATAATCCGTAACCAAAAGTCTACACCGCATCATAATCTCATTTAAAGGCTGACTTCCAAACGGAATAATCTCAATTCGGTCATCCTCTGTGTGAAACTCTGCGATATAATCTCGAAACTTTGGATGAATATAAAAGCAAAGTTTTAAATCTTCTCTCTCCAGACTTTCCTTTAATTCTACAGAATTCAATAAGGCATAATATTCCTTATAGTAATCGCTTTCCTTAAAGGTCTCTTCATCCACCTCTTCCAGCCAATTTCTCCAGGTAGGCATAATCAAAATCATCCGATCCTTTTCCTTTTGGGAACAGTCCTCTAAAACATCCCAACGGGCAAATCCGGTTACTGCAATCTCATGTTCCTGGTAACCAAAATTCTTTCGAACAATTTCCTTTTCATAGTCCGAGGTAGTCACAAAAATATTGCACTCCCCAAACTTTCCTTTCCCGTAAATATAATCCACCTTTTTAAAAGCGGTTACCCCATGCTGTAAGAAGACCAAGGGTTTATGTCTTAGAAAATGATCAATAAAGCTCATTCTCTTTCTCCATGCATAGGCATGTTTTCTGGTGTCTGTACTCACCATTAATTTACAGGCCAAAAGATAGAGCTTATGCCGAAAACTCATAAAATAAATCAAATGATCCTTATATGGCATCAGTTTTTCCAGATCCGGAGAATTTTTATCGATAATGTAATAGATTCGTCCCTGAAGTTTTTTTTCTACATCTGCCTCCATACAATAACGGAAGAAGTAATAGGAATTATCTTGGGCCATCATACAAAACTTCTCATAAATCAAATAAATATTTTGCTTCTTATAGTACCAGGAAGTAAGAAAATAAATCAGGCAGACAAAGAATTCCCCTATTCGAAAGCCCCTGGTATCCGCCTTGGTTCTTTCCCGATACTGAAAAGCCAAGGTTTTTTCCGGTGTAATAAAGGGATGAAGAAACATTCCGTTCTTCTTGCCCTCTTTCTTTTCCATATACTTTCCATCATAAAGAGGATTACGCAAAAGATTTCTTAAGGGACCAACCTGAACCAAAACCTCTTCTCCCTTAGGGTCGATGACCAATAAATCATAATAAATCGATACAAGGGATTGCTCCGAAAGATCTAAGCTTCCTAAAAAACAATCTCCCTTCCATTTTCCCTGAAAAAGATGGTTGGTCTTTCTTTCTTCTAATTTGCTTCGATAGGTAAGACTAACAGAAAGGTCCTCTAGCTTTTCCTGATATTCTGAGATTTTTAGCCCTACCTTCATCTTACTTCCTTGGAAGGTAAGCTTACTTAAGGTTGCTTTCATGAATTTAACTCTTTCTTATTTAGTTCTTCCTTGATCTGTGTGGTAGAAATCTCAGGGGTTCTTGGCAGGTATACCACGTCGCAGTATTCCTTTAAAAAATCAAACTTTCCTTCCCAGTCATCTCCAATAACAAACGTATCCACATGGTATTCTTTTACATCACTGGACTTCTGTTCCCAATTTTCCTCTGGGATTACCAGATCCACATAGCGAATAGCTTCTAACAATTGCTTTCTTTTTTCATATGAAAAATAACAAACCTTATCTTTTTCCTTAAGATTAAATTCATCTGTAGAAAGTGCCACAATCAAATAATCTCCTAAGGCTTTCGCTCTCTTTAAAAGATTAATATGACCATAGTGTAGCAAGTCAAAGGTTCCATATGTTATAACTCGTCTCATAAATTCTCCTTTATTCAAAATGAAAAATTCTTAAGAATTCCTGATATACCTGATGGTTGTACTTCTCTCCATCAAAGGCCTGTGCCTGAAATTCTTCTTTTTGACTTTCTAACAATCCCTGATAGATCGACTCCTCATCGGTATTTACCAGAATCTGTCCCTTCTTTTCCAAAACATCTGTAACCGTTTTAAAATTCGAAAGAATGATTTTCATTCCAAGAACTCTGGCTTCTAAAACCACCATTGGTTGTCCCTCGTGAAGGGAAGGCAGGACAAAGCTACCGACTCCCTTTAACAACGGGAAAGGATGAGCCAGATTTCCACATAGAATAATTTCTCCTTCCATGGAAAGGTCTTTGACCTTTTGGATTTCCTCTTCCCTTAAAGGACCATCTCCTAACACATAGAGTTTTCCCAGACCTCCCTGACTCTTATACCTGGCAAATGCCTGATAGAGAGTCCGGTGATTCTTTTCGGTGGAAAGTCTTCCCATGGTGGCAAAGGATTCTTTTTCCCCTGCTACCCGGTAGGTCTTTTGTGTCACCAGGTCTTCTACTTCCACTCCCTCTTTCGGGTCATAGTCCTTTAGGTCCTCCCTGATTCTTTCCAGGTTTACCATGTTCGATAAGCCTACAAAGCGTTCCTTAGCGATTCCCATTGGTTTTGCAAGCTGATCGGCATTTACCTGGGAAACCGTATGGGAGCAGGAAACTAATCGATCAAAATATGGATAGGTTAAAAAGACTCGGTCTAATCTTTTTTCATTCACCTTTTTCCCATTTACTTCTCTGTTCTTATCCGCAATCATATCGTTGTGAAGCCAGATATAACGGTCCTTTGCCGGCATAAAGGCTCCTATGGCAGAAAAAAGCGGAGAATATCCAACAAAATCAACCACCTGATCAAAACTACTGTTCCCAAACATTCTCTTGGCCTGCTTTTGGCCTACCTTCTTTAAAGTTCTTTCTTTTTTCCCCACTAGGAATTCAGCGGTGGCCTTAGCCGACCCAAGCGGTGCCTTGGTATGGCAGATAACTCTTACCTCTTTTGGTATCTGTCCCAATCGTTCCCACTCGCTCTCATCTGCCGGTGGATAAATATAAAGGGACACATCGTGCTTGTTATAAAAGTCTTCTAACTTCAACTGCTTTAAAAGTCCCAGCATAGAAGACGTAATTCCATGTCCCCGCAGTCCTCCTAAAAAGAAAAGAAGACGTTCTTTTTGGTGGTCCTTTTCAATCACTTTTCCCTTGCTTAAGCCTCGCTCATAGAAGATTTTATCAATGATTCGATTGGATACCTGTCCATCATCATACGGACAGGCCCAAGCCTTCATCTCTTCATAGGCATCCTTCCATTTTTCCTTCGTTTCATCTAGATTTAAAATCCAAGACACCAAGTCTTCCGGTTTGTCTGTGGCTGGTCCCGGAAGCTTATCTACCGGCAGGTAAAGTCCTCGGTTTTCCTGATATTCCTTAAGGTCTGGAATATAAAACAGAACCGGTTTTCCTGTTACAAGAAAGTCAAAGAAAATGGAAGAATAATCGGAAATCAAAAGGTCTGTAATAGATAAAAGTAGGTTGGCATCAATACTTGATGGCACCAAATAGTCCATTCGACCACCAGTTTTTTTAATCTGTTCGTACACCGCCTGATGAGGTTTTACCAGGACTTCATAGTCATTTCCCAATTCCTTTTCTAATCGATCGTGAATTTCCTGATACTGTATCCTGTCATCACTGGGATTTGAAAAATTTGTTCCCTTCCAGGTTGGAGCATACAATACTAATTTTTTCTTTGCATCAATGACAACCCCATTGTCCACCAACTGGGCAATCACCGCCTTTTTTTCTTTGTAGAAAAGCAAGTCACTTCTAGCCTGACCGCACTCAAGTATTTTTCCATCATAAAGTCCCTTCATGCGATAAGCCTTTTGATACATCTGACTATGATGCTCACAAGGGGACAAAAGATAATCTGCCTGAAGGAAATTTCTTACGGTATTAGCCGCTCCCACCGGTCCATCCGGCATATCATAGCCCATATGTTTTAAAGGAATCCCATGCCAGGTATTAAGATAAACCTGCCCCGGTTTTTTTATAAAACTTTCCGGAAAGGTGGAATTATTAATTAAGTACTTGGCATGGGCCAAGGCATCATAATACTCCTTGGACTTATAGGATACAAATGACATGTTAAATCTAGCGGATTCCGGGTATAGCATAAGAATCCGGTTCTTGGCATCTCTGGCATTTCCATCCTTTGAAATCACAAAGACATGATGGTAGTCCATCCCCTCTGGTCGCTTTAATAGAGCAGCAAATATTGCCAGGGGTCCACAAGAAATATTTCGTCCAAAGAAAGACTCATATAAGATTGTTTTCTCTTCTATTTTCGAATCATTTTTCCAGACCTCATAAGGACTTAGGGTCCGGTAAATATCTTTTAGCAATTCTTTCACTGCTTTTTCCATCCTTATAGTAATTTACAAAATCATTCACCCGATGTCTTTCTCCCAGGTAAGGATCCCTGCCTTCTACTAAATCCTGTAAAAAGCCTTTCAATTCCTGATAATTCCTTACCCTCTGACCCGGCATATAATCTAATGGCCGTTCAAAAACAAAGCCTCTGGCCTGTTCGTAGTTTCGTATATCCTTAATGGCAAATGCCATTGGTCGATCCAGTAACAAATAGTCAAAATAAATGGAAGAATAATCGGTGATCAGTGCATGAGTAATCGTTAGCATCCGATAAAGGGAACCAAACCGTTTCTGCAATTCTTCCTCATCAAAAACTTCAATGTTGGAATACTTTGGCAGGCTGCCATAGGCTTGAAGCGGATGAAGTTTCAGGAAAATCTTTCCATTTACTTCCTTCAGGTAGTCGTTTAGCTCCTCTGCCTCCTTGGGATTTAAAAAAGGAATTGGGAAATCATCTCTCTCATCCCCATAAAGCTTATCATTGCGATAGGTAGGGAGGAAGGCAATCACATAATCGTATCCCTTTGCTTCCTCTAAAAGTCTTTGGTCCGGCTCTTGAAATAAATCATCATTTCTAGGCTGGCCTGCAATCACAATCTTTCTCCTGTCACAGTGAAAACATTTTTGCATGATCTCTCCATAAAACTCCGAAGTTGCCAGCAAATGACTAAAGTATTCATAATCGATGTTTGCAGTTTCCGGAATCATATTGCCAATACGCTTTAAAGGCATCCCATGCCATAAATTAAAGACCATCTGATTTTTTGCCGGTTTAATGGGATACTTGCCAAAGCAATAAAAGGCATAGGCAGATCTTAAAAAAGCAAAAACCCCGCCCTTAGTGGTCCGTACTTGCACATTCTTATACCTTTCCGGATTTTCCTCCTTTAGGGTCCTTAGTTTCTCGTGGTCATTGGTGGCACACACAATGGTAAACTTTTCCTGGTAACCCTCTTGAATGCAATATCGAAACATCGCTTCCACATTATCTCGAAATCCCAAATTAGAATAAAAGAAGATCTGATTTTTCTTTTTGGGAACCACCTTGTTTAGCAAGGTCAAGACCACACAAAGCTTTTTAATTAGTTCCTTCATAAGTCCTCCTACTTACGTAAGAATTTACGGTACACAAAACTTCTCAAGCGATTTGGCATAAGAGCCACCACCACATGTGGCAGGGTGGACATAAGATAGTCCTTTCTTTTGGTAAATCCCATCTGATAAATGGTCTTACGAAAGTGCAAAATACACTTAGCATAGGACCATCCCCCTCTTCGTTTCACCAATTCATCCCCCTCTCCAACTCGCATAGAAAGAAGCGGCCTGTTAATATTGGCCCCCTTACTTCCCTGCATCAGCATACGAACCCAAAGGTAATAATCCTCAAAGAGGGGCATATCCTGATATCCTCCTGCCGCTTCCACCGCTTTCTTAGAAAACATAACGGAAGGGTGATTAAAAGGATTTCTCTTCTTTGCAAATGCCATGATTTCCTCGTGGCTTACCGGTGGCTGTCGCAAGGATTTTACAAGTTTTGGATCTTTTTCAAATTCATTCACAAATGATCCTACCAGATCAAGTCCCTCTTTTTCCATGCGATCCAGTTCTTCCTGACATCTTTTTGGATCTGCCAAATCGTCACTGTCCATTCTGGCTACATAATCATTCTTGCAAAGGGAAAGCCCGGCATTTAAGGCCGGCCCAAGTCCCTCATTCTTTTCTCTTCTTAGGACCTCAAGCACACCTGCGTGTGCCTCTTCCTCTTCCCTAATCACCTGATCTAATTTTTCTGTTAATGGGCCATCGCAAACCAAGACAAAATCATCGGTCACTAAGGTCTGGGCAAACATGCTATCCATGGCCTGCTTTAAAAAAATGGGATCTTCTTTTTTATAAACCGACATCAATACCGAATAATTAGGCATGACCGTCTCCCTTCCTACTTCTTCTCTTTCCTTTCGGTTAAGGCCGTGGTCTGCGTCTGATCTACTCCTTCCGAATTTTCCTTGATAAACAAAATCTTAACGGTCATTAAAATCAAACGAAGGTCTAAGAGCACCGAATAATTCTCAATATAGTAAAGGTCTAACTTTAACTTATCATATGGGGTGGTATTGTACTTGCCATAGATTTGGGCATATCCGGTTAATCCGGCCTTCACCTTTAAACGGAAATTAAACTCTGGGATTGTTTCCAAATACTGCTTTGCAATCTCTGGTCGTTCCGGACGAGGTCCTACAAAGGACATGTCACCCTTTAAAATATTAAGCAACTGTGGAAGTTCATCCACATGGATATTTCGAATAATATGACCAATCGGTGTGATTCGATCATCATTCTTAGCGGCAAGTCTTGCCCCTTTCTTTTCCGAATCCATCTTCATACTTCTGAATTTCAGGATTTTAAATACCTTACCATCCTTGGTCAAACGTCTCTGGGTATAGAAGATTGGTCCTCCATCGTATAATTTGATACAAAGAGCAATAATAAGGAAAAATGGCAGAAAGATAATCAGTACCAATAAGGAAACCACAAGATCAATCAAACGTTTTACTATCTTTTGCTCAAAGGAAAGTCCCCTGTTTCGCATTAACACCAGTGGGGTATCAAACATATGCATGGTATCTCCACCAGAGATAATAACATCGGAAATCTTTGGGGTCATATAAACACGAATATTGTAATAAAAACAATTTTTTATAATGTCGTTACGGATACTTCCCGGAATGTCCGCCAAAATTACCGCTTCGTACTTTCCGGATCGTATCTCTTTCATAATGGTACGAATTCCCTCGTTTACGTGGATTGATCCGCAAATATTATAGCGGTCCCTACGTTTGGTCATTTTCTTAAACAGACGGTCTGGGTCGTGATCACTATAGACCATCAGCGTCCTATGTGGTGGGAAAAGCACTGCATAAACAAACTGCTCCATCGTCGCCCAAATCACAATACAGCAAAATTCCATCAAGGTTGCAACCAATAAAGGTCCCGGATTCACCAGGGATACATGTAAAAGGGAAATTTGCAAATAAGATACAAAATTTACGATCACCAAAGACAGGGCCTGAGAAAATAAGATATCTGTTACCCTGTGAGACCCTAGTTTAAAGGCCCCGTAAACATTAGAAAGAGCCACCAAAAGGATGACATAAACCAAGATAATTACCAAATATCCTCTAAATACCAGGGGTCTTGTCATTCCTTCGTTGTAATAGTCCACCCAGGTCCTATAGTAGATATAGGCTTCCGCTACTATAATCAAGGCTGCAAAACAAAACAGCAGCAAGCGTTTAAATTGTTCTCTATAAATACTTGTTTTCATGAAATTCACCTTTTTATCTTTTTCAATACGCAATAAACCACTGTTGATTATATCACGAACACGTTCATTTGAAAACCCTAAGCTAACAGCCCCCCACAATAAAGAAAGCCCACCACCCTGGGGTGATGAGCCTACTTCGTTTTCATTACTTACAAGCAATTGCCTCGATTTCAATTAATACGTCCTTAGGAAGTCTGGCAACCTCAACGCAAGATCTTGCCGGGCACTCTCCGGTAAAATACTTTGAATAAATGCTATTTACAGTTGCGAAATCATCCATATTCTTAATGAATACAACGGTCTTAATTACATTCTCTGCCTTCGTGCCAGCCGCCTCAAGCAAAGCAACTAAATTGCCGATCGCCTGATCTGCCTGAGCCTCAATTCCCTCTGGGATTTCTCCGGTTGCCGGAACTACAGGGATAACTCCTGAAGTAAAGATCATATCATTCACTTCAATTGCCTGTGAATATGGTCCGATTGCTGCTGGTGCCTTGTCTGTACTAATTACTTTCTTCATTCATGAAACTCCTTTACTTAAAATGATTTATGATCAAACGGTTTATCCGTTCGAAGACTATAGAATTTTAATGTTTTGATCCGTGATTTCAATCTTGCCATTCTTGTAGAGATGGCCTACCGCCCGCTTAAAGGCGTTCTTACTCATGTGGAAGTCATTTTCAATGACTGCAGCAGAAGCCTTGTCGTTATATGGAAGGATACCTGAGTACTCCTCAAGGACCTTAAGAACTGTCACCATATCATCTTCCATCTGAAGATAAGCCTTCTTTCTTGGATTTAAGGTTAGCTTTCCATCCTCTCTTACCTCTACCACTCTAGCAGTAATGTCCTGACCAACCTCGATCCCTTTGCAATCCTGACGTGGAATCATAGCCGAGTAACTATCATCTACCGCTACATAGCAGCCAAAGGAGTCAATTTTTTCATAGACATAACCCTTTACCTCGTCGTCCTTCTTGTAGAAAGAATCCGTATTGAGATACTGGTAAATCTTCATGGTTGCCGCCAGGCGGTTACTCTTATCCACATACATGGCTACTACAACCTCTTGTCCCTCCTTTAAAACCGTGGTATGCTCCTTATATGGCAAGAATAAGTCTCTTTCTAAGCCCATATCAAGGAAAGTTCCAATTTTTGTTTTTTGTAAGACCTTTAGTCTTGCCACTTCTCCTACGGTAATCAAAGGGAGCTTGGTGGTACAAATCAATCGGTCATCTGAATCTCGGTAGCAAAATACCGATAATTCATCCCCAATCTTTGTTCCCTCCGGAACCTGCTTAGCCGGAAGGAGAACCCGCTCATTCTCATCTCCCAAGTAGATTCCGTGATCCTTTTTGCTAATTACTTTTAACTTCTGAATTTGTCCTAATTTCATCGATTCATTCCTTTTTCTTTTTATCTAAATGCCACAAAGGCCGCGACCTTTCCATCCTCTTTTACAAATCCAACCACAAAAAAATCTTCCCGGACAAAACTCACCGGCTTTATCCATTCTCCTTTTTTACACTGGACCTTGTATTGGATTACAATCTTTTTTATCTCCCTATCCTCTGGCAGATACTCCATGGCAAACTCCAGGTACTTCTGGTTATTCATATGATGATTGGTATCCATGGCAAAAGCTGGAATCATAATCCGTGGGTATTCCTTGACCTCTTCTTTTGCCATTCGAATCTTGTAGTTTACTTCCGGATAAGAGAATGCCGGTCCTAATTCATAGGCTCCTGTGATTTCTTCCGTAAGTCTTACCGGTCTTTCCTTTTCTGTATCTATTAAAAACCACTTGGACCGTGCCCTGGCAATAATCCGATCCTTGCTTTTTATTTCCAGATTACGATAACCTAACGAGGAATCGAAACGATAAGGCCAAGTAGCAATGGTTAGAGGATCTCCAATCTTTGCATCCTCTTCCAAAAAAATTTGCCATTCCGCCAAAAGCCAAGCCCGGTTTTCTTGATTTAAAAATTCCATTCCCACTTCAAGGTCTTCCGACTCAAACGTACTACAATCTTGTAAATAATTTAAAATTGCCGGAAGGGATAGTTTTTCTTCTTCGTTTAACTGACTATAACTGACTCGACTTTCATACTGATACATACTACTCTCCTTATCTGACGATTCCTAACGATTATAAACCAAATACCCTTAAAGTGCAATTCAAAACGGGCTTTTCCCCTTTTTTCAATAAAGTATTTATTAAGTGGTTGTGTTTTTTTCTTCTTATGATTATAATAAAGACGTTTGACAATGAAAAAAACACTAGAAAAAGATTATTTTTTAAGGAGGAATTTATGAAAGGCATTTCAAAATTCACGGCATCTGCCTTCCTCCTGCTTGCCCTCTTGTTCATGCTCCCAAAGGCAGCATTTGCTAATGATGGCGCAGGAGACTATTACATCCGTGTAAACTTGGGAACCTGTACCACTACTGTTTACAAACAAAATGGTACTCCTGTTAAAGCTATGATTTGTTCTCCTGGTTGGGGCACCAAAGTAGGAACCTACTATACCCCAATCAAATATCGCTGGAAGTTACTTCTCGGTCCATCCTATGGCCAGTACTGTACCAGAATCTATGGTGGAGTCCTCTTCCATTCTGTCTACTATTGGACGAATGGAGACAAGTCTTCCATGGCAACTTCCGCTTATAACCTCTTAGGTAGCACCGAATCCCACGGTTGTATCCGTTTAACTGTGATCGATGCCAAGTGGATTTATGACAACTGCCCTCTTGGTACCCGTGTAGAAATCTTCCGTGGTTCATCCTCTGATGACCCACTAGGCAAACCCAGCCTAATGAAGATTAACAACGGCAAGTACACCAATTGGGACCCAACGGATCCAGACCCGGAAAACCCATGGAACAGCGCGAAACCTTCCATTAAGTTAACCGGTTCCAGATACGTTCAGTACAAGAGCAAATTCCAACCCAGAGCAGCCATTACCGCTTTAGACTCCTTGGGCAATGACATTACCAGCACTTGCAAAGTTGCCAAGGGTCGTGTCAAAACCAATAAACTTGGAAAGTATAAAATCACTTATAAGGTAACCGATGGCCTTGGCCGTACCGCCAAAGCAACCATCACCTATATTGTAAAAGACGTTGCCGCCCCAACCTTTAGCGGTGCCAAAAACATGACCACCGCTATGAATAAGCAGGTCAACCTCTTAAGCGGTGTCTCTGCTCAAAACTTCTTCTCTGAAGATGTTTCAAGCAGCATTAAGGTTGCTTACTACAACAAATCAAGTAAAACCTGGGATTCCATTGCCAGTGGTCTTGCCATCTTCCATAAGGCCGGTAAGTACAAGATTCGTTATACAGCCACCTCTACCAATGGTGTTTCTGCTTCAAAGACCATTACCCTTAAGGTTGTCGACCAAAGAGTTCGTCTTTCCTCTAAGAAAACCATTCAGATTGAGTATGGCACAACCATTCAGAACCTTAGAAAATATATTTCTATTAAAACCTACAAGAAAAAATCCATCAGTAAATCTAACATTACTGTAAAAGGTTCTGTAAATACCAACAAGATTGGTACTTACACCGTAACCTACACAGGAACTTATAAGAAAAGTCCCTACACCAAACGCGTTCGCAAGATTAAGTTCAAGGTTGTAAACAAGAAAGCACCAATCATTACTGCAAGCGCAGACTATTCCAAAGCAATTCCTACCGGAACCACCATTCACTTATTCAGCGGTGTAAGTGCATCTAGTGCAACCGGCGTAAACCTCACCAACAACCTTTCCGTGTCTGTCAATGGTGAAAAAATCGATAGCGAAGGCAACTATACCTTTACCAGTGCCGGAACCTACACGATCCTTTATACCATTACGATTCCTAAGGGTAAGACAACCACTCTTAGTAAAACTGTAATTGTTATCGATCCAAGTCCTGTTCAGAATGAAACAACCACCCAATCGGAAGAGACCACCACTAGTAGGGAAAATCCTTCTGACACTAAGGAGCCTGAGGTCTAAAAAAGCAAGATACCAGCTATGGTTTGATCCATAGCTGGTATTTTTTCTCTTACATTTCTAACAAATCCTTTAATTCCTTGATTTTCTGTTCCGCCACAAGGTCCGGGTCAAAGCCATAAGAGGCATGGATAAAGTCAATGCCTGCTCCTTTCGCTGCCAACTGATCTCCCCTGGTATCCCCAATGTAGACACACTCCTTTGGATCTAGCTTATTTCTTTCCATCAAAATTTTAATGGTCCGGTCCTTAGAAACCCCGGTATTTCCAAAGCAATCTATATCACAAATCAAGTCTTCTACCTGACAAGCCTCCATAAAGACCTCGATATAACCGGACTGACAATTACTCACGATAAAAAGCTTATAGTCCTTAGAAAGCGCTGTAAGGCAATCTTTCATTCCGGGATAGGTGACATCCTTTTTACAGGTTCTTAGAAAATCTTCTTCCTTCCTACAACAAAGATCTAAGAGTTCCTGCATCTTCCAAGGATCATTCAGGTCAGCAAAAAGATTTTTAGCAATCACATCCATCGGCTTACCAAATTCCTGTTTCAGCCTTGGTCCAGACAATTTAGCCTTACTGTAGCCCAACTGATCCACCGCTTCCTGCCAGCTAATCGCCACCAAATCTGTAGAATCCCATAGGGTTCCATCCACATCAAAAATCAGATTCTTATACTTCATCTTTTTTTCACCTCTTAAAAAATGGACGTCCTAAAAAGGCCGCCCATAAAAACATCTTAATTATAGTTAGCAATTTACCCTCAAAAGCTTTGCCTTTCCATGAAGCTTGAATTCCCCGGAATTAGCCGCAGGCACGAAAATGCAATCACCCTTAAAGAAAGGTAAAACATCTCCGTTTTCCGGAATTAAAAGTCCACATCCGTCATAACAAAGTAGAACCTGAAAACTACTGGGATCTGCCGAAACAGAAATCATCTTCTTATAGACTTCCGTATTAATCATCAAGCGTTTGGTTTGGAAATATTTGCAACGGCATAAAAGCTCGCTGGCTACTCCAGGTCGAAACTGTAAGGTTCTAATCGGCTGACGAGGAATCTGGCTATGCTTTAAATTCGCAACAGCTAAGGACTTCTCAATATGCAATTCTCTTGGCTTGCCGTCCTTGCCAAGACGATTGTAATCGTACATTCGATATGTTAGGTTAGAACTTTCTTGAATTTCTGCAACCATAATTCCGGCACCAATGGCATGCACCGTTCCGGCCTTAATCAAAAACACATCATCTTTTTTTACGCTAACCTTTTGAAGATAACGCTCTACCGTTCCGGCCTTTAAAGATTTCTCCAATTTTTTCTTGCTAATATCATGATGAAAACCATATATCAAAGAAGAATCCTTCTTGGCATCCAATACATACCACATCTCGGTTTTTCCTCTTTGACCGCCTTCCTCCTTCTTGGCATATTCATCGCTGGGATGAACTTGGACGGAAAGGTCCTTCTTGGCATCAATAAATTTAATTAAGATTGGAATATCTCCCTTGGCAATCTCTTCCTCCGTCATCATAGCAAGAGGTCGTGTACCAAGGTATTCCGGATGATCTTTAATTACATCACTTAACAACTTCCCCTGGTTTGGTCCACTTGCCACGATACTGGGTCCATCCGGGTGAGTAGAGCACTCCCAGGTTTCAGCCAAAGGGCTCATATCCAATTCCTTGGCATAATCATCCTTTAATCGACTTCCGCCCCAAAGATAATCCTTACCAGCCGGAGAAAGTAAAAATGGAGAACCCACATTCATACTAAAACTCCCATTCATATACCTTTTTATCTTGAACGCTAATGCTCTTACCAACCTGAACCTCAATCAAGTTCAAGTCTGTGGTAGCAATTACGGTATGCTTGCATCCTGCAGCCATCGTAATTACGTCACCGGGATGAATTTCCTGTTCCATTCCGTCTACAATGGTTTTCCCGCTTCCGGAAATAACCGTCCAGATTTCGTCTCGTAACTCGTGACTATGATAGGTCATATGCTGACCGGCCTTTAAGTCTACCTTAATGGTAAGACTACCATCCTCAACATCTAATACCCGGTAAGTTCCATAGGATTTTTCCGCATACATGATCTGCTGATTCATGCTTTCTACATAAGGCTTGATCTGATCCGACTGTTCCTTATCCGAAACCAAAATACCATCTGCACTGGCAGCAACCACAAGGTCTTTTAGGCCAACACAAAGGATTGGAACATCCATCTCGTTAATTACATTAATATTGTCACAAGTATCATTGGTAATAACATTGCCAATGATCTTTTCTTCCATAGCTTCTGAAAGGGTATTCCAGGTACCAAGATCCTTCCAAACACCGGAATGTCTCATAACCGAAATCTTTGATTCCTTCTCTACTACGGCATAATCAAAACTAATCTTATTCTGATTTTCATATTTTGAGTAAAGGTCTGCATAATCCTCAAAATCCATCAGGTCATGAGCCTTGTTTAAAACATAGCCCAACTTATAAGCAAAAACACCACCATTCCAGAGGGCTCCCTGATCAATATACTTCTTGGCAGTTTCCACATCCGGTTTCTCCTTAAATGTATCAACCGTAGAAACCTTATAATTGCTCTCTGGAATAATATAGCCAAACTTTTCACTTGGCTTGGTAGGCTCAATGCCCATTAAGGTAAGATTTGATTCTCCCTTAGCAGCAAGCTTTGCCAATTCACTTAAGGCCTCAAAATAACTATCATCTACAAATGGGTCTACCGGACAAACTACCACCGGCTCCTCATCTTCTACCCCCTGAACATCCTTCAGGTAAGCTGTTGCAAGGGCAATGGCTGGGAAGGTATCTCTTCGACATGGTTCTACTGAAATACCAACACCTTCCCCTAACTGATTTCTAAGGGCAGATACCTGCTGCATAGAGGTAGCAACCGTTACATTGGCATCTGCATCGATTTCACGAATCTTACGGTACATACGCTGAACCATAGACTCATACTTTCCATCCGGAGTTTTAAAAATTTTAATAAACTGCTTAGAACGGATGTCATTAGAAAGTGGCCACAATCTTTTTCCGGAACCACCTGATAATAAAATAATATTCATTATGCTAATCCTGCTTCCTTCTTAGCCTTCTTAAGGTCGTACTCTGCCATGATTGCACAAAGCTCCTCATAGCTGGTCTTCTGTGGATCCCATCCAAGCTTAGTCTTAGCCTTAGTAGGATCCCCCCAAAGATCAACAACATCAGTAGGACGATACCACTGCTCATTTACACAAACAAGCATCTTACCGGTCTTCTTATCGTAACCCTTCTCGTCTAAGCCAGTTCCTCTCCACTCAAGTTCAATACCGTCATTCTTAAATGCAAGCTCAGTAAATTCACGTACTGTATGCTGAACACCGGTAGCGATTACATAGTCATCCGGCTCATCCTGCTGTAGGATTAACCACTGACACTCTACATAATCCTTGGCATAACCCCAGTCACGCTTAGAATCTAAGTTACCAAGCTCTAAGTGATCCTGAAGTCCGCAAGCAATACGACCTGCTGCTAAGGTAATCTTTCTGGTTACGAAGTTCTCACCACGTCTTTCAGACTCATGGTTGAAAAGAATACCATTACAGCAGAACATGCCATAAGCTTCACGATATTCTCTCATCATCCAGAAGCCATACTGCTTAGCGACTGCATATGGGCTAAATGGGTGGAATGGGGTATTCTCATTCTGAGGAACCTCTTCAACCTTTCCGTAAAGTTCTGAGGTAGAGGCCTGATAGATTCTGGTCTTCTTATCTAAATGATTGATGTGAACCGCCTCGAGAATTCTAAGAACTCCAAGGGCGTCTACATCACCGGTATATTCAGCTGCATCAAAAGAAGTACCTACGTGAGACTGTGCTGCAAGATTATAAATCTCATCCGGCATAATCTCTCCTACTAATCGAATCAAACAAGAACTGTCTGACAAATCCCCCTCATGAAGCTTTAACTGATCAATAATATGGTCAATTCTTTCTGTGTTATGTTCTGCCGATCTTCTAATTAAACCGTGAACCTCATAACCTTTCTCTAAAAGAAACTCAGCCAAGTATGATCCATCCTGACCTGTAATTCCTGTAATAAACGCTTTTTTCATATAAATCTCCTTTAATATTTAATCTCTACTCTTGGGTTCCCTGTTTTTTATCCACAAGGCACCATTTCAATTATAGCAAATGTAAACTTCCATTGCAACTTATAAAACATAAGAAAAAGGCACTGTAGGAAACCTACAGCGCCTTGAAACATCTTACATTAATCTAAGGTGTATGGAAGTAAAGCTAAGTGTCTAGCTCTCTCTACAGCTAAAGTTACAGCTCTCTGATGCTTAGCACAGTTACCTGTAATTCTTCTAGGGAGAATCTTACCTCTCTCAGAAATATACTTCTTTAACTTATTAACATCCTTAAAATCGACTGCAGTAGCGTTCTCACCACAGAATACGCAGACTTTTCTTCTTCTACGAATTGTTCTTCTAGGTGAATCGCCACGATCATTACTATATGCCATGATTCTTGACCTCCTATAAAACTCTTGGATAATTCTCTTTCCTGATTAAATGCACATCTTAATTAAATGGAAGACCATCATCTTCAACACCTTCTGGCACATTCATAAAACCATCGGCGCTGCTAGGATTCATCTGGCTTGGAACCGGACCAGCATTCTGTGAAGCATTGAAGTTTGCTTCTCCGCTTGCTGCAGCATTCTTGCTCTCAGCAAATTCCATATTCTCCACCATGATGTCGGTAGTATAGACAGTTGCGCCATCCTTATTGGTATAACTACCGGTCTGGATGCTTCCCTCAACGAGAATCTTACTTCCCTGATGTAAATACTTCTCAGCGAACTCAGCTCTCTGTCTGAAGGCAACACAACGAAGGAAATCAGCAGTTGGCTCTCCATCACGCTTAAATCTTCGATCTACAGCAAGAGTAAATCTTGCCACTGCCATCTGACCATCCTGTCCTGAATAACGAACCTCAGGATCTCTGGTTAATCTTCCCATTAAAATTACCTTGTTCATTCTGTACCCTCCTTCGTATAATCGAAGCTAGTACTTATGCTTCAGGCTGCTCAGCTACTTCTGCTGCCTGCTCGATACCCTCATCTTTCAGAATAAGATATCTAAGCACGCCATCAACAATACGCATCTCAGGCTCAAGAGCTACTGGAGCTTCTGGCTTTGATGTGAACTTGATAAAGTAGTAGTAACCTTCGTTTGTCTTCTGGATTTCGTAAGCTAAAAGCTTCTTACCCCACTCGTCAACAGATGTTACAGTACCACCAACACGAGCGATTAAAGACTTAACTTTCTCAACTACGGCTGTTCTTGCATCATCCTCAAGCTTTGCACTAACTACTACTGCTAATTCATATTTGTTCATGCTTTTCGCACCTCCTTTTGGTCTCTGGCTACCCAATGCGGGTAACAAGGAATATATATCACAAGTTGAGATTTTAACATAAGAAGATGATGAATGCAAGCAAATTATTTTCAGAAAAAAAGATTCGGCACATTGCACAGTGCCGAATCCTACTATTATTTCATAAGTTCTGAAAGATAGTCTGCGATTAAGACCTCAATGGCCTCTGCTTTTTCCCTGCTTTCTGCCGTAATAGAAATATAGGCCTTAAGCTTTGGCTCGGTTCCCGATGGTCTAACCACTACGGAACACTGGTCCTCAAGAAGATACTTTAAAACATCTGACTTTGGAAGTCCATCCAACCCTTCCAAATAATCCAGGCATTTCTTCACCTTCTTTGGACCAAAGGAAGTCTTAGGTTTTTCCCTAAAGTCCTTCATAATTTCCTGCATCTTGGCAAAGCCCTTAGAGCCTTCAAACTGATAAGAATGAAGGGTATTTAAGCAATATCCATATTCCTTATAAAGACTATTTAACTGGTCAAGCAGGCTAATGCCCTGGCTCTTATAATAAGCAAACATTTCACAAATCATGTATGCACCATCTACCGCATCCTTATCACGAACATAGGAACCAGTCAGATAACCATAGCTTTCCTCAAAGCCAAAGACATAGGAATCTTCCTTACCTTTTTCCTCAAGGAGACCTATCTGCTCCCCGATAAACTTAAATCCAGTTAAGACATTAATGGTTGAAACCCCATAATGAGCAGCGATCCGCTCTGCCATATCAATGGTTACAATGGTCTTCACCATTACCGGATCTTTCGGCATGGTGTCATTGGCACTTCTACGATCTAAGATATAATTTAAAAGGAGCATACCGGTTTCATTGCCGGTTAACAGCTGATAGTCTCCCTCCGCTGTTTTTACGGCGATTCCCACACGGTCCGCATCCGGATCAGTAGCCAAAAGAAGATCTGCCTGGCACCTCTTGGCATATTCCATACCAAGCGCCATGGCTTCCTTGATTTCAGGGTTTGGATATGGGCAAGTAGTAAAATTGCCATCTGGTTCTTCCTGCTCTTTTACAACAGTCACATTGCCAAAACCACTTTCCTTTAAAACACGAAGCACAGGTTTTAAACCGGTTCCATGAAGGGGAGTATAAACAATTGCTACATCCTTATCCACCTTTTCATCCTTTAAAACGCTCTGCTTTTTCACTTCCTCAATAAAGTCGGTATAAATCTCATCAGAAATCAAAGAGATCAGACCCTTCTCTTTTCCCTCTTCAAATGACATGCATGAAACGCCATCAAACACATCAATCGATTCAATCTCTCCTAGGATTTCTGCCGCTACCTCTGTGGTAATCTGACATCCATCTGCCCCATAAACCTTATAACCATTATACTTGGACGGGTTATGAGAAGCAGTTACCATAACACCTGCCGAACAAGAAAGAGCACGAACTGCATAAGACAAACAAGGGGTTGGCATAAGAACCGGATAAATCGCAACCTCAATTCCATTTGCCGCAAATACACCTGCTGCCGTCTGAGAAAAAAGATCCGATTTGATTCTTGAATCAAAACTAATGGCAATTTTTCTCTTTCCCTTTGGAAAATGTTTTTTTACATAATTGGCAAGCCCCTGTGATGCCTTGGCTACAGTGTGGACGTTCATTCGATTGGTGCCTGCTCCGATTACACCCCGGAGCCCTCCGGTTCCAAAGGCCAGGTCACGATAAAAGGCATCTTCCATCCATGTCTCATCCCCTGCCATCTTCTCTAATTCTTCTTTTACTTCCTGATCCCAGCAAGCCTTTTCCTTCCAGCTTTCATATTTTGTCATTATTTCTTCTGCTAATGCCATAATAACCTCCCTATTCCTCTACATAATAATCAAATAATGCCTTAACCGTATCCTCAATGGAATACTTTGGAGACCAACCTGTCTCCTTCTTTAATAACGTGTTGTCTGCGCAAATAAATGGATTGTCGCTAGGCCTCATCTTATCCGGGTCCTGCTCCACTTTAATTTCATAAGAGGAAAAACCAATCAGAATTTCAAGGATCTCCTGAATCTTGCTAGCCTTTCCACTTCCTACATTAAAAACTTTTTCCTTGCTACCAGACTCCAAAATCATACGATAGGCGCAAACTACGTCTCGCACATCACTAATATCACGCATGGCACTTAGGTTCCCAACTTTCATGACCCCAGGCCCCTGACTCTTTTCAATCTCTGCCACCTGTTTGGCAAAACTAGGCACCACAAAGACAGGCTTCTGTCCGACGCCAGTATGGTTAAAAGACCGGGTAAAATAAATGGTAATCTTATACTTCATCCGGTAGATCTCTGCCATTTGCTCCAAGGTCGCTTTAGAAATTCCATAAGGATTATTGGCAGAAAGAGGAGACTCCTCCCTTAATGCCTTATCTGAAATCTCATATTCCTCACTGGATCCCACCATTAAAAGTACCGGTTTTTTCTCTAACTTTACGGCACCATCCATAATATGCATAGCCCCTAGTACGTTAATTTCAATTGTCTTTTCCGGTAGATCCCATGACATTCTTACAGAACTCAAAGCAGCCAGATTAATAATGTAATCTGGCTGAATTGATTCAATAAGAGCCTCACAAGCAGGGCCATCTAAAATATCGCAAGGATAGTAAGCAGAGAGCTCCTCTTGTGCAAATGATTCTACCATATCGCTTCCATAAATGTGATAGCCGCCTGCCTTTGCAAATTCTTTTACCAAATAGCCTCCAACAAATCCAGCCACACCGAAAATCAATACTTTTTTCATCTGTCCTCTTATTCCCTTATTTATTTTTTCTTAAATGTGTGTCCAATTCGAATACCAAGTAAGTAGAAAAGAGTCTTTAAATAGCTGATAATAAACTTAAGCAACTGTCTCTTGGATTCCCCATACATTCTCTTACTAAAGCTAATTGGTGTTTCCCCAATCTTTAACTTCTTGTTATTCAATCGAAGTTTTAAAAGGACTTCCTGTAAAACATCGTAGTTCTTGCACTTTAATTCCACCTTCTTTAACTGGTTTGTGTCATACATACGATAATCTGTGGAAATATCCTTTGCCTTAATACCAAGGAAAATTCGGAAGGTAGTATTTAAAATCTTAGACATGATCTGAGAAGACTTGGCGTCATCTGTCACACCGCCCTCTACATATCTTGAACCAATTACCACATCACAGTTTTCTTCGGTAAATTTTTTATAAAGATCCGGAATATACTTTGGTGGATGAGAACCATCACTGTCTAAAATCAAAAACTTCTCTTGTTTTGCATACTTAATACCGGTACGGAAGGCACCACCAAAAGCCGGCTCCTCCTGATTGATATACTGAGCCCCAAACTCTTTACAAACTTCAGGAGTATTGTCCAGAGGCTTTGCTGTATCAATCACCAAAATCTCATATGGCTCTCCACACTTTTCTACATTCTCTTTAATCTGCGGTAATAACACCTTTAAATTTTCAGCTTCCTTATAAGCTAATAAAATAACACTAATACCCATTTTTTATCTCCTTGGTATTTTATCCCTTGTAAAAATATAAGTACATCATAAATAAAATGATTAAAATTGCGGTAATCTGTCTAGCCGCTATGACACCATGTTCTATTGGCCTTTTTTCGCAATCATTCACACTGGCCTTCTTGGAAAGTTGCTTTACCATGCTATAGCAATAGTAAATGATAATTCCTGTAAATGCGGTAAAAATAACACTATTTAGCATGTCTGTAACCTTAATTATATCCGCGATCATAAACGAATAAGACTGGTAATCAAAGATTTCTGCAAGAATCCCTCGATTGACCATGGTCACATCTGATACACCTCTGAACCGAATAAAACTAATGATCCAGAACAAGACACCCATTCCCCATTCACAATAAAGAAAGGACCTCTCTTCCCGACACAGGGCACAAGCCATGGCGATAAAAGGCGTGGCAATTAACATCCACTGAGGATGCCAACCCACCAAGACCAAAAATGCTCCCAATATAATATTTGGGAAAATAATCATATATTTCCAGTTGTCCTTTTCTTCAATCTTTTTATCAAAACTCCAGAGACAGGTAATGACCAGGATTAGGATAAAGACTGACAAAAAGCCCAGTTCCGTTTCAAACCCGCCTGATACCAAACGATTCTTGAAGTTGTAGATCTCTCCCAAAACTTCCTTCGAGAACTGATAGCCTAAGTCCTTGCTGTAAACCACACCATAAAGGAGGGTTGCGCCAAGGGCGATTACCATATGCTTGATGATATGAAGCATTCTCTTTTCTACAAGTAAGATCATTGGGACAAAGAATAGAATCGGAAAACTCTTTAGCATAATGGCAACAGAAAATAAAAGAGAAAAACGAATATATTTCTTCTTTACATATGCCCTAAGTCCCCATACCACAAAGATTAGGTAAAATACATCCATCTGACTAAATCCCACAGAGGCCATTAATACCATAAGGGATGTGAGATAAAGGTAAGCGGTTGTCTTTGCAGTCTCTTCCTTTAACTTTAAATCAAGCATCAGGCGATTCAACTCATAGGCAACATATACCAAGGCAACAGAAACAATGATATTAAAGTAAGTAACTTCCTGAATATCCGTAAACGTATAGGCCCCTACATGCTGAATGATTGAAATCGGTAACATAATCACCGCTAAAATCAAGTAGAGCACAATGTTATAGTTACATGCGTCGGTGATCACACCGCTTTCTACCGCCGATACCAGCGATTGTTTATAAAATTCTCCTATGTCTCCGTGAGAAATGCAGGAAGTTAACAAATGAGCATGCTTAATGGTTAAAAACATATCTGCTCCCTGATTAAAGAGACAGGCACAGGCTAAAATCACACCGAAGGCAATGACCCATTCTGCTTTCCTTGGTTTTACAAAATCCTTGTTCATTACTGCAAAGGCAAGCAGGAAGAGAATTCCTTCTATTCCAAGCAAGGCAAGGAAGAAGAAGACCTTATGGTGACCTGCTCCCTCATTATATCCATGAATGGTCATGATTAACTGTCCATCCGCCGGGTTATCGCCCCAAAATAGGTTTTCCTGATCTGCTGCATCCATTGCAAAATGCACACTTGGACTTTTCTCCTTATTCTCATAACCAGTTACAGCGATTTGTAGCTGAAATTGATGATTTGGATTCACCTCTAATAATGATTCAAACTCAAAGTTTGTCTTTTTATTATGTTTCACATAAAGCAAATCTTTCTCACATGTTCCCACCACCTTCTGGTCGGTTAAGTCATAAACCGTTACCTGAGCCTTTCCTTTGGTGGTATTTTTAGCAAATTCAAAAATCAGATCAATGGAACGAACCCTTTGAAGACCACAAACATAATTTTGTTTGACCCCCTGGTCTAAATAAATGTTTGCTTCCCGGTTTGTTTCCACATTGTATTCACACAAAGCATCAAAAACACCAATCTTTTCCGATAGTTTCGGAGCTATAAGGGTAAATGCAAGAGCCAAAACAAGGCCAACAAACAAAAGGCCAAGGTAAATAGGGAGCAACGTCTTTTTTTCTTGTTTCTTACTCATTTGAACACTTCTTATCTTCTATTATAGTTAATCAAGCATCCCTTAAGGATAATCTCACGTTCATCATCGGTTAACTCGCCAATGCCGAACTCTACCGGCTCCATATCTCCATCCTTAATGATATAAGCAGGAATGATTTCCTTCTTTTCTGCAATTGCTGCAATTGCATCTGGAATAAAGATATAATCCCCATTCTTGAATGGAAGAGATTCACAATCTCCAGGATATAAGAGTGGGAGCATACCCCAGTTAATTAAGTTTGAACGATATCTCTTGGTTGCGTAATCCTGAGCAATGTTTGCCCATCCACCAAGCACCTTCTGGCAAGAAGCAGCCTGCTCTCTGGCTGAACCATCACCTGGCTTTACTGCGTAAATAGTTGAACCAAATCCGATATTGTCACGAGAAACCTCCGGGAACTTAGCCTTAATAATATCCATCACTTCATGAACCTCAGGAACTGCCTGTCCCGGGCACTCACCAGCTTCAATTGCCTTTTGGGCCTTCTGAATCTCCTTTGCACGTCCTACATACTTAGGATCCTTTCTTGAAAGAGCAAACTCTGCAAGACCCAATGGGTTAGAACGATAAGAAGAAGTCTCACCGGAAGGAATCAACTCATCGGTAGTTGTAACAGGATCATGAATCTCTGATACAATCTTTACCACAAGGTTCTTTGGAAGTGGACTCATCTCCGGCCAATCCTTGATATTAGGACCAAACTGTAATTCAACAGAAGGATCTGCCTGTCCCTTAGAATCAAAGACACGGTTGGCATAGATTCTGCTATCATAATGATAGGTTGGGTTCTTAAACTCAACATCAAGATCCATAGCCGAGGTAAGGAATCCCTTGTTTGCAGCGGTTGCTGCAATAGAACGAGCATCCATTAAGGCTACCGATGAAATCTGACCATTCTGTAACTTAGAACCTTCACGGTTAGGGAAGTTACGGGTAGAATGACGGATTGAAAATGCGTTGTTAGCAGGAGTATCACCAGCACCAAAGCAAGGGCCACAGAAAGCGGTCTTGATGACTGCACCGGACTCCATTAAGTTTGCAACGCTTCCGTTCTTAATTAATTCCATGTAAACCGGCATAGATGCAGGATATACAGAGAAGGTAAACTTATCAGAACCAATATACTTGCCTTCCATAATGTCTGCTGCTGCACAGATGTTTTCAAATCCACCACCGGCACAACCTGCAATGACTCCCTGATCTACATAAAGTTTTCCATCTACGATCTTATCCCTTAAATGATAATCAACTGCACCATCTAAGCTTACTAAAGCCTTCTTCTCCACTTCAGCAAGTACATCCTCAAGATTTTCATTTACAAAATCAATGGTATAGGTATTGCTTGGGTGGAATGGCATAGCAATCATAGGCTTAATCTCTGAAAGATTTACATAAACGCAACCATCGTAGTAAGCAACTGCACCAGGATTTAACTCCTTGTATGCCTCGCCTCTCTTGTGAATCTCATAGAATTCCTGAATCTTCTCGTCGGTCTTCCAAATAGAAGAAAGACAAGTAGTCTCGGTAGTCATAACATCTACACCGATACGGAAGTCTGCACTTAACTTAGACACACCAGGTCCTACAAACTCCATTACCTTATTCTTTACATAGCCCTTAGCAAATACTTCGCCAATAATAGCAAGGGCAACGTCCTGAGGACCAACCCCCTTTGCAGTCTCACCATCTAAATAGATTGCCACAACCCCTGGCATATTAATATCATAGGTCTGCTCTAAAAGCTGCTTTACAAGCTCAGGACCACCTTCACCCATAGCCATTGTACCAAGCGCACCATAACGGGTGTGAGAATCAGAACCTAAAATCATCTTTCCACCTTCTGCAAGCATCTCTCTTGCAAACTGGTGAATAACTGCCTGATGAGGTGGAACATAGATTCCGCCATATTTCTTTGCAGCAGTTAAACCAAACATATGATCATCTTCATTAATGGTTCCACCAACAGCACAAAGTGAGTTATGGCAGTTTGTAAGTACATATGGGATTGGAAATCTCTCAAGGCCAGAAGCTCTTGCAGTCTGGATAATACCTACATAGGTAATGTCATGAGAAGTCAACTTATCAAACTTAATCTGAAGTTTATCCATATTACCACTGGTGTTATGGCTTTCTAGAATTCCATAAGCGATGGTATTCTTCTTTGCCTCAGTTGGACTTAAATAACGATCTCCTAATTCATGCTTTGCCTGGTCTTCTTGTTCTGCGTCAACAAGTTTTACTCCATCCACAAGGTAACAGCCTGCTTTGCTTAATTTCATATTAAGACCTCCTAAATAAATTCTTTCTTGTACCTATTTCTCTGTTTAAAAGAAAGCCTAGACTCCCTATTTTTAAACATATCATTGGCTATTCTACCATTAAACCAATTCTTTTACAAGAAGCCATCTATAAAATTTCAAAGAAGCAAAAAAATAAAAGGTCTCTTGTGCGGTGACACAAGAGACCCTTTATTAAAAACAAATTTGATTTTCTTATTCTGCCTCAGAAATTGCTCCTGTAGGACATGCAGCTTCACAAGCACCGCAATCGATACACGCATCTGCATCAATCTGATACTGAGTATCTCCTGCAGAAATTGCTCCAACTGGACACTCACCTTCGCAAGTACCACACATGACGCAAATGTCAGAAATAACTCTTGCCATAATCGAACCTCCTTATAATATCGTAATCCCGAGCCTGATGCTCTCGTAAATCTTGTCAATTACATTCTATTACAAAAAGTTCATTCACACAAGTACATTTTCCGTTTTTTATTTATTTCTAGCAAGTTAGAGATAACTTACTTCTATTAGTTATCCTAATTCCCACAATATCTTCCACCCTAGGTTACCGAAACCACAAGTCTCACCGACAGGTCTTAACTAATCCCGTCTTGGATGATGTTCTCGATTTACGAACTTGGTATACTGTGGAAGCCAAAGGAGTTTTGCAGTTCCGGTAGAACCATGTCTTTGCTTTGCTATAATTACCTCGGCCACTCCCTTTTCTTCACTTTCCTTATTATAGTAATCATCTCGATACAGGAACATAACCATATCCGCATCCTGCTCGATGGCTCCTGATTCTCGAAGATCCGACAGCATTGGTCTCTTGTCTTCACGGGATTCCACCGCACGAGACAGCTGTGACAAGGCAATGATAGGGACATCTAATTCACGGGCAAGTCCCTTTAAGGCTCTCGAAATGGATGCAATCTCATTCTGACGACTATCATGTCTTCCATCTGCTGTCATAAGCTGGAGGTAATCGATAATAATACAATCCAGCCCCATCTCAGCCTTAAACTTTCGACACTTGGAACGAAGTTCCGATACCTTAATACTGGAAGTATCATCAATCACCAAATTAGACTCTCCAATAATAGAAAGACTGGTCATAATAGGATCCCAATCTCCATCGCTAAGATTACCTGTACGGATAGCCTGAGCATCCACCTTGGATTCTTGAGATACCAGTCGGTTTACTAACTGGGTTTTACTCATCTCCAAGGAGAAGATGGCAACACACCTATGGTCCCTAAAACACATCTGCTCTGCCAGATTTAATACAAATGCAGTTTTACCCATGGCAGGTCTGGCTGCAATTAAAATCAGATCGGATGGATGAAAACCTGTGGTCATGTTATCCAGGTCAATAAAACCACTTCGTACACCCGTTACATTTCCTTTGGTTTTGGCTGCCTCTTCGATTTGTTTTAAGGTTTCCAAAGCCACATCCGCAATCGAAACATATCCCGAAACACCTCTGGTTTGGGTAAGATTAAAAATCTCTCGTTCCGCATCATTTAAAAGATCATCTACCGTGTCTTTGCCCAGGTAACAACGGTTACTGATTCCCTCTGTAATCCGTATGATATTCCTAAGAGCCGCACGGTCTCTAACAATCTGTGCATGCTGCTTGGCATTCACACCGGTAGGAACCGCTCCTAACAGTTCTCGCAAAAATTCTACACTTCCTAATTCTTCCGGTACATCCTTCTTTTGAGAAAGCAGTTCTTTTAAAGAAACTACATCCACCGTTTTTCCTGCTTCATACAGCTCTACAATTGCTCCATAGAGCATCTGATGCTGTTTGGCGTAAAAATCTTCCGGCTTTAAAATTTCCTCCACTTCGGGAATGACGTCCTGGTCCATAAGCATAGACCCTAACACAGACTGCTCCGCTTCCATGCTATGAGGCATTATCTTTTTTACTAACGTTTCGTCCATTTCTTACTCCAAAAACTACTTGGCTTCTACAACCACCGCAAGCTTCGCTGCAACTTTTGCATGAAGTTTTACCCTTACCTCAAAACGACCTTCTGACTTGATCGGAGAAGGAATTACAATCTTCTTGCGATCCACTTCAATTCCCATCTGGCTCTTTAAAGCCTCTGCAATTTCCTTATTGGACACAGAACCAAAGGAATGACCATTGCTTCCCGCCTTAATTCCTACGGTTACCTGTCCTTCTTCAATCTTCTTTCCAAGAGCCGAAGCCTTCTCCAGATTCTCCTTGGCAACCTTATCATCGTTGGCTTTTTTTAATTTCACATCATTTAAATTGGCACTTGTGGCTTCTATTCCAAGTTTCTTAGGAAGGATGAAATTTCTGGCGTATCCTTCTGACACTTTTACCACATCACCTTTTTTTCCAAGAGACTTTACATCCTGTATTAAAATTACCTGCATTTAAAATCCTCCTGTTAAATATCATTTTCTTTTTGCATCATTAAGACCGTATCTCTTACCAATACTTTCGCATCAGCCAAAGACATGTCTTCCAGTTGGGCACCAGCCATATTCAAATGACCGCCTCCTCCCAGTCGCTCCATGATTAGCTGCACATTCACCTCATCAATAGACCGGGCACTGACATAAATCTGATTTTGATAAGGTGTCAATACAAATGACGCCTTAATATCTTTAATGTTAAGCAATTCGTTCGCCGCCTGAGAAGCCACTACTGTTGGTGACTCCAGGCCATCCGGATTGCAAACCGACATAATAAAATACTTTCCAAACACGTCTGCCGACTGAACCGTTTCTGCCTTGGCCTTGTACTCAAGTTCAGAATCCCGAAAGATTTTCTTTACTCGAATCACATCCGCACCAGCCTTACGAATATAGGCTGCTGCCTCAAAGGTACGAACCCCTACCTTATTGGTAAACTGGTTGGTATCTAAAACGATTCCACCATAAAGGGCATCTGCCTCTTGCGGCCGTAATTTAATATCATCCGTAAGATACTGCAAAATCTCCGCTACCATCTCACAAGCCGATGAAGCCGATGGCTCAATATAGGCAAGCGCAGCATTCGAAATAATCTCTCCACTTTGCTGTCTGTGGTGGTCTAAAATGACCGTTGCCTGAGAACGTTCTAACAGTTCCGGACACTCCGTATAACTCGGACGGTTTACATCTACTACGATCACTAAGGTATCTTCATCTAAAATTTCCAGAGCCTCTTCACTATTTACAAAGAGATCCGGGCTATAGCCCTCTGCCACAGAAAACCGGTCAAAGACAGGTCGAAGGGAAGAGGTAACCGTATTAATAACAATCTGGGCACTCTTTCCAAGTTCTGTAATTCCTCGATACATACCTATGGCTGCACCTAAGCAATCAATGTCTCCAATCTTGTGACCCATAATTAAAACGTGATCCTTCGTTAATAAAAGTTCTCGTAGGGCATGTGCCTTCACTCGAGCCTTCACCCGGGTACTCTTTTCCACGGACTTAGATTTTCCACCGTAGAAACTAACATTGTCATTATTCTTAACCACTGCCTGATCTCCTCCTCGCCCAAGGGCAAGATCAATGGCTGTTTTAGCAAATTCATAGTTTTGAGCGTAGGTATCTCCTCCGGCTCCAATGGCAATACTAACGGTAACCGCCATGGTATTACCAACATTCACAGACTTCACATCATCCAGCAAAGAAAACTTGTTGCTTTGTAAATTATTCAATGATTTCTGCTTGAAAGAAACAAAATACTTGTCCTTCTCTACCTTTAACACAATGGCATCTACTGCACCAAAGTACATGGTAATCTTACGCTCTACTAAGGCAATCAAAAGTTCTCGACGTACCTCTTCTACCGATGCCCTTGCCTCGTCGTAATTATCAATATACACAAGGCCGGAAACCATTCGTTGCTCCAGGTTCACCCTTTTTAAACGACGTACTTCGGTTTGGTCATAAAGGGTCATGGCAATTAAAAAGTTTTCCTCTCCTTCATCCTCCAAACCTGGACTTTCACTATTTTTAAAGGATTGATCCGTGTTAATCTTTCTTAATTCCGCTAAATAAAACTTTTTATCCACCGAAAGAGCAAGGGTGCAGGTATCATTCTTCCAAAGTTCCTGAGGCTCTGACACCTTGATTGCTTCTAATTCCGGAAATAACACCGTAGCATCTTTTTTACTTTTTCCTGTATAACCCCTCTCTAAACAAAGCCCTGTAAATGTCTTGTTTTGCCAGAGAATCTTTCCATCCCGGTCCATCATGCAATAAGGAACCGCCAACTCTCCCAAAATCCCCTTTTGTAACAGAGAATATTCCGTGGCAAAGTCAATCATAGCAGCGGTAATTTTATTTCGCGCTCCTATGACAAGGACCAAAGTTAGAATCAGGGTAATGATACTACAGGGTAACATAAGAAAACCCGCCTTACGATTACATACCAATAAAAGCAGATTTGTCAGCAGGACCAAAATACAAATAATAAGGGTGGCAATCATCACATTACGAATCGCTCCCTTAATCCTTACATTTTTTCTCATCCGTTGTTCTCCTTAATAAATAAAACCGCCATCAAGCGATAGGCGGTTTTATTATATCATGAAATATTCAAAAGCACAATTAGGACTAATCTGCCTTTATATTTGTTAAACGACTACGTTTCTCGATATAGCGGTTATAGAAGAACGCTGCTCCCGCTGCCACAATCCAAGTAAAGATCAAATAAATCAAAAACTGTGGAAGTCTAAAGTACTTCATCATACCACTAATATTGACTTCTCCCATAAGATAAAGGACAACTGCATGGATTAAAACAATCACATCACAGACTAGCATTCCAATTAAAAGTTCATAGAAATTGATTCCCCGAATGGTGTTTCGTTCCATTCCTAAGGACTTAAGAATAATCAAATCTGCCTTATTTAACTTCATCAAATGATAAAGAATAAAGGTTCCAAGCACAAAGATTAGAATAATTCCACCAAGGCTGATTCCCAAGGCAACTAAACGTTCCTCCACATGTACCTGCATGTACTTGGTGGTACCCACCCGGTAGACACTAATCGCATCATAGCCGGCTTTGGTTAAATTCTCCAATACCCGGTCGGTATAAGCCTTATCAGAAATATGAACCGTCATCTGACGACTCTTCCTGTCCGGGAAGATTTCCTCATAAATATCTGTGGACAGTTCTAAAACCGTAGCGGAAGACTTGCTGATTTCAGAAGCAATTTTAACGTTTAATTCTACTCTTTTCTCCTCATCTCCCCCCGGATTGTACTTCATCAAAGCCTGATCGTAAATCTGATAGGTCGTCTGCTTGGCATTGTTATTACTATCCACATGGATACAAGAATCAATCAAGCCCTCCGATACCCGAATGGTTCCCTCCTCAAGGTCAGGATTATGAATATAAACCAATTCCTCTAAGCGAAGATAAGTAGTAGAACCACCCTCTCTTCGATCATAAGCCTCATCCAAGGCATCACTTAAACTAGAAGGGGCAGAGGCCACTCCCTTACCACTTCCTCCACCTGCCAAATAAATGGAAGTTCTCATATCTGAACTATCCTGACAGAAGGCTTGGCAAAGAACATCCGCAAAATAACAGCCTGCTCCCTTACCAGAAACCAAACCAGTAACGGTCATTTCAATCCCTACATAAGGATCCCCTCTCCAGGCATTTTCATTGGTAAAGTAGAAGGTAGCCTTGTCTCCCAACTTTAAACCGGAAGACTTTGGAACCACTACTTCATCATACTTAACAGGTAATTTGCCAGACTTTAAGCCAGCCTTGGTAAGTGCACTGGCACTTCGAACAAACTTGGTCTTATCAATTACCTCAACGGATACGCTTTCCGGTAACTTGTTAAAGCTATTCGATTCTGAATGATAGGTTAACTTATAATCCCTTCCCTCCAGATAACTGTAGGTCACATCATTCGCCCCATCGTAAAGGTCTGCCTCTTCCACATGGGAAATCCGGGCTACCTTTTTGGCATCCTTTGTACCAAGACTTGACCCGTCCGGTTTTCGAACCACCAGTCGCTCCTTTGAAGCATTGGCAAATGCCGAATTGGTGTAACGCATCGTGTCACTGTCGTCCAGATTTTCCACAAAGTAGCCAAAGAAAATAAACATTCCCGCGGCAACTGCCAGAAGAAACAAGAAGATGAAAAGGGTACGGTGAGGCTTCGAGTGTCTGTTCATGGAAACAAACCTTCTTGCCGTCTGCAGGGACTTGCGAAAGGTCTTTTTCTTAGTAGCCACCCGGTCTTCTTTCTTTTCTACCGGCTGCTCTTCTACTTTTGCCTTTTCCATCTTTCCCTGGATATCTGAAACCACTTCTCCACTATAAAGACGGATTTTTCTTGTAGCATATTGTTCCACCTGTTCAAAGTTATGGGTAACTACAACTACCAAATGATCCTTAGAAAGTTCATATAAGAGTTTCATAATGGCAAGGCCATTTTCAGAATCCAGGTTACCCGTTGGCTCGTCTGCTAAAATTAATTCTGTCTCCTTAGCCAAGGCTCTTGCAATGGCAAGTCTTTGTTTCTGTCCGGAAGAAAGCTGGGTGGCATGATGGTTTGCCACCTCTTTTAAACCTACCTTGTCCAGATAGGAAAGGGCCTTTTCCTTTCGGTCCTCTCTTTCCTGATTTCCCAATAAAAGGACGGCCTCTACATTTTCTAAGGCGGTATAGGAATCAATCAAGTTATAGTTCTGATAGATAAATCCAATTCGGTCACGACGATAGATTTCCCAATCGTCCGGTCCGAAATGGGAAGTGGGATGGTTGTCAAAATAGATTTCTCCTTCCTCGAAGGTATCCATTCCACTAATTACATTTAAAAGAGTAGATTTACCAGAACCACTTTCACCGGTAATCGCCACGAATTCCCCTCGCTCCATGGTGAGGTTGATTCGGCGAAGTCCCATAGTGACACCACTTTGGTCATAGTAAAATTTGGATAAATTTTCAATTCGAATCATCTTCCACCGCCTTACATATCATACTTCGCAGCTAACTGAGCTGGAGGAAGTTTTAACATCTTCCTTACCGGAAGAATTCCGATTACAATATTTACCAAATACAAGAAGAAGATCGTGAAAAGGATTGCATACCAAGGATAAACCAAATCCATCTCCAAAGAAGGCACCGACGCAATAAATTTCGTAATGATTGTGGTAACGATTACCCCCAATAAGGAGGTGTAAGAAGTAATCACAGCATTTTCAATGACAAAGAGTCCAATAATACTTCCCTTTGAGATTCCTAGGAGTCGGTACACACCCAGGTCTGTGATTCTCATCGCCACATTGGCCTTCATGGTAAAGTACAAGAGGATCATAGAAATTACGAAAATGGTAATGGTTACGATTAATCTAGCACTTAACATCTGGCTTCTTTCCTCTTTTAATTTTGCCATATCATCCCCATATTTATCATTGATTGTGAAGTTTAAGGTATCACCATATTCCTTAGAAAGCTTTTTTTCAATCAATTCCTTTAAGACTTCTCGGTCCTCACTGTAAGCCGCAAAACGATGATACTTCTTTGCGGTTTCAAGGACTACCGATGCATAGGCCTCATCTGAAAGAACCATGGATGCCTGATAGTCATCCGGAAGGATTCCTGCCACCTTAAATTCCATGTCATTGCCGGCAGTGTAGGTAAGATCCATCTCTTCCGGATGTTTTAAAAGTTCCAGGAATTCCTGATAGGTGATTCCATACTCTTTTTCATATTCATCAAAGTCGGCATCCCTGCCCGCATTTCGAAAACCACCTGTGGTGTAATACTTAACATAGGCATGATAGGTGAGGGTTAACTCAGAAAGCATTGCCTCCTCTGCAGTCCCAGCATCTAATAAACACTCATCCTTAGCAAGATTGGTAGAAGCATAGGAATCATCCAGGGCCTTTAAGGTATCAAGACTTGTCACACTGGTTCCAAAATCCGAGAAGGAAAGTGCCTGGAACTTATCCATATAAACATCTGGCTCTTTGCTGTCGGAAATACCTACGATCTTATATTCGTCTCCTTGCTCAGTTGCTGTGGTTACGGTTCCGTTTAAGAAATGCTCCACATTGGAAATCATATTGGCAACTTCTGATTCCCCATTGATAAACTGATCTAAAACCCAACGGTCAATGACGATTTCATTGGCACCCTTTGGCATGCGTCCATAAATCAAATCCTTCTTAGAAAGTTTCTCTAATGGCACAACGGTAAAACCCTCTAAGGCACTCGTTACATTTTCTAACTGCCAAAAACCTTCATACTGGTAGTAAAGTTTTACTCCTGAGGTTTCCGGCATAATAAGGACCTTCTTCTGGTTCTTTTCAACATCTGAAATAAATTTCCCGAAATTTTCATCCATTTCGTCGCTGGAAATCAGGGCTCCCTTAGATGCTCGAACACTAATTACATGAGAATCGTTGGTTACCACATCTTCCTTGTTAATAGAGAGAATGCCCATCATATCCTGTACCGTAAGAACAACTAATACCGCCATTACTAAAAAGGTTAACACCAAAAGTACCTGACGTTTTCCCATCATGGCAATATTGGAAATAGCAATGCTCCAGATTTCCTTCAAGGATAATTTTGGTTTTTTTGTAGACTGAACCGACTCTAGGTTGTAGTCCATCTCCTCGATTTCCGAAAGATCTACCTGTGGGCGCTTACTATCAATTACCTGAATGTCCTTATCGGCTGTCAGGTATTCAATTGGAACCTCGCTCTCCGTGGTTACATAGTACTTACCATTTTCATAGATTAGTCGAATCTTAATACCGGGAGCCTCTTCATTCGAGAAGGTTTCCAGCTTGCTGGCCTCATGATCATAGGTCTTCTTTTCATACTCCTGAAGATAAAGGTTGTTATCATCGTTATAAGAATAGGTTCCGTGGCTGGTTTTTTCAAAATCTTTTACCACCTTACCATCTGCAATTTCAAGGATACGATCTGCGAAAAAGTCTGCAATGGACCGCTCATGGGTAACTAAGATGACCAGGCAATCCTTAGAAACCTTCTTTAGAATTCCCATAATTTTCATGGTATTTTGCTCGTCTAAGTTTCCCGTTGGCTCATCTGCAAAAATAACCCTTGGGGTCTTTGCCAAGGCTCTGGCAATGGCAATTCTCTGCTGCTGTCCACCGGAAAGCTGAGAAACGAGTCTCTTCTTAAATCTGGCCATGCCCACTGCCTTTAAGACATAGTCCACGCGGCTTTCCTTTTCTTCCTCGGAAATATCATATAAGGATAATGCCAATTTGATATTATAGGCAACACTACGCTCCTGTAAGAGATAATAGTTTTGGAAAATGTATCCAAACTTCTCATTTCTTACACTTTCCTGTTTGGCTGAACCAAACTTGGTAATGGTTTCTCCATCCACATCAATGGTTCCATTTGCAAAATCATCCAAACCACTAATGGTATTCATTAAGGTGGTTTTACCGGAACCGGATTCACCTAAGATGCACACCAGTCCTGTGTCAGCAAAAGTCAGGCTGGTTTCATTAATTACATGAAGCTCATTGCTTTTGCCCTTGTTATAATATTTATTTAACTTTTCAACTTTAATCATGTTTACTCCTAATTTCTTTTCTAGCTCCCCTGCCTCTTATATATTGGAAGACAGGGCTCTTTCAGCCTTCTTTAAATATCTGTTGAAGAATCGGTTGGTCAAAAGGGCCATTCCTAAACTGATAAAGACCACAAAGACCCAGGCACTTGGGGTATAGTATTTTACCAGGTTGCTTACCTGACTTACTCCCACATATTTTAAAACATAGGCCATAACAAAGATTACAAGCAATACCCTGCCGGTTAATCCTAACATCTCGTAACGATTCATTCGGTACATGGTTTCTTCCCTCATACCAATGGACCGAAGGGTTAAGATATCTTTTTTCTTTAATTTTAAGATTGCATAAATTACGATGATATCTAAAAGAAAGATTATAAGCAGGGCTCCGGCAGAAATCAAAAGTGTCGAGATTCGATTGGATGATTTCTCCGGATTGTAATCCCCGGAACTAACACGATATACACTAATCGCCTCATATCCCTTTTCTTCCAGTTTCTTTAAAACCCGGTTGGTATAGCAATAGTCATCTAAGTAGGCAGTTACCTGCACCAGACTTTCCTTCCCATAGATGGTCTCATAGATTTCTTTTCCCACCTCAACCATATTGTCTGAAAAATTACCACCCTCAGGGGCAAGACTTGCTTCTAGGGTCTTGGTTTCATCTCCCACAAGGTAGTTCACCGTAACTTCATCCTCTATGGCCTGAACACTAGAAACACCATTTTCATTTTTCTCTAAAAGGTCTAGGAAATGATTATTGGAGATTCTCACCTGATTTGCTTCTAATTCCGGATTGTAAACCACCGTTGCGGTGATTTTATTCTCATAATCGGATACGTAGCCTTCCCTGTTTGGATCCTCATAGCTAACGGTCTTGGTTTCATGAAGGATGACATCCACATCGTAGCCCTCATGCTTCACGGAAATTCCCTGACACAGTTGATTTGAGAAATAAGCCTGCATGTCATCTTCCTTGGTGATTCCTACCACCTTCAAAGTTAATCCGTAAGCATCTCCGGTGGTCCAATCTGTTTCCTTATCAAAATAGAAAATGATTTCTTCCCGGTACTTACTTAAATCCGACTTGCTTAACACTACTTCATTATAGGCCTTTGGAAGTCGTCCCTTTAAGAGTTGATCCTTTGTGATGCAACTGGCAGACCGCATAAACAGTCCATTGTCTAACAGCTTAGGATCTACAGAATCTGAAGTCCAGGCATTCGTTTTTACTGAATACTCCACTTCGTAATCTTTTCCCTTCCGGTAATGGTAGCTAATATCGCTAACTTCATCATAGGAATCCACCTCATCTAGATGCTTTATTCCATTGATATTCGTAATGTCCCTCTTGCTTAATTCCTTGCCGGAAGGATTTCTTACTTCCAACCTGGTATCTATTACATTGGCAAATAATTTGGTACTTTGTTCCCTCACCTTATAGTCATCTAAGGCTCCTAAAAATGAGCCGGTAAAGACAAAATAGGCAGCGCAGGACAGGAATAAAAAGAGGACCAGAAAGAGGGTTCTGTGAGGTTGCGACTTATGATTCATATGAACAAACTGTCTGGCAATCTTTTTTAAAGGATGCCCCTTTTCCTCCAAGCCATTTTCCACTTCCTCTTCCTTTTTCTTCGGTCTTTCCTTTGGAATATAAGTGGTCGGCTTACCAGTTTCATCAAACACTAAATCCTCTGCTACCTCTCCGTCAAACAGTCGAACTTTTCTTGTAACATAAGGCTCTGCCTGCTCATAGTTGTGGGTAACCACAATGACTAATCGGTCTTTGGCCAGTTTGGAAAGAAGTTCCATAATGGCCTTACCATTTTCCACATCCAGATTTCCCGTAGGTTCATCTGCAATTATAATCCTGGTTTCCTTGGCTAAGGCTCTTGCAATTCCAAGTCTTTGTTTCTGACCGGAAGAAAGGTTGGTAGCCTTATGATTGGCCACTTCCTTTAATCCAACTAAGTCCAGGTATCCCATGGCTTTTTCTCTTTGCTGCCTTCTCTCTTCTCCCTCTTTCTCTCCAATCAGAAGGACCGCCTCTACATTCTCTAAGGCTGTATAGCTATCCACCAAATTGTAGGACTGATAGATAAAGCCAATATATTCTCGGCGATAAATATCAAAGTCCTGCTGGTCAAAGTAAGAGGTTGCCTTGCCATCTACGTAAAGCTCTCCCTCCTCATAGGGAATCATTCCCGCCAGTACATTTAAAAGGGTGGACTTACCACTACCACTTTCTCCGGTGATTGCTACAAATTCTCCTACCGAGAATTCCAGATTCACCTTGTTTAAACCTACCGCCACAGCATTCTGACTATAGTAGTATTTCGTAATATTTTCTAAACGGATCATACCTATCCTTTCCGCCTTTCCTACAGACTTATGTTGGAAATTTTACCATAAAGCCCCCTTTTTTTGTTAAAATTTTGTGAATTTTCACCCAATGTTCAGATTAGCAAGCTATCTTATCATTTCAAAACTTGTTTTAATTTTCATCTGGTGTATAATGAAGCGTGTTATCATTTTACAGAAGAAAAAAACATTACTTTGGAAATGAGGAATAAACTATGAAATCAAGAAACCCGGAAAACGACAAGATCCTTCGACGTAAGAAGGCCAAAAAAAGCAAGAAGGTTTGTAGAATCCTAGCCGTGATTCAACTCCTCCTATCTGTAGCCTTTATGGGACTAGTTGCCTTTATGGGAATGCTTCCTGAAGTCTATTTGATGATAGCGGGAGCCCTTCTTTTCGTTTTCGTATTCATCTCCTTTGCCCTTGGTCACGGAAGAAAAACCCGAACCTTCGGTAAAATCTGGTCGATTTTAATCAGTCTTGCCATGATTGCCGGTCTCTACTATGTAGGCGTTGGAAACGGTGCCCTGTCGGCGATCACCGGTAACACCATCCAAACCATTGAAGTATCTGTACTTGTATTAGAGGAAGATTCTGCTAAGAGCCTTTCTGATGTAAAGGATTATCGTTTCGGTATCTCAAAAACCGTTGATCGTACCAATACAGATAAGGCCATTGCAAGCATTGAGAAGAAAACAAAAAACGCCTTAGATTATAAGGCTTACAAGGATTACAACACCATGGTTTCTGCCCTCTACCATAAAAAGGTCAAGGCCATTATCTTTAATGAAGCCTTCCGCGGTCAGTTTGAGGAGGAATACGAAAACTTTTCCAAGGAAACCCGTGTGATTAAAACCTTTACCTACAAGCAGATTATCAAAAATACCGGTAATGTAAGTGTAACAAAGGAACCTTTCATTGTTTTCCTTTCCGGAAATGATCAGACAGGTGCAGTTTCCACCACCGGTCGTTCCGATGTAAACCTGCTTGCCGTAGTGAATCCAACCACGAAACAGGTGCTTCTGATTTCCACCCCAAGAGATTCCTATGTAGAATTGGTGGATCCAAGTGGCAATATCGGCTCCGGTAATATGGATAAGTTAACCCACGCCGGTAACTTCGGTGTAGATGTTTCTATGTCTACCTTAGGTGGTCTTTACGGTTGCCAAATCGATTACTATGTTATGTTAAACTTTAGTGGTTTTGAAAATATTATCAACGCCTTAGGTGGTATTACCATTGATTGCGAAGAGTCCTTTACCTCTGTGGATGGTATGACCTATAAGGCCGGAACCCAGAGCATGGACGGAATCCACGCCTTAAACTATGCCAGAGAAAGAAAGGCATTTGCAGATGGAGATTTGGCACGTAACCGTCACGAAACCCAGGTTATGACCGCTATTATTGACAAGATGTTAAGTCCGGCTATTTTAAGTAATTACGCCACCTTAATGGAAGGAGCAAAGGATTCCTTCCGTACCAGTTTGGAATCTTCTGATATTACTGCCCTAGTCCGTATGCAGTTAAAGGATTCTGCCGATTGGAATATTAAGTCTTACCATGTCACTGGTAGCAGCGCTCGCAACTACACCTATTCCATCTCTTCCAGCCAGGTTTCTACCGTGGTCTTAGATGAGGATTCCGTGTCTACTGCAAGCAGCCTGATTCAAAAGGTTCTTTCAGGAGCTACCATTAGTGATCGTGACGTGTGATTGGAAGGGAGCATTTTTATGAAGAAGATTATTCTTACCGGAGGCGGAACCGCCGGTCATGTAACACCAAATATTGCCCTGGTCCCTGCTTTAAGAGAATTAGGCTATGACATTCTTTATGTGGGAACCTATCAGGGAATCGAAAAGGAGTTGATTGAAAAGGAAGGCATCCCTTATCAGGGGATTTCCTCAGGTAAGCTTCGCCGTTACTTTTCTCTTAAAAACTTTACCGATCCCTTCCGGGTTTTAAAGGGTTTTTCTGAGGCCAAGAAAATCATTAAGGACTACAAGCCAGACGTGGTTTTTTCCAAGGGTGGATTCGTAACCGTTCCTGTAGTCTTTGCCGCAGATCAATTAGGCGTTCCTGTAATTATTCATGAGTCTGATATGACTCCCGGACTGGCAAACCGCTTAAGCATTCCCCATGCAAAAAAAGTCTGTCATAACTTCCCTGAAACGGCAGAGCATTTGCCAGAGGGCAAGGGTGTCTTAACTGGTTCTCCTATCCGCAAAGAACTTTTCACCGGAAACCCAAAGGCCGGATTGAAACTTGCTGGCTTCCACTCTAACCTCCCTGTCCTTTTGGTGGTAGGAGGAAGTTTAGGAGCCAAGGCCATTAACGAAGCGGTACGTGCCTCCCTAGATACCCTTACCAAATCCTTCCAGATTATTCATTTGACCGGAAAGGGCAAAAAAGACCCTTCTTATGATTCTTATCCTGGCTATGTTCAGTTTGAGTATATCTCAGAGGAAATGAAAGATTTATTTGCTGCCGCAGATATTATTCTATCCCGTGCCGGCGCCAATGCTATTTTTGAAATCCTGGCCCTTCACAAGCCAAACATCCTAATTCCTCTCCCTGCCAGTCAGAGCCGTGGAGACCAGCTTTTAAATGCCGAATCTTTCCGCAAGCAGGGATTTTCTTACGTCCTTCAGGAGGAAATGATTCGCCCCAACGTTTTATGTCAGGCCATTTGGGAGGTTTATCAAAAACGACAGGATTACATTTCTGCCATGGAACAGGCGACCAACCGTGATGCCATTTTAACCATCACAAATCTCATCCAACAAGAAGCAAAATAAACCGGAATGTGTTAAACTATAAGTAGCACTTGCCCAAAGAAAGGAGATTATGATGAGTGATTGTATTTTTTGTAAATTAGCAAACGGAGAGATTCCTACCAAAACTTTTTTTGAAAATAAGGATTTTCGTGTGATTTTTGATGCAGCTCCTGCCAGCAAGGGTCACGCTTTGATTCTTCCAAAAAAGCACTATGCAAACCTTTTTGAAATGCCAGATGAATTAGCTGCCAAGCTTCTTCCTTTTGCCAAGGAAATGGCTGCCAGCTTGATGGAAAAGACCGGTGCAGACGGTATGAACCTGGTTCAAAACAACGGAGAAGCCGCTGGACAAACCGTTTTTCATTTCCATCTTCACCTGATTCCTCGTTACAAAGGAGATGACAAGAGCATCGCAAACTGGAAGCCAGGAAGTCAGGATGAAGCATTTTTAGATTCCTTAATCGACTAAAAACGGCTATTTTCGATATTAGTCAAGAGATAGATGAAAAAACCACAACTTAAAAATCAAGTTGTGGTTTTTTTGTAGTCAAAACACTATGAAACTAAAATAGTTTTCTTTTCCGATCACGAAAAGCCAAGGTCACTAAGAGGCCCACTACTAATCCGCCCAAATGAGCAACCCAATCTACTCCTGCCATGCTCATTCCATCAAAGACCATAAAGACCACCATAATTCCCATTCTGACCTTTAATACTTCCATGGTTGCGCTTCTCTTACTAGATACAATAAGCATGGCAAGCACCATTCCCATTACTCCATAGATTGCTCCCGATGCTCCTCCGGAAATCGTATTGGTATCATGAATCATATTAAAGACGCAGGAACAGAGACTAGCTCCTAAACCACTAACCAAATAAAAGATTAGGTATCTTACATGCCCCACTGCACCCTCTGCAATCTTTCCAAAAATATAAAGGGCCAGCATGTTTCCTGCCAAATGTTCAATTCCAAAATGAATAAACATGGAGGTAAAGAGTCGATACAGCTCTCCATTCTCAAAGACATTTACCCAGTAATCTGCCCCGTACTTCAACATAAACATGAGGGACTCCTGACTTTCCCCCCTTGTATCACCTATGATTTCCAGAAAAAGAAAATACAGGATATTCAGTGCCATTAAAAGAATGGTCATATAAGGCTGATATTGCAAGCGTCTGATTGCCTGTTTCCTTGTATTGAAATCATTTGTTTTTGTTGCCTTTGGCTTCTCTTTCTTAACTTCCTGATACACCACCTGATCATTGACTAAGATTTCTCTTACATGTTCTCTCATGCCTGCCAGGTCTCTGGGAGCACTATTGGAACCCTTCAGTTCCTTCCTTGAAAAATCGAGGATCCAGCAAGGGAAGGAATCCATGGCCCACTCCTCTGCCTGATCTTCGGAAAAAAGGATTCCTAATAAGTAAATGGTTTCCTGCTTACTATCCTTAACATTTTCGTAGATGGTTTGGATTCTTCTGATTTTTTCTTCCCGACCGCTTCCATCCTCCCAAATCAGGACCACAAGTCCAAAGCCTGATTCGCTGCTATTATGAATGGATGCCCCAAAGAAATGAAGCCCCGCCTCGCCCGAAGAAAGACTCACAAATCCTCGGCTTTTCAGGTAAGCCTCCACCTCAAGCCTTTTATTCTCTCTTTTTTCATTTCTCATAATTGATTTCTCCACGTAAATAACACATCAAGCTCTGGTATGAATCATACAAAACCTTTTCTCCTTCCGGTGTCTGGTTTTTCATATAGGCCATTACGGTTTCTTCATGAAACTCCGTTAACACCTCTAAAACCTTTTCTCCCATCGGAGTAAGAGAAATATAGATTGCACGCTTATCACTCATTCCTCTTCGCTTGATGGCATATCCTTTTTTTACCAGGGAATTCATGGTAATTGATAAGGTTCCCTTGGTTAGCAAAAGGTCATCGGCAATTTCTCCAATCCTTCGTGGCTTTCCATTTCCAATCTGTAAAATGGCATTGGCCTCCGAGTTAGTCACATCACGATATCCTTTTTTCTCTAAATATTTTTTTTGCGAAGCCAGATATACGGTTATAACCTCCGCAAGCGATAACTGATATTTTTCTGCCATTGGCTTTTCCTTTTCTATTTCTATCTACTCACTTCTTTATTTGTTTCCGATGATAGCACATTTTTCTTTTTTTGTACATTGCAATTGACCTGAAAATCCTTTATAATGAATATGGAGTAGGGGATTTTTTGTTTGGGAAAAATCCCTAATTATTATTTTTTAGGAGGTACTTATGAACAAGTATTTAGCTGAATGCATCGGAACCTTTATTTTGGTATTTTTCGGTTGCGGAACTGCGATTGTTAGTGGAGGAAGCCTAGTTCCTACATCACTGGCCTTTGGTTTATCCATTATTGCGGCTGCTTACTCAATCGGAAACATTTCTGGAGCTCATTTAAATCCTGCCGTTTCTCTCGGTTTCTACATGACAAAGAGATTATCTCAGGCTGACTTTGTCGGTTATGTAGTTGCTCAGGTTGCAGGTTCTGTTATTGCAGCTCTTATCCTTAAGATCCTTTCTGCCACTGTTGATGGAGATCAGGACTATCTCTTAGATTCTTTCGATGCTCTTGGTAGCAATGGTTTTGGAGAATTCTCAGGATGTGAGATGAACCTGATCGGTGCTTTAATTGTTGAGATTATTACTACCCTTATCTTTGTATTAGTAATCCTTCAGGTTACCGCTAAGGCTGAGCATGCGAACATTGCAGGTATTGTAATTGGTTTAACCTTAACCTTAATTCACCTGACAACCATTAACTTTACCGGTACATCTGTAAACCCAGCCAGATCTCTTGGCCCAGCTCTTTTTGCAGGTTTTGATCACTTAAAGCAAGTTTGGGTATTTATCGTTGGACCACTTGCAGGCGCTGCTCTTGCTGCTCTTGTTTATCCAATTCTCTTTACCAATAAGACAACAAAGTAATAAAAGATATTATTAAAAGATACCCTGGAATTTCCAAGGTATCTTTTTTTTGCGGCCGGCTGGCCCTTTTATGCAATTACAAAATTTCTTTTTACTGATATCTTCTTGCCCTGGTAAATCAAGTATACCTGATAGGCTCCGGGAGCCATGGAAGTTTCCTTTACCATACATTCAAATCCAGAGAATCCCTTATTCCCTTTCTTTCCATAGGTGTTTACCAAGTCCATACGGAAGACCTTATCCAGGTCGGCACGATAACTTTCCTTATCTCCTTCCAAAAGAATGGCAATCGGTTTCTTCTTGTTGTTTCTAACTGCGTCTGAAAAAATCCAGCCGTTAAATTGAAGAAGTCCATCGTTTTGAGTCATACTGTCCAAGGAATACTTGATCCCATCCGACTCACCTGCCTCCGGAATGGAAGAGGCATTGACCGATTGCAGGTCATAGATTTTATTTAAGCCACTTTCTACATCAATCTTAAAGTCTCCACTGTTTCCAACAAGATTTGGATTGTAGCATGGATCATAACCATTTTTAAACATAGGATGAAGCTCATAAAGCTTTGCCATCTCACGTTTCTGACGGGCTGCCTTTTCTGGGGTAACATCATCATAACCTCTGCTGACAGATTCATGATGAATTAATCTTACATCGTTACGAACTACATTATAATAACCGTGCTCCACCAGCTTAAAGCATAAGTCCACATCATTATAGGCAACCGGAAGGTCCTCATTAAATCCTCCGATCTCCTCAAAGATCGACTTCTTTAACAGAAGACAAGCTCCCGTTACTACGGAATAGTTATAATCTAAAATATTTCTACCGAAATAACAATTTAAGTTGTCATCAAATCGGCTAAAGGCATGGCCTGGACCCACCTTGTAATTAACCACACCACAGTGCTGGATCAAATTGCTGTTTGGATAGATAAGCTTTGCACCAACTGCACCAGTGTAAGAAACCTGAGCCTGACCAAGCATACGCTCTAGCCACTCATCCATAATGATTTCAATATCATCGTTCAAAAAGAGGAGGTAGTCACAATCGGTAGCCTCTGCTGCACCAATGTTACACATCTTAGAGAAGTTGAAATCCATCTTTTCGTACTTGTAGGTAATACCGTAAGGCTTGCACAATTCCTCGTACTTAGCGCGGTTTTCTTCATTACTTCCGTTATCCACTAAGATTATACGGAAGTTACGATATTTGGTTCCATGTTCAATCGTATTAATACATTTGCTTAGGACCTTGTAATTATCCTTGGACGGAATAACGATTCCCACCCTTGGATTGTTTTGTGGCTCATAAACTACTCGATACTGGGCTACACTTTCAATAAATTCCAAATGACCCTTTAAGCCTCGACGCTCTAAAGCATCTTCCTTGGCCTTAATGGTTGAATTTAAAATATAAGGCTTAGCAGCCATGTCATTTGCAGTAGACTCGGCTCTGGTTCTCCAGTGGTATAAAATCTTTGGAATATGGCCAATCTGATTGGTTACTTCCATAACGCGAAGAACCAAATCGTAATCCTGAGAACCCTCTAAGCCAACTCTCATGCCGCCAACCTGCTCTATCATGGTTTTTCTAAACATAGAGAAATGACAAGTGTACATCAAAGACATCATAGTGTCCGGAGACCAATCCGGCTTGAAATGTGGGTTGTTTCGGTTCTTGCCCTTTTCATCCACCTTGTCTTCATCGGAATAGATAAAGTCATAGGCCGGATTCTCATTTAACTTCTTGGCCATTTCATAAAGGGCATTCGGAGTTAATAAGTCATCACAATCTAAAAGAGCAATAAATTCACCGCTTGCCATCTGAATTCCATCATTGGTAGCCCTTGAGATATGACCATTTTCCTTGCGAAGATGAATCTTGATTTTTTCCTGTCCTTCATATTTAGAAAGCACCTTGCGTACGCTTTCCTGGGTGGAACAATCGTCTACCAAGCAAAGTTCCCAATTTGGATAGGTCTGCTTTTGAACCGATTCAATACAAGCAATCAACTGGTCATCTGCCACATTATAAACAGGACAGACAATGGAAATCAACGGCTGATACGGAAGTTCCTCATAAATCATAGGATCACTTTCGCATTTTTCAATCCAGGTCTGATAAAGCCCCCTATTCTTTCCACGGTTTTTCACCATGTACCAAAACACTGACCAACCAGAGTTTGCCCATACACTTAAACCGGCATAAACGATGTTTGGTAATATTTTTCTAGCCAAACCATAACACTTTTGAAGAACCGCCACTTTAAATCCGGGATGGGCAATCTGATACTCCCGAAGGCTCTTTAACTCTTCATCCTTTTGACGAATCTCTTGGTTCATTTCTGAAATCCGATTATTTAACTGATCTTTTTCCATACGAAGCACATCCATATCCACCTTTAGGCCTGAAATATCCCTCTGGTCTTGTTCTAATTTCATCTGATAATTGTCTAATTTCTTAACATAATGATTGGTGTAGATATAACAACGATCCTTGCCATGAACCACCTGTTGAAAATGATCTTCCATTGCAAGATATTCCTCTACAAAGTCTGTAGAGATAAACAGACCTAAAAACTCCTCCATAGAACACCAAGAAGAAAGGTACATGGAATTCTTGTTATAAAACATAAACAAGGTATGGAATTTTAAAAATTCCACCGGCACCTTACAAGGAAATGCCCATTCATAGTCAATGGCATAATAGTTCTCTTCCTTCTTGATGAAGTTATCAAAAATCATGTCCAGATTACAATAGCTATAGGCTTCCTTGCCATTTAAAACTTCTCTTCCTGCCCCAAAAATTTTCTCAAATTCCTTAGAACTTTCAAAACTTGTAAGAAACTCCTTTTTTACATCATAGAGAACCTCTAAGAATTCCTTAATCTTCTCAACTAAGTTTTCCTTCTGATTAAGAAAATCATTTAAAATACTACCCATGGTCCTGCCCTGGATATAGTCAAACCAAACTTCCCCATCTTTTTGCTCCACAGGGGTAATCTGAATCCGGTTATAAAAGTCCTGTAAGGCCTCATATCTTTCCTTCATAAGATTTAAGTGCCCGTAAGCTTCCTTGGTTAATGCCTTTTTAATAGCATATTTTTTTCCATTCTCTTCCACAATCGATGTACTGATTTGATAGTCCGGACATCGATAGCTATTATATTTTACAAATTTAACGTTCATTTCTAATTAGTCCTCCTTCGAGCTAAAGACCAAAAATGAATTGGCAAAGATTGGGAATAAGTGATCCTGACAAATAGAATCAAAGGCCAATGCTTCGCTAAAAAATAGGAGTCGATCTCGGTCTAATGCATACTCTGTTCCCCTTAAATCAGATATCTCTGGCAAATAATCATCCGAATAGATCGTGGTAGGCATCTTATAATCTGGCATAGGATAATAAAAATCATTTGTAGAAAATCCAGCCTCTACAAGAAGTTTCTCCAACGTTTGTCTTGAGAAGGTACGAACCCGGTCCACATGAGCATAGTTTTCGATTCCATCAAAATAACCTCCAGTGTGATCCTCGGTAGCACCGGCAAAATATTTCAGCCCATACTTATTCTCAATGGCAATGATTAACTTTCCACCTGGCTTTAAATATGATTTTGCTCGCTCTAACATTTCCTCAAAAGGTCTCTTTCCTCCCACGTAATAGATGGAATATTCAAAGACACCAATTAAGGTTACATAATCAAACTTTTCCTCCAGGCTAATATCCTTAAAATTACCCACCACAATCTCCAGATTGTCATGGTTTTTGTTTCGGTTGGCGTTAATCAGCGAACGTCTCTTAGAAAGATCAATACAAGTTACCTTCTTGGTCTTTTCACAAAGAAGACCGGTAATTGCACCACAGCCTGCTCCAATTTCCAATACCGTTCCAAAAGGATCAAAAGGATACCATTCCAAGATATTTTGTCTTACCTTAGAAAGATGATAGAGTTTGGCCCAATCATTCTCCTTCATTAAGAATTCCTCATAATTCTCCTCTTCCTGAACGATTCTTAATAATTCATCTTCAATATCCCCATCACTGTACTGATCATCCCCAGTATAAAACTTCAGGTTCAGCTTGTCTTCAATCATCTAATTGTTCCTTTCTTAAATACGCATAATGGCAACCTGTGATTCACAGTCATATGCTCCTACCGTATCCTGCTCAGAAATCACACTAAAGTTCGTAATATCATAAAGTCTTTGATGAACCACAAACTCTCCTTCTTCAAACCCGGTACAACCAAGAGATAAGAGGTATTCTCCTCCTTGAAGCTGCATCTTTTGCTTAAAGCTAATCACATAGGTCTCACCCTTTTTCGCAAGCTCCAAATCCTGTTTTTCAAACATAGTATTGGTACCTGTGATATCAGCTCCTCTTACATTTTTAATGGTAAATGCAAAAATCGGATGCTCCACATCCTCATGGAAGGTCACCTTAATCTGAATGGAAAAGTCCTTCTTCTTCATCAGCATATTGGTTACCTTTCCCCTGTGGTCAAAGATACCAAAGTCCACCATGGAAACCTTACCGTCCCCATAATCCTGCTTATCTTCGTTGATTCGAAGTTGATTCTTCCATAAATCCTTCGATTCTTCCTGATTGGCTTCTGGGAAAGCTTCCTCTGACCCTTCCTGTTCTTCCTCCTGATCATCAAACTGATTTACCAGAATCTTCTTATAGATGTCCACCATTTCCTTTGGGGATCCCTCTCTTACCATGGTTCCGTGATTTAAAATAACCGCCTTATCACAGTACTTAATAATACTACTCATATCATGGGTCACCAAAAGAATGGTTGTGCCGGCCCGCTTAATCTCATCCATTTTCTTAAAGCACTTGGCCTGGAAATAAATATCTCCTACGGAAAGGGCCTCATCTACGATTAAGATATCCGGCTCCACATTAATCGCTACCGCAAATGCCAGTCTGGCAAACATTCCGGAAGAATAGGTCTTTACCGGCTGGTTAATATAATCTCCAATTCCTGCAAATTCCGTGATATCTCCTACCTTCTGGTCCATCTGCTCCTTGGTGTAACCCATCATGGAACCATTTAAGTAGATGTTTTCCATTCCGGTATATTCCTGATTAAAACCCGCTCCCAATTCCAGGAGGGCAGAAATTTTTCCATCTACCTCCACCTGTCCGGTAGTTGGGGTAAGAACTCCGGTTACCACCTTAAGCAGGGTAGATTTACCTGCACCATTGGTTCCGATCAAACCAACGGTTTCTCCCTTCTTTACATCAAAACTTACATGATTTAAGGCGTAATACTCCTCATATTTCACTTTTTTAGATATTTTTAAGGCTTCCTTTAATCGATCCATGGGATTTGCATATAACTTATACACCTTAGAAATATCACTAATCTTAATTGCTAATCCTTCTGCCATGTTTTCTCCTATCCTAAAGTACATCTGCAAAATGAGGTTTCAATTTCTTGTAAATACCGGTTCCGATTACAAAGAGGATCATTACTGCTCCCCAGAAATAAAGTCCCAGACAAAGCCTTGTCTGCTCTACCAGCCAAATATGATCCAACATACTGTCACGGTAGCCCTCAACCACATAATACATAGGGTTTAATTTAAATATAAACTGCAAGGTAGGATATGCCTGTAACTGAGTCACATCATTCCAAAGAATTGGGGTTAACCACATAAATACCTGCATGAAAATTCCAATAATCTGTCCCAAATCCCGGAAGAACACCACAATGGCACAGGTTGCATAATCAATGGCCATTAATAAAACTACCATACATACATAATAATAAATTAACTGAATCATGGTAATTCCCGGGAAATACCCCATTACGGTATAAATCAAGGTCATAATAACCACAAAGAAAAGATGGAAAAATGACGCTGAGACAATTTTAATCACCGGTAAAACACTTACCTGGAAGGATACCTTTTTAACCAGATAAGTATACTCAATCAAGGCATTGGTTCCGTTTGATAAGCCCTCCTGAAAGAGGAACCAGGGAACCAAACCGCCTACCATCCACAAAACATAAGGCTTTCCATTTACCGGGTCTGAATGAAAGGCAACGGTAAAAATAAAATAATACAAAAGAACGGTTACAATAGGATTTACCAAGGCCCAGAAGAATCCAAAATAGGATCCTGCAAACCGGGTTTTAAAATCGTTCTTGGCAAGCGTTAATACCATGCCCCTGGAGGCAAACAGCTCCCTTGGTATTTTCATAACTTCCTCAAACTTCAAGAATACAAGAAGTCCACCAATTCCAAAGAAAAGCATATCATACCAGACAGCTCCTCCAAAATAACTAAGTAGTTCGATTCCTGCTATTAATATTGCAAAAAATATTCTGCTCTTTTTCATGTTTTTCTCCTTGGGGTAAAAATTGAAACACAAACCCATGGTCATTATAGGTATAGACGTTAGGATTGTCAAGTTATTCCCCTTTTCCATTTTTGCAATACAAAAAAGACTGCCACAAAGTGACAGTCCTTTCAAAGATCCTATATCATACGATTACTTATATAATTCAACCAGCTTCTGTAAGTGCTCGAAACGTGCCTTTGCAGTCTCTTCAGACTTAGCAAATAAGATTTCTGCACGATCTGGGAAGGATCTGGTTAGTCTTGTGTAACGAGTCTCATTATTCAAGAAGTCCTGATAACTTCCGTCGCCAGCCTTTGAAGTAAGAGTAAATGGATTCTTACCTTCTGCCTTAAGCGCTGGGTTGAATGAGAAGAGGTTCCAATAACCAGCCTTAACAGCTGCCTTCATTTCATCCTGACAGTGGTTCATACCACCCTTTACACCGTGAAGCTCACATGGAGCGTAACCGATGATTAAGGAAGGTCCATTGTATGCCTCAGCCTCTGTGAGAACCTTAATGGTCTGAGCTGGGTTTGCACCAAGGGCAATCTGTGCCACATAAACATATCCATAAGACATAGCGATTTCTGCAAGAGACTTCTTACCGATTTCCTTACCGGCAGCAGCAAACTGACAAACCTCACCAATATTCGAAGCCTTAGAAGCCTGACCACCTGTATTAGAATACATCTCGGTATCAAATACTAAGACATTCACATTCTCTCCTGAGGCAAGTACGTGGTCCAAACCACCGAAACCAATATCATAAGCCCATCCGTCACCACCGAAGATCCATACAGACTTCTTTGCAAGATAGTCCTTCTTCTCAAGAACTGCTTTAGCATCTGGGCATCCATTGGCTGCTGCCTTCTCAAGCTCTGCCACCAAAACATCGGTTGCCTGAGAATTCTTCTTGGTGTCATTGACCGTGTCCATAAAGCCTGCAACCGCAGCCTTAAATTCATCACTGGCCTTGTCACTTTCGGTCATAGCATTGATCTTATCAATCAACTGGCTACGAATTACCTTCTGAGCAACTTCCATACCAAGACCATATTCGGCATTATCCTCAAAGAGTGAGTTAGACCAAGCAGGTCCCTTCTTGCTGTCTTTATTAACGGTATATGGTGCTGTAGCAGCAGGACCACCCCAGATAGAAGAACATCCTGTTGCATTAGCAATATACATATGCTCACCAAAGAGCTGGGTAACAAGTCTGGCATAAGAGGTCTCTGCACAACCTGCACAAGAGCCTGAGAACTCAAGAAGTGGCTGGTTAAACTGAGAACCCTTAGGCGTTGTATCAGCAGGAGCAGCATCCTTTCTTCCCACATTAGCAACCAGGTAATCAAAGACTGGCTGTAAGTACTCTTCCTCTTCTCTTGGAACCATCTTAATAGCAGTTCCAGCCTTAGGACATACGGTTACACATTCGCCACAACCCATACAATCAAGGGCAGATACGCTCATGGTGAACTTGTATTCTCCCGGCTTTGGCTTCAGATCTGCAAGCTTAATATCGGCAGGAGCCGCATCAATCTCATCCTGACTTAACATAAATGGACGGATGGTTGCATGAGAACATACAAAGGCACAGTTGTTACACTGGATACAAGCCTCCGGATCCCAGGTAGGAACCATAACCGCGGTACCTCTCTTCTCGTAAGCGGAAGCACCAAGTTCAAACTGACCATCTGCACGATCTGCAAATGCAGATACAGGAAGATTGTCACCATCCATCTTAGAAATTGGAATCATCAATTTCTCTACCATATCTACGGTAGCTTCTCTACCGGTAAGCTTCTTAGGAACTGGATCGGCAGCAGGATTTGCCCAAGACTCTGGAACACTCACCTCATGAACCGCATCTACACCGGCGTCAATGGCGCGATAATTCATTTCAACTACCGCATCACCCTTCTTACCATAAGACTTCTTAGCTGCTGACTTCATATATTCAACCGCCTCTTCAATTGGCATAATATTGGCAAGCTTAAAGAATGCTGACTGCAAGATGGTATTGGTTCTCTTACCCATACCAATCTCAATGGCCTTATCAATGGCATTAATGGTATAAAGCTTAATCTTATTATCATAGATGTACTTCTTAGAAGCTGCATCTAACTTTTCGTCTAATTCTTCATCTGACCACTGACAGTTAATCATAAAGATGCCACCTGGCTTTACATCCTGAACCATCTTATAGCCGTTTAAAACATAAGATGGGTTATGGCATGCCACGAAGTCAGCCTGATTAATATAATATGGACTCTTAATTGGCTGATCACCAAATCTCAAGTGGGAAATGGTAATACCACCGGTCTTCTTTGAATCATACTGGAAATACGCCTGAATGTACTTGTCTGTATGATCACCAATGATCTTTGTAGAGTTCTTATTAGCACCTACGGTACCATCTCCACCAAGACCCCAGAATTTACATTCCTTTGTTCCAGGTGCAGAAGTGATTGGAGCAGGCTTAACCTCCGGAAGTGAAAGATTGGTCACATCATCTACGATACCGATGGTAAATCTTTCCTTTGGTGCATCCTTCTCCAGTTCCTTATAAAGAGCAAAGATGGAAGAAGGCGGAGTATCCTTGCTTCCCAGTCCATAACGACCACCTGTTAAAATAATATCGTTTAACCCAGCTTGTCTTAAGGTAGCAGCTACGTCTAAGTAAAGTGGCTCACCAAAAGAACCAGCTTCCTTGGTACGATCTAACACTGCAATCTTCTTAGCGGTCTTAGGAATTACCTTAACAAGAGCTTCCGGAACCCATGGACGATAGAGACGAACCTTAATAGAACCTACCTTTTCGCCCTTTGCTAGCAAGTAATCAATTACCTCATCGATCACATCATTCACAGAACCCATGGCAACGATAATACGTTCTGCATCTGGTGCACCATAATAATTAAAGAGACCGTAATCGGTTCCTAACTTTTCATTCACCTTTGCCATGTACTTCTCAACAACGGCAGGAAGCTCGTTGTACTTGGTGTTACAAGCCTCTCTATGCTGGAAGAAGACATCCCCATTCTCGTGAGAGCCTCTCATAGCTGGATGGTTTGGATTTAAGGCATGGTCACGGAATTCCTTTACAGCCTCTAAATTGCACATCTCCTTTAGGTCCTCATAATCCCACTTCTCGATCTTCTGAATCTCATGAGAAGTACGGAATCCATCAAAGAAGTTAATAAATGGAACCTTTCCTTCGATTGCTGAAAGATGAGCAACCGGGCTTAAGTCCATAACTTCCTGTGGATTAGTCTCACAAAGCATAGCAAATCCGGTTTGACGACAAGCGTACACATCACTGTGATCACCGAAAATATTCAAAGACTGGGTTGCAACGGTACGTGCTGATACATCAAACACGCAAGGAAGCTGCTCTGCTGCAATCTTATACATATTAGGAATCATCAGTAAAAGACCTTGTGATGCTGTAAAGGTGGTAGTAATGGCACCGGCTGCTAAAGAACCATGTACCGCACCGGAAGCACCCGCCTCCGATTGCATCTCTACTACCTTCACCTTATTACCGAAAATGTTCTTCTGTTCTAAAGCAGACCACTGATCAATAGAATCTGCCATTGGACTAGAAGGTGTGATAGGATAGATAGCCGCTACTTCAGTATACGCATATGCTACGTGTGCTGCAGCGGTATTTCCATCCATCGATTGTTTTGCTCTTGACATAAAATACCTCCTTAATACAAATGTAATCTAAAAAATCTTACCTCTATTCTACCATTGTAAAAAATGTTTGTAAACCAATGAAAAGTCAAAAAAAAGCGAGCGTCTTGCACAAACCAAGTCGCTCACCTATCTTTTTTCAAATTCTTCACTACTTTTTCTTTTTTCCTATGATCCATGGGGCTTTTCCCTGAATGAATTCAATGATTCCGTAGGTCATAAGTAAAACCAAACTCAGAATAGCCAGACATTCCAAATAATATCTGCCGCAAACCCCTGATTCCAATTTTACTACCGACTTCCATCCTGCTACAGCCAGATTGATAATCATAAGTCCCCGCTGGGTTCCCATTAAGATTAGGGAATTTTTTCCAAAGTAGGTAAAAAGTTCCAATTTAAAGTAGTGTTCTAAAAATTCAAAAACCAAAAGGGCACCATAGGAACCGGTAATACCTCCTAAGAAAAAAGCATAAGAGGAAAGTCCTTCCCCAATGGTCATACCATTAAAATCAATATGAGGATTGTACTTGGTAAACCAAATGGTAAAAAGACTAAGACCTAAGCCTAAGGCAAACTTAAGATAACTAAGCTTGGATCCCTGATCTGCCAACAAACTGGCGGGAATCTCTTCCGGTTTTACCCCCTGAAGTTTCGCCATTGCCCACCTGAAAGCCTCATATCCCAAGTATCCGGCCTGTAAGAACCAAACCGCAACCAAGCCCTTAGCGATTGCTAAAAAAGGATAGGTCACTAACATAAAGTATCGGTTCGACAAGGTTCCTGCGGCAAGGTCTCCTTTAAAAATTCCCATTTGCTTTTGGGTAAGCAAGCCAAGAACAATCGGCCAAATCCAGGTAAATCCCATAACTGCAAATCGAACTTCTTTCTTTTTAATCCTAAGAATAGCAAAATAAACCACCTGCCCTACAAAAAGGGTTGGTAAAAACCAAAGGGCCGAAACCCCATGAAGGCTTATGATTTCAAACAAGCGTAATTTTAACTCGTACATCCAGTCTCGGCCTTTTAAAAACATGGTCATAGGCCTTACAATGGCTGCTGCCAGTCCCAAGGTAATATAAGGGATTCCGAGCCCTTTTAACACATGGAGACTGTAGGCCCCCCAGGTAGTTTTGTCCTTCTTTCCTGACATGGCAATCATATAACCTGCCACCACATAGAAAATTGAAACCTTAAAGAGAGACATCCATTCATCCACCGGATTTCCAAGGGCGGTAATATGACCATAGGTAATCATAAAGATTCCCAAACCCTTTGTCATATCCAAATACGCCACTCGCTTCTTTGTATTTGTCTTTAATTCATTTCCCACGGGAGAAACTCCTTTCCTTCATCATTCCTGTATCACTCTACCATAAAGGTGGATTTCTGTCCATGAAAAAGACGGTTGATAAGAGGATTCCTATCAACCGCCTTCTATTATTTTATTTATTTTCCTTCCGGTCTCTTTGCTCCCCAAGCGGTGATATTGTCTTCACCAACAATTGAGAAGGTCATAGTCTTTGTAGAATAACCATCGTAATCATTCCAAGCAAATACACCAGTGTAAACAACTTCCTTGCCACTTGAATCCTTTAAGGTCATGGTGACATATGGAGTACCAGAGGTCATCTCCCAAGTACCTGTGTAGTCGCCTTCTACCTTACCATCCTCGGTAAGAGTAATACTTACAGGCTCAACTACCTCTCTTGTTGCATACTGGATATCAAGCTTGTGATAAATGAATTCATAATCACCAGCGAGATCTGCGGTATCATAGCCACTTGCTGAAACTTCATCATCTGCTGAAGTTCTAAATGGAGCAGCTACTAACCAGTTATCTTCCGTCTGATAAAGAGAATGAACTCTTACCTGATGTCCTTCTCCACCATCATCAAATCTGGTGTGGTATACAAGATAAGCGTTACCATTGGAATCTACAAATGCTGAATTGTGACCCTGTGCAAGTTCACCCTTGCCCATTACAGACCACTTATATCCACCCATCAGACGGATACCACGGTTATTGTTAATGTTATCTTCTCCGGAAGTTAAAAGTGCCTGATTGCCCTTCTTGTCAAGGTAAGGTCCGGTTAAGCTTTCTGCACGGAACTCTCTCATATTGTAGCCACCAGTAGATGATAATCCACCGTTGGTAACAAACAGGTACCAGTAATCTCCAACCTTTACTACGTAAGAAGCCTCACCGGATGCGAAGTAACCACCGGCAAGCTTAATTCCCATGTATGGATCAGAACCGTTACCATCTGCATAGTTGTTATCTAATTCATACTTTGTATTGTAATCTCTAAGACCGGTATTTGGATCAAGCTTAATTGCATAGATACCACCTGACCATGAACCATAGGTCATCCAAAGATCTCCATTGTCATCATACTTAACCGATGGATCAATCGCATGTGCACCATAATTGGTATTCCAGGTACTTGCTGCAGTTGTAGTAGAACCATCCTTATAAGTTTTAGCTCCTCCGATGTATCTTGCTGCTAAGGTAGACTCTCCTGTCGCTTTCTGATAATCGGTATTAGTGTAAGAATGAACACCATCTGCGGTAAATCCTGAATAAACAACGGTACCTGCATAGGTCCAATCTCCATCTACGGTATCTGCAGTAAGCATAGCAATGGATGAATTCCATGAAACACCATTGATGGACATGTACATACACCATTTTCCTAATGCCTTATTGTAAATCACATCTGGTGCCCACATGTTACCCTGTGGATTATAAACTGAGTCACCGGCAGCAGCCCAGGCAATTTCCTTCTGTAATGCAGTCTTATAAGTTGAAGCGAAGTTATTGTTGAAGTTGGTCCAGTTTACAAGATCTGTTGACTTAGCCCATGCCATATGAGAACCAAAGATATAATAACTTCCATCTCCACCATCCACAACCGATGGATCGTGAACGGAAACATTCGAAGCAGACTTCATATCTGAGCTATCCAAAGATACAGGCTTAGCACCAATAACGCAGCTAACCTTAAGGATTAACTTTGCATTGCCTTCTCCATAAGGAACGGAGATCGATGGGCTAATCATGGTTGCCTCTGCTGCATCTGCAGACTTCATTCCCTGAAGGGAAGCAAAGATTAAACCACCTGCTCCTAAAAGAATGGCAAGTACTTCAACCGTATTCTTAAGAGCCTTTGCCTTCTTTTTCTTTTTCAATACAGCTACTAAAATGATAATAATGAGAAGCACTGCAATGGCTGCTCCAACAATAATGTAAAGGGTAGTTGCATCCGTTCCCTCTACGACCTCTCCTGAAGCAGGGATTAAACTGAGTGTATATTCCTTGCTCTTTCCTGACTCTAAATCTTCAATGGTCTTTAAGAAGTCTTTCTCTACTTCCTTCTTAAACTTTGATGACGAATACTGATAGCCGATTTTGAAATTATTGGCATCATTATCGCCATCGTTTGCAATCTTAACGGTTACCTTAATTCGCTCGCCTTCCTTATAAGAATCCTTATCCGTGGTAAGGCTAACCTTTACGCCACCGGATTCTTTGGAAGAATTATCTGCAGCTTGACCGCTAGTTACTCCGAAAAATGATCCTGCAATCATACAAATTGCAAGAAGAACTACTGTTATTCTTCTGGTTCTTTTCACTTTTTCGTCCTCCTTAAACTATTTTTTCATACACGTGCTTTAAGGACCCAACCCTAAAACCGTAATCTAGCATAGTATAACATAGTTCTCTGTTTTTGTACTTAAAAAATTCATGATTTTCAAGTATTTTTCACAATAATATGAGAAATTTATTTTCTACATATTATAAATATGCCAATTTTTCCTTCGGCGGCCTTGTATTTTTTGTGGTTTTCTGTACAAAATCCCCAAACTTTTGGTATACTAGGTAAGGATGTCATTTTTATGGCGGAAAGGAGAGATTGTTGTGGGTAATAAATTAACTCCTCACGATGTAGAAAAAATTCAAGAGGAAATTGACCACCGTACCTTAGTAGTGCGTCCAAAGTTATTAGAAGAGGTAAAGGAAACCCGGGCTCAGGGAGACTTAAGTGAAAACTTTGAATACCATGAGGCCAAACGGGCCAAAAATCAAAATGAAAGTCGGATTCGCTATCTTACCAGAATCTTAAAGAACGCCACTATAATTGACGATTCTTCCAAGGAAGATGAGGTAGGTATCAATAATACCGTAACGATTTACTTTGAAGATGAGGACGAGGAAGAAACTTATAAACTCGTGACCTCAATCCGGGGAAATTCCATGCATGGACTGATTAGCATTGAATCTCCTTTAGGAAAAGCACTGTTACATCATAAGGTTGGCGACTTAATTACCGTACAGGTAGATGCAAACACATCCTACGACTGTCGAATCAAGGAAATTGATAAGTCTTCTGGGGATGATGATGACCTTCGTGCCTACTAAAATCCTTCCCAAGAAAGAGTAAAGAGCACGTCCAGAAAGGAGGATCCTTTGTTAAAAGAAACCATGAACCAGATTGAACAGGCGGAAGCCTCAGCGGATGAAAAAATTGCCAATGCCAGGCTGGCTGCAAAAGATATTATTGCAAAAGCTAAGGCAGAAGCAATCATCATCGCCGATGCTAGTAACAAAGATATGAAAGATACATCCAGCCGTTCTATATTAAAAGCAAAAGAACAGGAAGATGCGCTTGTTGCCCAGAGTCTAAATGAGGCCCACAAGGAAGTGGAAAAGATGAAAGCCACTGCCAACGCAAAAGAGAAAGAGATTCTGGCTACGCTAAAGCAGATCCTGATTTCCTGAAAGATGAGGTGACAAAATGGCAGTATTGACCATGAAAAAAATCCACATCCTGGGATTAAAGCAGGACCGTAAGGCCATTCTGGAATACATCCAGAGTACAGGTACCCTTCAGGTAGATATGGCACTGGCGGAAAATTCCATTTTCAAAAGAACCAATACCAACGCATCGATCACTCACTATGAGAGAAGATCTGCCAATACCGAGCAGGCCATCGATATTTTAAATACCTATGTTCCACAAAAGACTGGACTTTTCGATTCCCTAAAGGGAAAAGAAGATATCAGCCAGGAAAAGTTCCAACAAATCATTGCAGACAGACATGCTTATAACACCTTAGTTGCAAAGATTATTGATTGTGGAAAGGAAATCGAGACCGCCAAGGCAGGGATTGCAAAATATACCTTAGGAATTGAAGCTCTTACCCCATGGCTTTCCATGGATATTCCTATTAATACCTTTGGTACTAAGTCTACCTCAGTTTTCATGGGTAGTCTTGGTCCATCCTTATCGGTAGGTGAGATCACAGGTATCCTTGAAGCCAGGTTAGACCAGGTTCCTTTCTATGTAGAAGTTATTTCTTCTGATAGGGACCAGACCTGTATCGTAGCCATTTGCATGAAGAAGGATGAAGAGGTATTTGAAGCGGCCCTCCGCAAGGAAGGATTTACCAGATCCTCTTTTGTTTCCAGCAGAACTCCTTTGGAAAAAAAGAAGAAATATGAGGGATACCTGAAAAATTTTCAGGAAACCATTGATTCGGTAACCAAGGAATTAGAAGAATTAAACGAACAGAAGGGTGATCTTTTCATCCTAGCGGATTACTACCGAATCCGGTCCGAAAAATATCAGATTTTAGGTAATTTGATTCAGTCTCAAAATACCTTCCTGATTACAGGATACATTCCTGAAAAGAAAGAAAAAGAGATTCAATCTCATTTGCAGGAACTTTATACCTGTGATGTGGAAATCGAAGAGATACCAGAAGATGAACAGATGCCGATTGAACTTTCCAATCGCACTTTCTTTGCAGCGGGAGAAGGAGTTTTAACTTCTTATGGACTTCCTCATAGGGGGGAAGTGGATCCAACTTCTATTATGACCCTTTGCTACATCTTCCTCTTTGGATTAATGTTATCCGATGCAGCCTATGGTGCTTTAATCGCCATTGCCTGCTTTATTATGTTAAAGAAATACCCAAAGATGACCGATTCCCTGGCCAAGTCCCTAAGACTCTTTGGTTGGTGCGGAATCTCAACCCTCATTTGGGGTGTCCTCTTTGGAGGTTACTTTGGAGATATTGTTGATACGGTATCTGAAGCCTACTTTGGTCACAAGGTGACCATTAAGGCTTTGTGGTTTGTTCCATTGAATAATCCTATGAAGCTTCTGATCGTATCTATGATCATTGGATTAATCCACCTTTTCCTTGGTCTTGGAATCAAGGGATACCAGCAATTAAAGCACAAAGATTTTGCAGGATTCTTAGGAGATGTCCTTTCCTGGTTCCTTTTGGTAATTGGATTAATCATGATGTTAATGCCAACTTCTATGTTTGCATCCATCGCCCAGGTAGAGATTAAGTTTTCTCCTTCCATGAAGACGGCAAGTTATGTGATTGCCCTTACCGGTGCCCTTTTGATCCTCCTCTTTGCAGGACGTTCTCAAAAGAATCCACTTGCTCGATTGGGACTGGGCCTTTATGGCTTATATGATGTAACAAGCTGGCTTTCCGACCTGCTTTCCTACTCAAGACTTTTGGCCTTGGGACTTGCTACCGGAGTAATTGCTTCCGTAGTAAACATGATGGCAAAGCTTGCCGCCGGAGATTCACCTTTTGGAATCATCATTTTCATCTTAATCTTTATTGTTGGACATACCTTAAATCTGGCGATTAACCTTTTAGGAGCCTATGTCCACACCTGTCGTCTTCAGTATGTAGAGTTCTTTGGTAAATTCTATGAGGCAGGAGGCGAACCATTTACTCCATTTAAGGAGAACACCAATTATATTGATGTCACAAGAAAATAATATTTAATAAATGAATTTGGAGGAATAATTATTATGAGTCATTTAGGTATTGTATTTGCACTTCTTGGTGCAGCTTTCGCTGTAGCACTTGCTGGTATGGGTTCTGCCAGTGGTGTAGGTGTTGCCGGTCAGGCAGCTTCCGGCGTTGTTAGTGAAGACCCAAGCAAGTTCGTTAAGGTTTTAATTCTTCAGCTTCTTCCTGGTACCCAGGGTATCTACGGATTGTTAGTTGGTTTCATTACCCTTTCTAAGATCGGACTTCTTTCTGGTAACCCAGCTACCGATATGTCACTTCAGACCGGTCTTATGATCTTTGCTGCCTGCCTTCCAATTGGTATCGTTGGTCTTGTTTCTGGTATGCACCAGGGAAGAACCGCCGTTGCTTCCATTGGTATTGTAGCAAAGAGACCTGAGCAGTTTGCTAAGTCTATGCTTTTCCCTGCCATGGTCGAGACCTATGCTATTCTTGCACTTTTGATCTCTATCCTTGCAGTAAACGCAATTCAGTTATAAGAAAGGACCTTATATGACAGGATTAGAAAGTATTATAGAGCAGATCCTGGAACATGCACAGACCACCTGTGATGAGATTCTTGCTGATGCCAACAGGCAGGCAGACCAGATTATTTCCCAAGCCAAGGCTGCTGCCGATGCGAAACTTGCCGATTTTCACTATCGAGACCAATTAAAGGCTAAGGAATTATCTAAGAATGCCCAGTCTACCGCTGAATTAAAGAAGCGTCAGACTCTTTTAAAGGCACGTCAGGCCTTGATTTCCCAGTTAAAGGAAAAGGCTTATCAGGCGGTCCTTAACCTTCCCGAGGAAGATTATTTTGAACTTCTTAGTAAGCTTATAAAAATCCACGCCCAGGCAAGGGATGGCATCCTTCTATTAAATGAAAAGGATCTTGCTCGTGCCCCAAAGGTATTTGAAGAAACAGCCAATCGCCTGGCCGCAGAAAATGGCGGAAGCCTTCATTTAAGTAAGGATACCGTTTCCATTGATGGAGGATTTGTTCTTTCTTACGGTGGTATCCAGGAAAACTGCTCCATGGAAGCTATTTTCCACGATAAAAATGATGCATTGACAGATGCAATTAACCAGTACCTGACAAAAAGTTAGAAACGAGGTAACAATGGCACAAGATTATATTTTCGCAGCTGCCCGTACCCGTGTTTTAGAGCTGGCCCTTTATTCAGACCAGACCATTGAAGAACTTTTAAAAACCCCTTCCTACGAAGCCGCCCTTTCTTTTTTAAGGGAGCATGGATGGGGAGATAGTTCCATAGAAAATCCTAGCGAAGAAGAGATTCTTTCTTATGAGGAAAATAAAACCAGAAAAACCGTGGAGGAACTTGCCGCCGGCAATCACACTGCCTTTTTGGTTTTATCCCTTCCTAAGATTTTTCATAATTTAAAGGCTGCTCTTAAGACTTTAATCTTTGGCGGTATTGATGCCAAGATTTATTATGATAATACCAATCCATCCTACGAGGATATTCTTTCTAAGTTACACGATAAGAATTTTGCCTCTCTTCCATCCTATATGCAGGCTCCTGCCAAGGAAGCCTACGAAGCCCTTCTTCATACCAAGGATGGTCAGTTAATGGATTGTATCATTGACCGTGGTACCTTAGTTGCAATCAAAGAGGAAGCACAAAAGTCACCGGAAAAGCTGGTAGCCAAGTACGGTGAATTACTGGTTGCTACCGCAGATATAAAAATCGCCCTTCGAGGGGCTAGAACCAAGAAGTCGGAAGACTTTTTCAAGCGAGCCCTTGCTCCATGTGATTCGCTTAATATCGCTCGTCTTACCGAAGCTGCAAAGCAGGGAGAAGACCGTGTACTTGAATATTTAAAGACCACCCGGTTTTCGGATGCGTCAGAAAGCTATCAGATTTCACCTTCTGTTTTCGAATGTTGGTGTGATAACCAAATCATCCAGATGATCCAGCCTGAAAAATACGATTCCTTCACTTTAGGAACCGTTGTGGCTTACCAGCTTGCCAGACAGAATGAAATCAAAACTGTCCGGATTATCTTATCCGGAAAACGTAACAATCTTCCGGAAGAAAATCTCCGCGAGAGGATAAGGAGGATGTATGTATAGAATTGCAGTCGTTGGTGACTATGACAGTATTTACGGTTTTGCCACTTTGGGACTGGAAATTCATGCAGTCACAGATCAATCCATGGTGGCCTCTACAGTAAAACATCTTGCTGAAGAGAATTGCGCCGTAATTTATATTACCGAGGCAGCTGCTGCCCAGATTCCTGAACTGGTGGACTATTATCGCACCAGACTCACACCGGCAATCATTCAGATTCCCGGCATTTCCAATAATACCGGAGCCGGTATTTTAGGAGTTAAGGATTCTGTGAAACAAGCTGTGGGTAGTGACATCTTATTCGGAGACGAATAAATGGAAAGGAGTAAAAACATTGGCTAAAGGAACGATTAAGAAGGTTGCCGGTCCATTGGTCATCGCAGAAGGTATGCGTGACGCCAATATGTATGATGTGGTCCGTGTTAGCAAAAATCACCTGATTGGTGAGATCATTGAGATGCACGGGGACCAGGCATCCATTCAGGTATATGAAGAAACAGCAGGTCTTGGACCGGGGGAACCAGTAGAATCTACCGGTATGCCTTTAAGTGTAGAACTGGGACCTGGATTAATTAGTAGTATTTATGATGGTATTCAGCGTCCACTAAATGAGATTATGAGAGTGGCAAACTCCAATAGTCTTCAGCGTGGTATTGATGTACCGGCACTTGACCCAGAAAAGAAATGGACCTTTACCCCTTCGGTAGAGGTAGGTAGCCAGGTAACCGGCGGTGATATCATCGGAACTGTAAAAGAAACCGCTGTGGTTACCCAAAAGATCATGGTACCACCGAATATCTCCGGTAAGATTACAGAAATCAAATCCGGTGACTTTACCGTTCATGAAACAGTTGCAGTGGTTAATACTGCAGATGGACCTAAGGAGATTGCCATGGCTCAGAAATGGCCAGTCCGTGTGGGGCGTCCTTATGAAAAGAAGCTTCCACCTAGCATGCCATTAGTAACCGGCCAGCGAGTAATAGATACCTTTTTCCCGATCGCAAAGGGTGGTGTAGCATCCGTACCCGGTCCTTTCGGATCTGGTAAGACCGTTATCCAGCACCAGCTTGCTAAATGGGCAGAAGCGGATATCGTTGTTTACATCGGTTGTGGGGAACGTGGTAACGAGATGACCGACGTATTAAATGAATTCCCTGCCTTAAAGGATCCAAAAACCGGTTACTCTTTAATGGAGCGTACCGTATTAATTGCAAACACCTCAGATATGCCGGTAGCAGCCCGTGAGGCTTCTATTTACACCGGTATTACCATTGCCGAGTATTTCCGTGATATGGGTTATTCCGTAGCTCTTATGGCTGACTCCACCTCTCGTTGGGCTGAGGCCTTACGTGAAATGTCTGGTCGACTTCAGGAAATGCCGGGGGAAGAAGGTTATCCAGCTTATTTGGGTAGCCGTCTTGCCCAGTTCTATGAGCGTGCCGGTATGGTAAATACCTTAGGCAGCAGTGAGCGAATCGGTTCTCTTTCTGTAATCGGAGCCGTTTCTCCTCCTGGTGGTGATATTTCAGAGCCGGTTTCTCAGGCTACCCTTCGTATTGTAAAGGTATTCTGGGGATTGGATTCCGCTCTTGCTTACAAACGTCATTTCCCGGCTATCAACTGGTTAACCAGTTATTCCCTTTACATTGATAATATCGGTGGTTGGTTTAAGGATACCATTGATGAAAAATGGTTAGAGGACCGTCAAAAGATGATGACCCTTCTTAACGAAGAGGCTCAATTAAATGAGATTGTACAGATGGTTGGTATGGATGCCCTTTCTCCTTCTGATCGTTTGAAGATGGAGGCAGCCAGATCGATTCGTGAAGATTTTCTTCACCAGAATTCATTTGATGCCATTGATACCTATACCCCGCTGGAAAAACAGTTTGATATGATGGAATTGGTCGTTGGTTTCTATGAAAAATCTCAAGATGCCTTAAGTCAAGGCGCATCCATCAAAGATATCTTAAATATGGCTGTACGTGAAAAGATTGGACGTTTCAAGTATGTAAAGCCGGAAGATATTAAGAAAGAATTCCAGACAATTTCAGATTCTCTAGAGGCTGAAATCACTGAGATCTTAAGAAGGGAGGACCGAATCGATGGCTAAGGAATATAAAACAATACAGGAAGTGGCAGGACCTTTAATGCTTGTAAAAAATGTAGAAGGTGTCACTTACGATGAAATGGGTGAAATTGAACTGGCTGATGGTTCTCGCAGAAGATGCCAGGTATTGGAAGTAAATGGTTCCGATGCCTTAGTTCAGCTTTTTGAAAATTCAGCTGGTATTAACCTTTCTAATTCTAAGGTTCGCTTCCTTGGACGAGGCATGGAATTAGGAGTTTCCATGGATATGTTAGGGCGTGTCTTTGATGGTTTAGGCCATCCAATTGATGACGGTCCAGAAATTCTTCCAGATGCCCGTATGGATATTAATGGACTTCCTATGAATCCTGCTGCTAGAATTTACCCATCGGAATTTATTGAAACCGGTGTTTCCGCCATTGACGGATTAAATACCCTGGTTCGTGGTCAAAAGCTACCTATTTTCTCTGCTTCCGGTTTACCACATGCCCAGCTTGCAGCTCAGATTGCAAGACAGGCAAAGGTAAAAGGAACAGACGAACCATTTGCAGTAGTTTTTGCAGCAATGGGTATTACCTTTGAGGAATCAAACTTCTTTATTGATTCCTTCCGTGAAACCGGTGCCCTTGATCGTACCGTACTTTTCATTAACCTTGCAAATGATCCGGCAGTAGAGCGTATTGCCACACCTCGTATGGCCCTTACCGCTGCTGAATACCTAGCATTTGAAAAGGAGATGCACGTACTGGTTATCTTAACGGATATTACCAACTACGCCGATGCCCTGCGAGAGGTTTCTGCTGCTCGTAAGGAGGTTCCCGGACGTCGTGGTTATCCTGGTTATATGTATACCAACCTTGCTACCCTTTATGAGCGTGCCGGCCGTCAGCAGGGAAAGAAGGGATCGATTACCATGATTCCAATTCTTACCATGCCTGAGGATGATAAGACTCATCCAATCCCTGACCTTACCGGATATATCACCGAGGGACAGATTATCTTAAGTCGTGATCTTTACCAGAGAGGTGTGACCCCTCCAATCGACGTTCTCCCTTCCCTTTCTCGATTAAAGGATAAGGGAATTGGTGAGGGGAAAACTCGTGCCGATCACGCGAGTACTATGAACCAGCTCTTTGCCGCCTACTCTCGTGGTAAGGACGCGAAGGAATTAATGACCATTTTAGGTGAGTCTGCCTTAACAGACATTGACTTAAAGTATGCAAAGTTTGCAGATGCCTTTGAGCAAGAGTACGTTTCTCAGGGTTATGAGACCGACCGTGATATCGAGGAAACCCTTAATATCGGTTGGAAGCTCTTATCTATGTTGCCACGTACCGAATTAAAGCGTATCAATGATGAAACCTTGGACAAGTATTATGGCAAATTCTAGGAGGTAGATTATGGCTGTTGTCGTTACAAATCCTACCCGAATGGAGTTAAAAAAGCTTAAGAAAAAACTTGTGACTGCTTCCCGTGGACACAAACTTTTAAAGGATAAACGAGACGAGTTAATGCGCCAGTTTATGATTATGGTTCAGGAAAATATGGACCTTCGTAAAAAAGTAGAAGAGGCCATTTCTCTCTCCAACACCAACTTTTTAGTGGCTAAGGCAGGTATGGACGAACAAAGTCTCCACACTGCCCTTATGGCTCCAAAACAGGAGGTATCCTTAGAGCTTTCCACAGAAAATGTAATGAGTGTAAACATCCCAAAGTTTGGCTTTAAAACCAAAAGTGCCAACCAGGATGATATCTATTCTTACGGATATGCTTTTACCTCCGGTGACTTAGATTTAGCGGTACAATCTCTTGATCACGTTCTTCCGGACCTTTTAAAACTGGCAGAAATCGAGAAATCCTGTCAGATGATTGCATCCGAAATCGAAAGTACCAGACGTCGAGTAAACGCCTTAGAGCACGTGATTATTCCTCAGACTCAGGAAAAAATCAAATATATCTCTATGAAATTAGATGAAAATGAACGTTCTACTCAGGTTCGACTGATGAAGGTTAAGGATATGATGTTAGAAGAAGCCCACCATTATGAGGGGTACGAAAGTATTCATTAAAAAAAAGAGGCCCAGGCCTCTTTTTTTTATTCTTGAATTTACAATCTAAGTGCAACAGATAGAAAAAAGACACATAGGTCTCTGATATAATGGTGTTTGC
>AUXO012693146.1_pt1 | contig 116896 bp, 100 predicted proteins | sample 768731 | NCBI WGS metagenome assembly AUXO01 (sample SAMN02715735, study PRJNA202380) | gut metagenome | biome: sheep rumen | host: Ovis aries | place: New Zealand: Palmerston North
GCAAACACCATTATATCAGAGACCTATGTGTCTTTTTTCTATCTGTTGCACTTAGATTGTAAATTCAAGATAAAAAAGTAGCTGGTAACTTAGTTACCAACTACGATCAAAGCTCGTTTGGAGTCTATTCTCCACTGAGTAAATGTTTAATTTAATGCGTAATACAAGCCCTTCTTAGCCATTAATTCCTCGTGAGTTCCTGACTCAGCGATTCCCTTATTAGAGATATATAAAATCTTATCTGCATTACGAATGGTTGAAAGTCTATGTGCTACCATAAAGGCTGTCTTGTCCTTTAATACAATATCCATAGCCTTCTTGATTAAAGCCTCAGTTTCTGTATCAATAGACGAAGTTGCCTCATCTAAGATTACAACCGATGGATTCTTTAGAATAATACGAGCAAAACTTAATAACTGCTTCTCTCCTGCTGAAAGACCTGCTCCTCTTTCCTCTAAAACAGTATGGTAACCATTTGGAAGCTTTGAAATAAAGCGATCGGCATAGATTAACTTGGCAGCGGCAATACACTCCTCATCGGTGGCATCCATACGACCATAACGAATGTTATCTATCACAGATCCCTTAAAGATAAATGGGTCCTGCATTAAAACACCTACTTCTTTACGAAGCGAATCCAAAGATGCATCTCTTACGTCCACATCATCGATGGTTACACTACCCTCAGCCACATCATAGAAACGAGTCAACATATTAATTACCGTGGTCTTACCTGCTCCAGTTGGGCCAACTAAGGCAATGGTCTGTCCAGGGACTACATGAAGATCAAAGTCTTCTAAGATATTTACTCCTTCGTCATAGGCGAAGGTTACATGGTTAAAGTCTACTTTCCCAGATACATGTTTTAATTCTACAGAACCAGCCTTAGAATCGATTTCTACCGGATAATCAATCGTATCAAATACCTGCTCTAAGTTTGAGCTTACCTGGGCCAGCTGCTGGATAATAACTGCAATCTGTGTCAAAGGACCAGAGAACTGGGTCATATAATTGTTAAACATAACCACAACACCAGCAGTAATAAACGGATCACCATGACTGATCAGGTAAGTGGCAATACCATATAAAGCAAGGGAACCTAAGTTCCAGAAAATATCAACGATAGGAGTATTTAACTCGTTCCGATACACGATTCTCATCCATTGACGAACTGAAGTGTCATGTACCTGCTCATAAATCTTTTCATTTGTAGAAATACGGTTATAGTTTTTAATAATCTTCTCACCCATTAAGGACTCGATGATAAATGCTGTTCTGTTAGAAATCTTTGCTCGATGTGCTCCAAAGAGTTTACGAATGGAACGACGAAGCATCATAACACAAAACATCATTGGAATAATGGTAGCAAATACAATCAAGGTAAGCTTTGGACTAAGGGAAAGCATAAAGATGGTTGCTACCACGATTTTTACAATGTAAATAACAAATAAAAGTACATAGTTGGTAAAGAAGTTTGCCAAATCATTTACATAATCTGTCACACGAACCACAATTTTTCCATCCGGCTTTGAATCAAAGTAATTAAATGGTAATTTCTGTAGTTTGTAAAAGGCATCCTGTCGGATCTGAGCGATAATCTTGTGTCCTACCGTACCCATTAATCTCTGGTGGGCAAAGGTGACACCAATCTCTAAAAGGGCAAGTACACCCATTCCTGTAATACAAAGAAACAATTCTCTATAGTCCTTATTTACCACTACCTGGTCGATGATTAATCCAAGAATTCTTGGACTAACCATAGCGGCAATGGATGAAATTAACATTAAGGCGAGAACTAAAAAGAAAGTTTTCTTATAAGGCACCAGGTACTTTAAAACCCGCCCAAATTGTTTGACATCGATTTTACGCTCAATGACTTCATCTTCAAAATAGGTATTTCTCTTTGCCATACTCACGCCTCACTTTCTGATAAATGATCAAAATCTACTACGGAATGATACTGGGCTTCCTGAATCTTGTAAACCGCAGCAAAGTGACCATCTAACTTCATTAACTCTTCAAAACTTCCTCGCTCAATAATCTCTCCATCCTGCATATAGATAATCTCATCGCAGTCTACTACGGAACTTAATCGATGAGCAGAGATTAATAAAGTCTTCTCTGGGAAATAAGTTTTAATATCCTGTAATAATTTCTTTTCTGTCTCCACATCAAGGGCAGAGGTTGCATCATCTAATACCAATACCGGCGCATCTCTTAAAAGGGCTCTGGCTATGGAAACTCTTTGCTTCTGTCCTCCGGAGATACCAAGACCACGTTCACCAACAATTGTATCATAGCCTTCCTCTAACTGCTGGATAAAGCTGTGTGCCTGCGCATGTTTTGCAGCTTCAACAATCTGCTGCTGTTCTACATAAGGCTGTGAATAAGCAATATTAGAATCAATGGTATTAGAGAACAGGAAAACATCCTGGAATACATAAGCAAATTCCTTACGAACATCCTCTAAGTCATAGTCTCTAACATCCTTGCCATTTAATTGAATCTCACCACTGGTTAGATCATGTACACGGATAAAGGACTCTAAGAGCATACTCTTTCCAGAACCGGTACCACCTACAACACCCAGCTTCTTTCCGTAAGGAATCTCCAAATTGATGTCATGTAAAATAGTATTTCCATCTAAAACAATGGATGCATTCCTTACAGAGAGGTTTACTTCCTCCGCATTCTTTACATGTGCTTCTCCGCTTGGTACCCTTGATTCAGTATCCATAAATACTAACATCTTCTTTCCGGATACCAACTGCTGCTGCATCTGGAACATCATGTTATTAAGCTGAGAGATAAAGTCCATAATCTTAAGTACATAAGAAGTAATTGCAGCAAGAGAACCAACTAAAAGGTATCCCTTCATAACAAGCACTGCTGCTACTCCTAAAGAGCCAATATATGCTACCTGCTTAATGAAGGTAAAGATTGCTTCAAAGCTTGAAGAAAGCTTGATCTGCTTGATGTGAGAAGCCTTTAACTCTTCATTTGCAAGGTTAAACTTATCTTTCTCGATTTCCTCATTTGTGAAGGAACGAACCAAACGAACTGCCTCGATATTTTCCTGAACGGTTAAGCTCATCTTTGAGTTAGATGCACGGATGTTTCTGTGATTGATTCGTGCCTGTTCCTTAAACTTCATTAAGGATACCGCAAAGAAAGGTGCCACAATAACAGGAATAATCAAAAGATATGGGTTAAAGGTACATAAAATAATAATGGTTACAATCAATACATAGAAGGAATCAAAAATGTTTGGAATGATTCGGCAGAACATCTCCTTAAACATAATGGTATCTGAGTTGATTGTGGTTAAAAGCTCTCCTGTATTAAACTCCGATAAGGTTTCGCTATCTAACTCCATTAACTTACGGAAGGTAACCATACGGAGGGTGGTCTCTAAGTTCAGACCATTTTTCTGGTTCATAATATTACGCCAATAAATCAAGGCGGTTCTTACTAAAAGTAAGAGCATGAAAATTAAGGCGATGTGCCAGAAAAGTTCTAAGGAATGGATCTCTCCATATTTTCCATTTAACAAAAATCGAAAAATGGTGGTGTTCTTTTTAGGATCACCATCCTTTACTACATAATCAATCAGCATGGCTGTAAGCATTGGTAAAAACAAATCACAAGTCAATGCTACCATACTCATAAACTTAGCCAGCAAAGACATTGGGATGTTTTTTTTCCAGTATTTGAATCCAAACTTTAATACATCCATTATAATGATTCTCCTTTCGTAATTTCATAATCCACATTCACGCTGCGAATGTCTCTTTCTTTATGTTTCATCTCTCCAAATAATAAATCCATGGCTTGCTTGCCAACATCTTTTAAGTGACAATCTACCGAATAGATTTTTGGAGTAATGGAATTTAAAATCTCTATATTATCAAAACCCATAATGCCAACATCTTCCGGGCAAGACAATCCATACTTACAAACCAGATTTAATACCTTAATGGCAATCTCATCGCAGTTACAAAGGAAGGCCGTTTTTTTCTTAAGCTTTTCCTTGTCAAATATTTTGTCCATCTCCATATCCTTGGAACATTTTTCATAGATTTCCAAAGGAAGGCCTGCTTCTTTCATACCTTCCTCGTAACCTTCCTTTCTTTGTTCCATGGAATCAAGGTTAATGTTCTTTTCCCTAGATTGATAAATTCCCAGGTTCATATATACGATTCGTTCATAACCCTTACCAATCATCATCTCCACCGCTTCTTTCATGATTTTTTTTGCATCAATGTTTACATGATAAAATTCATCTGAAATCCGGTTATAAATGGTAACAATGGGAACCGAAAGGCTTTTTAAAACCTTCTCATAGTCAGGCCCCTTTCCTATTGGGAAAATGATAATTCCATCTACCTTTCTCCTGGCCAGGTATAGGATACCTTCTAATTCCTGCTCTGGTTGATTATGAGATAATACCAGATTTAAGAAATAACCGTTTTTGGCAGCAATCTTTTCTATATAAGAAACCATCGATGAGAAGAATGGATTTGTAATATTAATACATACCACTCCAATGGTCTTGGTAGATCCGGTTGCTAGACTTTGAGCCAGATGATTTGGCTCATAGTTTAGGGATTTTGCCACCTCAAGAATCTTATTCTTGGTAACCTCACTAATCCCTCTTCGGTTATTCAATGCCCTGTCTACCGTTCCCACAGATACCTGACATCTTTTGGCAATTTCTTTGATAGTGACACTCATACTTCTCTTTCTCTATCCTCCTAAAAACTTGCAATCTGCTCTTAGATGCGTGTGCGCACACGACTTCTTTACAAAAAAATAAGACGTCCATTTGTGTGCGCGCACGTGCTATTCTACCATAGGTATTTTTCCTGTCAATCATTTTCTTTGTTTTCATAAAAAGAATAACAGAACTCCCTTTACTTTATGTACAAATATTTTGACTTTTTATCCGATATAAGTTAGACTTAAAAAAAGAAAGGAAAATTGCCATGCGTTTATTTGAAGTGACCTATTGCGGATATAATATTCACAATCCTGATAAAGACACCATTCTTCGTCCCCATGGACTAGGAGCCTACTTGTTTCTCGTCTTGAATCAACCTATGAATTTTCATAATGTCTATGCAAGCGGTGATCCCCTCTTGCATGAAACCATAACCGCTCAAGGGGGAGACTGTATTTTATATACCCCTAAGTATCCGGAGCATTACTCTGCTCCCCATTCTTTTTCTAATTCCTTTGTCCACTTTAATCCGATTACTAGCAGGGAGGATACCATTGATGATTTTTTAGGGAATCATAGCATCCCCTTAAATACCATTTTCCATCCTCAAAATCTTGACAATCTAAATCATCTTTTAAAGCAGATATACTATGAATACCTAAGCAAGGAAATCCATAGTCCCCAGATGTTAGACCTTTTGGTGAAGGAACTATTAATAGAATTGGATCGTAACCTGGTTTTAAATGAAAACTTTACGGAATTTACAGAGATGCACGAGAATCTTCAAACCGTTCGTCTCCAGATGCTTAGTCGTCCACAAAAGGATTGGACCATTGATGACCTGTGTGACCTGGCTCACATTGGCAAGAGTCAGTTTCATGTCTATTACAAGAAATTCTTTCACACGACCCCAAAGGAAGATTTGATTGCCGCAAGGATTGACCGGGCAAAGTACTTACTTAGTAATAATAACCTTCGAATCAACGAGGTAGCCCTACAATGTGGCTTTAATAATATTTATCATTTCACCAGATATTTTAAAAAAGTATGCAAGGTTACCCCAAGTGAATATGCCAAAAGGCATTAAAGACTCCAACTGATTAAAAAAAGAACCGTAAAAATCCACAGGGATTTTTACAGTTCTTTTTTTAATCTTCTGGATAAGTCATGCGATCTTTCGTGATATTTTCTAATACTTCTGTTAAATACTTCTTAGCTAAAAGATTTGCCATTGGAAGATTTTGATCAAGATAGTTACCACAATCATGAGCGGTGGCTCCCGGAATCTCTCCTTCAAAATCAGCCATAAATTTATACATACGCTTTAATAAATCAAGAATATCTTCTGAATTAAGATTTCCTGCAAGTACCAGGTAGAATCCGGTACGACAACCCATAGGACCAAAGTAAATGGTTTGATCCTTATAATCTGGATCATTTCTTAAAAAAGTAGCACCCAAGTGCTCCATGGTATGAATTTCTGCGGTATTCATTACCGGCTCCTTATTCGGAGTAGTCATTCTAAGATCAAAGGTAGTAATTGTTTCAGCACCAACCTTATCTTTTCTTGAAACGTAAACCCCTGGATATAATTCTAAGTGATTAACGGTAAAACTAGCGATTTTTTCCATTTTTTTCCCTCTTTCTTTTTTTCTTTTCTTCTAATTTTGTCTCTAAAATATAAACACTTCTTGGTCCGGCAATTAATTTTCCCTTGGAGATTTCCTCTTCTAAAACCTTAAGATCTTCCTGGTGATTGGTAGTAGAAACAAGGGTCCACTTCATGTTTGCCTGGGGTTTGATTAATTCAAACTCCTGCTTCTCCCAATGAAGATTATAAACAATAAAAGTCAGGGAATCCTTACCGGAAGGTTTCTCTTTCCCATAAGCATTGTTATACAAAAGTGCCACATGTCGATTCACATGGTTATAATCCAAAAACCATGGTTTATTTCCATGATAAGAAATATCCGGTAAACCAAGCGCCTTGGCATCTAAGCCAAGCAAATGTTCTTTCCCCGTTAAGATACTATGGTTCTTTCTGTAAGCCACCAACTGCTTGGTGTATGCAAGAACATCCCTTGAAAACTTATTCCTCTTCCAATTCACCCAACCAATGGCATTATCCTGACAGTAAGGATTGTTGTTCCCCTTGGCAGAATTGGCAAATTCGTCTCCCGCCATTAACATAGGAATCCCCTGGGCGGTAAATAAAAAGCTTAGGGCATTCTTCATCTGAGAAAGTCTAAGACCTAGGATTTTTCGGCTCTTGGTCTCTCCTTCTGCTCCGCAGTTCCAACTATAATTATATTCTGCTCCGTCCTTATTGGACTCCCCATTGGCTTCATTATGTTTACGGTCATAGGAAACTGCATCATAAAGGGTAAAGGTGAAATGATTTGCCAGATAATTAATCACCCCTGAGTTTTTTGGGTGAGCAGTCATGACAGAAAGGAAATTTCCCACCTGTCCCTCGTCACTCTTTAAAAACTTTCTAGCCGTTACATAAAAATCATCCGAAAATCTTGCAATCCGACCACTGAACTTTAACTCCCGATCATCAAAACTTCCATAGGTAAAAACTTTGACCTGAGCAAAGAATGGGTCATCATAAATTGCCTTCATTACTTGATCTGATGCGGTAATATGTAAAGCATCGATTCGATATTCACTTACCCAATGTGATAAAATAGTTAAGACTTTTCTGGTATCCGGTTCCTCCTTGAAATAAAATTCCATGGAAACCTCGATTCCCTCCTGATGGGCCCGGTCAATTACTTTTTTCAGTTCCAAATCTGCCATGTCAGGATCTGTGGCAAATGCTGGTTTGGCACTTAAATAATTGGCATCTGTATATCCCCAGTAATTAATGGTTGCCGGGATTTTTTCAAGTTTTTTTGAACTTTCCTCTATGATCGGAGATTCATAATAATCATAAGCCGGCATTAGGTCAATCATGGTAACCCCTAAATCTTTTAAGTAAGGAATCTTTTCTAGGATTCCCAAATAACTTCCCTTATGTTCTACCTTAGAAGATGAATCCTTGGTAAATCCCCTTACATGAAGACGGTAGATAAAAAGATCTGAAAGAGAAAGATTTGGCCTTTCTCCCTTCCAAGCATAGTCCTCAAGGGTTAAAGGACATGTCATAACTTCTTTTTGCTTTTCTCCCCAAGAGGCTCGATGATAGATTTTTTTTGCAAATGGATCTACCACTGCCTTCCCATCGATTTCATAGCTATAGGAAAGATTATTCGGATCCAGTTTTAAACTAACCGAAGCAAGATTTCCAAAAAAACAATCCTCTGGCACAGGAACTATCAGGAAAGGACTCTTCTCCTTCCCATGGTAGAAAAGAATACACAAATCTCTACTCCCTTTAGTATCTATGGTAAAATTGATTCTTTTTTCCACAATCGTTGCACCATATAAAAAAGGATTTCCCTTTTCTTGACAAAACGCTTTCATCAATTCTTGCTGTGATGTTTTGTTTCCAGTCAATTACTTCCTCCTTTGTCATTCAAGTTACAAGTCTGTTATATTTTACACCATTTAACAAAGCATAACAAGAAAAAACTTCTTATCTTATGTTTTTTCCTTGCATTCTGACAAAAATCAGTTAAAATGATAAGAGTGTCTTTTTATTTCGAGACGAAACCGTATTTTTTTGGGAGTCATCCCGGATTGGAGTTTTTATTTATGATTCAGGCAAGTAATGTAACCTTAAGACTTGGAAAAAAAGCCTTATTTGAAGATGTAAATATCAAATTTACCGAAGGCAATTGTTACGGACTGATTGGTGCCAATGGTGCCGGTAAGTCTACATTCCTCCGTATCTTATCCGGAGAATTAGAACCAACCAATGGTGAAATCATCATCACCGAAGGACAGCGTCTTTCTTTCTTAAAGCAGGATCACTTCAAGTATGATGCCTATACCGTTCTTGACACTGTTATTATGGGTAATTCCCGTCTTTATGAGATCATGAAGGAAAAGGATGCTCTTTATGCCAAAGAAGATTTCTCAGATGAAGACGGTATTCGTGCTTCCGAGCTGGAGACTGAATTTGCAGATATGGATGGTTGGAATGCAGAAACCGATGCAGCTACCCTTTTAAATGGTCTTGGTATTGAAACCGATCTTCATTATGCAACCATGAAAGACTTAAAGGGTTCTGAAAAGGTCAAGGTTCTCCTTGCCCAGGCCCTCTTTGGTAATCCAGACATTCTACTTTTGGATGAGCCTACCAACCACTTAGATTTAGATGCTATCGCATGGTTAGAAGAATTTTTGATCAACTTTGACAATACCGTCATCGTTGTTTCTCATGACCGTTATTTCTTGAACAAGGTTTGTACCCAGATTGCAGATATCGATTATGCAAAAATTACCCTTTATGCAGGTAACTATGACTTCTGGTATGAGTCAAGTCAGTTATTGGTTAAGCAGATGAAGGATGCCAACCGCAAGAAGGAAGAAAAAATCAAGGAATTACAGGAATTTATCCGTCGATTCTCTGCAAATGCTTCCAAGTCTAAGCAGGCTACTTCAAGAAAGAAGGCCTTAGATAAGATTCAGTTAGATGACATCAAGCCATCTAGCCGTCGTTATCCATATATTTACATTCGTCCAAACCGTGAAATCGGTAACGAAGTACTGGAAGTGAAGAACCTAAGTAAGACCATTGATGGTGTTAAGGTCTTAGATGATGTATCATTTATATTAAACCGTGAAGACAAGGTAGCCCTCGTTGGTGGTAACGAATTAGCAAAGACTACCCTCTTCCAGATTTTAGCCGGTGAAATGGAACCAGATTCAGGTTCTTATAAGTGGGGAATCACCACCACCCAGTCATACTTCCCTAAGGACAACACAAAGATTTTCGATTGTGACGATACCATTGTTGAATGGTTAACCCAGTACTCAGAGATTAAGGATGCCACCTATGTTCGTGGTTTCCTTGGAAGAATGTTATTTGCAGGAGAGGACGGTGTAAAGAAGGTTCGCGTCTTATCCGGTGGTGAGAAGGTAAGAGTCCTTCTTTCCAAGCTTATGATTTCCGGAGCAAATGTCTTAATGCTTGACGAGCCTACTGATCACTTAGACATGGAATCAATCTCTGCCTTAAATGATGGACTCATTAAGTTTAAAGGTGTTCTCCTCTTCTCTTGTCGTGATCATCAGTTTGTTCAGACCACAGCAAACCGTATTATGGAAATTGTTGGTGGAAAGTTAATCGATAAGATTACTACATACGACGAATATCTTGAAAATGATGAGATGGCTCGTAAGAGAACCGTCTATAGTACCACGGAAGATGAAGAAGCCGATGACTAATTCATAAAGAATCTAAAACGACTGACCGAGGTCAGTCGTTTTTTTAGTCATAATGATTAAGCTTTCCTCTCATAGTATAAAAAAAAGCGAAAAGAGCTGGGGGAACCAGCTCTTTTCTGTACAAGATTTAGATTTACATTTTATAAGGGGAATCGTCTTTTCATACTCTTAGGATTGGCCTAGAGCGCCGCTCCTAACTTTTCTAACTTAGCAAGCGTGTCCTCTTCAGGAGCATCTAAACAAATCACTCCTTCATCATTCACAAGATCTGCACCAGCAGCTCTGACACGGTCTTCCCAGTCTCTCATCCATTCACCATTGCCCCAACCATAGGAACCAAATAAAGCGACCTTCTTTCCAGCAAGAGCACCTTCAATGGAAGTAAAGAAAGGATCAAATTCTGATTCCTCTAATACTTCAGCACCCATTGCAGGACAACCAAAAGCGATTGCATCACTCTCAGTAACCATATCCTCTGTTGCATCACCAATACTCACTAAATCAGCGGCTTTACCGGAAGACTCGATTCCTTTCTTCACGGCTTCTGCCATTGCTTCTGTATTACCAGTTCCAGAATAATAAATCACATGTATTGTGCTCATAGCATTACTCCTATTCTGTCACAACCTGAAATAAAAATCCGATAAAAGCATCTCATCTCTTAGGAAGCTTGCTTATCCAACAATCTAGACAAAGCCTTTTGTCTAGATTCATCATATAAGGAGAACTTCTTCAAAGCTTCTTCCTTATTCGTGTATACCTTCCAGTACCCACAGTAGAGATAATCCTTGCCTTCATGAGAAATAAATGCTTCCACATCACTTAGGGGATATCCTAAAAATACACCAAGTTCATGGGGGAAACCTTGACCCTTTTCAAAATGTGCCTGATAGCGAAGCGCTAAATGTTCTAGTATTTTTTTTACGCTAAAGCCATAATATCCATAGGTCTTAAGGAAACATGAGACCCGTTTGTCACAAAAAAGATGCTTTAACATCTCCTTTTGATAACAATAATAGATTGATTTGGAATCCTTACTTGCCAGCTTGTAAATTGAAACACCGGTGTTGCAAAAATAATCTTTTACTCCATCTTCCGAATCCCTCGAAAGAATTAAAAGATTTGCAACTTTCAATCCATCAATGACTGGTGCGCAATGATTCGCAATTCTCACTGAAGTTTTAGTAAAATCCGCATTCTGTAATGCTTTCATTAATTCCAGACTCATGTGACAACCTTTCTGAAATTATTGGGTTAGTTATTACTAACCCTTGTTTAATATATCTAATAAATCTGGTTTTGTCAAGCACTTTCTTTTATTTTCTTAAACTTCTTTTTTCTCTACTCGGGCATACAAATGATCCTCTTCCACATCTAAAACGATCTTATCCCCCAGGTCAACCTCACCCTGTAAAATAATTCTGGCCGCAAGGGTCTCCACATATTTTTGCATAAATCGCTTAAGAGGTCTTGCTCCATAAATCGGATCGTATCCATGGTCTGTAACATAACCTTTCGCCGCCTCGGTAAGCTCAATGCTTAATTCCCGGTCTTCCAGCCTCTGATTGGTATTCTCCACTAAAAGATCGATAATTGACCGAATATTTTCCTTGCTTAATGGCTTAAAGAGAATGATCTCATCTAATCGGTTTAAAAACTCCGGACGGAAATGATTTTTCAATTCCAAATCTACTCCTGCCTTAGCCTGATCACTAATACATCCGTCCGGACAAATGCCATCTAAAAGATAGTTGGAACCAAGGTTTGAGGTCATAATCAAAATCGTATTTTTAAAATCAACGGTTCTTCCCTGAGAGTCCGTGATTCGTCCATCATCTAATACCTGAAGAAGAATATTAAACACATCCGGGTGGGCTTTTTCAATTTCATCAAAAAGCACTACCGAATAAGGTTTTCTTCGAACCGCCTCTGTTAACTGGCCACCCTCATCATAGCCAACATATCCCGGAGGCGCTCCGATTAAACGAGATACCGAAAACTTCTCCATATACTCACTCATATCGATACGAACCATATTATTCTCATCATCAAAGAGAGCTTCTGCCAGGGCCTTAGCAAGTTCTGTTTTACCTACACCGGTAGGTCCCAAAAAGAGGAAGGAACCAATTGGTTTGCTTGGATCCTTGATGCCGGCTTTAGAGCGGATAATTGCCTCCGTTACCTTCTCTACTCCTTCTTCCTGTCCAATCACACGCTCATGTAACTTATCATCCAGATGAAGTGTTTTATTTCGCTCTGTTTCTGTTAGTTTCGCAACTGGAATCCCCGTCCACTTAGAAACAATCCTAGCAATTTCCTCTTCATCTACATTTTCATGAACCAGGGCATTCTCTTTTTTCTCGTTGGCTTTCTCCTCTATTTCTAACTGCTTTTTCAGGTTAGGAAGTTTTCCATAACGAAGCTCAGCCACCTTTTCAAGATTGTATTCATTCTCTGCTATCTTAATCTGACTGTTAATACTATCGATTTCCTCACGGAGTTTACTTAGTCTGTCCACTGACTCCTTCTCATTCTCCCACTGGGCCTTCTTTCCGGCAAATTCTTCCTTTAAATCAGCCAGTTCCCTGGAAAGTTCCTCTAAACGCTGTTTGCTAAGATTATCTTCCTCTTTCTTTAGGGCTGTCTGTTCAATTTCCATCTGCATAATCTTACGATTTACCTCGTCTAGTTCAGCAGGCATAGAATCCAGTTCAGTCTTAATCATGGCGCAGGCCTCATCCACTAAGTCAATGGCCTTATCCGGAAGGAAACGATCTGAGATATAGCGATCCGATAAAACCGCTGCCTGTACCAATGCCGAATCGTTAATCTTAACACCATGAAAGACCTCATAACGATCCTTAATTCCACGAAGAATGGAAATCGTATCTTCTACGCTTGGTTCGTTTACCATCACCGGCTGGAACCGACGCTCCAAGGCAGGATCTTTTTCAATATACTTACGGTACTCATCTAAGGTAGTAGCACCAATGCAGTGAAGTTCACCTCTGGCAAGCATAGGCTTTAACATATTCCCTGCATCCATAGAACCTTCCTGATTTCCTGCTCCTACAATGGTATGAAGTTCATCAATAAAAAGTATAATCTTTCCCTGACTCTTTTTAACCTCATCTAATACCGCTTTTAATCGTTCCTCAAATTCTCCACGATACTTCGCCCCTGCTACCAAAGCTCCTAAATCCAAAGAGAAAATCTTCTTATCCCTCAGGTTCTCCGGCACATCCCCTGCCACAATACGAAGGGCAAGTCCTTCTACCACAGCGGTTTTACCAACTCCAGGTTCTCCAATTAAAACCGGATTATTCTTGGTCTTTCTAGATAGAATTCGAATCATATGACGAATCTCACTATCTCGTCCAATCACAGGATCAAGTTTTTGGTCGGCAGCCTTGGCAACCAAATCAATACCATATTTTCCTAAACTATCATAGGTATCTTCCGGATTATCTGAAGTAACCTTTTGATTCCCACGAATGCTGGATAAAGCCGTTAAAAAACGCTCCCTGGTAATCCCATACTCCCTAAAAATCTCCTTGATTGCAGGATTTGGATTTTTAATCATGGCAAGGAAGAGATGCTCGACACTGATATACTCATCTCCCATGGTCTTCGCTTCATCTTCCCCATGAATCAAAACCTGATTTAAGGCATTACTAATCCTTAAATCTCCTCCCTGCACCTTCACCCTCTTTTCAAGAGCCTCTTCCACCCTCTTTTGAAAATGATCCGTTCTGATTTCCATCTTCTCCACCAATTTCAAAATCAGGCTATCCTCAATCGTTAACAAGGCATACAGGAAATGCTCCTGATCCATCTCTTGATTGCCATAGTCATAGCAAATCTTTTCACTTTGCTTAATGGCTTCCATAGATTTTCTGGTAAAGCGATCAATATTCATACGCCACCACCCTTTCTTTTCATTACTTGTTCTATAATTACTATAACACACATAATAAAATTGTCAATAAGAAAAAGGTCCTGTTTTCAGGACCTTTCCATTACTTGATCGTTGATTTTTTATGTAAGCCACCCTTTTTTAAAAGCTTCTTATACTTACTTTTAAAGGACTTATACTTAACAATTACTTTTAGTTTCTGGCTTGGAAGTGCTTTTTTTCCAACCTTGCTTAACAACTTACCTTGAATCTTTAAGTTTTTTAACTTCTTGCACCTGTAGAAGGCCTTCTTTCCTATTTCCTTTACATTCTTACCAAGGACAATGGACTTTACTTTCTTGCACTTTGCAAATGCATTTTTATAAATCCCGGTGACCGGAAGCTTGACCCCTGAAACCGTAATGGTATTCGGCACCTTAATTGTCTTCGCCTTGGTATTGATTGGCTTCTTATAGGTAACTACATACCCTCCAGAAGATGCCTCCTTAATAGAATAAATTGCCTTAGAACCGGTATCCTTGTATGAAGAACTGCTAGTAAGTTTGCATACCGTTAAGGTAAAAGACTTAGTCATTCCACAATTAACCGTAATCTTTGTAGTTCCATTGGCAAGAGCCGTTATCTTTCCATTGGCATCAATCGTTGCCACAGAAGGATTTGAAGAAGTATAGGTCAGGTTTTGTGGCACCAAGGTCTTTACCTCATTATAGGTTTTCGAAGAATTATAATAGGTCAAAGATAAGTTGGTCTGATACGTCTGACCCGGAATCAAAGAATCACAACCTTTAAAATCCAGAGTAGTATAGGCTTTCCCAACTTCTAAGATTTGCACATAGGAACCACTGGTAGAATCCTTCGCGGTATTGCCTGCAGTCCCCATTCCAAAATCTGCAACGGTCGTATGCCACCTTCCTCCGTCATAAAATCCACCGATTCCGATTTTTGTAAAAGCGGGATTAATCAGGCATCCATAATGACCTGTAGGTCCCGAAGGACTTCCTCCATTCTTAGAAAGAACGTAATCTGCCTTTTCTTCATACCAGTCTTCCACACCTACAAGCATACCACCTGAAGAATTCCAATCCAAACATTCCGCATAATACTTGGTATAGGTCACCGTTGAAAATTCACGTAAACTGGAATCTGAAGAAGAAACTACGGAAGGTCTCATATGATCCATATTAATACTTGCCTCTACAGCACGTAGTCTTGCGGTCTTTTCTAAATCACTATCCCAACTGATCGGTACGTACTTACTAACAAGTCCCTCGTTATAAGCCTCCTTACGGATGGCATTGATTCGATTTAAAAGTTTGTCGACCTCTTCCGTTTCTACCCTTCCTTCATATCCTACTAAAATATTCCCGTCACTGGCAACAGAAACATCTGCGCTAAGACTTGCAGCACAAACAGCTTGCAAAGTAAGAAGGGAGCTTCCAATCATTGTGGCACAAAAAAGTCCAATCCGATTCATCATATTCCTAATAGCCATATCGTCTCCTTCGTTTTGTTACTTCTTGGTTGTAACCTTAATGGTCTTCCACTTTCCATATACTTTTTTCCCATTAATTACCTTTACCGTGCGAACCTTAATCTTATACTCACTAGCAGCCTTTAACTTTTTAATCTTAATGCAGGTATTTTTAGAATTCTTGGTGGTAATCCTTTTCTTTCCCTTATAGACCTTAACCTGATAGGTATAGCCCTTTTTCTTCTTAAATGATATCTTTACGGAATGTTGGGTTACCTTTTTAACCTTCAATTTTGTTATCTTAGTAGCCTTAGCCTTAGCAATTGCGGTAGCGATAGCAGTGGTACTGGTACTGGTACTGATACTGGTGCTTGTCTGACTGACACTTGAAACTCCGGTTCCTACGGTTACTGAAATACATGAGCTAATTCCTCCGGCATTCACATAAATCCGTGCCATTCCATTGCTAAGCCCTACCAATTTTCCTTCCTGGTCCACACTTACCACACTAGGATTGGAGGACCAGTAACTGGTAGTATAAGGACTTAAAAACCTTCTAACATTGTAGGATCTAGAATCATTATAGTAAGAATAACGACAAGTAGTTTGTCCACTTTCTCCTACAGCTAAAGTACTAGGTCCTAAAAATTCCACTTGTGTATCTTGTTTTGAAATTTCAAGGGTTTGAATACAAGTTCCCTTAAAACTGTTTTTCGTGGTATCTCCAGAGGCTTGCTTTCCAAATTCTGCAGCAGTGGCATAAAACTCTTCCTTTCCTTCATTGTCACTGCAATCCTCTACTTCCTGAAAGAATCCTGCCACACCAACCTGGGTATAACTTGGATCAATCAGCATGGCATAGTGTCCAATCTTTTCACCTGACGGACTTCCGCCAGTATAGGTAGCAAGGTAATCTTCCTTCTCATTATACCAAGCATAAATACCGCCCTTTAACCCCTTAGCAGTACTCCAGGTCAAACATTCTCCTGCATAATCCGTATAGTTAACGGTACTAAATGCCTTCTGATCCGCTCCTTCACCTTCCACCGAAGGTCTGTCATGATACATTAAAAGACAGCTTTCTGCCGCACGAAGTCTAGCAACATCTTCCAAAGCACCATCCCAGGATAGTGGAACATAGTCACTGGAACTCAAGTTTTTACTGGTATCCCTTGGATCAGGATAACCCTTGATACAAGCCTCATATCTTGCAAGATTCATCCAGGCTAATATTAAATTGGATTTTTCCGTATCGACACTTCCCTGAAAATAGGCAAGTACATTCCCATCAGAGGCTTCACTTACATCACATGTAAGGATAGGAATCTGATCTCCGGCATTCACCTTATCTACTTCCGTAGAGGTATCTTTCATATAAAGCGCTGACAGCCATAACAAAATAGAATCATCTACGCTTTCTGACAAAAATGGATCCAACCAGGAAGTATCACTGCTGCTCGCAGATACATTCTCGACACTTGTAGTAGCTCCCCAAACCGGTTGCATGCCTAGTGTCGGTATTGTTAATGTAAGCGCCAACATGACGCCATATTTTTTTATCTTTTCAAACAATTGTTTAATTTCCTTTTCCTCAATTTTCACATATAAATATACTACTTTTTCCTTATTTTTGGAAGTAGAGAAAATCCTAATTTTGAGAAAAGAAGTTCTTTTTCATTTACATAACTCACAAAAAATGCTAAAATTTGCCTAAGAATGGTCGTAAGGAAGAAGGTGGTTTTTATGAAATTAATTCGTCGTCGCTATATTCCAGCAGAAAGCATACCACTTGATCAGGACGAAGTCTTATATGCTGATGAAAAGCTGATTGTCACACGTTGGAAAACCTTAAAACCTCGAAAGGATTTTGCTTATGGCATCTCCGCTTTATTTGTGGATCAGGGGATCAAGGTTAGCAAGTTTATGGATCAGGATCATAAACTTGTCTACTACTACTGTGATATTGTATTTACAGAATTTGACAAGGATACCTGCATTATTAACGACCTGTTTTTAGATGTTATCGTATATCCAGATGGGCATTATAGATTAGTGGATATGGATGAATTTGCCAAAGCTATGGAAGAAAATCTCTTGCCGAAACAGCGTTTCATGCAAGCCCTTTATCAGGCCGATGCCCTTCTTACCTGTCTTTACCAGGATAAGTTTAAGGACTATATTAAAATTATAGAACAGTATTAAAAAGCGAGTAGGTTTAAGTGTTAAACACTTAAACTTACCCGCTCTTCTTTTTCTTATCCAACCTTAGCAAGCTTTGCTGCCTGATCTGCTGCAATACAACCATCGATAATTTCATCGATTTCACCATTTAATACCTGCTCTAAACGGTGGGTAGTAAACTTGATTCTATGGTCTGTCACTCTTCCCTGTGGAAAATTATAGGTACGAATCTTCTCGGAACGATCACCGGTACCAATCTGACTTCTACGAAGCTCTGCTTCCGCTTCCTGCTTCTTACTCTGCTCTAAATCATAAAGTTTCGCACGAAGAACTTTCAAAGCCTTATCCTTATTCTTTAACTGACTCTTCTCATCCTGGCAGGAAATCACGATTCCGGTAGGAATATGGGTCAAACGAACCGCTGAGTCAGTGGTGTTGACACACTGTCCACCATTTCCTGAAGCACGGAAGACATCAAAACGAATATCATTCATATTAATTTCAATATCCACATCTTCTGCTTCCGGCATAATCGCTACGGTTGCGGTAGAAGTATGGATACGTCCACCAGACTCTGTTACAGGGATTCTTTGTACTCGATGAGTACCGGATTCATACTTTAATTTAGAATAAGCACCCTTACCATTAATCATAAAGGTAACTTCCTTAAATCCACCGATTCCATTCTCATTAATTGAAATAATCTCTGTCTTCCAACGATTTCTTTCTGCATACATGGTATACATACGATAAAGCTCAGCGGCAAATAGGGCTGCCTCATCCCCACCGGCTCCACCACGAATTTCCACAATAACATTCTTGTCATCGTTCTCATCCTTTGGAAGAAGGAGAATCTTAAGATTCTGTTCTAACTTCTCTACATCGGCTCTGGCAGAATTTAATTCATCCTTGGCCAATTCTCTCATCTCCTCATCGGATTCCTCTTCTAAGATAGCCAAAGAATCTTCAATATCCTGCTTCTTGGCCTTATATTCCTTGTATGCTTCTACGATTGGTGTTAACTCACTTTGTTCCTTCATAAGAGCACGGAACTTCGTCTGATCATTCACAACCGCAGGGTCATTCAATTCCTTTAAGACTTCTTCAAAACGAACAAGCATATCATCTAACTTATCAAACATCTCTATCTCTCCTATTTTCTTCCCATGACTACCCGGTCAAGTCCTGCTAAATCTTTCACGATGGATACATTAAAAAATCCCTCTTGGATCATTAAGTTCGATACACTAGCCCCTTGATCGTAGCCAATTTCAAACAGTAACCAACCACCTATATTAAGATAGTCCAAACTATTTTTAATGATTTCTCTATAGAATAACAGACCATCCCCACCTCCGTCAAGAGCCATTCTTGGTTCTTTTTCTTTCACCTCATCTGCCAGTCCCTCAATTACCTGACTTTCAATATAGGGAGGATTAGAAACAATCATCTCATAGGTCCCTGTTAACGATTCGAATAAATCTGACTTTATAAAAGTTACAGGAATTTTTAAACGTTCACTATTTTTTCTCGCCACGGCAAGGGCACCCTCTGATAGGTCCACACCACTTACCTCATAAGCCATACGATTCTTTTTTAAACTAATAGCAATGCAACCAGACCCCGTACACAGATCTAGAATTTTCCCATTTCCCAAAGGATCCTCCGGAAGTTTTTTTAAACACTCCTCCACCAAAACCTCTGTATCCTGCCGTGGAATCAAAACATTCTCATCCACATAAAATTCCAGGCCATAGAATTCCTGACTCTTTAATATATACTGAATGGGATTTTTTTGAAGTCGCAAGTGAATCAATCGATCAAATTCTTGAATTTTTTTCTCATCTAAAAACTCATGTGTTGCTTTCATATAGTAGGAGGCAAGGGTAAAACCCGTGACTGAAAAAAAAAGGGTTCTGGCATCTACCAAGGCTTCCTCAATTCCAGCCTCCTCCAATTGAATGACGCCTTGCTTTAACACTTCTTGATAGGTCATGCGTCGATCTCCACTCCATTTTCATTTAAATAAGATTTCCAGTCGTATACAGCTTCTACCGCTTGAATAGCAACCTGAATCATGGAATCATCCGGCTCCCTGGTGGTTAATTTTTGCATAAACTTACCCGGAGCACTAATAATATCTACAAACAGGCCATCATGGGTACCCGCAAAGCGAATTACCTCATAAGATACTCCTGCAATGGCAGGCATCAATAGAATTCGAAGTAAATACTGTACCAAAACATAGTCTGCCCGAATGCATACAAAAAATGCAATACTAATAATCATTACCAAAAATAGAAAACTGGTACCACATCGCTTGTGGTAACGGGAAGCCTGTCTAACATTTTCCACCGTTAAAGCATGACCGGTTTCCAGGCAGTTGATACACTTGTGTTCCGCACCATGATACATATAGGTTCGTTTAATGTCCTGCATCAAAGAGACTAGCCAAAGATATAGAAGGAAAATTCCAATCTTTACAAAGGCTTCCACTACGGTAACCGCCACATTCGACTGGATCCAACCCAAGGTCTGTTTCAAAAGAAAGTCGGCAATAAAGTAAGGTAAAATCATAAATAGCCCTATACTTGCTACCACCGAAAATACTATGGTTAAAGCAATCAAAAGTTTATCCCCTAAGCTTTCCTTTTTCTTTTCATCCTCCCCATCCATTTTCTTATAATCCGGCTGTTCTACCTTTTTATCCTGATCCTCTTCCTCATCAAAGAATTCTGCAGAATAAGATAAACTCTTGATTCCAAGGACCATTGAATCAACAAAGGCAATCACTCCTCGAATCAAAGGAAGTTTCGTCCATGCCCTTCCTCCACCGATTCCATGATAATTCTCGCATACCTCCATAGCAATGGTTTGATCTGTTTTTCTTACGGCCACGGAATACTTATCGTTACACCGCATCATAATTCCTTCCAATACCGCCTGGCCTCCAATTGCACTAGGCTTTAATCTCTTTTCCATCTATCTTCTCCTAAAACATTCTATTAATACCTTCCAAAAATGAGAAAGAGGTTCGGAATCTCTTCCCAACCTCACTCTTCTCATCAATATTACTTATTAAGTCCATACTTACGGTTGAACTGCTCAATACGTCCACGAGCAGTAGCAAGCTTCTGCTGTCCGGTATAGAATGGATGACACTTAGAACAAACTTCTACATGGATATCTTCCTTTGTAGAACCAGTCTTAAAAGTGTTACCACAGTTACATGTAACTGTAGCTTCATAATACTCTGGATGAATTCCTTCCTTCATGTTAACACCTCTTTCAAATCATGATTCGTTGCAGTTGCGGAGAAAAAACGTATACAGATTCCACAACAGCTTTTTTATATTATCACATCTTGTAGTTGAATGCAAGAAATATTTTATACCACCAATATATTTGGACTTTTTTTCAAGGAAGATTCTGGCTCCTGGTCTGTAATAATCGTCACATCCGAAACATTTGCAAAGGTCACGGTGCTCTCCGCAAAAAATTTACTACGGTCAGCTAGCACATAGGCACGTTTGGTTCGTTCAATCACCACCCGTTTTATGGCAGCCTCCTCTATATCGGGAGTCGTACAACCAGTCTCTTCTGTGATTCCATTGGTTCCAAAAAATCCCACAGAAAAATGATATCTGCTTAAGTAATCAATCGCCTCACTTCCCACCACCGCCTGGGTTTCACTTTTTATTTTCCCACATACCAAGTGAACCTCCAGGCCTTCTGCGGCAATTCGAGAAGCATGAGCTACGTCATTGGTAACATAAATGGCATTCTTTTCATGTAAATAAGGAATCATCTTTCCTGTAGTTGTTCCAGCATCAATAAAAACATAATCTGATTCTCCGATTAGGTTACTGGCATAGTGGGCAATTCGATTCTTTTGGACCCCATTTTTCTTTTCCCGCTCCGCTACCTCAATGTCTCGAACCAAGAGATTCTTCTGTTTTTTGGTAGCTCCGCCAAAGACCTTATTCACCATCCCTTTTTGATCTAATTCAATCAAATCACGTCGAATCGTTGCAGAAGATGCACCAATTAATTTTACCAGTTCATCTACCGTAACCATGCCCTTACGCTCTACGATTTTCACTATTTTTTCTTGTCTTTTAACCGCTAACATAATTCCTCCAAATTCCAATCGGATAATATCTTCTTGCGATATGCAGGATCACTAAGGTCGGTTTCACAGATAGCCTTTCGAACCGGTAAAATACTACCCGGTGATACAGAAAGTTCATCCACACCCATAGCCATAAACAATTCGGTTAAACTACGATCCGCGCCTAACTCTCCGCAGATTCCACACCAAATTCCAGCTCGATGAGCATTCACCACGGTTTTATAAATCATTCGTAACACCGCAGTATGATGCGAATTATAAAAGTCATCCAGATTTTGATTCTGTCTGTCAATTGCAAGGGAATACTGGGTTAGGTCATTGGTACCAATACTAAAGAAGTCAACTTCCTTCGCCAACAAGTCACTAATCATCACTGCTGCCGGAGTTTCAATCATAATTCCTTCTTTTACCTTACCAATCGGAACTCCAAGTGAGGTTAATTCCTTACGAACCTCACTGGAAATCTGCTTTGCCTTTGCCACTTCCTCTAAAGAAGTGATCATAGGATACATAATGGAAATATGACCAAAGGCACTTGCCCGGTAAATCGCTCTTAGCTGAGTCTTAAAAATCTCAGGTCTGGTAAGGCAAATACGAATTGCTCGCATACCCATCGCAGGATTTTCTTCAGCACCAAGTTCAAAATAATCCGCCTTCTTATCAGCACCAATATCCAAGGTACGAATCACTACTTCCTTGCCGGCCATATTCTCAGCTACCGTCCGGTAAACCTCAAATTGCTCCTGCTCTCCCGGGAAGGTATCCTTACCAATGTACAAAAATTCACTTCTAAATAATCCAATTCCTTCTCCACCATTTTGTAATACCAAAGGAAGATCTTTGAGATTTCCAATGTTGGCATAACTCATAATCTCCCGGCCATCCTTGGTCACCGTCTTTTGGTTCTTTAACTGCAAAAGAAGTTCCTGATTTTCCTTGGTTGCCTCTTCCTTCTTTTGCATCTTCATTAAGGTTTCCTCATCCGGATCAATATAAAAAACGCCTTCATCTCCATCCACCACAGCAAGTTTTCCGTTCAAGGAATCTTGCAGGGCAAGAGGTGTACCAATCAAAGCAGGAATCCCCATAGTTCTTGCTAAAATTGCCGTATGAGAATTGGTAGAACCATGAACCGTCACAAAAGCTAGGAGCTTACTCTTATCAAACTGTACCGTTTCAGATGGTGCCAAATCATCCGCTACAATAATTCTAGGCTCATCACTATCCTCCTCTTCCTGATTAATGCCCAATAAAATATTAATGACACGGTTAGAAATATCTCGAACATCAGCCGCTCTTCCCCTCATATAGTCATCATCCATACTCTCAAACATCTTAGCGAAATTATCAGAAGTAACAGCAACGGCATATTCTGCATTCATCTGTTGACTGGAAATGATATTCATTACAGAATCAATGTAATCATCATCCTCAAGCATCATCTGATGAACCTCAAAAATCTCAGCCCCAGACTCTCCTACATTTACCAAAGCCTTCTCATGAAGCTTTCCTAACTGTCTCATCGCTTCCTGTCTAGCATCTTCAAAGCGCTTTTCTTCTAACTCCGGATTATCCACCTTTTGTCTTCGCACCTGCTGTTCCTGTTTTTTAAACAAAAGAATCCTGCCGATTGCAATTCCGCCAAAAACACTTTTTCCAGCACACTTTTCCATAATACCCTCCTTACAGATTGTTCTTAAGGAATTCCTCTAAACTAGCAACCGCTGCATCTTCATCCGGACCCTCTGCGCAAATAGTGATTTCCTGACCATTCTTTACGGCTAGTCCCATCACACCAAAAATCTTTTTTGCATCCATGGTCTTATCGTTTTTCGTAATGGTAATCTTTGACTCAAAGGCCTTTGCTGCCTTAACAAATTCTCCCGCAGGTCTTGCGTGGATACCTTCTGGATCTGTAATTGTATAAACAAACTCTTTCATATATATCTCCTTTCATCAAACATTACTTTTGACTATATTATAGCACAGAAAATGATTATTTTTGATTATTCATTAACATTTTTCTTTAAAGCCCCTAAAAGGAGGGCTGTTGCAAAGGAACCAATCACCCAAGCCAGTACATAAAGGAGTGGATTTCCTACCGTTGCAAATACAAAGACACCTCCATGAGGGGCCATAAGGGTACAACCAAAGGCCGCTGAAAGACCTCCTGCCACACCGGCACCAATCATGGTAGCTGGGATAACATGTCCAGGATCTGCTGCCGCAAATGGAATGGCTGCCTCTGTTATAAATCCTGCTCCCATAACAAAGTTGGAAACAATAGAACCTCTCTCATCCTTAGTAAACTTCTTAGGGAAGATTAACTCAGCAATAGCAATTCCTACCGGAGGCACCATACCACCAACCATAACTGCTGCCATCATGATGTAATAATTCTTCACGTCTCCTTGAGCCGCACCATTGGCAAGTTCTGTTGCTGCCTGGGTCAACATACCGGTACCAAAAACATAGGCCGCCTTATTAATAGGACCACCCATATCAATGGCCATCATAGCTCCCAGAACAGCACCTAGGACAATTAACATATTATGGTCACCCATCCAATTTAAGCCGTTAGAAAGTCCCGTATTAATCAATCCAATGATCGGATTTAAAATCAGACACATTAAAATTGATATGCATAAAACACCTAAGACAGGATATAAAAGGGTTGGCTTAATTCCATCTAGGACTGCCGGAAGATTTGCAAATATTTTTTTCAGTAAAAGTACAATCGCACCGGCAAGGAAACCTGCCGCAATACCACCTAAGAAACCAGACACCGTATTGCCGGAATGCTGGAACATTAATTTTTGAATCACTCCACCGTTACTGCCTAAGGTCTTCCAAGTATCTAGATAGCCGGAAAGTAAGGCATTCCCAGAGGAAGCAAGGAGGCCTCCCGTAAATCCAACCACTAAACCTGGTCGATCCGCAATAGAATAAGCAATGTAACCGGCAAGGACCGGAACCATAAGGCCCATGGCAAGTCCACCTACATATTTCAGCCAAGCTGAAAGTGGGGTTAACATACCAAAGCTTCCAGCCAGTTCCGGATGGGTCTCACCAATATTACCATAGCCACAAAGGGTATCTACCAAAAAGGCTAAGGCTACTAAGATACCACCACCAATCACAAATGGAAGCATATGAGAAACACCACTCATCAGATGCTTATAAGCCTTGCGTCCCAAGGATTCATCATACTCCGTTTTTTCTTCTGCATCAGAACTTCCACCCTCATACACCGGTACCTGTCCAGCCAGGGCTTTTTTGATTAAATCCTCCGACTTGTTAATACCGTCGGCTACCTTGGTAATTAAAACCTTCTTCCCCTTAAATCGTTCCATAGGAACCTTGGTATCAGCTGCTACAATAATACCATCCGCCTTATTAATATCCTCTGTGGTTAAGACATTCTTCGCACCACCAGAACCTCTCGTTTCAATCTTAACGCTTAAACCCAGTTCTTTTGCCTTCTTTTCCAGGGCTTCAGCAGCCATATAGGTATGAGCAATTCCCGTAGGACAAGCGGTTACACCAATCAGGAATTTCTTTCCTTCTTCCTTAGTTTCCTCACTTGCCTCATCCCGATTGGTTTCCGCATCATCAATCACCTTTAAAAATTCTTCCACGGTTTTTGCTGCTTTTAATTTTTTAGTAAAGTCCTCATCCATTAAAAGCATCGATAATTTGCTTAATACATCCAGATGAACATTGTCCTCAGTATTTGGTGCAGCAATCAAGAATAAAAGGTCTGCCGGCTCTCCATCTAAACTTTCAAAATCTACTCCCTTTGGAATAACCATGGCAGCAAGTCCCGGTTTTAATACGGCATCGCACTTACCGTGAGGAATTGCAATTCCTTCTCCGATTCCAGTGGTACTCTCCTCTTCTCTGGCATAAACTTTCTTACGATACTCTTCCTTATCAGAAAGCTTGCCACTTTGATCCATGAGTTCCACAGCCTGATCCAAAGCCTCACTCTTGGTCTTTGGATTTGCTGAAAGGTTGATGCTTCTTGCATCTAATAAGTCCACAATCCTCATATAATTACCCTCCTTTTCTCTAATCCGCCTTTTGCGGTTTACTTGTTCTTTCCATTAAATCCTTGATTTCCTCACCACTTGCCAGATTCTCTGAAAATGCACTGGCAGATCCTGAACAAATCCCCATATGAAAAGCCTTCGCATAGTCATGTGTTTGTAACCAACCTGCTATAAATCCTGCTACCATGGAATCTCCTGAACCAACGGCATTCACCAATTTTCCCTTTGGTGCATCCATCCTGTAAACGTCTCCCTCTTCCGTAACCAAGACTGCTCCATCTTTTGACATGGAAACAATCACATTCCTTGCTCCCATCTCTTGCAGTTTTTTTACATAAGGTAAAACACTTTCTTTTGTGTCTAGGGACACTTGGAAGATTTCCCCTAATTCATGAATGTTTGGCTTAATTAAAAACGGATGCATCTTTACTACATTTACTAAAAGGTCTTTCGTAGCATCTACCACAAACAGAATGTTTCGTTGGCTTAGCATCTTTATAATATCCTCATAAATAGACTGAGGAAGACAAGCTGGAATGCTTCCCGCAAGTACCAACAGATCTCCATCCTGCAAAACCTCTAACTTAGTAAAGAGTTCCAAAAGCTTGCCTTTCGGAATATTCGGACCAAGACCATTTAACTCCGTTCCATCATAGTCACTAAGCTTCACATTAATTCTTGAAAATCCCTGATTTAACTTAATAAAATCAGTTTTGATTCCAAGTCCATCCACCATTTCTTCAATCCAATCTCCAGTATGTCCGGCCAAGAAACCCAGGGCAGTGCTCTCAAATCCTAGATTTTTTAAGACGGTAGAAACATTGATTCCCTTTCCTCCAGGAAGCACCTTCTCCTTGGTCGTACGATTGGTCTTTCCCAGGGTAAAGCCATCTAGAGATTCAATCAAATCAATGGAAGGATTAAAGGTTACCGTATAAATCATCCCTTCACCTCCAGTATTTCATTTCATCACGAACTAACTTCTAGTTTTAGTATACAATCATTTTCATTCGGAGTCAATCAAAAACAATCATATTTTTGATTATTTTTGATATATTTTGTATATTTTAAAGTATGAATCAACTGGTATTTATATCACAAATGAATAAAAAAGCCACCACAGCATTGCTATGATGGCTACTTTTAGATTCACTTTTTCTTATTACGAAATCCCGCATTTTTAGCCAGGGTATCCATAAATTCCTCGTTATTTTTGGTGGCAGCAAAGGTATTTAAAAGGGATTCAACAGCATCCTCTCCATATTGACCACTAATCATCCTATGAATACGATCCGAAGTTTTCTTCTCCTTTTCTGAAAGTAAGAGGTCCTCCCGACGCGTTCCGGACTTTGGAATATCAATGGCAGGAAATACCCTGCGTTCTTGAAGTTTTCTACTTAGAACCAGTTCCATATTACCAGTTCCCTTAAACTCCTCATAAATCACATCATCCATCTTACTTCCGGTTTCTACCAGCGCGGTGGCAAGAATGGTTAATGAGCCGCCTTCCCTAAGGTTTCTAGCAGCTCCAAAGAAACGTTTTGGCATATGCAGAGCCGCAGGATCTAATCCACCGGAAAGGGTTCTTCCACTTGGTGGTACCGTCAGGTTATAGGCCCTTGCCAAACGGGTAATAGAGTCTAGTAAGATTACCACATCCTCCCCATATTCCACCAAACGTTTGGCCCGTTCAATCAAAAACTCCGAAATCTGTCTATGGTGGTCCGGGGTTTCATCAAAGGTAGAATAAACCACTTCCACATTAGGAGAATCAAAGGCTTCCTTCATGTCGGTGACCTCCTCCGGACGCTCATCGATCAATAAAATTAAAACGTGTATTTTGGAATTTCCCTTTACGATTGCTCCTGCTACCTGCTTTAATAGGGTAGTTTTTCCTGCTTTTGGAGGAGATACGATCAAGCCTCTTTGTCCCTTTCCAATAGGAGAAAGTAAATCCACAATTCTCATGGCAACAGAGGCTTCCTGTCCCTTTAATTCCAAATGCAAACGTTCATTCGGAAAGATAGGAGTCAGGCTATCAAAGTTCTTTCTGTTTAAACTTTCCTCAATCGTATGGCCGTTGATACTTTGAATCAAAAACAGTGCCGCAAACCGGTCCCCTTCCCGATTCTTTCTGGCATATCCCAGTAAGACATCTCCCTTCTTTAAACGAAAGCGACGAATATGGGTAGGGCTTACATAAATATCATTTTCATCGGACTGATAGTTCCCATTCCGGACAAAGCCATAGCCTTCGGAAAGAATCTCAAGGCTTCCATGAACCAGACGATCCTCTTTTTTCGGTTGATAATCCATAGGGTCCTTTCTTTCCTTCTTCTTTTCTTCCTGAAAAACCTTTAGAAGTTCTTCTTTTTTCATTCGGCTATAGCCCTTAATCTTCTTGGCTTTTGCCATCTCTTTTAATTCTTTTAATGGGAGATCTTCTAATTTCTTATCCAAATTTCTTCTCCTTCAACTGTCATTCTTATAGTTTCATAGCCACTAAGGCCGGTAATTACTAGAAAAATTTTAACATAGTAGATAAAAAAAGGCAAGAAAGTACCAACCTCTCTACGATTTGATGCTTTCTTATTTAATGGGCTTGTGCTATAATACATTCGTATTTTTAATAAATCAGTAAAACAAGGAGGTTTCTATGACCACAAATGAAAAAGCACTTATGATGCACGAAGAATGGAAGGGAAAACTTAACGTAGAGGCTAAGGCAAAGGTTAATAGTAGAGAGGATCTTGCCATTGCCTACACTCCAGGTGTTGCAGAGCCTTGCAAGGTAATTGCCAAGGATCCAACAGCTGCTTATAAATATACGATTAAGTCCAATACCGTTGCAGTTATTTCTGACGGTAGTGCTGTCTTAGGTCTGGGAAACATTGGACCTTTAGCTGCTATGCCAGTTATGGAAGGTAAGGCCGTTCTTTTCAAAGAATTCGGTGGTGTGAATGCCTTTCCAATTTGCTTAGATACCCAGGATACAGAAGAAATCATTGAGACTGTAAAGCGTATCGCTCCAGTATTTGGTGGAATAAACTTAGAGGATATATCCGCCCCTAGATGTTTTGAGATTGAGGAGCGTTTAAAAGCTGAACTTGATATTCCGGTTTTTCATGATGATCAGCATGGTACTGCAATTGTAGTACTTGCAGGTATTATCAACGCCCTTAAGATTACCGGAAAGAAAAAGGAAGATTGTAAGATTGTATTAAATGGTGCAGGTTCTGCTGGTATCGCAATCACAAAGCTCCTTTTAAGATATGGATTTGTTAATGTTACTATGTGTGACCATACCGGTATTATCAGCAAAAATCGTTCTGATTTAAACTGGATGAAGCAGTCTCTAACAGAAGTAACCAATCCAGAGAATCAGGATGGTAACTTAGCAGATGCCTTAGTTGGTGCAGACATCTTCGTAGGTGTTTCTGCTCCTAATAGCGTTACCGCAAAGATGGTTCAGACCATGGCTAAGGATCCTATTATCTTTGCCCTTGCAAACCCTGTTCCTGAAATCATGCCGGACATTGCAAAGGCAGCAGGTGCTCGTGTCGTTGGTACCGGACGTTCTGATTTCCCTAACCAGATCAACAATGTCATCGCCTTCCCAGGTATCTTTAAGGGTGCCTTAGAAGGTCGTGCAAAGCAGATTACGGAAGAGATGAAGCTTGCCGTTGCAGAGGCCATTGCAGAATTGGTAAGCGATGAAGAATTATGTGAAGACTTCATCCTTCCAGAAGCATTTAACCCAGTGGTTGCTGAAACTGTTGCGGAAGCAGTAAAGAAATTAATCTAAGAAAAAAGAAAAAGTCTGAAGGTGATTCTACTATGATTCACCTTCAGACTTTTTTTATTGTCCTGAGTTTTCACCAAATTCATCCTCTGGTTTTCTTGATTCAGAAAGTTTCATAAACACATTCAAATAGATTTCTTCACTAACCTTTGCCCAGTTGTTACACATCTGCATGGCATCTTCCTTGCTGGCAACGCTGATTTTTAACTCGATTAAGGTAGTGTCCCCCTCTCGAATCTGACAATGAGCGACATAATCTCCATTGCTGGTTCGGTAGGAATCAGAAAGAGCTCCAATCTCTTTACGTAACTCATACTTCTTATTATCCATCAGGTAGGTTTCAATATCATCTTTCATCCCACCTGAAAGCTTATTATGAAAGAATTCCAAGGTCTCCTGACCCTGATCCGTAATATGGTAAAAGGTTTGACTACCAACATTTTCAGCACTTAAAACCTCACGGTCTACCATTTCTGTCAGTTGTTGCTGAATCTTGAAATAATCCGCATACTCTCTATCCATAAAAAACTCGGTAATTTGAGTATTCGTCAGTGGAAAATCCACACTATCTAGCATGTATAAAATTGCCAGTTTGTAAATCGTTCCTGTCTCCATCTTTAACCTCTTTAAAAGTTCTGTTTAATCCTCATCTTTCAAAACTTGACTCATTAAATCCAAAATCTCTTCTCGTCCCTGCTTGGTAACCGATGAAAATGGTATTAAGATATCATTTTCTTTCATCCCCAGTCCCTTTCGAACCACCGAGACCTGTTTTTGAACTTGACTTCTTTTTAGCTTATCCAACTTCGTAGCAATGATAATTGGCTCATACCCTTGGGAAACAATCCACTGATACATATTGCGATCATTGGCCCCTGGCTCATGACGGATATCAATCAAAAGAAAAATCTTCTTTAGCTGGGGACGATTATAAAGATAATTCTCAATCATCTTTCCCCACTTCTTTCGAACATCCTCAGAAACCTTGGCAAATCCATAACCCGGAAGATCCACCAGGTAAAGATCCTGATTAATCAGATAAAAGTTAATCGTCTGGGTTTTTCCCGGCTGAGAAGACGTTCTAGCCAAGGACTTTCGATTCATAATCGCATTAATGAGGGAAGACTTTCCCACATTGGACTTTCCGGCAAATGCCACTTCCGGTAAGGTATGATCCGGAAGCTTGCTTGTAATTCCACATACAGTCTCAAGGGTAACCTCTTTCATCTTCATTACTCTAATTCTCCTGAAGCTTTCTTTGCTACATTCTTTATCTTATCAGAAAGTTTTTTCTCCTCATGATAAATTACCTGAGGTTTTTCCTTACCGAGAACCGCATTCTTAGTAATGATACACTTCTCAACTCCCTCAATAGAAGGAGCCTCATACATAACCTCATTCATGGTATCTTCAATAATGGCACGAAGTCCACGAGCACCCGTCTGATGATGAATCGCCTTTTTTGCAATCTCTCGCAAAGCCTCTTCTTCAAACTCGAGACTTATATTATCTAACTCTAACAGTTTAACAAACTGCTTTACCAAGGCATTCTTTGGTTCCGTCAAAATACGAACCAAGGCATCCTCATCTAAAGACTGGAGAGCGACCTTAATTGGGACTCGCCCAATAAACTCAGGGATTAATCCAAACTTAATCAAATCCTGAGGCATAACCTGAGCAAATAACTGGTCAAAACTTTCCTCGTTCTTATCTACAATCTGCGCTCCAAAACCAATACTTCCCTTCTGGGTTCTTTCCGCTACAATTCGCTCCAAACCATCAAAGGCACCACCACAGATAAATAAGATATTGGTAGTATCGATGGGAATTGTCTCCTGCTGTGGGTGTTTTCTACCACCCTGAGGAGGCACACTTGCCATAGTACCCTCTAAAATCTTCAAAAGGGCCTGCTGAACTCCCTCTCCTGATACATCTCTGGTAATAGATACATTCTCAGACTTCTTGGTAATCTTATCGATCTCATCGATATAGATAATTCCATACTGAGCCTTTTCCACATCATAATCAGCAGCCTGAATCAACTTCAGCAAGATATTCTCAACGTCTTCACCTACATATCCAGCCTCAGTTAAGGTGGTGGCATCTGCAATGGCAAATGGCACATTTAACATTCTGGCAAGGGTCTGGGCTAAGAATGTCTTTCCAGAACCGGTAGGTCCTAACATAAGTATGTTAGACTTTTGTAATTCCACATCAAGATCCTTCCCAGAAAGGATTCTCTTATAGTGATTATAAACAGCCACGGATAATACCTTCTTGGCAGTATCCTGTCCAATTACATATTGATCAAGGAATTCCTTGATTTCCTTTGGCTTTAATAAATTAATATTAAGTCCTAATTCTTCCTCGTCGTCCTCCATTAATTCCTCGGTAAGAATCTCATCACAAAGACTAACACAAGAGTCACAAATATAAACTCCCCTAGGTCCTGCAATTAGCTTCTTTACCTGATTCTCAGTCTTTCCACAGAAAGAACAACGAAGAACGGCACCATCTTTTTTATTTGGCATCTTTTTAACCCTTATCTTCCTTCATTAGCGATTGTTTGTTACAACATCGTCAATCAGACCATAAGCCTTCGCTTCGTCAGCTGACATCCAGTTATCGCGCTCTGTATCATTGGCGATTTCTTCTACTGGCTTACCTGTGTTTGCAGCTAAGATTTCATTTAACTTTTTCTTAGTACGAAGAATATGTTCTGCTGCAATAGAAATCTCAGTTGCCTGACCCTGTGCTCCACCAGATGGCTGGTGAATCATAATCTCAGCATTCGGTAAAGCAAAACGCTTACCCTTAGCACCACTGGATAAAAGAAAGGCACCCATGCTGGCAGCCATACCCATACAAATAGTGGATACATCGCACTTAATATAATTCATGGTGTCATAGATGGCCATACCGGCGGTTACAGATCCACCCGGGCTATTGATATACAACTGAATATCCTTGCTAGGATCCTCAGACTCAAGGAATAAAAGCTGAGAAACAACAAGACTTGCGGTAACATCATTCACCTCTTCTCCAAGGAAAATGATTCTTTCTTTTAACAGTCTGGAATAAATATCATAAGAACGCTCTCCTCTACCAGTCTGTTCAATGACATAAGGTACTAAACTCATACGTAAAACTCCCTTCTTGTGTAATAAAACAATGATTCCATATAGGCACTTAAGGAGTGGTTAAAAAACCACTCCCTAGTGCAGGAAAACACATCTAATGTGTTAACGTAAATTTTCATAAAGAAATTACTCTTCCGTCGTCTCTTCCGCCTTCTCTACTTCCTTAGCATTCTCAACCAAGAAATCAAGAGCCTTATTAACAGCAAGGTCAGACATCATGTTTTCCTTCTCTTTCTCACCAAGTAATTCCTTGATCTTGTCAACTTCCATGTTGTAAGCCTTAGCCATCTCGTCTACCTGCTTCTGGAAATCTTCTTCTGAAGCGGTAATGTTCTCTGCAGCAACTACTGCCTCAAGAACTAATCTGCTCTTAATTCTCTTAAGAGCTTCTGGACGCATCTGCTCAAATAAGCTATCGTTGTTCATACCAGTATACTTCATATACTGATCAATAGAAAGTCCCTGAGCCTGTAATCTCTGAGCAAACTCATTCGCCATATTTCTAACCTGCGCATCAATCATCTTTTCAGGAATGTCCATCTTAGAAACCTTTACTAACGCCTCAACAACCTCGTTCTCCTTGGTTTCCTTTGCCTTGCTCTCCTTAGTCTTAACTAAAGACTCGAAAAGATCCTTCTTGTATTCTTCAAGGGTCTCGAACTCAGAAACGTCAGAAGCAAACTCGTCATCTAACTCTGGAAGTTCCTTTACCTTGATTGACTTAACTGTACACTTAAATACTGCATCCTTACCGGCAAGGTCTTCTGAATGATACTCTTCTGGGAAGGTAACATTCACTTCTACTTCCTTACCGATTTCAGCACCAACTAACTGATCCTCAAATCCAGGGATAAACTGGCCGGATCCAATCGTAAGAGGATAATCCTCACCCTTACCGCCATCGAAAGCTACGCCATCTACGAAACCTTCAAAGTCGATGACAGTCTCATCACCTGAAGCTACAGGGCGATCAGTAACCTCAATGCTTCTACCATTCTGCTTTCTTACTCTCTCAAGCTCAGCATCTACTTCTTCTTCTGTTACGCTTGTATCTACCTTTGTAACCTCAAGACCCTTATAGTCTCCAAGCGTTACTTCCGGCTTTAATACAACTACTGCAGTATAGATAAATTCCTTACCAGACTCCATCTGAACAACCTCAATATCAGGCTGAGCCACGATTTCAAGTTTGCTTTCGGTAGCAGCATCCGGATAAGTCTCATTGATTAAAGCGTTAGCAGCATCATCAAAGAAAATGCCTTCGCCATACATCTTTTCAATTAACTTTCTAGGTGCTTTACCCTTACGGAATCCTTGGACATTAATGTTCTTTCTTCTCTTCAGGTAAGCGTTGTTTAGCTCCTTCTCAACAGCCTCAGCCTCAACAGCAATAGTAAGCTTTGCTGTATTGTTTTCTAAATTCTCAACTTTCTGTAAAGTCATCTTATAAATCCTCCTTGATTATAGCTTCTTAGGAACATATATTTTTTGCGCCTACGACAAGTAAAGATTATATCATAAAGTCTTTTTCTTGTCACGCATATTTTCTTATTTAAAGCATATGCCTTTTGCAACTTGATCTGCCATCTTTTTATCTGTTAAAAGTTCCAAAAGTTTTAAGGCAAATAGAATGGCCGGGCCCATGGCACGTCCGGTTACAATAGTTCCGTCCACTACTACATCGTGTTTTGAAACCTTAGCCCCTTTTAAATCTCCCTCCATTCCCGGATAGCAGGTGGCTTTCTTTCCCTCTAAAATGCCCATTCTACCAAAAATAGTTGGAGAAGCACAAATAGCAGTTACATATTTTCCCTCTTCTAAATAGTTTTTGATTTCCTCTTTTAATGGCTGGCATCCATCCAGACGCTCCATTCCTCCCAAGCCGCCAGGAAGGAAGATCATGTCTCCTTTTGAAAAATCAATCTCCTTCATTAATACATCACAGTTAATCTTTACCTGGTGACTAGATACCACCTCTAACTGATCCGAAATGGATACAATGCTGCAGTCCACTCCACCTCTGCGAAGCACATCTACCACAGTTAATCCTTCCACCATCTCAAGACCATCTGCAAAAAAAGCATATACCTTTGCCATATTTCTTCCTCCTGTGTTATAGTATTACTGTCAATAAAAACAGACGCAAACTTATTTTAGCACAAACCATTTTTTTCGTACACCCGAAAGGATTATTTTCATGGAAATCGAACGTAAATTTTTAGTAAAACAAATACCAAAGGATTACAAGACCTATCCAAGGATTGTCATGACCCAGGCCTACCTAAACGTAAATCCAGTGGTAAGGATTCGAAAGGAAAATGACGACTATGTCTTAACCTATAAGGTTGGAGGAGGCCTAAGCAGGCAGGAATGTAACCTCCCTTTAGATGCTCAATCCTTTGATCATTTATTGGAAAAAGCTGATGGTATTATTTTAAACAAAACACGATATCAGATTCCCTTAAGCCAGACTCTTACCGCAGAATTGGATCTTTTTTTTGGAGACTACCAAGGCCTTTCTTATGTAGAGGTGGAATTTGCCAGCGAGGAAGAAGCCTTAGCCTTTGTTCCTCCCAACTGGTTTGGCAAAGAGGTTACCTATGACCACAAGTTTTCCAATTCCTCTTTAAGTCAAGGAAAGATTCCTCTTTCAGAATTGCAATAAAAGAATGCTCAGATTATCGTATCATAATCTGAGCATTCTTTTATTCTACTGTTGTTTCTTCCCCGCTTAGATTTCCACCAAGTATATTTTCTCCATCCCGATCACAACTAAAGAGAAAAGTAATGGAATATTCATTAAACTGGAAGACATATCCCTGGTTATCGTTTTTATTCTTGATTGCCGCTGCCACTCTGGTTAATTCAATATTATAAGCCAAGGGTAACATGGTCTTCTTATCAATCCAAATCTGCACTGGGATTGTGTTGTCTGTAAAATCAATCGTTAAGCTCTTATCATCTACCATTTCCTGCATGATACTTTGAACTAAGCTTCCATCTATATTTCCTGAAAGATGATAGGAAGAGCGTCCTTCATAATTCTCTTCCAGGACAGAAGAAAACTTCCATGCCTGATCGTAAATATTGTTAACAAATTCTTTCTTATCATCCAGGTAGGCTGAAAATGAGCCTTTTTCCGGCTGCAGTAACCCTTGAATATCTACCGTATAATCTAAAACATAGTTCATCTGAGCATGTACCGAAAGATCATCCGTTAAGGCTTGCTTTGCATCAATTAAAACATCCTCACAATCCAGACTAGTTGTTTCATTTTCACTTGTTGTTGGTAGAGGGGTACTACATGCGCTCATGGTTCCCATAAAACAAACCACAAGTCCTATCACTCCCATCGCCTTACGAATTCTTGAAATCATCCTTCTGCTCCTTGTTTTTTTGGAAAAAGATTCTCTTCTTAAGCGTCAGGGAATAACTTCATTAAATCAGCTACCTTTGCCTTTACATCTGCACTAAGCTTAGCAGACTCTGCACGTGCCTTTTCAGCAGCTGCATTAGCGTTGGTAAGATTTGTTTCTGTTGTCTTTAACTTAGCAAGAGTATCCTCTGTTTCCTTCTTAGCGTTTGCAAGAGCCTTCTCAACATCTGCAGTTTTCTTTTCTGCAGCTTCAATCTTCTTAGCATCTTCTTCTGCCTTCTTAGCAGCTTCAGCAATCTTTGCATTGGCATCTGCAAGCTTTGCATTGGCATCTGCAAGCTTCTTCTCTGCTTCTGCTGCCTTTGTATTTGCGGCAGCTGCTTCCTTCTTGCTTTCCTCTGCAGCCTTCGTTGCAGTCTGAATCTTAGAGTTTGCTGTATTTAATTCATTCTGTACATTCTGTAACTGCTTCTCAGTATTTACAACCTTACTCTGAGTAGTCTGTAAGTTCTTCTCTGCCTCTGCAGCCTTCTTCACAGCATCATCTGCTTCTTTCTTAGCTGCCTCTGCAGCCTTTGTTGCCTCAGCAGCTTTTTCATTCGCTTCCTTAGCTTCTGCATTCGCACGCTCTGCTTTATCCTTCATCTGACTAGCCTGAAGTTCTGCCTTCTTTAATGCACTTTCAGATACTGCTGCCTGAGCCTCTAACTGCTTGGTCTTTGCCTGCTCAGCAAGTAACTGAGCCTCTGCAGCTGCCTGAGCTGATTTTGCAACCTGAATATCTGCCTCAAACATAGCAGATGCTTCCTGTGACTCCTGCTCATTATCCATGGTCGCCTTTAAGGTCTCTTCCATCTCATGGATTTCCTTCTGAGCCTTCTCAGCCTTTGTACGAGCCTCATCTCGCTCTGAGATTACTTCCTCTAACTGCTCTTCTCTCTCGGTTGCCTTATTGGTCATCTCTGCAATCTTCGCTTCAAGAGCTGCAACCTGACTCTTTACATTCTCTAATTCGATGGTTGTTGCGGTTAACTTCTGCTCTGCTTCGTCATACTTTGCCTCAACATCCTTGGTTCTCTTAATTTCTTCGCTTACTCTGGCCTCAGCCTCATTCAAAAGTTTCTTGGTCTCAGCATCTGCATGTGCAGCGGCTTCTGCTGCTGCCTTAGCTGCTGCTTCCTGAGCTTCAGCCGCTGCCTTACGAGCCTTCTCTTCCTCTTCCTTGCGACGAGCTGCTTCCTCGTTCTGCTTAGCTTCTGCTTCTTTTGCTGCTGCCTCTGCCTGCTCAGCCTTAGCTGCTGCCTGCTCAACTACCTGATTTGCAGCATCTATCTTCTCCTGCTTTGCAGCTGCATGATCGCTCTTTTCTTTCGCAATCTGTTCCTTAAGTTCTGGGTTCTCTTTTAATTTCTCTTTTAACTTGGTCTTGATGCTGTTCATAATGGTTGTACAAACATCTTCAGGTGTCATCACACCACCACCAAGAAGTCCACCAAATCCCTTTGATTCCTGACTTACTACGATTTCTACTACAGTACCATAGTTCTTATTGGCAGGACGTACATGAATATGGATATAATCCGAATCGTTCGCCTTCTTACTGTTAACAGAAGACATCTCTACTACATGTTTTTTCTTATCAACCTGTGCGGTATAAGTGTTGTTCTCTGTCTTAGATACATGCTCTACCCATTCAGTTCCTGAAATTCTAGTTGTATCGATATTACCATGAATGTGAATATCTGCTGGTGTTTGAACAAAACTCCAAACAAGGTCTAAAGGCGCCTCGATTCTCTCTTTATTTTCTGCTGTTCTCTCCATTGTGATTTCTCCCTTCTTTTTTATTACTCATCTCGATCCTTCTCTGTCTCTCCCTCTTGATAACGCAAGAATTTCTAGTATCATACCATATTATTTGACATTTGAAAAGTTATTTTTAGACACTTTAACCGTTTTCGTAGACTGTTTTTCTCTTATTTATGGGCATCCATGAAATCTCCCGCAATTTTATCGTAATAGGTATAGATCTTTTGTGTTCCATTCTCCAACAAATAATAATGCATAATATATGGTACCAACAATACCATAAGTAAGAAAAACAAAGGTATAAAAGCTATATTCTCTGTCACCGTAAATGCTATTAAAACCATAATTGCAAGGATTGCAAATAGACAGGTCACGATTAAATGTATCATTCTTTCATGAGCAAAAAATATGGTTTGTACCAGAATTTCTTTTCCTAGTTTTTCTTTTTCCTCCTCTGTCAAATGCTGATAATCAATCTTCTCCAGATAATCCAGATAAGTTAGCATCCTCTTTTTCAAAGTCCAGACCTCCTTCCATTCTCTCTTTCTTTATTATACTACCTTTTCCCTTATCTTGCACTGCAATAGGAGAAATTCCAGATAGAAAATGCAAGCTTTTTTTTCGACAATTTGTGCAAAAAAAAAACAGGTCTTCGACCTGCCTTTTTTATGCGGAAGATGGGATTTGAACCCACACAGGTGTGACCCCACTAGAACCTGAATCTAGCGCGTCTGCCGTTCCGCCACTTCCGCTTATCCTGTTTTTTCGGACAATTGACATTATACGTATTTTCAAAAACCTTGTCAATATAGAAAATCTAAAATAAGCCTTTTCTTGTACATCAATACGATCTTTCATTAAAAAAAAGATTGTTTTGTCTTGCCTAGATAGTACATTTTAAAAAAAGTCCGTTACAAATCGTAAAATATGGAGTAAAATAGGTGGAGTTAGATTAATCATAAGGAGAAAAACAATGGAATATCGTATCGAACATGATTCAATGGGAGAAGTACAAGTCCCAGCAGATAAGTATTGGGGAGCACAGACCCAGAGAAGTTATGGTAACTTCAAAATCGGAAGTGAAAAGATCCCCAAGGAAGTAATCATTGCATTTTCCTACTTGAAGCAGGCAGCAGCAATGGCAAACTTCCGCTTAGGAAACCTGGACGAAAGAAGCAAAGACTTAATCGGACAGGTTTGCGAGGAAATTCGTGAAGGCAAATTAGACGGTAACTTCCCATTAGCCGTATGGCAGACCGGAAGCGGTACCCAGTCAAATATGAATGTGAATGAGGTCATCGCCAACCGTGGAAATGAAATTGCTGGAAAAAAAATTCTACATCCGAACGATTCCTGTAACATGTCACAAAGTTCCAATGACACCTTCCCTACTGCCATGAACATTGCAGCTGTTTGCGAAATTCAGGACCGTTTGATTCCGGCCATTGATCTTTTAGTGTCTACCTTCTTAGACTTAGAGAAAAAAAACAAAGGCATTGTAAAGTCAGGAAGAACTCACCTTCAGGATGCTGTGCCAATTTCCTTCTCACAGGAAATCAGTGGTTGGAGAAGTTCCTTGGAGCGAGACAGAGAATTGATTCTTGCAACCATCTCACCCCTGTCTGAATTAGCCCTGGGAGGAACCGCCGTGGGAACCGGCTTAAACGCTCCAGAAGGTTTTGACACTGAGGCCGCTAAGGCTATTTCCGAACTTACCGGAAAGTCCTTTCAAACAGCACCGAATAAATTCCATGCCCTAACCTCAAAGTCCGAATTAGTCCAGGCGCACGGAGCGTTAAAGGCACTTGCCGCAGATATGATGAAGATTGCCAACGATATTCGTTGGTTAGCCAGCGGTCCAAGAGACGGTTTAGGCGAAATTACCATTCCAGCCAATGAACCAGGAAGTTCCATTATGCCAGGCAAGGTAAACCCTACCCAGTGCGAGTCCGTTACCATGGTGGCTGTACAAGTTATGGGAAATGACGCAGCCGTTGGTTTTGCAGCGAGTCAAGGAAATTTCGAATTAAATGTCTTTATGCCGGTTTTAATTTATAACTTCCTGCAATCTGTCATCCTTCTGGCTGATTCAATTCGTTCCTTTAACGACAACTGTTGCATAGGAATCGAACCAAACCGCCAGAAGATGCATGAAAACTTACATAATTCATTAATGCTGGTTACCTGCTTAAATCCATACATCGGCTATGAAAATGCAGCTAAGACCGCAAAGCTTGCTTACGCAGAAAACATTTCCCTAAAGGAAGCCTGCGTAAAACTTGGTTTTTTAACCCCGGAAAAATTTGATGAAGTCTTCCTCCCAGAGGAAATGGCGAAGGAACAATAAAAAAACCGCATCCATTGGATGCGGATTTTTTTATCTTGATTTGCTTAAATCATTAGGCCTTCTTAGAATATTCACCAGTTCTGGTATCAATGATAATTGAATCACCCTGGTTTACGAATAATGGAACCATTACCTTAGCTCCGGTCTCAACGATTGCTGGCTTTGTAGCACCAGTAGCTGTATCACCCTTAACACCTGGCTCTGTCTCAGTAATCTGGAGAGTTACGTTGATTGGTGGCTCAACTGCAAATACATTACCATTATGAGAACAAACCTTAACAGTCTCGTTCTCCTTAACAAATTTCATAGAATCAGCGATATCACCAACAGGAAGAGCGATCTGATCATAAGTGTCATTATTCATGAAGTTATAGAACTCCTCATCCTTGTAAAGATACTGCATATCAACACGATCGATACGAGCGGTTGGGAACTTCTCAGTTGGTCTGAAAGACTTTTCAACTACACCACCACTGACGATATTCTTAAGCTTGGTACGAACGAAAGCTGCTCCCTTACCTGGCTTAACGTGCTGGAACTCAATAATCTGCCAGATACCATTATCCATCTCGACTGTGATACCATTTCTAAAATCACCTGCTGTAATCATAGTATTCCTCCTAAAAAAACTTATAATCCTGTGCCCTCCTCCAATCCGGATGGTTGGCACGGGGCAATACTGCAACTATTCTATATGAGAATGGTACAAAATTCAACTACTTTTTTCTTCGTTCATAGAAAAAAAGAACGATTTTTTCCAGAAATCTTTTTAAAACAATCTGAATTTCCTCCTTTGGATGAATCGGATCTACTAAAATGCTCATAATTCCTGCACGATTCGCTCCAAACACATCCGTAAAGAGTTGGTCCCCCACAAATACTGTAGTTTTGGTGCTTGTTCCCATAAGATTCATGGCCTTCACATAATTCTTGCGCGATGGCTTATGAGCATTGGAAACAAACTTGCTATTCACAGCCTTTGCAAATGGAGCTACACGCGGCTCCTGATTATTAGAGATCAGGCAAGTATCAAATCCAAGACTCTTTAAATGATCAAAAAGTTCTTGAACTTCCACGGTATATGGGGCACCATGAGGTACCAAGGTATTGTCTATATCAAATATAATTCCCCGATATCCCCTCTTATAAAGAGTCTCAAAGTCAATCTCATAGGTGGAATGACTTCTTGTGGACGGATAAAATTTTTGAAACATAACATCCTCCGATTAATTCTTCTGAGTATCTAAAATTTTCTTTAACTCCTCCATAAAGGTATTAACATCCTTAAACTCACGATAAACAGATGCGAAGCGCACATAAGCAACAGAATCAAAACTTTCAAGTTTTTCCATTACAATCATACCAATCTCATCGCTAGAAATCTCCTTGGTCTCTTTGCTGAAAATCTCGCTCTCCACCTCATCAATCAACTTATTGATGCGTTCTAAACTAATTGGACGCTTGTGACAAGATCGAACAATTCCCTTTTCAATCTTACTTCTGTCATAAGGTTCACGAATCTTATCCTTCTTAATAACCATCAATGGAATGGACTCCACCTTCTCATAAGTCGTAAATCTCTTATTACAGTTATCACAATGTCTTCTTCTCCGAATCGAGGTATTATCCTCGGCCGGACGGCTGTCAATTACCCTGGTATCTTCTGCTCCACAATATGGACACTTCATATAATCTGTCTCTCCTTGTCATAAGTAAAAAATTGCCGTGACCACCATATAAGCCACTAAGCACGGTAAAATTATACTATATTTTCGATTTATGAGCAAGGAAAATCATCATAATTTATCTTTACTTCTTATTTAATGTATGATAAACTATTTTTCGCGTTTTTTAAAACGCTTGATATTATTTGAAAAGAAAGAAAGAAAGGATGTACATCAGATGATTACTTCAAGAAATGATGTTCGAAATGTTGCAATTATTGCCCATGTCGATCACGGTAAAACTACACTCGTAGATGAGTTATTAAAGCAGAGCGGTGTTTTCCGTGAAAATCAGGAAGTTGCCGAGCGAGTAATGGATTCCAATGATATTGAAAAAGAGCGTGGAATCACTATTCTCTCTAAGAATACTGCCATTACCTACAAGGATACAAAAATCAATATCATTGACACTCCAGGACATGCTGACTTTGGTGGCGAAGTAGAACGAGTGTTGAAGATGGTAGACGGTGTCGTCCTTGTGGTAGATGCATTCGAAGGTCCAATGCCTCAGACAAAGTTCGTTTTAATGAAGGCCCTTGAATTAGACCTTAAGGTAATTGTTTGTATCAATAAAATTGATCGTCCTGAAGCAAGACCTTTAGAAGTGGAGGATGAAGTTCTTGAGTTATTAATGGACCTGGACGCTTCTGAAGAGCAGTTAGATTGTCCATTTGTTTATGCTTCAGCAAAGGCTGGCTTTGCTAAATATTCCTTAGAAGATGCCAATGAAAACATGGTTCCTCTTTTTGAAACCATTATCGATAACATCCCAGCTCCTACCGGAGATGCTGATGCAAACGCTCAGGTATTGATTTCTACCATTGATTACAATGAGTACGTTGGTCGTATCGGTGTTGGTAAAATCAGCAACGGTACCATTAAAATCAATGAGGACGTTACCATTGTAAACCACCACGATCCTGACTTTAAGAAGCGTGTAAAGATTTCTAAACTTTATGAATTTGACGGTTTAAACCGTGTAGAGGTAAACAGCGCCAGTGTCGGTGCCATCGTTGCCATCGCTGGTATCCCTGACATTAAGATTGGTGATACCCTTTGCTCCGGTGAAAATCCAGAAGCAATTCCTTTCCAGAAGATTTCTGAGCCAACCATTTCCATGAATTTCATGGTGAATGACTCTCCTCTTGCCGGTCAGGAAGGTAAGTTTGTAACTTCTCGCCACATCCGTGAGCGTTTAATGAAAGAATTAAACACTGACGTTTCTCTTCGTGTAGAAGATACCGACTCTCCAGATTGCTTTAAAGTTTCCGGACGAGGTGAGCTTCACCTTTCTGTCTTAATCGAAAACATGAGACGAGAAGGCTTCGAATTCGCCGTTTCTAAGGCTGAGGTTCTTTACCGCGAAGATGAAAACGGCAAGAAGACCGAGCCTATGGAACTTGCTTATATCGATGTCCCTGAAGAATTTGCCGGCAACATTATCCAGGCCTTATCTGCAAGAAAGGGTGACCTTCTTAGTATGTCAGCTGCCAACGGCGGATATCAAAGACTTGAGTTTTCTATCCCTTCCCGTGGCTTAATTGGTTATCGTGGACAGTTTATGACCGACACCAAGGGTAACGGTATCATGAACACAATCTTTAACGGCTATGGTCCTTTCAAGGGAGAATTAATGTATCGTTCACAGGGTTCCTTAATCGCTTTTGAGTCTGGTGAAGCAATCACTTATGGTCTTTTCAATGCGCAGCAGCGTGGTACTCTCTTCATTGGTCCCGGTGCTAAGGTATACTCTGGTATGGTCATCGGTCAGACCGGACGTGACGAAGACATCGAAGTAAACGTATGTAAAAAGAAGCAGCTAACCAACACCCGTGCATCCGGTTCGGATGATGCTTTAAAGCTTACTACCCCTAAGGTAATGAGCCTTGAGCAGTGTTTGGAATTCATCGACAATGACGAACTCTTAGAGATTACACCTGAGACTCTTCGAATTCGTAAGAAGATCTTAGATCCTACCCTTCGTAAGAGAGCAGGTTTCAAGAGAAATTCATAACTATTAATGTAAACAAATCCCGATTTGCACTTTGGCAAATCGGGATTTGTTTTTATTCTGATAAAAGTTGAAGGCTACCATCTGTGATTCCATAGAGAATTTCTTCTCCTTCTTCAATCCTTACTTTGGCTGCAGTGGCCTCCGTTAACTTATTACAATAATCCTCCTTTTGTTCAAGAGGACAAACCAAATGAAGGATGACTTGCTCTCTAAAATCCTGATGTTCCTCAAAAACCCCTTCCTCTCGGTCAATATAATTCACCTTGCCAAGAAGCGTATAATCCGTCGTTACCAGAAGACGAATTCCCCGCTTTCTCTCAATCAAATTAGCTTTTAAAAGGCCATCTTGTGCAGATTTTGTATAGGCACGAACCAGACCACCGGTCCCTAACAGAGTTCCGCCAAAGTATCGAACCACAACCACCAGGACATCTGTCACATTGGCACTCATCATTACTTCAAGAATTGGCTTTCCGGCAGTTCCCTGGGGTTCCCCGTCATCCGAAAAACGCATCAGTTCACGGTTATTCCCGCAAATCAAGCCATAGCAATGATGTCTGGCATCCCAGTGTTTCTTCTTAATTTGATTTACAAATTCCACTGCTTCCTCTTCGGTGGTTGCCGGAACTACATAAGAAATAAAACGAGATTTTTTCTCCTCGTAGTAACCTTCTCCTTCTTGCCAGACAATCTTTAAATCTTCCAAGCCTTCATCCTCCGATCTCTTTGCAAATGACATATTCTAGAATAGTATAAAGAAATTTGATTCTTATTTCAATAGTACTTTCTATTTTATGCAATTTCTGTTATAATAAACCAGTTAAATTCTGTGTGATCAGGAGGATATTATGAATTTTGGATATAGAAGTACATTACAAAAACATAAGCAGATTACTTCTTTGAAAAATAGGCTATCCACAAAGCTTGGGGTAAACATCTTTTTGATCTTTATCTACTTTGTTTTAGTCCTGGTAGTTTGCGTAGGATTCTTTGTTTTAGGAATTGTTCAGGGAATTATTGATAACGCGCCGGAGATTTCAGAAATAAATATATCTCCTACTGCCTTTTCAACTACGATCTATGATAATCAGGGAGCTGAAATCGAACAGCTGGTACAAACAGGTTCAAACCGAGTATCTGTGGCAAATATTGACGAGATTCCGCTTCACACCCAGCATGCCTTTGTCGCAATTGAAGATGAACGATTCTACGACCATAACGGTGTAGATATTAAGGGTATTCTTCGAGCAGGTGTGGTTGCTATCACCTCCCATGATCTTTCTCAAGGTGCATCAACCATTACCCAACAGGTATTAAAGAACAACGTCTTTACCGACTGGGTCAACGAAGATGACATGTCAAAGATCAAACGAAAACTTCAGGAACAATACTTGGCAATCCAGTTAGAGAAACAGGTAAGCAAGGATGTCATTCTGTTAAACTATTTAAATACGATTAATTTGGGTAACAACTGTTTAGGAATTCAGTCTGCAGCAAAACGTTACTTTAACAAAGATGTATCAGAATTAACACTTTCAGAATCAGCGGTTATAGCGGGTATTACACAGAATCCTTCCTACTATAACCCAGTTACACACTCAAAAAACAATCGAAAGCATCGTGAGATAATCCTGAAAAAGATGCTGGAGCAAGGTTATATTAATCAGGCAGAATACGATGAAGCTTTAGCCGATAAGGTATATAAGAGACTTCATACCGTGAACGCCCAGTTGGGAGAATCTTCTCCATATACCTATTTCGTGGATGAATTGATTGAAGAAGTATCTAATGACCTTCAGGAATACAAGGGATATACAGCAACCCAGGCATACAATGCCCTATACTCTGGTGGTCTTAGAATCTACTCAACACAGGATCAGGAGATTCAGAGCATTTGCGATAAAGAAATTAAGGATGATACCAATTATCCATATGCCATCCACTACTCCATCAGTTGGGCCTGGTCGGTCCAGCGAGCAGATGGAACGGTAGAGAACTTCTCAGAATATGATATTACTTACTATCATCGGGCTACCTTGGGAGAAAGTGATTTTAAGCTTATTTTCTATACCAAGGACGAAGCCAAGGAATGTGTAAAGGCCTATAAGCGTGCCATGAGAAAAAAGGGAGATAAAACCTTAGGACAGACCCTTTCTTATACCAAGCAGCCACAAGCATCCTTTACCGTAATGGACCAGACTACCGGTTATATAAAGGCCATTGTAGGTGGACGTGATAATAAATCAGCCAGTTTAACCTTAAACCGTGCAACCAATACTACCAGACAGCCTGGTTCTACCTTTAAGGTAATTGGTGTCTATGCACCGGCCATTGATGTTAAGGGTTATACATTAAGTTCTACCGTTGTAGACGGACCATATAACTACAGCAATGGACGTGCCGTTCACAACTGGTGGGGCGACTACTATAAGGGATCCCAGACTATTCGAGCAGCAATTGCCCAGTCTATGAATATCATTGCCGTAAAGGTAATTACAGATATTACACCGGAATTAGCCTATGAATACCTTGAAAACTTCGGAATCACTACCTTAGTGGAAGAAGACAAGGTACAATCCCTTGCCCTTGGTGGTATCACCAATGGTGTTACTAACTTAGAGCTTTGTGGTGCTTATGCAACTATTGCAAATGGTGGTGTATATAACAAGCCAGTGCTTTATACACAGGTGGCAGATTCATCCGGAAAGATTATTTTGGATAACGCCGTAAATACTTCCCAACGAACCGTAATCAAGGATACTACCGCTTATGCTTTAACTCAGGCCATGGAAGACGTAGTAACCGCAAGTTCCGGTACCGGACGAGCTGCCGCAGTAAAGAACATGCATGTAGCCGGTAAAACAGGTACTACTTCGAATTCTTATGACCTTTGGTTCGCAGGATTTACCCCTTACCTAACCGCTACCATTTGGACCGGTTACGATGAAAATGTAGAAATGGAAAACGGAACCTATCATGAATCCCTTTGGTCAACAATTATGACAGAAATATGTGCAGCCAAGGGCTATGAGGACAAGGATTTCAATGGACCTAGTTCGCAAACAGCAGTAACTGTTTGCGATGATTCTGGTATGATTGCAAATGAATATTGTCCGGATACCCATACCGAGTATTATGACAACGATTCCAATGAAATTCCAAGTAAGGAGTGTAATTGGCACGGAAGCTGGACCAACTCTTCCTCTTCTTATTCCTATGATGATGACGATAGCGACGACTAATCAGTGAAGACTCCTGGAACTGATATCCCGACTGAATAAAGAAAGAGTAGCAGACTCAAATCTGCTACTCTTTTTATATCCAAGGGAATCCAGGATTCCTTATCCCTTACACCGTTCTGGTTCTCCGGTTGTCTCTTTCGATATGATTTTTTTTGAAAATAAAAATCTTTTGCACTTGATAACTAACCATAAATAAGAGTGTGTCTACTACTGCTTTTATAATGGTAGTATGAACCTTTGGAATCACTCGATAAATCACGGTTACGACTCCACCAGAAGTCAAAGCAATCAGGGCAGCTAGTAAATAATATTTCCAAATGGTTTGCCCCATCTTCTCTGTACTCTTAAATACAAACCTATGATTCAGGAAGTAGTTTAAGAAGGAGGAAACCGCTCTGGCACCAATGGTTGCCACCATAATATAGGCTGTTACACTTGCTTCAAGTCCAGCTGCCAAAACCGAATATAGTAACAAGTCTACCAGAAAGGAAAGAATTGAAACAGCTGAATATTTAAAAAACTGTCCAAGTAACAACTTATAGATTTTAAAAGAATCCAGAATCGGATGAAAATGACTAGAGGAATTATTATCTACATAGATGGTATCAATGGTAATTGACTTAATTGGAATCCTCTGTTGACTACAAGCAATCAGCATATTCATCTCGTATTCATACCGATCTCCGGCAAGTTTTCGAAAGTCGGGAATCAAACGATTGGGAATTCCACGGAGCCCCGTCTGTGTATCCTTTAAACCAATGTGGTAAAGAATTTTAAAGAGATTTCTGGTACAGGAATTTCCAAACTTAGAACGGAATGGAACCTTTTCCTGATCAAAATCTCGTTCCCCTAAGGAAAGCGCCTTAGGATGATTCACCATAAGAGCTGCCAAACGATTTACATCTCCTATGGTATGTTGCCCATCTGCATCTACCGTGATTACCCCAAAGAAATCATTTTTATCCGGTAAAAGTTCATAATAGGCCAGGGCATCTTTAATGGCCCTTCCCTTCCCAAGATTTATATCATGGCGAAGGAAGTCTACCTCTTCAATTTTTTTTATTTGATCAAAACGTTCTTTAAATTCTGGACCTGACCCATCATCCACTACGATGATCTTTGTATATCCGCTATTGGCCAGGCGAAGAATATAAGAATAGAGATTAGAATCTGGATTTAAAACCGGAATAATAATTGCTACACTTTTAATCATATAAATCCCTTCTTTCCAACAAACAATCATTCAAATCTTGTTCCTATTCATAAGATACAATTTTAAAGTGATAGATTTGTGTGAACCATCTTAAGAAAAGAAAAAAGATGAGTGATTTCTTAGTTAGAAACTTTCGGAAGGGTAACTAAAAAAGAAATCATTCCGTTCTGGTAAGAAACCGTAATTTTCCCCTTATACATTTTTACAATCTCCGAAGCCATGGAAAGCCCGATTCCAAAGCCCCTCTTTTTACTGTTATGGGACTGATCCTCCCGGTAAAAACGGTCAAAGAACCTGGAATAATCCACGCCTTCTCCATCCTGATAGGAATTTGAAACCATAATCTTTACATACTTCCCTGCCTGTTTCAAAGAAAAAGAAACCTTTCCCTTTTCATCACAATACTTGTTGGCATTATCCAAAAGGATATTATAAAGTTCCGGAAGATTCTTTTGGTCCGCCATAACAAATAAATTCTCCTCCAGTTCGGAAGAGAACTCCTTCTCCTCTTGTTCCACCATGGTCTTAAAACTGGCAACCACATTACTGGCAAGGCTACTTGCATTGACCTTTTCTAAAACCAGTTCCGATCCTTCCTGCATTCTGGCAAGAGCAATCAGATCATTTACCAACTGAGACAGACGTTTCGACTGATTCATAATGGATTCCGTCCATTCATTCTTTCCATGAATCATCTCTAACACCTCCGTATTGGCCGAAATAATGGCAACGGGAGTTTTTAATTCATGGCCGGCATTGGTAATAAATTGTTTCTGCTGCTCAATATTTCTTAACATTGGAGAAATCGCCTTTTTAGAAAGAGCAAAGAAAATAGTAAAGAGGAGGATCATACAGATAAGCCCTACAAATGAGCTTAGTTTAATATTGGTACGAACCTGAGTCATTTTACTTGTTACATCAATGAAGACATAGAGTTTGTCTCCGGAAGAATCTGTGGTTCTCTGGTACATGTAACACACATCATTATAATACAAGTCCCCGGAATCCTCCGACTTTTCCTTTGCCATTTTTACTAGTTTGTCCGCATCGCCGGTCTCAATGGTAGAAATACTTTCCATATGGTATTTCATCGAATCCCCTACCACAACGGAAAAATATCGAACCTCATTTCTAGACTCTTCCGTATAGATTCGATCAAAGCGGTCCTCCTTATGAAAGCCAGGCAAAACCCCATCATTTTCAGCAATCACCGTAATGGTGGTAAGTAGGTCATTTCTAACCTGAATATAGCCAATCATATTTACAAGTCCTAAGACCAGCAACATCACAAGTAATACAGAAAGGGATGCAATCCATATAAAACGTCTCTTTAATTTCTTCATCCAGACTCCTCCTCTCTCTATCATCTAGTCTTCCCTGCGTTTCACAATCTGAAAAGAACCGTCTTTTTCTCCAAGAATTTCAATATCTGCCGCAATGGAATCTAAAGTTCCTCGAAGATAATTAATATACATCCAAACCACGTCCTTGGTTTTTTCATCAAAAAAAACTCTCTGATAAATCTCATCTGTAGAAAGTTCCTTGCCGGGATTGAGCATAAAAAATTCCATCAGTTTGGCTTCCTTGCCTCCCAGACGAATGGTATTATCGCTTTTTACCTCATGCTGGTCAACATCAAAAGAAACATTTCCATAGTGTAATACCTTAGGGGTATAACTTTCCTGACGGCGGGTCATGGAACGAACCCTAGCCAACAACTCGCCCATGGCAAATGGTTTGGTTAGATAATCGTCCGCCCCTGCATCTAGGCCGGCGATTCGATCATCAATTTCAGCCTTGGCAGTTAAAAAGATGACCGGCGTGGTATCACCACTGGAACGAATTTCCCTAATAGCCTCCATTCCATCTAGCTTAGGCATCATAATATCAAAAATCATGCAGGAATAGACCCCGCTTTTGGCCTTTTTAATTGCTTCTAGTCCGTTATAAACGGCATCAACCTCATAACCGGAATGTTCCAGTACAGCCACCAAGGCCCTAGACATCTCGACTTCATCTTCTGCAAGTAATAATCTCATGTGTCATTCCTCCCATTCTCTTCTGCAATCATCTTACGAATGGTTTGCATCTTAATATCACAAGAAGCCAGCTCGTCTGCGCATTTTTTAAGTTCTCGTACAATCAAAGCATGACGATCCGGATCTCCCTCCTCTTTTTTGTAGTTTAAACGATGTTCCAAACTGGCCCAGGAATCCATGGCAATAGTACGAAGCTGGACTTCAGCATAAAAGTGTCCCGGACACATACCTTCCACATCTTCGTGTTCATCTTCTATTTCTAAAATCAAATGAAAGCTGCGATAGCCATTATCCTTAGCATGTTTAATATAGTCTTTCTCTTTGATAATCCTACACTTTGGCATGGTTCGAAGATAGGAAATACATGTTTCAATATCATCCATAAAAGAACAGACGATTCGCAGGCCAATTGCATCATTCATAACCTTTAAAGCGGAATACGTGGTTTCGGCAACTCCCTTTCGTCTACACTTCTCCCTCATGCTGTCCTCAGACTTAATTCTAGCAGAAATATGCTCAAACAAATGCTCCCCAGATTCCTGAAGCATCATCTGGTCAACTTTCTTTAATTGTTCCACCAGTTTCTTACTAATATCTTCTAACACTGGTTTATAGTTCCCATAAATACCTGACTCCATGATGGTCCTCTCTTTCAAAAACAGGTACAGTTAAGATCGCGCCTCCTGCTTTCTTTTACTGTACCTGATTTTTCTGTATCTTTTTTTATTATTCTCTGAAATATCTATGAACTTATTCTTCTGAATCCCCGGTATCCTCCGAACTTGATGAAGAGCTTACATAATTCTTAGCTTTTTCGGCATATTCACCGTTTGGGAAATTATCAATAATCATCTGGAAATACTTCTCAGAATTCTCAGAATCTCCCAAGTTATAATAAGCATAAGCGATTCGATAGTAACCTTCCTCGTAATCCTCATCCGCCTTAATACACTCCTTAAAGAGTTCAATGGCTTCCTCATAATTTCCCTGGCCATAAGCGGTCATAGCTTCCTTCTGCTGTTTCTCTTTAATGGCAGAAGCAAGCTCGGTATTTAATAGATTATATACCGTATTATATGCTTCCGAACTTATGGTGACTCCGGTATCAATCGCTGCATATTCCTCAGAAGCCGTATCAAAATCTGACTGGTCGTAGGCATAATAAGCCGCAATCAAATGATTGTAGTTTGCTTCTTCCGTATCATCTTCCTTCTGTAAACTTTCCACCTGACTTGCAAGATTATCACGCTCCGTGGTTAACTCACTTACCTGTCTGGATAACTCATCCTGGGTGGAATTGCTTACTGCAAGCTTCTGATCATATTCCAACACAATATCGTTCGATTTTTCTACCTCGTTTCGAACCTTTACCGGTGTCACTAAAACATAAACCGCAAGGGCACCTAAAATTACCCCAAAGAGAATCTTTAGAATAGTAACAGCACCATTCTGTGACTCCACAAAGAAATGACTTGGAATAATCACATCATTCCCACTTAAGGCCTTCTGATCCTGCTTCACCTGTGGACGGATCCGACGATCGCCCCGTTTAGCCAAAGCTTCCTCTACTTCTTCCCTGTAACGAAGGGCCAAAGGATTACAACGGTCAATGCTTAAAATCTTATTAATCACTCTTCTAGCATGGTCATAGTCCTCAATCTTCATATATAGGAGGGCCATTAATTGCTGTCCCTTAATCAAATGAGGATTTTGCTGTAAAACCTTCTTTAACTGAATAATTGCGACATCCGTCATTCCCTTTTTCGCATAGTTCAGGGAAACATTAAACTTCTGAATCGTAGAGTTTAACATCTCAAGTTTATTCGGATTGGCCTTTACCTGTTCTAAGTAATTATTAGCCGGATTACGCTCCGGTCGGAAGTTAACCGAAATCAACCACTCTGAAAAGGCCTGAACGATTTCTCCCATTTCATAATACACCAGGCCCAAAAGGTTTCTGGCCTTGGTATTTCTTTTATTTAGGCGAAGACTTCTACGCAAAATATCTGCTGCTCCGGATAAGTCACGGTTTTTCGCCTTCAACAACCCCATGTTGTAATAGGTATTCGACATGCGGATTAATTTTTTATATACTGTCACCTTCATACCACAGTTCGTACAAAACTCACTACTGGTAAGGGTGGCACCACAATTAAAACAAATCATGATTCTTGCCCTTTCGCAGATTAGTTATTCTTCTTAATATCTTCGATCAGTTCGATCATAAGATCTGTGGCATCTGATACATTACTGTTATAAATCGCATCCTCTGTATCATCAATTTCTAAGGATGGATGAAACTTCTTGATTTCTTCGTCAAAATTAATCATTCTTACCTCCGATATATCCAAGTACCTCGCCGGCCAAATATAAGGAACCAGCCACAAACAAGATACCATCTTTCTTCTCTTTTAATGCTTCTTCATAGGCCTGCTTACTGTTTTCATAAGACAGACATGTGAAGCCGGAATCTTTTGAAAATTCCCTTGCTAAATTTTCCAGTTTCAGTTTACGGCTTCCTTCCACTTCTGTCAAGATAACAAGGTCTACCGAAAGCTTCTGGCATATCTCAGCCACCATTTCCTTATAATCCTTGTCATTCACCACGGCAAACAAAAGAACCACCGGCTCCTTGCCTCTTTGGCTAATAATCTGGTCTGCCGCAGTAATAAAGGCTAAAATTCCGTCCTGATTATGGCCTCCATCGATAAATACATTCGGACTGACCTCCTGCATTCTAGCCGGAAAGACGGTTTCCATAAAGACCTCTCTTACAAGATCTGGGTCGATTAAATCCCAACATTCTAACTTCCTTGCTAGTATTTCTAGGATTGAAAGAACAATCCTTGCATTTTCAACTCCATAAGGGGCAAAGGTATGCAAGCGGAAATTATAACCCATAAAGGCAGTTCCTGCTGGCTCAAACACCAATCCATCCCTCGTCTTACCAATGATTTCATAGTCCCTGCTACAAACAGGAACCATCGGACAAGAAAGTTCCTTGGCTCTCTTTTCAATCACGGCATTGACCTCATCCTTGTTTGCCTGATAGACCACGGGAACATTGGGCTTTAAAATCCCAGCCTTTTCCCCTGCAATGGCAGTAAGGCTGTCTCCTAAATACTGCTGGTGATCAAAACTAATCGAGGCAATGGCACAAACCAAAGGCTCTTTTATTACATTGGTTGCATCCAGCCTTCCACCCAGTCCTACCTCAAGAACCGCGATCTCCACCTTTTGTTTGGCAAAATACAAAGCCGCCATGGCAAATAAGAATTCAAAATAGGAAAGATGTTCTCCACCTTCCTCAATCCTTCTTCCAACCGCCTGTAAGACCTCCTGGTAAATACTTACAAACTCTTCTTTTGAAATCATTTTCCCATCAATCTGCATGCGTTCTCGAATAGAAACCAGATGGGGAGAAAGAAACAAACCTGTTTTAACCCCTGCCCTGGTTAAAACCCTGGCAGTATAGTAGGAAATACTTCCCTTTCCATTGGTGCCAGCCACATGAACCACACGGAAGGTCTCCTGGGGATTGCCAAGAAGAGAAAGAGTTTCAAGGAGATTTTCCTTGCTGGTCTTTTTCGAAAACTTGGGAATGGCATTCAAATTTCTTTGAATGTGAAGATAGGTTTCCTCAAAAATGAAGTCTATTTCTCCTAAGTCCTGTAATAGATAGTCCGCTCCATGAGCCAAAAGTTCTCCGGGACTTGCAAAACCATAGGATACCCCTGCAGAATGAATGCCTAACTTTTTTGCACCATCTATGTCATACATGCGGTCTCCAATTAGTATTACCCGGTCTTTCTCTTCCTCGCCTATGGACAGTCTGAGAAAAGCCTCACGTAATACCTCTTCCTTCTTTTCCCTTACACCATCTACAGAACCTACCACCTGATCAAAGTAAGATAAGATTCCTAAATGTTTTAAGATCATCAAGGTAATATCCTCTGGCTTTGAGGTGGCAATCACCAGGGTCTTTCCCATTTCCTTTAAATGTTTCAAGCAAGGAAGCACTCCCGGAAAAAGACTGCACTCCTTGTAACCAACCTCTACATATCGAGCCCGATAGGCCGCAATCCCCTTTGCAATTTCTTCTTCTGTCATTCCATAAAAGTCTTTGAAAGAATCTCTCAAAGGTGGTCCCATTACTTTTCTTAAGTTTTCTCTGTCTTCCTCAATTCCAAAAGAAGCGAGGGCATGTTGAAAACACTTACCAATGCCCTCGCTGGAATCGATGATGGTACCATCCAAGTCAAAAAAAATATACTGAAACATCATTATTCCCTTGGTGCGGTTCCCCGCATTTTCTTATTACTTTTTAAGATGGGCAAGCTGATTACGAACCTGTTCCATCATTTCCTGATACTTCTGCTGTTTTGCTTTCTCCTCATCAATCTTAGCCTGAGGAGCCTTGCTAATAAATTTCTCGTTAGAAAGCATCTTTTCAGAACGGGTTAACTCACCCATTAAACGCTTCTCTTCCTTCTGAAGTCTCTCGATTTCCTTTTCAATATCCACTAACTCTGCAAATGGTAAGTAAATGATTGCCTTAGCGATGACTGCAGAAACCGCATCCTCATCGATTCCGGTCTTATCTGACTGAATAGCAAGAGAAGACCCACCGGCTAAGGTCTGGAAGAATAAGCTATTCTTCTTAAAGATTTCTAAAACCTTCTGATCCTCAGAAACCACAAAAATTTTAGCCTTTCTTGAAGGTGGCACATTCATGCCGGTACGAACGTTACGAATTGCTCTTACGGCTTCCTTAACAAGCTCTACTGCCTCTTCCGCTTCCTCAAAGCTAAAGTCATCCTCTACCATAGGCCAGGCAGAAATCATAATAGACTCCTCTGTATCCTGAAGGTTGGTAAAGATTTCCTCTGTTACAAATGGCATATATGGATGAAGAAGCTTTAAGGCACGTACTAAAACGGTCTGTAAGGTATATAAGGCTGCCTGCTTGGTGTCATCTTCTGCATTGTAAAGACGTGGCTTAACCATCTCAATGTACCAGTCACAGAACTCTTCCCAGATAAAGTTATAAATCTTATCTGCTGCGATTCCAATCTCATACTTCTCAAGATTATCTGTTACCTCGGCTACCACCTTGTTAGACTTAGAAAGAATCCACTGATCTGCATTGGTTAACTGATCCTTAACATCCGCAAAGGAAAGCTTACCAGCCTCTTCGAAACCTTCCTGCATCATAATGAAACGGGAAGCATTCCATACCTTATTGGCAAAGTTACGGCTAGCCTCTACACGTTCCCAATAAAAACGCATATCATTTCCAGGGGCATTACCTGTAATCAGGGTAAATCTTAAGGCATCTGCACCATACTTGTCGATTACTTCCAGTGGATCAATACCATTTCCCAAAGACTTACTCATCTTACGACCTTGGCTATCACGAACTAAGCCGTGGATTAAAACCTTATCAAATGGGGTTTGACCTGTATGCTCAAGTCCTGAGAAAATCATACGAGTTACCCAGAAGAAGATAATATCATATCCTGTGACCAAAACATTGGTTGGATAGAAGAAATCCAAATCCTCGGTCTTATTTGGCCAGCCAAGGGTTGAAAATGGCCATAATGCAGATGAGAACCAGGTATCTAAGGTGTCTGGATCCTGACGCATTGGCTTACCACAATGTGGACATACAGGAGCTTCCTCCTTGGTTACCACCATTTCTCCACACTCATCGCAATAGTAGGCTGGGATCTGATGTCCCCACCATAACTGACGGCTGATACACCAATCACGAATATTCTCTAACCAATGATAATATGTCTTATCAAAATGCTCTGGTACAAACTGGGTATCTCCCTTTTTTACCGCCTCAATAGCAGGCTTAGCAAGTGGCTTCATCTTTACAAACCACTGCTTAGAAACTCTAGGCTCAACGGTGGTTCCACAACGATAGCAAGTTCCAACGTTATGTTCGTGATCTTCGATCTTAACCAAAGCACCCTCTGCTTCCAAATCCTTTACAATGGCTTCTCTTGCTTCATAACGTTCCATACCGGAATACTTACCGTATCCCTCCACGATATGTGCGTCATCCGTCATAATATTAATAACTGGAAGGTTGTGACGAAGCCCTACCTCAAAGTCGTTCGGGTCATGGGCTGGAGTAATCTTTACTACACCAGTACCAAAGTCAATTCCTACATAATCATCTGCTACTACTGGAATCTCTCTATGAACGATTGGAAGGATTACCTTCTTACCTACCAAATGCTTATAACGGTCATCCGCCGGATTTACTGCAATAGCGGTATCTCCTAATAAAGTCTCTGGTCTTGTGGTAGCAAGCAAAACGTACTCATCACTGCCTGCAATCTGGTATCTCAAATGCCAGAACTTACCAGCCTGATCCTCGTACTCAACCTCTGCATCAGAAATAGAAGTAAGACAATGAGGACACCAGTTGATAATTCTCTCACCACGGTAGATCAAGCCCTTGTTGTAAAGGTTTACAAAGACTTCCTTTACCGCTTCTGAACATCCCTCATCCATGGTAAAACGCTCACGGTCCCAGTCACAGGAAGAACCCATCTTACGAAGCTGCTTTACGATTCTTCCACCATACTGCTTCTTCCAGTCCCAAACACGGTCTAAGAACTTTTCTCTTCCTAATTCTTCCTTTGAAAGACCTTCCTTCTTAATAGCCTCTACTACCTTAGCTTCTGTAGCAATGGAAGCATGGTCTGTACCTGGAACCCATAAAGCCTCATATCCCTGCATTCTCTTAAAACGAATTAAAATATCCTGTAAGGTATTATCTAAGGCATGTCCCATGTGAAGCTGTCCCGTAATATTTGGAGGTGGCATCACGATCGTAAATGGTTTCTTGCTACGATCTACAGTAGCATGAAAATATTTCTTGTTCTCCCAGTGCTCGTACAAACGATCTTCAATTTCTGAAGGATTGTAATTCTTCTCTAACTCTTTCATAGTAACTCCTAATTCTATAAATATTTTTAACTATCAACCTTATAGTCGTGAATCAACGCATCGATTTCTTCCGGTTCCGGAAGTTTTATAGCTTCTGCATGGGTCTTTTTCAACCGATCCTCGCACTCCAAATACATTCGCTCAGAAACCCGGTAACGGTCAATATCTTCCTGTAACAATTCCTGATCCTGACTTAAAATATCAGCCATAATCAACTGTTTCATGACAAAAAGATCATGATTCATCTCATAGCTCTGTCTGAAAAAATCTGCCGCATTCTCATAACGGAACATATTCACGCATATGACTCCCATATTGTTTAGGATTTTTCCATAAAACTCATGGGAAAGGCCAGAGGCATTCGCCTTGGATAGCACAAACTTATAACAGCTATAAGCATTATTAAACTTCTTACTGGCAAGTAAGACATCTCCCTTGGCTTTTAAGCGTTCCAGGTAATTCATCCGGCTCATGGCCTCTAATTTTTTCTGAAACTTAGCTAAATCTTCCCGGTCATAGTAAGAAGCTGACTTAACCACAAATCCAATTTTTTCAACCAAGGAACTGTGGTGGTAATTGGCTTGTTTTAAACCATTGGCAATCAACTTCTGCCCCAAAACATTTTCCAGGTAATCAATTAAATCTTCACTAAAAAAATCCTCATCCACCAAGGCGGTATGGTGATAGAGATAATACGCGATTTCCTCAATGGAATATACGTTAATATCCAAATCATGAATATAATACGGTACCTTGGCTTGAAGGGAACATAGAATCACTCCACTCATACGCTTGCTCCCTCCTCAATATTGATTTCCTCCCGGTAGATTCTTCCAGAAGATGGGAAAAAGTCCCCAAATCCCTTATCTTCCACCTGAATGACCAATTTGCAATCACTGGAATAAGCAATGGAAATAGCCAGTCGAGTAGTCTTTGGTGGTCTTTTTGGAAGACCTGTAAGCTTCATGGTAATCATCTTGCTTACCCCGGTAAATGGAGATTCCAGGTGGAATTTTAATTCCTCCACCTGATCTGCAATACACTCTGCCCTGGCACCGCCCTCATACCAATTGACTCCGGCGCTACTTAAAGGCTGCAAGACCTCACGAATTCCGTTGCTAACCATGATTCCCACATTCACCTTTGTTCTTCCATAGCAGTTTAAAAGGTAATCTCCCAATACAGGGGTATAAAAGACTTCTCGTCCAAAGAAACCCGCTCCCTTGGCAAATAAATTATCTCCAATAAAACCCTTTCTCTTAGAACAAAGTACCTGAATTGCATGGGCATACCAGTCTAACTTAAACCCTTCTCCTGTTAAAAAAACGGAGGACACCACATTGCCCTTAAAGAGATCTTCAAAAATAGAAATAAAATTTTCTTCCAGAACCTCTTTCTTTTCCGGATCCATCGTCCACTCCAAGTTCATCTCCTCTGTATATTCTGCGGTTCTTACATTAATCACAGAAGGCTTTCTACCGGCTCCCACGCTCATACGCATATAGGTGAGTCCATCTGGAGAAAAATCAAAAAGAGCAACGCTATTCACTCGAACCTCCGGTTTTTGATTCATTACATAGTATACAAAACTTTCCACATGGCTGATGATCTTTACCTGCTCCTTCTTAATGCCGATTCTGGTAATGCCATCAAAGATTACATCCATTAAAACCTTATTCAGTTTTGGTATGGTAACCACCACATTGGTAATGATTCCAAAGGTTAACTTATATTCAATTAGTTTAAACAGTTCTGCAAAGTACTGTTCCAAAAGATCACTGGCAAAATAACGGATTCCCATAATGGTGGTTTCTGTTCCATATTCTACTTCCTCCAGGAGGTTTCGAATCAGGATTCCTTCCCCATTCTTTTGGCGCTTCTTAGCTTCCTCGCCGATACACCAGGCTTCCCTGTCTCGATAACGAAATAAAAGGGTAGGAATCTGATATTCCTCAATCTCCTCCTCCATGCTCATAGAAATTACATGGTTTCCGCTATCTAGATAACTTACCTGGGTATAATCCTTAGCCAGATCAATTCCAATTGTTAACGATAGGCTTCTGCCTGCCATAATTCCTCCAGTAAACTAGAGTACCGAAAAGGTACTTGTACTCTGTTTCTCTTCAATATATTTACGTACCAGCTGCTCTTCCTTTGCAGTATCCCTTTCTCGCTCAATTAGGATTTTATTCAAAAGATCGTAGCGGCTGCCACTGTCAAACTCTTCCGGATCTGAAATCTGTATCGACTGCATATCCGTGGTTTTAATCTTTTCATTCTTTTGGTCATTTCCAGATTCGCTAATGTAATAGTTGATCTGATCCCCATAAAACAAGATAATCTCCTTGGTAAAGATTCCAGAAAATATGTGTTTCATAGGTTCTACCACAAGCCCCGTCTCTTCCTTTCCATTACCAAGGGTATAGGAAATGGTTACCTTGTGCTTTGGATTGGCACGATAAGCCAAAATCAACTTATCTTCCACAAAGAAAGGAATATCAAACCACTTGCGATACTTCTTCATAAATGGAAGAATCAAATTGCGGTTACATGCCTCTCTATAAATCTCCTGATAGTAAGAAAGACGGTTTGGATGAATCGACTCACACTCTGATCCATATTCCAACAAGGCCATATGACACATAAATGGAAGCCTCATTCCATCCATCAAATCAATTTCTAATTGATGGAAAATATTTTTTACCATGTTCCTGCTTTCATACAGGTGTCTCAGAAAATGATTTGCCGTGTGAACATAAAAGGCCTGACGAATCGGATGGTGAATTCCATGCTTGCAAAAACTAACAAAAATAGAATCTAAATTCACACTTCTTAACTTGGTAAACATCGTCTGAAGTAAGATTCGTTCCTCTAGCAACTGGCTGTCATGCATATATTCCTGTTCCGTCTGCCAGAGTCGTATTAAATTATGAACCCTCGTCTGCTCATAGCGGTCTAAATAATCCAAAATCTCATCGTTGTAGATATGGCGCTCATAGTTTGCCCTTACCAAATCCAAAAGAACCGGATCATATTCGTGATTCTTTAAAAGAATGATACGGGTACAAAGCCTTCCTAACAGTCTAGGAGAAATCCCCTCATATCCATAGTGGGAAAGAGAATCATAGGCCTTCTCATATAAACCACGATTAATACAAAGTTCAATCACCTTCTTTTTGGTATCCTGATCCATCTCACTTAAGTCTGCTTCCTTTAGGTAGTCATCTAACTCCTCGTTGTGAAGCTTCTCAAAGGAATAATCTACAATGTTTGAAATTAATTCCTGCTTATATTTATTCCTTACCTTAGGCAGGGAAAGGATATTCTTAAATACTCCGATACCCTCTTCCGGTGTATCATGATACTTTAAGTGGGCCTCAGCAAAATGTAAGGACAGATACTTGTTCCGGTTATTTAAAGAAAATGCCATCTTCATGTAATCATCCATATCAAACAATGGAGTTAACTCGTAGTTCTCGCTGGCATATCTTCTTCCCATACGGTCCACAAAAAGGATAACCGGATCTTCCGTATAAATCTTTGCGTAACAACTTCCCTGACGCAAAGGAATAATCTGTTCTTCTGTCATCTCCTTATGGATGACAACCGCCGAAAGCATCTGGGAATTATTGCACACAAGCTTATCTGTCATGGCTATATCCGGAAGATGCTCTGCAAGATCAGAATTCATCACCTTGGTAGCTAAAACATCCTCATAAATTGGTGCCATCTTCTCATCTACCTTACCGGCAAATAACTGTTCAATTAAAAATTCCTCAATAATCTCCTTGTAATTGGTATAGATATTTGGAATTTTCTTTTTATTCATTACGATATTGTAGTAGAGATATTCCTGCTTATGACCAAGTGCCCTGCCATTATAAATAAAATACATATAAATAATCTTAGGCAAAAGGCCGGTATAGTTATCATCTAAGGATAACATATAGGACTCATATAAATTGGTAATACGAAGTCCCTTCTCTACACCTAAACTGTACCAATGGAAATATTTAACCCCAATCTTAGAGCCTCGTATCAATTGGGTACAGATGGCATTTAAAATCTGCTCACTTGGGTACTCCTCATAAATCTGACTTAGCGCATTAAACAGGGTATCGTTATAATACTTTTCCATCATGCAAAGTTCAGCCACCCTAGTAGCAAGTTTTTCAGAAATATTTCGTTTTCTGGCACCAAACAGGATGACCTGACGTTCAAAAGAATTTAAGATTCGAAGCAGACCCGGCTGATCATTAATAACGGAAAGTGCTTCATAATACATCAATGGACTTCTACAACCATCTGCATAGGCACTTTTAATCATGGTATACTTCAAGCTCTTATTAATATCATACTTATCATCCAAAAACTGCATGATCCATAAGAGTTCCCAACTTCTCGTTTTGGTGTCATAGATATTAGAAATCTCCTCTAATACCTGACCGGTATAGGCTGCCTCTCTCTTAAAGAGGGAGCGAACATAAAGATAATAGCAGTAAATAGTAATATTCTTGTCTGCATTCACCATACGATTACGGATGAATTCATCTAAGATATCCTCTGTCTGCTTTTCTTCCCCACTGGAAAGTAAGAGTTGGGCCTTATAAAGTCTTGCAAAAAGTTCATACTTCGGAATCTGAATCAATTCTTCTGTAACTTGTAAGGACCGATCTAACCAGTCCTTTAACTTCAGCCGATGCATACGGAAATCCAAATAATCATCTAAGAGATTTTTTAAAAGTTCTCCCACCCGCTTTTGATTCGAATTTCCTTCTGTATTTTGATAAATCGTAATGCCATAGACAAGTCTTTGTCCCGCATACTCGAATATAATTTCACCATAATTGATGCCCCGATACAACTTGGTTCGGTCAATCACATAGGTATATTCCAAACGATTATCTGAAAAATCATCCCTGGTGATCCGATTCTTACATTTGGTAAGAAAATCACCCTTCGTATTTACAATAATATTCACATAACCCCAGTTATCCTTCGTAAGGACCAGTTTTTCCTTGTTGGTAGATAAGATGTTCTTATAAACCACCTGAGATTTTTCCAAGGCAATATGAATCTTTTGTTTCTTATTGATTGCAATTAAAAATTGCTCCATAGCATGACGCTTGTCATTATCCTTCATAACTCCTTCATAAAGAGCCACATGACGAGGGTCATTCTTTTCTAACAACTTACAAAAATCCTTAGAAACAAAAAGTTCTAAGGCTTCCTCATAATGCACATGTACAAGATTTGCAAAATGAAAATAGTTTTCGATTTTTCCAATGGAACTGTCGATGGAATAATCTAATACCGAGATGTGATAAGGAACCAAATACTCTCCTGCATTGGTCACAAAAAAGATTTCTCCATCAATCTCGCTTCCATCCATCATCCCATGGGTATCCACCACATATTCTACAACTACCGTTAATCCATCAAAGGTCTGTCCCTGAAGTTTTACCCGGGCATTGGAGGAATAGGCATACCCCTTTACTGCTACCTTGTTGGAAGAGGTAATCTTAATTTTTCCACCAAAACTACTGTCTGTAATAATTGACTCCTCAATTTTATCTACAGACAAAACCAAGTCCGGCTGATCATATTCAATTTTTCCAAGAATAAGATTATCAATAATTTCCTTCAAAGTAGTCACCATACCTTCTTGTACTATTTGTCTAATTCTAACAAAGGGCATAGTAATACCATGGTATTAGACAACATTTCTTATTATACATAAGAAAGACTTCTTTTTCAAGATTTTTTCCTTTAGGATTGGTCTTTTTTATCCTTCAAATATTCCCGAATTTCCTTCTCATATCCATTCTCACTTGGACAGTAAAATCTCTCCTGTAAAAGTCCGTCCGGAAGGTATTGCTGTTTTACATAATGTCCCGGATAATCATGGGGATATAGGTAGCCAATTCCATGCCCCAGCTGTCCTGCATTCTTATAATGGGCATCCTTCAGATGAGCAGGGATTTCCTCTCGATTCCGCTCTCCTGCAACTTTCATAGCCTTTCCAATAGAAAGATAAGAAGCATTACTCTTAGGTGCACTTGCTACATAATTAGCGGCTTCCGCTAAGATAATCTGTGCTTCCGGCATTCCAATCATATGAACCGCTTGGGCAGCGCTGGTAGCAACCACGATTGCATTGGGATCTGCTAATCCCACATCCTCCGCTGCAGCAATCATAATTCGCCTGGCAATAAAGTCCACTGACTCTCCGGCAGAAAGCATCCTTGCCAAATAGTAAACTGCCGCATCAGGATCTGACCCCCTCATCGACTTAATAAAGGCAGAGATGGTATCATAATGGTTATCCCCATCCTTGTCATACCTTAGGATAGGTTTTTGAATACATTGGGCCGCCACCTCTTGGGTAATATGAATCAAGCCATCTTCCTTTGGTTTTGTAGTAAGAACGCCCAGTTCCAAGGCATTTAAGGCAGACCTGGCATCCCCTCCACTTACTTGAGCCAAAAAACTAAGTGCCTGGTCTTCTGCTACCACTCCATAGCCTCCCAGTCCACGTTTTTCATCCATTAAAGCCCTTTCCAGGAGTTTTTTCACATCCTCCTCCTTCAAAGACTTTAATTCAAAGATGACCGACCTGGAAATCAAAGCTCCATTTACCTCAAAGTAGGGATTTTCCGTGGTAGCTCCAATTAAAATCAGGGTTCCATCCTCTACAAATGGCAAGAGGTAATCCTGCTGCCCCTTGTTAAAACGATGGATCTCATCTACAAATAAAATTGTCCTTTGACCAAACATCTTTCTTTGATCCTTAGCCTTTTCTACCACATCCTGCATCTCTTTCTTTCCTGCAACCGTAGCATTTAACTGGATAAAAACTGCAGAGGTATGGTTGGCAATCACCTTGGCAAGGGTGGTTTTTCCGGTTCCTGGAGGTCCGTAAAAAATCAGTGAACTAATCTTATCTGCCCTAATAGCTCTTGATAAAAGTTTATCGGGGCCTATAATATGTTCCTGCCCTACTACTTCCTCTAAGGTTTTTGGTCGCATTCTAACCGCCAGTGGAGCTTCCGACTCCATGGTTTCTTTATTCATATAATCAAACAGGTCCATCTTTTACCTCCTCCACTTCTATCTTTAATCCTTCCAGACTTTCATCCCTTAAGCAAACCGTATACACCAGGTCACCATCAAAGATGGTTTTCATGGTTTTTAAAAGCTCTTCCGATGTAGTGTCATATTTCTCAAAAGACTTAGAAAAATCAATTCCTACACCTAGAGCCTTGCCATATGCTTCCTTTCTGGACCAGCCAGCAAGAACCATCTCCTCTTCCCTATAATCCTTCCACCAGGTTCGAAAGCATTCCTCTTCCCCGCCGCAGCAGTATCGTTTAAAAATTTTTAAATTTACCTTTCGATTTCTTTCTTCCATGTCTAATCCTATGGGACAAACCTGGGTAAGGGCCAATAAAATATAATTATCCGTGTCGGTTAAATTAAAATAAATTCCCTCCGGTACTTGTAAATAGGGCTTTCCCTTGGGACTCCTTTGAAATATCATTGGTCCTTTGTAGTTAAATTTTTCTTTTATGAAAGTCTCTATGAATTCCCTCTTATCTCGATAATATTTTTTATAATCTTTCCTTTTTATTTTAATTAAAATAATTTTTTTTTGATCAATCTTAGTCATTATAAATCCTTATTTTCATCTTATTTTATGATTCTTCCCTCTATTCTACCACAAGAAGTGCAAAATTCAATTGTATTCATACACAATTTGTGGTATAATTTTAAGGACTTTAGGATACGATGCTTTACTTTCGTATCTCTATTACTATAAAGAATGAAACAAGAAAGGAGCGATTATGCCCAGCAAAAAAGATTACGATTTATACTCGAATATCTCTCAAGACATCTATGACTTAACTAGTTTATGTGAAGAGAATTCAAAAATCGCCCCAGAGTTGTACGCAAAGTACGATGTAAAACGTGGTCTCCGTGATATTAACGGTAAGGGTGTTATGGCTGGACTCACTGAAATTGGTGAAGTAAAGGCCTATGAAAAAGAAAGTGATGGAACCACTACTCCATGTCCAGGTAAGTTATACTACCATGGTTATGATATGGAGGATATAGTAAAAGGCTTCTCCGCTGACAACCGTTCCGGTTTTGAAGAAACTTCATATCTTCTTCTTACCGGTAAGCTGCCAAACGCTGAAGAATTAAAGAAATTCAATCAAACCTTAGCGGATTATCGAGCATTACCAACAAACTTTGTCCGTGACGTAATTTTAAAAGCACCAAGTAAGGATATGATGAATGCGATAGCAAGATGTGTCATTACCATGTATGCCTATGATGGCAAGGCGGATGATACCTCCATTCCTAACGTAATGCGTCAATGTATCCAGTTAATTGCCCAGATGCCTTTGTTCTCTGTTTACTCTTATCAGGCAGCTATGCACTACCACAAGGGTGCCAGCCTGATTATTCATGCACCATCGGATGAACTTTCTACCGCAGAGAATATTCTTCATATGCTTCGTCCAGATCAGAAGTATACTGAATTAGAGGCTAAGATTTTAGATATTGCTCTTGTTATTCATGCGGAGCACGGTGGTGGTAACAATTCAACCTTTACCACCCATGTGGTTTCTTCTACCGGAACCGATACCTATTCTGCGATCACTGCTTCCCTTGGTTCTCTTAAGGGACCTAAGCATGGTGGTGCTAATATTAAGGTTGCCCGTATGTTTGATGACATTAAGAAGGAAGTCCATGATTGGAAGGATGATGACGAGATTGCAAACTACCTCGCCAAACTCTTACACAAGGAAGCCTTTGATCATGCAGGCTTAATCTATGGTATGGGTCATGCAGTCTACTCCATATCCGATCCAAGAGCCCAGATTTTTAAGGGCTATGTAGAAAAACTTTCTGAAGAGAAGGGGCTTAGTGATGAATTCAGACTCTACTCTGCCATTGAACGTCTTGCCCCTGAAGTAATCGCAAAAGAACGTCACATCTATAAGGGTGTCAGCGCCAACGTTGATTTCTACAGCGGTTTTGTTTATCGTATGTTGGGTCTTCCAGATGAACTCTTTACTCCACTTTTTGCAATTGCAAGAATTTCCGGATGGTCTGCTCATCGTTTGGAAGAATTAATTAATGCAGGAAAGATTATCCGTCCTGCTTATAATGGTATTGCCGATAAGGTTCCATATATTCCTATGAATGACCGTAAGTAAAAAAGAGACACATCTTTTCCTTTGAAATGATGTGTCTCTTTTTTATTTTCTGCTGATTCTTTTTTGATACACAAAATTAAAATCAATATCCTCTAGGTCACCCTTTAACTCGGTATTTGACAAGATCAAATCAATATCGATTTTCTGTCCCTTTATGTATTTGCTAAGAATAATCATACAAATCACAAAGGAAAAACCAAACGCCAAACAGGCATTACAAATATAAACCATGGAAGAACGAATCTTTTTTCCCATTACCAATTCTGTAATTTCATGAAACCCTTTGGCCGCAAACCCGTAATAATCTCCTGCCCCTGCATACTGATTCACATCATGAATAATTACCATATTTTTTCTTTTGGTAAAATTACGATAGGCAACTCCCTTTCCATAGATATAAATATCCTTGGAATTATCATCTAAGTATAAAAGGACTCCGGAATTATTGCCAAAATTCTTCCAATAATATTCCTTTGCTTTGCTTTCGATATCTCCACCAATTTTTGTAGTCACTAAAAGAGCATTTCCTTTTTTGGTGACCGGCTTCATAATCTTTTGTAATTTTTCCTCTTCCTTCTTAGTTAAAAGATTTGCTTCATCAAGAATTCTCACCTGATAAACGTCCGCTTCCATGGCAAAACTGCTTTCTTCTTCCGTAATAAGGCTGATCTCCTCTTCGAGCGCATAGACCGGTCTGTTTGCAAGGAAAATGATTCCCAGTATTGTAGCCAAATACACAAGAAGTTTTATTTTTTTATAATTCTGGTGCATGATCATTTCCTCCCTTTCGTTCCAGCTGTGGTAAAGCCCTAGTAGTTAAAACATTGTACTTGGCAATACTTACAGTGGCAGCCACAAAAGCTCCAAAAAAGACTGCAAGACAACCCACATAGTAATACAGTTCCTCATCATAAGGAACTCCCATAAACAACGGTAGAATAGATATGATCTCCAGCAAAAGTAAAGGGCACATTACGAAAAGAATCGTTTTATCCTGATAGGACCCATATAAGCGAAAGGTTCCAAGGGCAGAATAAATAAGAGCAAGTAACATTAATATTCCAGCCAGGATAATAAAATTAGGAGAGACCACAAAGAAGATTTCCTTTGCCACCCAATAGTAACCATATAGCACCATATACAAAATAGTGAAAACAAGTTCCATCAATCCATTAAGCTGATTTTTCTCTTTCTTTTTTACCTTGTAGTCATCTAATCCCCGTTTGTTATAGGAGAAGATATTATTGTAATGTTTTTGTTGGTAACCCCAATCTCCATAATGCATACTTTGATCCCGCACCAATTGAAAGATTTTTAAAAATCCAAAGCCCGTAATAATACCTGTTAATAATGCACTTACCAAGGCCTCTTTTGGTTGTAAAATCAAAAAAAGGTTCAGTAGGAAAAAGGTTGGTAGAGCAATGGCTACCAAAAGAAAGAGGAGTTTCTTAAGGTCTACCGGAATATCTGCCTGCATCTTACCTGTTTCACCATTTACTATAGCATAGGCCACACGGTCTTTCTTTCGGTAAGACATAAACCACACAGGAAACATGGCTCGCTTTGCAGTGATGCCTGAAACCGTTCTCTGGATTCGATCATATTGATCTTCCTCTACTCTTAAGTCTCCCATTAATTCCCTGCCTTCGATTTCTCCACGAATGGCCTGGCTTCCAATTAACTTGGCTCCATTTTCATAAACAGAAGAATCCGTATCCTCAAGATCTGCATAAAAGCCACACAAATAACCTGGAGAAAAAGGTTTAACATCCCGGAAATCATAGGGGGCAATCTGAGCACTGATTTCATCATTAAAGCCAGAAGCCGCATCAAAGGAGATTCCATGAACCGTCATTTTAACCGTAAGACTAAGGGTATAATAGTCAATTACGGTGCAATCTTGTCTATGCTGGCTTTTCGTTCCCTGAATTCCTAGGGGGCCATCAAAATTTACACTGTAAATCCAGTATGGCATATAGATTCCCCGAAAACGGTCCAAGTTCTTCTTATCACGAAAATCCTTGGGAGCCAAGAACTTTCCTGCCACATATTTGCTATAAATCTCTGCACATTCACTTTTGTTGATTCGAAAAGGAATAATGTACTGAGGTTTTTTTACGGATTCCAAACGACTTTCCAAGGTTGTAAAAGCTCCACAATAGGAACAAAAACCGGTAGCTGAATTGTCTGTGGTATAGATTTCACCACCACAATGAGGACAATGAAACACCGTTACCTCATACTCATCTTGCTCCCCACCGGAAGAGTCAATGTAAGCCGCCGGACTTGCTTTAAAACTACAATAGTCACAGCAAACCTTTTTTTGATCAATCTGATACTTTAAGCTTCCTCCACATTTTGGACATTGAACCATTTCCCCAACTCCTGTCTATGATTTATTTTTTATATCTAACTGTTTTTCTCTGAACTAAAATTGAACCAATAAACTGGCCATCTACCACTAAGTAAAGGGCATATCCATCCCCTTCTTCCTCCTGATAATCAAGACCTAAATCCTCCATCATAGATTTCTTTCCCACCAGGATTTTTCGTCCTTCCATCTCCAGTTCTCTTCCACCTGAAGGAAGTTCCTTTCTTTCCAGGTTCTTAGTACTCGCAAGGATTTTTTCATATCCCTTAGGATCCAATTCCTGATACTTGTTGGCCATGGCCTCTGTGATGGGATGATTTAAATCAGACATCACGCAGTAGAATAAGCGAAGAATCTGACGTTCCGTCATAAAGATTCCATTTGCCTTTGTAATCTTTGTGACAAAGAATTTTGCAATTACAAAGATTCTCTTTTTTTCCGGCTCTTTGGGCTTTTCTTCCTCTAATTCTTCCTCTAATTCTTCCTCCTGTTCTTCCTCTTCCAATTCCTGTTCAGATCTATCGACTAAGGCAAGAATCAGGGCATAGGCCATCATAAGAAGTGCCGCATAAAGATAATAATCAAAGAAGAATAGTAACAATCCTAAAATTGTAACACTGAGGGTGGATAGGTCTTCTCTCACACGTTCCCTTTCCCCCAGTAAATCTCCCAGAGCTTTTTTTATTAACTGGTTTCCCGCCAATAAAAATGCGAATAAATAGAACACTAATCTGGCATTATTTAAGTCTTCTCCTTGTATTCCTATTTCTTTAAAAGGTAGAAAAAGAGCTAATAGTACCAGGACAATTCCACCAATCAGTGGTCTTACCGTCTTACTCAAAATTATTTCCTGCTTTCTTTAAAATACTCCTGACTTGAAAGTTTTTTCTTTCCTCTCAAGTCCACATGTTTGTAGCTTCCGTTTTTTTGCATCACTCGTGCCTTTAAGGTGTCTTCCAACTGAATCCTTAAGATTTCTTTTACCTCTTCCTTCACAGCCTCATCCTCTACCGGAAAGATGATTTCAATTCTCTTTTCAAGGTTTCTTGGCATCCAGTCTGCAGAACCCATATACATTTCTTCCTCTCCTCCATGGTAGAAATAAAAAATTCTAGCATGCTCAAGGAATTCCCCTACAATGGACCGGACCTCAATGTTTTCACTAACATCCGGAAGGCCTGCCTTTAAACAACAGATTCCACGAACAATCAGGGAAATTTTCACTCCCACCATAGAGGCCTTGTAAAGAGCAGCAATCATATTCTTATCGCAAAGGGAATTAACCTTTACGATTACCCGAGCCTTCTTTCCCTTCTTTGCCTGTTTTATTTCATATTCTAGCTTATCCAAAAAGACATTCTCCATCCAATTAGGAGCTACCAAAAGCTTCCGGAAGGATTCAGGTTTAAAATAGCCTGAAAGCATATTAAAGAATGCGGTAGCATCTTCTCCATAGTCCTCCCGGCAGGTAAATAAACCGATATCCGAATAAAGCTTGGCAGTGGAATCATTGTAGTTGCCGGTTCCAAGATGGCAATATCGAACGATTTTACCTTCTTCCTTTCGCACAACTAAGGTGATTTTACTATGTACCTTTAATTCCGGATATCCATAAAGAACATGGCAGCCTGCCTTTTCTAACATCATGGCCCAGTTAATGTTATTCTCCTCATCAAAACGGGCTTTTAGCTCTACTAAAACGGTTACCTGCTTTCCCTGTTCCGCCGCTTTTGCAAGGGCAGCAACAATCGGAGAATGCCCACTCACCCGATATAGGGTTTGTTTAATCGCAAGCACATCAGGGTCCATAGCGGCTTTTTCTACGAATTCCACGACCGGATCAAAGGTATCATACGGATGAAACAAAACCCGATCTCTCTTTTTTATCTCCTCAAAAATATCCTTTCCCAAAGAAAAATTATTCTTCTGGGAAGGAATAAATTTTTGAAGGCGATACTGGTCAAATCCTTCAAGACCATAGAGTTTCATTAAAAAGGTTAAATCAATGGGACCATGAATCTCATAGACATCTTCTTTTTGAATGTGAAATGCCTTAATCAAGCGTTTCAAAAGTCCCTGGTGGGCTCCCTCCTCGATTTCGAGACGGATAACCTCTCCCCATTTTCTTTTCTTTAACTGCTTTTGGATTTCCTTTAAAAGATCCGCTGCCTCTTCCTCGTTAATATCCAAATCAGCATTACGCATGATTCGATAAGGGGACGCACATAAGATATCGTAGTTGGTAAAAAGTTTATTTAAATTTCTTGCAATCACCTCTTCCAACAAGATTCCCACATGTTTCTTTGCATCAATTTCAAAATACCTGGGCAAGATGGATGGTACCTGTATGGTAGCAAACTGGGTCTTATAAGGCTTTCCATTCTTTTTCTTTCCCTGCTTTTGAATCAAGGCTGCAATATTTAAGGACTCATTTAAAATCAATGGAAATGGCCTTGAGGAATCTACTCCAAAAGGAGTTAAAACCGGATAGACCATGTCATCAAAATACCTGTCTACAATTTTTGCCTGAGATTCCGATAACTGCTCATGCTTGGTGATCAGGTTCATCCCCGCCTTTTTTAATGCCGGAAGTAAAGACCGGTTAAAGGTGGAATACTGCTTTTTTACCATCTCATGAGTTTTTACAGAGATGTGCATCAATTGCTGAGCCGCCGTCATTCCCGCAATGTCTGTTTTTAAATACTTGGCATGTACCATATCCTTTAAGGATGCCACTCGAATCATAAAAAATTCATCCAGGTTTGAGGAAGTAATGCTTAAAAATTTCATCCGTTCAAAAAGAAGGTTACTATGATCCCTTGCCTCTTCTAGAATCCGGAAGTTAAAGTCTAACCAGGACAATTCCCGGTTGGTGTAATACTTTGGATCCAATACATCAATTTCGTTTTTCATAAGCTACCTCCTTTGCTCTCCTACAGATTTCCGATGGAAGTATCCCCCAACAAATAATTGATAAACTGTTCGGCACTACGTCCGGAATATCCCCCGTGACGCATAACCCAGATATTAGCTCGACGTAATAATTCTTCCTCAGAAAGAGGAAGATTCAAACGCTCTGCCAGGGTCAAAACAATATGATCAAATTCCTTCTTATCCGGAGCACCATAAAAAATAGTAACACCAAATCGGTTATAGAGGGAAAGTTTCTCCTGCACCGTATCTGACGTGTGCATATCTTCACTACGGTCCTGCTTATCACTATAGTTTTCACGAATCAGATGACGTCTATTGGATGTGGCGTAAATCAAAACATTTTCCGGTTTCCGACCTAAATCCCCTTCAATAATCGCCTTTAAATATTTATAATCCGTCTCATCTTCTTCAAAGGAAAGATCGTCCATATAAATAATAAACTTATAATTTCGATCCTTAATTTGATCGATAACTTCATTTAAATCCTGAAACTGATATTTATAAACCTCAATAATTCGAAGTCCACGATCGTAGTACTGATTTAAAATTGCCTTAATCGAAGAAGACTTACCGGTTCCACTTTCTCCATAAAGGAGACAGTTATTGGCTTTTCTTCCTTCCACAAAGGCTTCCGTATTATCTACCAAGGCCTTCTTTTGAAGTTCATATCCCACCAGATCATCTAAATAAATGTGCTGAATATTGGGAATTGGCACTATCCCTACGCTTTGATCCAACTGTCTTTCAATTCGAAAAGCCTTGTTTAATCCCAGCTTTCCAACGCCATAGTTTTCATAAAAGTCTGTAATCACTCCCTGGAAGCTAGCCACATCCTTCGCTTCATCCAAATCCCTTGCAAAGGCATCAATGATTTCACTGATCCTATGATTATAAGCCAAGGTATCTTCCTCTCGTCTAAAATACTTAACCAGGGTAAAGGTCGTAGACCCAAAGGCCTCATCGATACTTTGCATATCATAGTCAAAATATTTTTTTAATATGGCAAAATCATGGATGGCCAAATGATTAATGGAACCCTCCACGGCACCATGAACCTCACAGGCACGACTATAGGCATTCACATTCTTTGCGAAAAAAAGTGCGAGAAAAGACTTCCAAAGATCCCCCTCTAGTCCATACTTATCTGACACTCGAATCATTTCACTAAAAAGTTCAAAAAAGTGTCCCAAATCCCCCTGATCTTCTCCGTTTTCCTTCCGGTCCACAATCTCTGCTAAACCAGAAAAAACACTCCAAAGCTCTTGGTCTGAATCACGATATAATATTAATTCCTTGTAATTCATAAAAACCCCCTTTTTAATAACAGCCAAGTACCTTAAAATTCACTGCTTCGGAAGATAAGGCGTATAGGGCATTCACCACGCCATTATCTTCCAGATTTCCCTCAATTTCTACAAAGAAACGATATCTCCAGTTTTCACCTTTAATTGGTCTGGATTCAATCTTACACATATTTACATTGTTATAAATAAAATTCGAAAGCATATTGTAAAGGCTTCCGGAATAATGAGGAACTTCAAAGGCTACTAAAACCTTTCCAGCATCCGCCTGATAAATTTGCTTAGGACTTACAATAATAAAGCGGGTGGTATTTTCATTACTTACATTCAAATGCTCTTGCAATACCTTTAAACCGTAGATTTTAGCGGCGGTAATACTTGCAATGGCAGCATTGCTCTTATCCCCCTTCTCTAAAATCTTCTTGGCAGAAACCGCTGTATTAGGCATACGAATAGCATCCCACTGTTTGTGCTCATTTAAATATTCTCCAGATTGCATCAAAGCTTGAGGATGTGAATATACTCGTTTAATATCTGATAATTCTGCGTCCGGCAATCCCAGGAGGGCATGGTTAATCCGAATTGCAGTTTCTGCTACAATCTTATGGTCATACTCTCCTAAAAGGTCATAAACATCTGCCACCATTCCTGCGGTAGAATTTTCAAAAGGGAGTACAGCATAATCCGCCTCCCCCTTAGAAAGGGTATCCATCGCATCCTTAAAGGTTGCCACATTTTCACAGTCCACCTCTTCCCCAAAAAATTTTAACATGGCTGCATAGGAATATGCCCCAGGTACTCCCTGATAAATCACCTTACAGTTTTTTGTTTTTAATTCATTAATTCTTTTAAAATTAAATTTCTCTTCGGTTCTCTTATCTGCCAAAAGGCGATACTGAAGTTTTCTAGACATAGCCATTAACTGACGATAGAGTTCCAAAATCCCATGTTTATTAAAATTATTATCTGCCAGAGCACCCAAGCGGTCCAGTTTGTCAGCTTCCCTGTTTTTGTCCTGCACCGGCTGTTTATGCTCTAATTTATACTCTGCTACATACTTACTAATGGCCATTCTTCTTTGAAAAAGTTCCACCATCTGATCATCGATTTCATCGATTTCATTTCGCATTTGCTTTAATTCGTCCATATGATTGCCTCTCTTATTTGTACTGTAAAATTATCCCTGCAAATCGTTTTATGACCGATTTAAAATTTTTAATACGGTTCCCGCATAGTAAAGAGAACCACAGGATATTACAACCCCTTGTTTCTTTTTGGCATGTTCCACTGCCTGTTCTACCCCATCGATTATGGTTTCACAGGCTATGGCATCCTTTCCCGTTAAGTCCTTGATCTCCGCAGCTAAATCCTCTGCCAACATACTTCTGGGATTATAAGGAGTGACCGTATAGACCTCATCTGCCAGTGGCATAAGATCTAAAATCATCGTCTCATGTTCCTTATCCTGCATGACTCCAAAGATAAAAATCTTATATGCATCCTTTAGGGTCTTTAAAAGGGTCTCCTTTAACTGGTGTACCCCATCCGCATTGTGGGCCCCATCAATAATAAAAAGCGGATCTTTTAACACCGTCTCAAAACGACCATGCCATCTTGTCTTTTTAATTCCTTCCTTTACCGCCTCTTCTGAAATCTCATAGCCGGCAGCTCTTATTACATCAATGGCTTCAAGAACTACCATAAGATTTCTCTTTTGGTAATTGCCACTTAAGCCACTTTTCATCTCCCGATAAACCGTACCTGCCTTGGTCCGATAAGAAAAAGTAAAGGAAAAAGGAGGCGTTAGCTCTTCATCCATTACCTGAAATGCATCCGGATCCCCATAAATAACTTCTGTTTCCATCTCCTTGGCCCTTTGATCTAACACCTCTTTTGCCTCCTCCTTCTGAGGAGCAGACACTACAGGACATTTTCTGCAGATAATTCCTGCCTTGGTGCTTGCGATTTCTTCTAGGGTATTTCCTAAAAATCGCATATGGTCCATACTAATGGTGGTAATCACAGAACAGATCACTTCTTTCATCACATTGGTGGCATCTAAATCACCACCCATGCCGGTTTCAATTAAAACCAGGTCACATGCCTCTTCCTTAAAATATAAAAAGGCGATCGCCGTTTCAATTTCAAATACCGTAGGAGCCGGATGCCCCTCTTTTTTAATTCTTTCAACCGCTTCAAAGGCTTTGGTAGCAAGGCTTGCAAATTGATGATCCTCCATGCTTATTCCATTAATGGAAAAGCGTTCCAGATAGGTTAAAATACTAGGTGAACTATAGGCTCCCGTCTTATATCCTGCCTCCCTTAAAATATGGGAAAGGAAGGAAAGGCTGGAACCTTTTCCATTGGTTCCAGCAAGATGAATCACCTGTAAATCATCCTGGGGATTATCTAATTGATTCAGTAGCCGAAAGATGGAATCCAGCCCTAGGACTGAACCCTTTTGTTCTGCATGATGAATAGCCTCATAGGCTTCTTGTATTGTCATTCTTTTTCCTCAAACTCTTCTGTTTTTTCCTGTGGCTGGAACTGCTGTCTATTATAATAATTCTGCCAGTTTTGACCTTGCATTTCTATTTGTTTCAGTTCTACATAGATCTGATTTTCATCTACATAGTCATAAACCACATAGGTGTCGCTTAGGATATCATGAAGTGCAGTCTTTTTCTCGGTAAAACCTGCAATAAAATACCCTACAAAAACCATGGCTTTTGAAAGATACTTGGCTACCGTTTCACGGTAAAGGATTTGTCCAAAAGTTAACTTCTTTTCCTGACCAACAACCTTTAGGTGAAAAATCTTTTTCCCTAAACTTCCCCCTAACAAATAAGTAGTTACCACATAATACACTGCGGTCAACACATAAAGAATCATATCATAAATAGAGAATTCAAATACATAATCCCTAAAAATAAACGCATCCGGATATCTCATACTGGCGATCCAGGCTGAAAATCGGAATAATAATAAGAGTACTCCTAAAATCAAAAGATCTAAGAGGTAAGCCGCTAGTCTAGGAAAAAATCCTGCATAGATTGTCTTATTCTGCATAGTACATCAACTCCCAATTCTTCTCTTCCAACTTTCCTACTAACTCACTGGTCGCTTGCGTTTCTGACTTAGGCATCAATTTCTCTGCTCTTCCAAATAGCCCTGACCAGAAAGAGCTTGTAGAACGATCCAGTTCAAAGATCTTAATATTTTTTGATAACTTACACTCTTTCTTCATGTTCTTCAGTAAATCATCGTAACTTCCCACCTGATCAATTAAATGCGCCTCCAAGGCCTGGTTTGCAGAATAGATACGCCCATCTGCCAATTCCCTTACCTTCTCCTGGTCCATCTTGCGGCCATTGGCAACGATATCCACAAACTGATCATAGGATTCGTCCACCAGACTTTGTAAAATTCCCCTTTGCTCTTCACTTAATTTCTGACCGACAGAACCCATGGCCTTATTGGCACCGGAGGTAATATTGATTTCTTCGATTCCTAATTTTTCATAAAGTCCCTTGGCATTCACCATGGAAATCATAACTCCAATGGAACCGGTCCAGGTATTTCGATTCGCATAGATTTTATCTGCTGCCATAGAAATATAGTATCCACCTGAACAGGCCTGATCTGCAAAATAAGCATATACTGGACGCTTGGTCTTTTCCTTGTATTCCATCAGCTTCAGGTAAAGCTCGTCGGTTTGATAAACCGCTCCACCCGGGGTATTTACATAAAGCAAGATTCCCTTGTTCTTATCAGACTTCATCATCTCATCTACATACTTCATATAAAGCTCATGGTCATACTCTCCCGAAGAATTGGCAAAGGCAGACGAACTTGACTCACTGATTTCTCCTACAATATCCAAACGACCAATATAATTCTCGGTGGTAGGAAGATCAATGGATGCTTCCTTAGTAAGTTTTTCTAACTCTTTAAAATAAGAACTCTGCTTATCTCCATACAAATCAGCAAATTTATTGGTATAAACCCCAGCTACTCCTGATACGATAAATACCACTCCTGCAACAACAATCCCAACAATCTGTTTTGACTTCACTAGTGATTCTCCTCTTCATTTTCAAATTCATTTTTTTCCTGATACTTATGGATATGATCCACTTCTTCACCGACCTTAGTAATATCAAATGGAGTAGCTGCATATACGTAATAGTTAATCCAGTTACTATACAGGCAATTAGAAGCTGCCCGCCATGTAAGGTCCGGTTTTTGATTTGGATCATCCTCCGGATAATAATTATATGGGAGCTTGGTATCAAGTCCCTTTAAAAGATCCCGCTTGTATTCAGAATCTAAAGACATACGATCATATTCGGAATGACCGGTAATAAAAAATTGTTTGCCGTCCCGTGTCATAATAATGTAAGACCCTGCTTCCTTGGAATTGGCAATGACACGAAGGTTTTTGCAGGAAGCAAGTTTCTCTTCATCCACCCCGGTATATCTGGAATGTGGCACATAAAAGACATCGTCAAACCCTCTGGCAATCGGAACCTTTCTGTGTAGAACCCTGTGCTTATATACACCAAAAAGTTTTTCCTTATACATCTTCTTTTTAATTCCATAATGGTAGTAAAGAGCTGCCTGAGCGCCCCAACAAATATGAAAGGTGGAGGTAACATGGGTCTTGGTCCACTCCATGATTTTGCAAAGTTCCTCCCAATAGGCAACCTCTTCATATTCCATTTGCTCAATGGGAGCGCCTGTAATAATCATCCCATCAAACTTCTGATCCTTAATTTCATCAAAGGTCACATAGAAATTATTCAAATGACTGGCCGAAGTATGTCTACTGGCATAGGTTGCCGTATACATAAAGGTTAAGTCAATCTGAAGTGGGGTATTGGAAAGACAACGTAAAAATTGAATCTCTGTATCCTCTTTTAAAGGCATAAGGTTTAGTAAAAGCATCTTTAAGGGTCTAATGTCCTGCGTCAATGCTTTATTCTCATCCATAACATAAATGTTTTCTTTTTCAATAATTGATCTTGCCGGTAGATCATTTTGTACTCTTAAAGGCATTCTAGTCTTCTCCTTCCTGTATCATAGCAAAAAATTCATCTTCCGTAATAATTGGAATTCCAAGTTCCTTTGCTTTTTTATTTTTACCACTGGTGGAAGTATTATCATTGTTAATTAAGTATGACGTCTTACTACTTACACTTCCGGAAGCCTTTCCTCCAAGGGAAAGGATCTTTTCCTTTAATTCATCTCGATTGGCAAAGTGATGCACTGATCCGGTAATTACAAAGGTCTTCCCCTCAAGGCTACTTCCCTTTATCATCTCTACCTGATTTAAGGTGATTTCTTTTCTTAATTTCTCAAATTCTTCCCTGGATTTTTCTTCATGGAAATACTCATAGATTGACTTTGCAATCACATCACCCACTCCATAAATCTTTGCCAATTCTTCCTTGTCAGCCTCTGCTATGGCATCCAAATTACCATTGTAATTTTGCAAAACCATCCTTGCATTGGAAAGTCCCACATTGTTAATGCCAAGGGCATAAAGGAAATTGGCAGGGTCTATCTGTCTTGAACCCTCTATGGCTTCTATCAGCTTGGTGTAGGATTTTTTTCCAAATCCTTCTAAAAGCATAATTAAATCCCTATGCTCCTGCAAATGATATAGGTCCCAAAGATTCTTTAAGCAACCATGATCAATAAGCTTTAAAAGGGTTTCTTCAGACAAGCCATCCACATTGGCAGCATTTCTGGAAACATAGTGGGCAAAGCGCTTTACATGTTTCGCGGTACAAGCCGGATTGGTACATATCAAAGTCTCTGTACCATTCTCATTTGAAATGGTGGTACTTCCTCCACACACCGGACAAATCTTTGGAATCTCAAGATTTCCAGACCGGGTGAAGTTTTCTTCAATCTGAGGGATAATCATATTGGCCTTATAAACACTGATTTCATCTCCGATTCCCAGTTCTAATTCCTTTACTAGGGAAACATTGTGAATGCTTGCTCTTGAAACCGTGGTGCCCTCTAATTCCACCGGTTCAAAAACGGCAACTGGTGTAATTAGGCCGGTTCGACCTAATGACCACTCCACCTTAAGAAGTTTTGTGGTTTTAAGCTCATCTCTCCACTTAAAAGCCAAGCCATTTCTCGGATATTTTGCGGTAGTTCCCAAGGACTGTCCATAAGCCAGATCATCAAAAATCACTACCAAACCATCGGAAGGCAGGTCATAGTCTGGAATCTTTTTTTCAAAAGCATGTACCTGGTCTGCGATCTGATCTCTTCCCACAAGATAATGCTCTACCACGGCAAATCCTTGGTGGGAAAGCCAGGCAAACTCTTCCATCAGGGAATTCTTAAAATCCACTCCTTCCGCTTCAATCAAGGCAAATGCTATGAAATTCACATGTCTCTTTTGAGTGATTCGATTATCTAACTGTCGAACAGAACCGGAGCAAAGGTTTCTTGGGTTCTTGTATTTTGCCTCCACATCCAGGCTTTCGTTGATCTTATTAAAATCACTGTACTTAATAATCGCCTCTCCTCTTAGGACCAGACGACCCTGAAAGGGAATAGACAAGGGCACATTATCAAAGACCTTGGCGTTGTTGGTAATGACTTCTCCCACCACTCCATTTCCACGGGTAACGGCCTTGGCAAGTTTTCCTTCCTCATACGTTAATACCACGGTTAAGCCATCTAATTTCCAGGAAATAACTCCCTTGTGGTCTCCTAAAAAGTTTCCCAAAACCTCCACATCCTTGGTCTTGTCTAAGGACAACATTGGCTGAGGATGGGTCTCTTTTTCTAATTCACTTAATACCTCATAACCTACCATATGGGTGGGACTGGAAGATAAAAACCTACCTGTTTCCTCTTCTATTTTTAAAAGTTCATCATAAAGCCTATCATATTCAATGTTTGGCATGATTTCTCTAGATTCCTGATAGTAAGCTCTGGCAGCCTTATTTAACAGTTCAGTTAGTTCTTCTTGCCTCTTTCTCTTTTTTTCATCATTCATCTGTTCCACCTCTATTTCAGCAGTTTTTTTAATTCCCTGATTTCTTCATCTGTTACGATTCGATATTGACCCGGATCTAAGGCCCCCAAGAAAAGATTCATAATTCGAATTCTTTGTAAACCTAACACCTTATAGCCCAGTTCCTTACACATGCGTCTAATCTGACGGTTATAGCCTTGCGTAAGCACAATATGGAACAATTTTCCTTCTGTCCGCCAAACCCTACAGGGCCTGGTGGTTACATAATAAGGTTTTTTCTCTTTGTCATACTGAACAATCCGAACTCCTGCCCGCATCTTTTCAATAAAGTCATCGGTAATGGTATGGTTCACCCGCACTACATATTCCTTTTCATGAAACATGGATGCTTTCATAATGGCATTCACAATCGAACCCTCATTGGTTAGGAGGATTAATCCCGTGGAGTCCTTATCTAAACGCCCAACAGGAAAGACCCTTTTTTTCAATCCCACAGCCTTTATAATATTATGTTCTACCTCAGGAGCAGTCGTACATTCCACCCCCTCCGGTTTGTTATAAGCATAAAACAAAAGTTCTTCCTCTAATTCTACTTTCTTTCCATCCAGACAAATGACATCCTCTTTGCTTACTCGCTGTCCAATGGTGGCTACCTGGCCATTCACCGTAACACGTCCTTCCTGGATTAGAGCATCTCCCTTTCTCCTAGAACACACTCCAGCCTCACTTAAATATTTATTGAGACGAAAACTTGTCTCTTCTTCTCCATCTCTTAATACTTCTTTTGTTCTCATAAATCTTCATTCCTTTGCTCTCATTTGGGCATAATTAGACAAACTATATTTTACCCTTTTCCCATAGATTTTACAAGGTTTTCAGAGATTTAAAGAGGAGTATTCTATGATTTATTTTTCTTGTCAAGAAAAAAAACTGTTGCCTAGCCTTTCGCCAGACAACAGTCTCTTTCTTATTCGTCTAGGAAGGCGTGAAGGTTGGCAAATAACCGATCCATTTCTTCCTCTGTTCCAATGGTAATTCGCAGATAATTATCAATCAATGGCTGATTAAAATATCGAACGAAAATATTTTTTGATTTTAAATATTCAAAGATTTTCTTGGCCTTTACTTTTTTATGGCTGGCAAAAATAAAGTTTGTCCTGGAATCCGGGAAACTAAATCCAAGTTCCTTTAATTCCTTCTTGCTTCTCTCTCTGGTTGCCATAATTTTAGAAAGAGTCTCCTTAAAGTAAGTATCATCCTTAATGGCCTCCACTCCTAATGCAAGAGTCGTTTGGTTCATAGTATAAGAATTATAAGAAAACTTTACCGCATTCATACAGGCAATCAGTTTTGAATTACCTATGGCAAATCCAATTCTCATACCGGCCATAGCACGGGACTTTGAAAAAGTCTGCACCACAAGAAGGTTGTCATACTTTTCTACCAAAGGATAAGCAGAACTTGCCCCGAAATCCACATAGGCCTCATCTACGATGACTACCACATCAGGATTCTTTGCCACGATTTCTTCAATGACACTCAAAGGTGCCTCCAGTCCCGTTGGGGCATTGGGATTTGCAATCACAATACCACCATTCTCCTTAAAATAATCTTCCTTCCGGATGGTAAAGTCTTCCTTTAACTTTGGAGTCTCATATGGAATTCCATAAAGGGATGCCCAAACCGGATAGAAGGAATAGGTAATATTCGGGAAAAGAATTGGTTTCTCACTGTTAAAGAAGGTCAAGAAAGCCGTTCCCAGTACATCATCGGAACCAACTCCCACAAAGACCTCTTCCTGCTTTACCTGATAATAATCTGCGATAGCCGAGGTAAGAACACTTGCCTCCGGATCCGGATAAAGCCGTAAACAATCAACCTTAAATTCTTTTAACTTCTTTTCCACACCAGGTGCCGGTGGGTAAGGACACTCATTGGTATTTAACTTAATCAAATCTGTACACTTTGGCTGTTCACCCGGAACGTAAGGCTCCACTTGGCGCACATTCTTCATCCATGAATACATAATTTCTCCATTCTGTTTTTTCATTTCCTAATTATTTACAAAGACCAAATTCTTCTGCCAGCTCCTTAAATGCCGGAAGGGAATTGCAAATAGTCTCATAAGATACGCAATAAGCAAGTCTCACGTAACCGGGACAAGCAAAAGAAGAACCCGGTACAATCAGGATATGCTTTTCCTTGGCCTTCTTGCAAAATTCTCCTTCTTCTGCCACAGGGCTCTTAATAAAGAGATAGAAGGCACCCTCCGGGAGGACACAATCAAATCCGTACTCTTTTAAGGACTGGTAAATCTTCTTTCGGTTGCGATCATAGTAAGATACATCCGCCTTGCAATCCAGACATTTTTTAATCACACGCTGCATGAGAGATGGGGCATTCACGTAGCCTAAGATTCTTGTAGCCACATTCACTGCACTAATCACATCTTCTGCATCATCCATTTCAGATGGAAGTACCAGATAACCGATTCGCTCTCCCGGAAGGGAAAGGGACTTACTAAAAGAATATCCGACGATGGTATTCTTATAAAACTTTGTAACGTAAGGAACTTCCACTCCGTCATACACTAATTCCCGATATGGTTCATCTGAAATCAGATAGATAGACGTATGATATTCTGTCTGCCTCTTTTCTAAAATCTGGCCGATTCGCTCCAAGGTCTCCTTGGTGTAAACTACACCGGTAGGATTATTCGGAGTATTAATAATAACCGCCTTTGTTTTAGGGCCAATCATCTCTTCAAATTCCTTTAAGTTTGGCTGGAAATCCGGGAGATTTGGACTTACCACCTTTAAGATTCCATCATAATTTCCTACATAGGAACGATACTCTCCAAAATATGGGGCAAAGGTTAATACCTCATCCCCCGGATTTAAAAGAGCTTTTAAAATGGAATTTAAACCGCCGGCAGCACCTACGGTCATACATATATTTTCTTCTTTAAATTCAGTTCCGTGAAGTTCATTAATATGATCTGCAATGGCCTTGCGTACATCCTCATAACCAGAGTTACTCATATAGCCATGGACAAAGACTGAATCCTCTTCTTCTATAACCTGGCAAATGGCCTCGTTTACTTCTTTTGGAGCTGGTACATTGGGATTTCCCAAAGAAAAATCATATACATTCTCTGCCCCAAACTCTGCTGCCATCTTCTTACCCTCTTCAAACATGGCACGAATGGCTGAACTGTTTTTTACGAAGCCCATCATTTTTTCTGAAATCATCTTATGCCTCCTTCACGTAGCCTCTTTCTTTCATCTTCTCAATAATCCGGGTAGTATAGTGGTCACAATCTGCATCTTCCTTAGCTTCCACCATAACACGAATCAATGGCTCGGTACCACTTGGGCGAACTAAAACACGACCTTCACTGCCAAGTTCTTCTTCTACTCTGGCAATTTCATCCTTTAAAACCTGATCATCTAAAACCGTAGTCTTATCGGTAACCCTTACATTTACAAGTTTCTGTGGATAGATTACCAATTCTTCTCCCAGCTTTGACAGGCTTTCCTTCTCCTCAAGCATAACTTCCATCATACGAAGAGAGGTTAAAATTCCATCACCGGTAGTAGCGTACTTACTGAAAATAATATGTCCTGACTGTTCACCACCTAAACGATGACCATACTCTCTCATATTCTCGTAAACATATTTATCACCTACGGCCGTCTTTTCGTAGCCGATGTTTGCTTTATCTAAAGCCTTATATAAACCGAGGTTTGACATTACGGTAGTCACTACCTTATTGGTCTTTAACTCTCCGGTCTTTTTCATATATTTTCCGCAGATATAAAGGATCTTGTCTCCATCGACCACCTGTCCTTTTTCATCTACACAAAGACAACGATCTGCATCACCATCAAAGGCAAATCCAACATCTAAGCCCTCTTCCACCACCAGTTTCTGAAGATTTTGAATGTGGGTAGATCCGCAGTCCAAATTAATATTTAACCCATTTGGCTTATCTGCCAAGGTATAAACCGTAGCACCTAAGGCATCAAAAACACTTTTAGCAATGGTAAAGGAACTACCATTGGCACAGTCTAATCCTACCTTCACTCCCTTAAAGGAACGAGTTGCAAGGGAAATCAAATAACCTACATAGCGATTTCTTCCTGCAGCATAATCGGTGGTCATACCAATTTCCTCTCTGGTAGCATGAGGAATCTCCTGATATTCATGGTCAATATACTTTTCAATTTCAGCAATGACCTCTTCTTCCATCTTTTCCCCAGACCCATTAATCAACTTAATTCCGTTATCATAGAATGGATTGTGGCTGGCAGAAATCATAATTCCACAGCTAAATCCCTCGGTTCTTGTTACATAGGATACACTTGGTGTTGTTGTTACATGAAGAAGATAAGCATCTGCTCCAGAAGCTGTAAGACCAGCAGAAAGCGCATACTCAAACATATACGAGCTTCTTCTGGTATCCTTACCAATCACTACACGACACTTTTTATTCATTCGTTTTCCATAGTACCAACCGATAAAACGGCCTACTGCAAAGGCATGCTCCACAGTCAAATTAATATTAGCTTCTCCACGAAAACCATCTGTTCCAAAATATTTACCCATAACGCACACTCATCCGGACCATCCGGGTGTCCTTTCAGTCTTACTTCTTTTTCTTAAAAAATGAGAATTTTCCTTTTTGCTTTTCCCGCTCTTCTTTCTCTTTTTCTTCTACCAATTCCTCGACCTTCTTCTGATCCTTAGGTGCATTTAACACAAGATCCTCGGAACGTACAAAGAAAGGCTCCGCATTGGTGATCGCCTGCTTACCAAAATCAGAATCCAGTGGAACCACTGTAAGCTTATCATTTTCTCCAATATGCTTTCTAACCGATTCTGATAAAAGAGAAATCATAGCCTCTTCTACCTTGCTTGGATCCATATCCGCTATTAAAAGTACCTGAGGTTGCTGATTTTCTGCCTGCATAATTCGAAGCCAAGCACGTTCAACAGTCTCATATTGTCTCATAATCTCACGCATATTTTCAGCAAGAATTACAGGGAATTCGTTAAAGTCACCGATGTTAATCTTTACTTCCTTCTCCTCTACCTTGCTTTCCGCAGCCGGATTCTTACCATCATTTTCCTTGATTACATGAAGACGTTCTAACATCTCTTTAGAAAGAATGATGTTATCTGAAAATGGATTGATTACGACTCCAGTGATCACTGGATTTGCCTGAATTAACTTGTAATAATCATCGAATCCAAAGGTAACCGTGGTAATCCCCTCTGATATTCCCTTCCACTTTTTAAGCTCTGACCAATCGGTAAAGGCCGCATAGAAACGAAGGATCTTCCCCTCCTTATTCTTGGTTTCAAGCAACTTCATATTCATGTTGGTTCCATCTGCAATCACACGAGAGCCATCCTCTGCTTCGATTGGCTCCCGATCAATCGTTACCCCTGAAAGAAACTCTGCCTTGGTGGCAATCTCTTGAAATACCTTTCCATTGTTTTCAGGGCTAGGATTTGCCTTTACCTCATCAATATACTTTCTTAAATCCGGATTAAAGACCGGAGAATTCACCTTTAGTTTTGTATTTGCCATCTTCCCTCTCCTATGTTTTTATTGAGCTCCCGTTAATGACTGGTAAAAGCTCTTTAATTTTTCATCTGCATCACAGGCAGCTACTAACTTCTGCTCTACATTGGTATAGAAACCCTGAACGTCTTCGTCCGACTGCAAATGCTCGATATACTCCTTTATCGTGCTGTCATTGGTATAGGTATGAACCTTCCACGTTCCAGCCTCGTTCTTTTCTACATAAAGAACTACGGATCCAGGGGCTACCGTATCTATGTTTTTAATTTTCAGATCATAATATACGTAACAAACCCTGGAATTATCATCAAGACCTTCCTTGGTCATGACTGCAATATTATAATAACCTTCAATCAGTTCCAATTCCTTTTGATTGCGTTTTACGTCTTCCTCCGTTAACACGTCTACCACGGTGGAAAGGGCGTTGGTATCACCAACGGTTTTTGACGCAAAATAGGAATTAATCAGGTTCCCGATTTCCTCATCGGTATTTCCTACCAGGCTACCTCCGTCCTGCTTGATCGTAGTTTGCTCTTCTTTTGCTTTTCTACTTGCCTCTTCCTTGTTCTTGGTGTTTTGCTTATGACTAATGATACTTCCAACAAATACAAGAAGTAAAACTACTACAAGAACAATCAAAAGTCTTCCCAAAGAAAAGCGACTACGTAGTCTTCTCCTGCGACGCCTCCTATGTTTATTTTGCCTTTGTTTTTTTCTCTCTTTATGTCTTCTTATATCTTCATCCGTAAGAAATACTTCTCCTGGCATACTATGTCCTCCTTCAGGGTGTATTTCGCTAGTGAACCAAGTGTCATTGTACCAAATACATGGAAAAATTGCAATATTTCTTGATTCCAACCACAAAATAGTGTAAAATACATAATTGTGATGCATCCGTAGCCCAATGGATAGAGCACTGCCCTCCGGAGGCAGGAATGTCGGTTCGATTCCGGTCGGATGCAGAAAAAAAGAACTTCCTTAGTTTTTTTCTAAGGAAGTTCTTTTATTTTTATTCTTCTGCCATAGCCTTAAGAATCTTTACACACTGATCAATGCCAAGTCGTGAGCTTGATAGACACATATCGTAACTATTTCGCTTTCCCCATTCCTTATCGGTATAGTAGTTGTAATAGTTTCGTCTCTGCTTGTCATACTTTTTAATCATGCCCTTTGCTAACTTTTCATCCACCTTGTAGCGTTCCATGATTCTCTTAATTCTAGCATCTAAATCTGCAAATACGAAGACAGATACTGCCTCCTTCATGTCTGATAACACATCATCTGCACAACGACCAATAATAACACATGACTCCTTGGTTGCTAATTTGAAAATAACCTCTGTCTGCAAATTGAACAAGGTATCGTTCATTGGCATTCCATAGCCTCTTGTATCCGGTGAATAGGCATAGTAGGAAGCATATGCCATACCAGATGCTCGTTTTTCTTCTACCTGGCGCAAAACATCGGTATCAATTCCACCATCTTTTGACGCCTGTTCGATTAATCTGCTGTCATAACACTGAATTCCCAATTCAGCTGCTAACTTCTGTCCAATCTCACGTCCGCCACTGCCAAACTCTCTTCCGATTGCATATACGATATGTTTCATAATACTACCTCCTCGCTGCTTTATCTACCTAGTCGAAAAATAAATGATAATAGCAAAAGTGTTATGATAATTGCAATTGCCACACGAAGCGGAGAAATAGGAGTTTGACCTCCCACCTTTCCCGTCTGACCATTCACCACAAATTGATATACCTTATCCTTATAGGTAAAGGCCGACATCCAAACCGGCAAAAGCAAATATTTATACTTAATATTGGTGTAATTGGTATCAAAGCCCAGGCTTCTAACACTATCCGCATCATATTTATCTATGATTTCCTGATTGATTTCACCGGATAATTTCTTGCGAATGGATTTCTGTGCTTCCTTCCAACCCTGATCCAGTCCCAAAGAATAACGCTCCGAAATAAACCCTGCCAGGTACTCCGGCTTATAGGCCAGATTATTCTTGGTATCATAAGGCCAAACACTTTCTAAAATGCGCTGATCCATACGGGTGGAAGCCAGTACTAACTGATCATCAATAAAGCAATGGTAAACACCTGTGGTATTGTGCCACTCCGTAACCGTCTCGCTATGATCTCCTCGCTTTAGAGTACGTTCAATTCCATACTGTGCATGATAAGGAGAGGTGGTATCTGCATCAAAGGTCCAGTAAGGAACATAGATTCCCTTAAACTGGTCCGGCTTAGCCGCTTTTTTTGCTGCACTGGGACAAAAGAGTTTATGACCCAACCAGGACTTGAAGTTTTCTCCAGCCCTTTTTCCATCGATCTTAAAGGTACATACCCCTCCCGGAGCCAATGTATCCACATCCTGTTCTTCCATTACCTGGTTAGAACCACAATAAGGACAGGTGTTTGCCAGTTCCAATTCATCATAAATGGTTACTGCACCACAGGACTTACACTTAATGGTCTTTTTCTTAGCTCCCCAGTTGCAATTATCCTTGTTTAAAGCCGATGAAAAGTCCAGTTCCTCTGCCCTTTGAGGCTTTTGATCCTTATCGTCGATTGCTTCCTTATGCCCACAATACTGACAGTAAAGGCCTCCGGTAAGAGGATCAAAATCCATGGTTGCTCCACAATCCGGACACTTACGATCCGTCTCTTTTCTTGTGATCTCTCCTTCTGCTTCTACAAACTCCTTCGGGTTCCCCGCACTATCTGCGCTATCAAGATGATTACTATTATCCATATTAAATCTGTTTACCCTCTCTTACTATGACTACTGCTGAAATGGTGTTCCACACTCTGGGCAGAACTTTGGTATGCTAGCTGGATCTGCAGGCTCCCATCCACACTTTGAACACTTTGGACCGGCTACCGGCTGTGGCTTACCACAGTTTGAACAGAACTTTCCACTATTTTCCTGACCGCACTCACATACCCATCCACTTGGTGCTACCGGCTGTGGCTGTGGCTTTCCGCAATTCGAACAGAACTTACCGGTATTGGTCTGGCCACATTCACAAGTCCATCCACTTCCCTGCATGGTTGCCTGAGGCTGTGACTGTCCACTGGTAAATCCACCATTTGATGCAGTCTGATAATTCTGTGTCTGTCCATTGTTTGCCTGATTCATCTGAAATAACTGTCCTGCATTCATACCACCTGCATTCATTGCCATGTTCATACCTGCAAATGCCATCATAGGTCCGGTAGACTCATTGGCTGCTGCAGACTTCATAGCCTCTGCCTGTGCTCCTGTAATTGTTGCAGCTGCCATTCTAGGATCGCGAAGTACTGCACTCTTCTGAAGCTCCTTAATCATCGCCTCATCTTCTGCAGAAGCTGTCACGGAACGTACACCAACCCTCACGATTTCAATACCACGAATGTCCTTCCACTCTTTCGTGAGAACCTCATTCATAGCCTGCGAAAGTTCTGCAGTATGTCCGGGAACTGCACTGTAACGAATTCCCATCTCTGAAATCTTGGCAAATGCCGGCTGCAATGCTGTTAAGAATTCACTATCTAACTGATCATCAATCTGGCTTCTCATATAAGCATTCTCTACATTACCGCAAACATTCTTATAGAATAAAATTGGATTGGTAATCTTATAAGAATACTCACCATGACAACGAAGCGAAATATCCATATCAAGACCAATGTTGGTATCAACTACACGGAATGGAATAGGATTTGCAGTTCCATACTTGTTGTCCATGATTTCCTTGGTGTTGAAATAGTATACTCTCTGATCGGTTGCTGTATCTCCACCAAAGGTGAAACGAGTTCCAATCTGCTTAAAGGTATCTACAATTCCCTTTCCAAGTCCTCCATAAAAGATCGAAGGTTCTGTACTGGTATCATAGACGAACTTACCAGCCTCGGCACAAACTTCAACAACTTCACCCTGGCTAACGACTAAAGCACACTGTCCCTCGTCTACCTGAATAATTGAACCGTTTGAAATTACATTATCCGAACCTTTTTTGTTCGAACCATTCTTTCTTTTTTCTCCTCTTGCTACAAGTACATCCATTGCTAATGAATCGCAATTGAAGTAGTCTCTCCATGAATCCGCTAAGGCTGAAGAGGCACTTCCTACTAATGCACTAATTAATCCCATACTATTCTCCTTTCAACTTATAAAAACTTCCCCGAAAACAAAGATTGTTTTTTTGTTTCCAAGTCTATGCTTATTTTACCACATGAAAATGCAATTTTAAAGAAAATTTTAAGCCTGTTCAAAGGAATCCACCATTTCCTGCAGCTCCAAAAAACGTTCCATTCTCTCTTCAAGTTTTTGATCTACTTCCTCTTTCTTTTTAGAAAGTTCATTTAACTTCATAAAGTCCTTGGCATTCTGATTGATTTCTTCCTCAAGGGCTTCACTTTCCTCTTCTAAGGCCAAAATCTCCTTTTCAATATGGTCATACTCTCTTTGCTCTTTATAGGAGAGTCGCTTTTTCTGACTTTGACCTTCCTTCCAGTTCTTCTTCTCCCCTAAAACATTTTCCTTTCCTTCTATTTCTTTTTGGTCCAGGGATTTTCTTGCCAAGTAATCACTATAAGCCCCCTCACTTTGCATCAAGCTACCATCTTCTTGAAAGGCAAAGATTCTTGTGACCACTCGGTCTAAGAAATATCTATCATGGGAGACAGTTATAATGATTCCTGCAAAGCTATCTAAATAATCTTCTAAAATACGAAGCGTTGAAATATCAAGATCATTGGTTGGCTCATCTAGGATAATCACATTCGGAGCCCCCATAAGTATCTTTAAAAGATAGAGCCTTCGCTTCTCTCCACCAGAAAGTTTTTCAATCCGATTGTACTGCATGGCTCCATCAAATAAAAATCGCTCACACATCTGGGAAGCAGTCACCACTCCATCCGATGTTTCAATATATTCTGCCGTATCCTTTACATAATCTATGACCTTTTGATTTAAATCTAAGGCTTCATTTTCCTGACTAAAGTAGCCAATCTTTATGGTCTGTCCAATCTCGATACTTCCGGTATCTACAGGAACATCTCCCGTTAAACACTTGATCAGGGTTGATTTTCCGCAACCGTTTGGCCCTACGATTCCAATACGATCATTTCTTTTAAAAGTGTAGGAAAAGTTTGAAAACAAGGTTCTATCCCCATAGGTCTTTGATATTCCCTCTAGGATTATCGTTTTGTTTCCCATTCTGGAATTCAAGGAATTTAGCAAGACGCTTCTTTCCTCTTCCGGACGCTTCCGATCTCTTAACTCTTCAAAGCGTTTGATATGGGCCTTTTGCTTAGTAGACCTTGCCCTGGCTCCCCGTAGCATCCAAGCTAAGTCTTTTTTATAGAGGGCTTGCGCCTTTCTCTCTGCGGCCTGCTCAAAATCCTGCCTTTGCTGTTTTAATTCCAAAAAGCCTGAATAGTTTGCCTCATAGCGATAGACCTTTCCTTTATCCACCTCCAGAATCTGGTTGGTAACTTCATCTAAAAAGTAACGGTCATGGGTAACCATTAAAAGGGATCCACGATATCGCTTCAAATAAGCTTCCAACCATTCAATCATATCTGTATCTAAATGGTTGGTTGGCTCATCTAAGATCAAGAGATCACAAGGCATAAGGATTGCTGCTACCAAAGCCGCTCTCTTTTTCTGTCCTCCTGAAAGAATAGACGGATTACACTCCGGATCCTGGATCCCCATCTTGGCAAGATCTGCTTTTACTTCTCCCATCTTGTCCCAGTGGTCGGCTCCATCATAGATCTTTTCTGTTATGTTTGCTAAAAGTGATTTGGTCTCATCAAATACCGGTGTCTGCGGTAGATAAGAAATCTTTAATCCCTGATTACTTACTATCTTCCCTTCATCTGGACGCTCCACTCCTGCAATAATCGATAGCAGGGTAGACTTTCCTGTACCATTGGTTCCAATCACCCCAATTTTATCGGTATCTGAGATACCGACTGTCACATCATCTAAAACCTTACGAATCTGGAAGGTTTTTGATACATGCTCTACATTTAAAATATTACTCATAATTTAAATATCTCTTTTCGTTTTAATAATCCAAAAATAACATAAAAAAGTTTCATAAACAATCCTTGACAATTTTTAAAATGAATGGTATATTATCCATGCATTGGTGAGAACTAATGCTACTATATCTAATACCCCTATCTATTAGATATAACATTTTTCATACTCACGCCTAGTGGAGAAATCCACTAGGCTCCCCTTTTTTATAGGACTTTTTTCAGGATTTTCCATCCTGTTTTTTTATTTTATGGACCGTATGATAAAAAGGAACCTGCCCCGGCTTTTGCCAGTGCAGGTTCTTTTTATGCTTCTAATTTCTTTTCTAATAATTCGATTCCCTTTCGGATTCTCTTTAAGCTTTCTTCCTTGCCCAAGATTTCCATGATTTCAAAGGCTCCACCAGGGGTCATCTGCTTACCGGATACTGCGGTACGAAGTGGCCATAAGACAATTCCGTTCTTGCATCCCTTCTTTGCAATAAAATCAAAGACTAAACTGTGAAGGGCATCTTGGCTGTAGTCCTCTGCTGCCTCTAAGACAGGAAGGATTTCCTTTAATGTTTCATAAGAATTCTCCGTGTTGGTCTTCATCTTCTTATGTGTATACATTGCCACATCATATTCAGGAAGTTCCTCAAAGAAATCAATTAAATCCTTAATGTCAGGGAAAATCTCAATTCTGGTCTTAACAAGATCCATGATCTTCTTTAAGTCATAAGGCTTAGTGATCACTTCCTTCACGTATGGCTCAGCCAATGGGTAGAAGGTCTCAGGATCCATCGCCTTTAAATACTCACCGTTCATCCACTTAAGCTTGCCCATGTCAAAAACAGAAGGGCTCTTATTGATTCTGTGGTAATCAAACTGGTCAATCAACTCCTGTAAGGAGAAAATCTCATTGTTATCTTCCGGACTCCAGCCCAGTAAGGCAATGTAGTTAACCACCGCTTCCGGATAGAAGCCCTGGTCGATCAAGTCTTCAAAAGAAGAATGACCAGAACGCTTGCTAAGCTTCTTGTGATTTTCATCTGTAATTAATGGCAAATGAATATACACCGGGGACTCCCAGCCAAAGGCATCGTAAAGTCTCTGGTACTTAGGAGAAGAAGAAATATATTCATTTCCACGGACAACGTGGGTGATTCCCATTAGATGATCGTCAATGACGTTGGCGAAATTGTAGGTTGGGTAACCGTCTGACTTAATTAAAATCATATCATCCAATTCCTTGTTGTCAACAGTGATATCTCCGTAAAGCTCATCATGGAAGGTAGTGGTACCTTCGGTTGGATTATTCTGACGGATGACATATGGCTTGCCGGCCTTTAAGTTCTCCTGGATTTCTTCCTTGGACAAGTGGAGACAGTGCTTATCGTAAATGATAATCTCCTTGCCTTCCATTACCTGCTTGCATTCGGTTTCAAGACGGTGCTTATCACAGAAACAGTAATAAGCTTCCCCCTTCTCCACTAATTGCTTGGCATAATCAAGATAAAGTCCGCTCTTTACACGCTCGCTCTGAACGTATGGACCACAGGCACCACCAATATCCGGACCTTCGTCATGCTTTAAGCCAGTCATCTCCATCGTGTGGTAAATGATATCGAGAGCACCTTCTACAAAACGCTCCTGATCGGTATCTTCGATTCGTAAGATAAAATCTCCTCCCTCATGCTTTGCAATCAGGTACTCATAAAGAGCGGTACGAAGATTTCCCACATGCATCTTACCGGTAGGGCTTGGTGCGTATCTGGTTCTAATTTTCATATATGTTTCCTTCTTTCTTATGATTTACAAAATAGACCAAAGGGTATTTTACACGAAATAAAAGTATTTCTCAAGACTCTTTTTCTAAGAGAAAAGATGTTTCTTGTAAAGTTTTCCAATCCAGTAAACAAAGCAAACAATCGTTGCTAACTGTATGAGGATTGGTGCAATCAACTGAACAAAACTTAACTCCCCTACTAAAAATTGAGCCGATAAATAATATGCACTGGTAAATGGCACATAGCGAAGGACCGAATCTATCCAGACCTTGGTGTAAAACAGTGGAATCATATAAACCGCAAAGAAAGATAAAATCATTGGAAGCTGGAAAACACCCATTGCGGAGGATAACTCCTCCGGTTTTGACACATTCGCTGCAACCAGTCCAGCCAAACAGCAATAAAAGATAAAACCTAAAATCATTAAAAGAACGCTTATCAAAATCACCCAAGGGGACAGGTCAAAGAGTTCGAATAATTTCCCAATAACATCCAGTCGGTCCTTGTAAATAAGTTTCGAAACACTTGCTCCCACCACTTTACCGAAAATCAAGCCAAAGATCCATAGGCCAAACTGGCAAATGGCAACAAAAATCATGGCTGCAAGTTTTCCAAAGACCAAGGAATAAGGCTGAATCGATGTCAAAAGATACTCAGTTACCCGGTTGGTCTTTTCTTCCAGGATATTTTTAGAAATGCTCTGTCCATAGGCAAGAATCATAAAGTAAAGGACAAAGTAAACCAACATTGGTCCCAATAACTTCAAGATTTCTGCAATGGCATCCTGATCCTCTCCATTTCCGGTACTTAAGGTATAGGTCACCGGCTTAATCACGGACTGAACACTTTCCGGATCAAGGCCTGCAGAAAAAAGTTTATAAGGCTCAAGATATTCTGCTACACATTCTCCAAGGTTTTCTGCCTGATCTTTAGAAACATCGCTTTCCTTGCTGAAATATACCAAAACCCCATAGGTCTTAAGATCTTCCTTGTAATAAATCTTCATCCATACTGCATCGTCTTCTTTGTTCAAGTCCTTAGCAGTCATGTCTTCTGTTTCGGTTCGCTCCTTAAAATTTATGTCTTTAAACCCTTCTAATTCCTTGAAGTCAGAAAAATCCACCTCCATATCCGATTGATTGGTGTAATAAACCGTTTTAATGTCATTGTCCTTTGCGTCCTTTGCTCCCAGGAAGGCCGAAATGGTATAGGCTCCAAAGACAATAGCAAAGAAGAGAAAAAATCCTCCCAAGGTAGCTAACAAAAAGTTCTTTCCCTTAATTTCTTGTTTTATGGTGAATAAGAAGACCTTGCTCCATCCAGTCAAAACACCTTGTTTTTTATTCTGCATGTTTCTTATCTCCTTTCCGAGCCTTTGAAAGTTTCAGTAATTTGTTAAGCTTAATTGGATCGCCGTTGTAGTAAATCAGGTAATCATAAACATCTGCCGCAAATCGTAATAAGAGATAGAGGCAAATAATCATAAGAACCACGGCCAGAACTCCCACCCAAATCGCTTCTTTTCCTAAAAGGAGGTAAACCGTTAAGGTAAATGGGGAGAAGATTGGAATCAAGCTAAAGACATGAAGAAGCCATGTCTGAATGCCAGAGGTTCCAAACTGCACCGAAAAGATTCCTACATAGGCACAAATAACCAGACTCAAACTGTAAAGTTTCATTCCCTCTGCCAGGTCAGACAATTTACTAACCGTTGCCCCGGCAATTCCTGCTAAAAGGCCAAAGATTAAAAATCCCAGGATAAAAATAACAAGAATCAGAAGCACTTTGGCCCAAAGCATATGGGTATCAATTTCAATGGAATCCATCATACTTGTCATCTGCTTTGGATAGAGTTTTCCTGTTTCCATGCCGGCCGGGAACAGGGAATTTGCAAGGAAGGAAGAAGCGGCAAGGCAGCCAACTAAAAGGATGCCCTGGCTTAAGACTACTCCAAGCATACCCAAAACTTTACCGGTAATAATGGCCATCGGCTTAATGGATGTCATTAAAAGCTCGATGATTTTGGAAGATTTCTCCGTAATGATAGAGTTTGCCACTGCTTCTCCGCAGAAAGATAGGACCATCGTAAAAGTCATAACGAGAATTAGGGAAAAGGTGTACTGATACTCCTCAAAATAAATCTTATGATCTTTTACCTTTGTTTTTTCTGTGGATAGGACGGTGGTTGCTGTTTGAATCCGGTTGGATACCAGAAGTTTTTGATCTTCATTTAAGTTTAAAGAAGCAATTACAACCTCCTTAAATCCATCCACCACCACATCTGTCACATCTTCCAAGTCCATGATGCCGATTTCTCCATCCTTGTTGTAGTAAAAATTCAGGTGATAGGTTTCTTTTTCACTAATGATTAAAAGAATGGATAACATCTCATCCTTGGAATTTTTAATTCGTTCCTTGGTCTTTTTTAAATCTGTGGCTTTGATAAATTCTGTTTCTGAAAATTCCTCAAGACCTGCGTAATAATCAAGGACCTCATCGGCAAATCGTCCCGTTTCATCAAAAATATACATCTTCTCAATCAGACCTGCCCCACTGTTTCCGGTGGCGCTATCATCTTTCTTGTCTTTTGCATTATTTGAAGAAATGGCTGCCATAATGGGAACCACCAAAAGAGCCGCCAAAACAAAAATCACGGTAAGAATTTTTACCGCCTTACTTTTAAAGGTTTGCTGGTAGGTAAAAAATAGAACCTCCTGCCAACCACGAAATTCCTCTTTATTCATGTTCGTCACCAGCCTTACTGTCATTCTCTACGGTAGAGACAAAGATTTCATGAAGAGATGGTTCCCGAAGTTCAAAACGAATCAGGCTTACATTTTGACTAGCTAAGTCCTTTAGGAAATGATCTGCTTCCTCCTGACCACTCACCTTAATATGGATGCCATCCGGTGTTTCCTCAAGGATGGTCAGGTTATGTTCTTTGATATAAGGATGAAGATCTTCTTCACTCTTAAGGTACATATTCACTCTTCCATAAGACTTCTTGATTTTATTTAAATTGCCGGAAAGCACGTCCTTTCCACGGTTTAAAATAGTCAAATCGGTACAGAATTCCTCGATGGTGGCCATCTGGTGAGAAGACATGATAATATACTTTTCCTTACGGATACAGTCATGGATAATGTCACGGAAGATATCCGCATTGACAGGGTCAAGGCCAGAAAGTGGCTCATCGAAAATAATCAGATCCGGATCTGAAATCAAGGAGGCCATCAGCTGAATCTTTTGCTGGTTACCCTTGGAAAGCTGTTCTGCCTTTCGAGACTGAATGGCTCCCTTTCCCCTGGATTTCTTTTGATCTGCACTGGTGGTTGGGTAAATGTACTCTTCCACCTGAAGACGCTCTGCCCAGTACTTGATTCTCTTTTTTGCTTCCTGCTCGCTAATATTTTTTAAACGAGAAAAATAAATCAACTGGTCCATTAAGGTGTACTTTGGATAGAGTCCTCGCTCCTCCGCCAGATAACCAATATTTGTGGTAAATGGCGATAATGGCTTGTCATTCCAGGTCACACTTCCTCCATCCATAGCAAGCATGCCAAGCATCATACGGATCGTGGTGGTTTTTCCTGCACCATTTCTTCCTAGCAAGGCATACACTCCCGGCTGGTCCATACGAAAGGAAAGCTGGTCTACCACCGTGTTTTCCCCATACTTTTTTACAATCTTGTCAACTACTAATCCCATAATCTCTCCTTATCAAATAAAACCATGCTCCTGATATTTAAGAGCATGGCTTCTTATTTTACATATTTCTCAAATAATAACTAATCTGATGAAGTGAATTCTCAAAATCTTCATCTGAAGAATTCTCAAAGACAATCAATCCAGGAATTCCTTCCGGCTGTGAATAATCTCTGGTGGCTACATACTCGTCCCAATGCTCCAACTTCCATGTATCCCGATCCGAATTTCGTTCGATCATTCTTTGGTGACACACCTCAATATCCGTATGTACCCAAACAACCACTAGAGTGGTATTTTTTGCCGCTAGTTTCTTTGCTAACTCATCCATATATTCCTTGTTCCTTACCTCTCGGGTAAATGGAGCGTTAATGAATACGGTATCATTATATTCCAAAGCCTCATAGGCAACTTCCATAATCGCATAATACTCATAATCACGAATCTCTCGCTCAAAGAAATCTGAACTACGGTTATATTCCTCACCCGCTACCTTAAAGATCTGTTTTGAAAGAACAATTAGTGAATCCTTATCTAAGTAAACACAATTCGTCATCGCCTTAGCCAGCTTGCGTGTTACATATGTTTTTCCGCACGCAGGAGGAGAAGTAACTAAAATCAGTTTTTTCATCTTCCTATGCTCCTTCCTGTCTTTTTATCATTCATTCTCAAAATTAAGACCATTATAGCATAGTGCTAATATGATTTCAAACCGAATTCCATTCAAAAAAAGGATAAGTTTTTCGCTTATCCTTTGTCTTATTCTGCATCCGGGTCTGGCTCATCTAATTCAAGTTCAATATAATACCCACGTTCATTCTCAATGATCTTTTTGATCACGCCCGTTTTGGACTTAATCCGATTATATAACTTAAAGCAACCACTCATGGCCACGGCCGGTTCAATAATGTAATTGTAATTAATCCCAGGAAGCTCTGTTAGTTCTACGGTTTGACCCTCTTTCACTAATCCCGGGCGTTCCATTTTAAAAGTTACTGTTCTCATATTTTTCACCTACAATAAGTTACTTGACTGTAGGGCAGGGCCAAAAGCAAATGTGAAACCAAGCAATTGAAGTAGGATGATAAATACGAAGGCAATCAAAGCTATGATCAAGTTTGCCCTTGCCCAATTCTTTCGATCCTCTTGTCCATCATTGGAAAATGCCCATACAAAAAGCATAATGGCTCCGACACATGGAATCGAGCTAATCAAAATAGTAAGAATCCACTGCCCTGGTGTTAAGGCTGGCTTAAACCCATTCCGATTGTTCTGATAATAACCGCCATTGTTATAGTTCTCATAATATCCACCATTGTTTGACTGGTTCCCATAACCCCCGCCGTTGGTGTAGTTTGCATAATTCTGATTATTATAATCGTTATAATTATCTTCCATGCCCTTCCTCCTTATAAATTCTTTCCTTAGTTTAGCAAATCAGGGCATATTTTTCAACTGTAAATCTCAGGAGGAAATCCGGTCATCCAACGATAAATATAATAGGCGATGGCCATGATTGCTAACAGGGTAATCAAGAAACTTGCCCCCTTTATCTTTTTCCCAAATCCATACCTGCAAATGATGGCATAGACCACTAAGGCCGCAAATGGGTAGATCATGGCGTTCATCCTCCAAGCCTCTTTCAATTGCAAGGTTAAGAGATACATGCCAGCCCTAGTCATGCCACATCCCGCACAGGGAATATGTAAAACTCGCATAAAGGGACAAAAATGCTGTTGGGTCATTTGCAAAAGCACCAGAAAAAGGATTACCAGCAGCAATCCTTTCCAATACTTTTTTATATCTTCTTTTAAATAATTGATTCCTTTCATCTACTTCACCATTGCAAAAATCAATGACATACTAAAACCAAAGGTCAATATTATGGCCATCCACATGATACTTTTCCAAAATCCATTCTTGTATACCAAAAGGAAGGGATACGGTCCCTCCATCACTCTTGCCACATTTAAAATCATGCTTACGAAACCATACAGGAAAATCGGTGCCGCTCCCACAAAGGTGGCGATCATATCCTTGTATGGTAATTTGCCAAAGATCAGGTAGGAAATCATGGTTAATAGTGGACAAAGAAAATGATGATACAAGAGGTCATCATAAAAAAAGTTTCTCTTATAGTCCCTATCCCATGGTGCCAAAATCAAAAACACAATAAAGAATGTCATCCCCAACACGCAGGTTGCCACATAGCGCATCAAATAGACTCCATCCGGGATTTTTGCTCCATTTATCATATATCGAATTCGATATATAGCATACACCAAACAGAATATTCCCGCAATAAGATTGCTGTCCGTTGTAAACCATTTCAAGGTGGACCAGCCCTTATTATTCACATAGCTTTTCTTTAAACCAATGGCTGCCATTACTGTAATGGCCAGGTTGATTAGCACATCTATCATAATTCCCATATTACCACCCATTTACAAAAACAACCCTCCTCCCTTCCCAAATGTGTTATAATAGTAACAAGTTTGAAAAGGAGGATATTTCATGAAAAAAGACAATCAAACAATTAAATCTTTACTTCTTTTGCTTGGTATTTTGCTTCTCGTTTCCCTAAGCCCTAACTTGGTTTTCGGTGCAACTCCAAGTAGCGGAACCGCCGCCAAATGGGGCCGTCTCTCCGTAAAGGACACCCAGCTTGTAAACAAGAAAGGCAAAGCTGTTCAACTAAAAGGTGTCAGCACCCACGGCATCGCTTGGTTTCCTGACTATGTAAACCAAAAGCAATTTAAATCCTGGAAGAAATTTGGTGCAAACACTGTCCGCCTCGCCCTTTATTCAGATCCTTCTGCCGGCTATTCAAGAAGCCTCTACAAGAAGGTGGATCAAGGTGTGAAATCAGCTACCAAGCTTGGCATGTATGTAATCATCGACTGGCATATCCTCTCCGATGGCAATCCTAATACTTACAAGTCGGAAGCGAAGCATTTCTTTAAACGTATGGCTAAAAAATATCGTAACCAAACCAATATTATCTACGAAATTTGTAACGAGCCAAACGGCAACGTATCTTGGTCTTCTGACATTAAGCCTTATGCTAATACGATCATCAAGACCATCCGTAAGTATGATAAAAAGAATATCATCCTAGTGGGTACTCCAACCTGGTCTCAAGATGTTGACACTGCTGCCAAAGACCCAATCACCGGTCAGAAGAATATCATGTATACTCTTCACTTCTATGCAGCCACCCATGGTCAGTACTTACGTGACAAGGCTCAAACCGCTTTAGATGAAGGTCTTCCAATCTTTGTTTCTGAATTTTCAATCTGTGATGCCTCTGGTAACGGTGGCATTAATTATACCGAAGCCAAGGCTTGGATCAAGTTCTTAAAGAAAAACAAGATTCCTTTTGTAGCTTGGAATGTAAGCAACAAAGCTGAGACCTCTTCTCTCATTCAATCATCCTGCAGCAAAACCGGAAAAATCAAACGTTCCGATCTTTCCGAAACCGGCAGATGGTTAATAAAACAATTTTAATTCCTTATCCCGTTCCGACCATACGGTTGGGCGGGATTTTTTTCTTTTCCTTCTTACTTTCAAAAATATTATAGCACAGCAGAACTGGAAACTAAATAGTAGATTTTCGTTTCTTTTAAATTTGATAGTTAAAACATTCTTTAATTGTACTTAGGTAGGGTTAGTGGCCCAACTAAAAAAAAACACGAGAAAACTAAGTCTCTCGTGCTTTTTTCCAGGACAAGCCTAGGAATTTACAGTTTAAACATATCAAAGCCAAGGGTCGCTAAAACCGAAGTAACAAGAATAATTAAAAGGAAAATCAAAGCAAGATACTTTATGACAAACCAGTAAACACGGCGTCTTCGGAAGCGAGAATTACTCGTAATCTCCTCTTCAATTTTCTTCTTACCTGTTACCGTAAGGATCAAGAGACAAGTGGCAATTGCTGCGATTGGCATCATAACTGAGTTCGTAAGGAAATCAAAGAAAGAAAGGAAATCCATACCGAATGGGGTGACACCGGAAAGAATATTAAAACCAAAGGCAGATAAACTACCAAGAATCACGATAATTACGCCGGTAACAAGGGTGGCAGAAATACGGTTTATGTGAAGCTCATCCTCAAAGGTAGAAACTACACTTTCTGCCAGGGCAACCGCAGAAGTCAGAGCTGCGAATAGGACAAGCAAGAAAAATATAAAGCCAATGATTTTTCCCATGCCCATGCTGTTAAAGACATTGGGAAGAGAAACAAACATAAGACTTGGACCGGAATTCAATTGTTCCTGAGAACCGCCATTAAAAGCAAAGACCGCAGGAATAATCATCAAGCCTGAGAGAATGGCAACGGCGGTATCAAAAATTTCAACCTGAACTGTAGACATCTCAATATCTACGTCCTTTTTCATGTAAGAGCCAAAGGTGTAAAGGATACCCATGGCAATGGACAGAGAATAGAACATCTGGCCAAGGGCTGCCACAACAGTCTTCCATGAAAAATGCTTAAAGTTAGGGATTAAGAAATACTTCACACCCTCAATGGCGTGAGGTCTTGTCACCGAATAAATCACAACAATAATTGACAACACAATCAAAAGAGGCATCATGATCTTCGAGATACGCTCAATACCATTTTGGACGCCGCCAATGATAATCAGGATAGTGATTAAGGCAAACAGAATAAACCAGAATTCCTGTTCCCTGGCTGAACCAACGAAGTTATTAAAAAATGTAGCAGACTGTTCTGAGTCATCTACAGATGCAATGGCTCCACCCTTTCCGGTTAAATATTGGAAGAGATACTTCATAACCCATCCACCGATTACCGAATAATAAGGGACAATTAACAGTGGGATAATGGCATTGATCCAACCACCAGTTTGAAGAAGTTTGCCAGCTCCCGCCTTCTTAAAAGCACCAACGGGACTCTTTTGTGTCATACGACCTAAAGTGGTTTCCGAGATAATCATGGTATAACCAAAGGTCAAAGTTAAAATTAAATAAACCAGTAAAAAAATTCCACCACCATATTGGGCTGCCAAATAAGGGAATCTCCAAATGTTTCCTAATCCTACGGCACTTCCCGCAGCGGCTAGCACATAACCTAACCTTCCTGAGAAGGTACTTCTCTTTTTTTCATTCATCTTCAAATTCATCCTTAAAAATTATTAGAATGATTGTAGTCGTCTTTGAAAAGAATGTCAATTCCTATGTTTTAAAAAACCGTCTTCCATTTCAAACAAATTTAAAATTCCATTTCTCTTAGTGAGACCATAGATCACCTCATTGGCAAGAAGCAAAATAGTAATCATCAGGACCGCCGTTAAGGTAATCGATATTTCACTAATACAAAAAAGGACAAATCCTCCCACGCACAAAATCACTGCAAATAACATAGCCATGGCCATAGAAAAGAATGCATTGTAGTTGCCTCTTAGGGCTGTCATCTCATCATCCCAGGTTAATTTAGGCTGAACCGAATCGATATAGACTCCCATCATGGACACAAAGGTCACAGATAGGATGGTTAAAAGGCTAAACAAAATTATGTGACTTACCGGAGCATGTACCAAGATGCAAGCCGGTATCAAAAAAAGTAAGACTCCAAACAGTGGATAAAGCATCCCTACCAAAACCTTCACCTTCCACTGGGTCTTGTAAGACACCGGAATATATTTCATGAACACAAATTGCTTTCCCTCCCTAGAAAATGCGTTGGAAGAAATAGAATTCAGGGCGGTTACAAGAACCGGAATTCCCACGCTTCCCAAGAGGAAAAAAAGCTGTATGCGAAGATCCCTAAGTTCATAAAGGGTCTGCAAATAAAGCAAAGAAAACTTTAGGTGACTGATTTTAATCGCCCCATAGACAAAGAGGGGCCAAAGAAAATTCACAGCCACACAGTTGGTAAAAAAGACCGGCGTCCTTGTTAGCATGCGCACTTCCTTTTTAAAGTAGGCATAGGCCGGAGAATGCTTCTTGCATCGTTCAATCAGTTTCTGACTTTCCTCCTTAAGCTCCCTGTGAGAGGCAGAGGTAAGTCCGATAACCCCCTTAAAATAAAGGACATCTGCCAAAAGCAACAAAAAGGCAAGCACCAGTACCTGTAAGAGTAAATACTGAAGCAAAGCCAAAAGACTTCCCTGGGAAATGGTCTTAATAAACAAGGGCACATGAGGAAATACCAGGGATAAAGCCTTGATCCCTGCCTGGTCTCCCGTAGCAAGTTTTACCACATAGGTATCGATGTCCACATCCTGTAAAAATCCAATGCCTGATAGAAAAATCAAAAGAAAAATCAAGGTAATCGCCACAGACAAATGCTGGATCACATCCTTGCTCTTAATCCACCTAGTGGTTCCCATAATCAAAATCCCAAGAATCCCACAATAGGCCAAAGGAATCATCGGCAAGGTGAAAATCCCAATCACAGAAAGAATCCACTGTAAAGGTCCAATCTTTGCCGCCAGTCCATAGCCCACCACGCAGGCAATTACAAGGGAAATCTGCATGGCATTCTCATTTAAAAAGACGGAAGTAAACTTGGCTGCCACAATCTGTCTGGCCTTTAGGGGCCAGGGTAAAAGGAATTCTATGTCACCGGAAAAATAAAATTCATTCATAATGACACTCATGCCAAAGACCACCGTAAACACGCAAATGATGAAACAAACAAGCATAGCACCCATGGACTCTTTTCCCACTCCCGCCAAGCTGGTGGTCATAAGGTGAACCAGAATTCCTACTCCCAGGGTCACCGGCAAAAAAAGCCCAAAGATAGCTAGGATCCCAAGGACTAGCAACAAAAGCTTCCTGCTTTTTTGCTTGGGTTTTTCGGAATCTAGTCCCGTCATAAATGCTTTGGTTAAGGTAATATAACTATTCATAGGCAGTCATCTCCAAAAAGATTTTTTCCAGATCCTCTTCCTTGCGATTCTCCCTTAATGTCTCAATGCTTCCATCAAAGAGCTTCTTACCATGGTTAATAATAATCACCCGGTCACAAAGCTTTTCCGCCACCTCTAGGACATGGGTAGAAAAAAAGACGGAATTTCCTGCATCTGCATGTTCCCGCATCATCTGCTTTAAGGCAAAAGCAGATTTGGGATCTAATCCCGTTAGGGGTTCATCTAAAATCCAAACCGCCGGATTGTGAACCAAAGCACCGATTACCATAATCTTTTGCCTCATTCCATGAGAATAGTTTTGCATGGCGTCCCCTAAGGCCTCAAGCATATCAAAACGACTGGCAAATTCCTTGATTCTCTCCTTCCGGTCCTTGGTAGATACCCCATATATATCGGAAATCAGATTTAAATATTCAATTCCCTTTAACCTTAAAAACAAATCCGGGCTATCTGCAATATACCCAATCTCCTGTTTGGCCTTTAGGGCCTGGGTTCTCATGGAATAGTCGTTAATCATCACATTCCCGGAATCCGGTTTTAAAATTCCAGTCATCATCTTAATGGTGGTGGTTTTCCCGGCTCCGTTTGGGCCAATAAATCCAAGGATTTCTCCGTTTCGTACCGTAAAATCCAAACCATCTACTGCACGAATGTGGTTTCCATAGGTCTTAACAAGTTTTTCGATTTTAATCATCCTTCCACTCCTTTCGTGCCAACTTCGTCTTTAGAATAAGTCCAACATGGCATCCAGATAAAGTTCCTCTCGTACCTTTAACTGCCACTTTGGCTTTACCATATAGTAAAGCAAAAACTCCAATAAAATAGCACTTCCCAGGCCCCGACCCTCAATCTTAAAATTAGAAAAACCAGCCGGCAGATAGACCTCCTGAATGTCCTTTCTTGAAAGGAAGGCCGGATTTTTCATAGCCTCTGAAAATCGATAGCCCTGATTTCCCATCGGTGCCTTACAAATATGGTCTTTTACCGTTTCGCCCAAGGCCTTTTTACTGACATTTTCATAGCAGGCTCTTCGGTCCTTGCAAGCAAAGGAACAGCATTCATTACAAAGAAATTCCAACTTGTCCCTTTCTTTCCGGTCTAAATCCTCCCAGATTTCAAGAGGTTTATTGAAACGAAAGTCCGGGACCACATAAGAAAATTCTTTCCGCCTCACTTCCTTTTTGGCTTCATCAAGATCTGTAATCACCTTGGTGGTGGAGGACATAAAATAAAATCCATTATAGTTTTCTTTTAAATACTCCAACAGCAGGTCGGAGGTTAAAATCACCCCCGGAGCCTTCTTTGATTGTTGTGCCCGCTTGCAAAGGGCATTTGCATAGGAATCCTGCAAATGCTCCTTTTTCAAAAATAAGTTGCTAAAGGTAAGTCTTGGGGAGATCTGATATTGGTCCATCAAATCAAAGACCGCCTCGGGTCTTGCCTCTCCAAAGCCTACCCGGCCTCCACCCCAGATGCAGTCCGCCGGTGCCCCGTAAATGGACCCAATCCTTGCCCAGTCATAAAAATATTCTTTATGGTCACGATATAGGGGCAAAAAAGCTTGATAAAAATCAAAAAACTCAAAGAGCCCAGGCAAATGGTAATAGGCAAATGACTGTTCCATCTAGTCTTCCACCCAGTAGATTCTTCCTTCTTTTCGCTTGGCTGGCGCTGGCACTTCTCCATCGATATAGCCAATGGCACAATGTCCAACTCCTTCCCACTCTCCTTTAATTCCAAGCTTTGCCAGAAGCTCTTTATACTTTGGCATCTCAAATTCTTCCTTGGCCCGATGAATCCATATGCTTCCAAGTCCCAATGAATGTGCAGCTAGCATCAGATTCTCCATCACCAGGCTTCCATCGTAAATGCTGGTTCCCCAGTTTTTATTACGCAGCACCACTAAGATCACCGGTGCCCCATAAAATGGATCGAAATCTTCTCCCCATCCACCTACGACCGCATTGTCTTTCCTTATTTGATCTCTCATCTCTTTGGCCGTAACCGCAATGGTGATTACTTCCTGACCTCCCCGTCCGCTTGGCGCATAAAGCCCAGCCTCTAAGATTGCCTCAATGTCTTCCTTCTTTGGCATGTCACTTTTAAATTTGCGAATGCTTCTGCGTTCCTTGATTGCTTTTAAAACCTCGTTCATAGTGCCTCCTTAAAATTGTGATATGTTGATTGTCAATTTTTTCCTTTATACAATGTATAGTATAACATAGATTTTTTCCATTTATCTACTTGTAATGTCTTTAAATGAATTTTTAAACGCTTGTTTTTGCTTGCAACTACGATTTCACTTTATACAGTAAAATATTCTGCTTTTCTTTTTTCATCAAACAATTCTAATTCTCCATTTTCTATATAATACATAGTATCACACAACTTTTCTAAGTATTCATGCTGGTGACTTGTCAAAAGAATCGTTCTTCCTTCCTCTTTTAACTCGTTTAATAATTTAGTTATTTCTTTATTTGTGTTAAAATCCAAAGCATTATAAGGCTCATCTAAAATTATAATTTTTTGATGTTCCATAATAGCCTGAGCTATTCCTAATTTTTGCTTCATTCCCATAGAATATCTTTTTACATGAGTTTTATTCTCCGGGTCAAGACCAACTAATTGCATAGCAGATTTTATTTCCTCATCACCTATTTTGCCCTGTATTCTAGCTAACATCTGCAAATTCTTAAAACCACTATAACAATCAATATACCCTGGCGAATTGATAAGTATTCCTACATCTTCAGGAAAATCTCCATCTTTTCCTAATACTTTTCCGTTTACTATTACTTTTCCAGTATCAATTGGAAGAAGACCTGTCATCAGCTGAAATAATACTGATTTCCCAGTGCCATTTCCACCGATAAACCCTACACATTCTCCCTCGTTAATTTTTATGTTTAAATTTTTATAAATAATCTTCTTACCAAAAGATTTACTTCCATTTTTTATTTCTATTGCTGTATTCAATATTTTACCCTCCATTTAATGATTATTTTTATAAATAATATTTTTATTATTAAAATACTCAATAATAATACATTCATCTTTAAGGTTCCATATAAATGCATTTTTTCACACAAATAATACAATGATGATCTTCCATAACTTATAACCGGTATGCTCGATATTAACGAAATAATAAATCCAAACAAAGTGAGCAAATATGCAAGAATTCTATTTTTAAATAAATTAGTTAATAATACCAAAATATTCTTGTAATATATAAGTTCTAAAGTTTTTAACACGCATGACAATATCACAATTTCCCCAAACTGATCATGTGAAACATCTACATAGCTGATGAATTCATTGAAATATGGATTTTTTACTCCTGTCTGCAGTATACTAAACAAATAAATAACTGCCATATAACAAATGAACGCTGTAGCATAAATCCATATATATGTGTCTATAGTTTTATTTATTAAATTATTCCATTCACTTTTATTTTTGTATCTTAACTTTACCTGTTCATTATACATATGAATTTCACTTTCCAAAAACTTTCCTATAAAGAAAAGTGGTATAGCAAAAAACAGTATATGTTTAATTAATTCCAATAAGTCAATACTATCTTTTGAATATCCCAGTAAATTTACAATAATTCCGTCCACCAAATAAAAATGTTTATCTTGCAAATAAACAGAAATACAATTTAGTATGATATATATAAGCAGAAATAGAATACTAATTTTATACGTCGAAGATAGCATATATCTTGCATAATTATATCTCCCAAAACGGTTTCCTATTTTCTTTTTCAATAAACAGTACATGCCACCAATCAAGAAAGCAATAATTATAATATTAAATAATCCCCATATAAAACCACTTATAAACAGAACATGATGTAGGATAAAGTAATTGTTTAAGAAAAATATTTCTGCAAAACCATGGATATTCAGTTTAAATCCCACCATAATATCCAAAATCATAACTCCGGCAACTACCAATGTATATTTACTACCTTTTATCTCATGTACAACAAAAATAATCATCCCAAACAATGATAAGCCTGCAACCATATATAATCCCATAGTTATCAATGCTAATAATGGATTAGAAAAATATTTTTGAAATCCATAAACAAAACTTAGGGTATCATTATAATATCCGCTAATCATTCCTGTCTGAAATCTATTAACTATTTCAAGGCGTGTGATACCAATACCGAAAGCAACAATGAAATGTATACCTATATAAACCATTGTCTGTATTAATATACTGAATAATTGAATTAAAAACTTATTTCTAATTAGTCTAACTCTAATACTAACTAAATTATTTGTTTTCTTTATTTGATCAAACTGAAAAAACAAATAAGACATTAATAAAAAGTAAATAATATAATAATGATTACCCATTACCAACATAATATATTCGTATATTGACATACTCACGGAATCTGCCAGAACTAATTCATCTCCACAAAACCATGCAAAAATCACAAAGATAATTAACTTTCGCTTATCACATATGAAGTTATCAACATTATCTTTAATTAAACTCTTCACAACTCTCTTTCCTCTTTGTCTTTTCTCTTATTCCTATAATTTATTCCTATAATTAAAATTGTTCCTATAAGAACAAACGTAATCAATCCTGCAAAATAATTTACCACGCTCATTTTAGTTGGTGATAATCTGTTCAGTATATATGTTGTAGTCACACTGTATTTTTCAAGATGTAGTGTTCCTGTAATGAAATTTTCAACTGTGCAATAAATAAATGGTAACAATGCTACAACAAATATATTATCTACTACCAGAGCAACCAAATATCCAAAGGCACATATAATAGAGCCTATTAACCCTTTCCAAGCGCACCAAAAAATACCAAATATCAGCGGATTGTTAGCTTGAAAGTGTCCCCACAAATATCTATATAAAATATTATCATTAACCAATGTCTCCGGCTGCAAAAACAATACTGCTACCACTAACCCAACATAATAAATAATAAATGTAACAGCAAAAGCCGATATCATTCCGGACATTATTCTTCCAAATAAATATTTTTTTCTTTCTTTTCTCATTGATGCGTAATTGATAAATCCATCTTTTCTTTCATAATACAACATCCAAGAAAATGGAAGTGTAATAATCAAAGGAAAGAAGAAATCCAATATTTTACTTCCATCAATCCAAATTTCAATTGGAAAACTAATAGCTGTATTTTTTGAAATAGTATATTCCGCTATTAATAATACATATATTCCAATCAATGACACTACACAAGATAATAATATTTCGCGCTTATTATTTTTTATTAACTGCATTATAATCTCCTTTTTTAAAAAAAGTAGAAGAGTAAATCTTCCACTTTCTTTTAATTTCAAATATGACAAATCCAACCAAATTATATTAATTACTCTTCCACTGTCCAATAACCTGAACTGCTACTGGTGTATTCCAATCATTAGAAAAATGTGCTCTTACTGAACAACCTTTTTTCATTTTTGCAGAACCAGAAAGTGAACGATTATCGTTATCATCCAAATCTCTAACCCAGCTTCCGTTTCCTGAAGAACTGTTCATTCTCACATCTACTACATAATCGCCGCCAACCTTTGTAGATTTAATATAACCATTAGCTCCTGAAGTAGCTTTTGTCTGATAATCTGTATATCCATTACCGTTAAATCTACCTACTGTTGTGTTATACTTTGAATAAGATGTTCCAGCCATTGCTGCAGATGTCATCATCATAACTGCAAATCCTATTGTTACTACCGTTTTCTTAATACTAATCTTTATTTTTTTCCTCTCTTTCTCTTTTGTATATGATTTGTCTATCTGATGATATTACTATATACAATCAGTTTTAACTGCGAATTATACTCACCTTAATTAATCCTTAATTATTTCTTTTATAAAATAAGAAAAACCAAATGCCTTTTGACATTTGGTTTTTCTCTACTTTTTCAGATTAATAACAAATTTTGTTCCTTGCTCTTTAGCACTTTCGATTTCTATTCTTCCATTATGTGCTTTAACTATCTCATAAGATATTGCCATCCCCAACCCACTACCATCAATTTCCGTTGATGCTTTTCCTCTATAATACCTAGAAAAAATATTTTCTAATTCTTCTTTAGTCATACCTTTTCCGTTGTCACTGATTTCTACTATTACATCATCCTTTTCATAGCATTCAACAAGAACTTTAACCTCATCACCATTATGAATAAATGCATTACAAATAATGTTTGTAAATACTCTTCTAATATAATTTTTATCTGCATTAATAAATATTTTTTTGCCTTCGAAGTTTTGAATTATTCTGTCTCTATATTTAACATCAGTATTATCACAACACTCTTTCAGCAGGCTACAAACATCTATCTGCTCCTTTTTCATTAAAACTTTTCCTTCTTTAATTAGCTTACTAAGGTTCAAATCTTTTACTAGTCCTTCTATTACGCTAACATTTTTCTTAATAATTTGGGCAAATTTAGTCTGCTCCTCAAGTGTCACTTCATAATCCTGATCCGCCATGATTTCAGCGTAACCTTTTATTGTTGTCAGTGGAGTTTTCATATCATGAGATATATTTGATATCCATTCTTCTCTTTGTTTCTCAATTTTCGCCCTTTCTTCCTTTGCATCATTTAATCTAACCTGTAATTTTTTTATACTTTCGTATACTTGAGAATATATACTCTTTCTATCGTAAATAATAAGTTCCTTGTCTTGTTCTAAAGAATTAATATTTTCAACAATATTTATGACCGGTTCAGAAATACTTTTAGAGTAAATGATTCCGGCAAAAATTCCAATAATTACAAATACAATAATCAATACTATTAAACTTATAACAATTGCTTTTTTTATTCCTCCTGTAATCTTAACATTATATTTACTGACTCTTGAGGAATCGCATCCAATAATAACCCCATAATTACTGTGTTCCATAAAACTTGAAACAAATAGAGTTTGATTTTTTATTGCATCTGAATTCATTGAATCTTGTGTAATTTCAAAAACATCATATTTTTTCGAAATACTTTCACCTGTATTGTACGCATCTAATACATTTCCATTCTTATCAATTATTTGAACCCAAAGTGAATTATCTCTTATTATTTCTTTTCCTTGATTGGTTATATAAATCTTATCATCAAACCTTACATACTGTTCAAACCTATTAACTAAATATTGCGGTTCATTTATTTTCACGTCCTTACCACAAAAAATAAAAATATAAGACAGTAAAATCCAAATCGAAACTATTAAAACAACTGAAGTCACAAATACCGTCATGTATTTCCTTGTTAATTTTTTCTTCATATTGACCACTTTCTATTCTGCAAATTTGTATCCCATTTTTTTAATAGTATGGATATATTGGGGTTCTGCAGCATCATCCTCTAACTTTTCTCTTAAATGTCTAATATGCACCATCAATGTATTATCAAAGCCTTCAAAATCGCTTCCCCATACATTTTCTATAATTTGAGATTTAGACATAATAATCCCTTTATTTTGTGCTAAATAAACCAATAATTTAAACTCCATAGCTGTTAATTGTATTTCTTTTCCAGCTTTTTCAACTCTACCCTTTTCTTCGCAAATCCTAATATCTCCGATTTCAATCCATTCAGTATTTTGTTCTTTATATAATTGTTCTCTTTTAAGAATGGCTTTAATCCTATACGCAACTTCCTTTGGGCTAAATGGTTTAGTAATATAATCATCGCCTCCTAATGCAAAAGATAACAATTTATCAATCTCTTCATCTTTTGCTGATAAAAAAACGATTGGAACAATGGATATTTCACGAATTTGTTTACACACTTCATATCCATCAAAGTCTGGCAACATAATATCTAACACAATGATATCAGGCGAATTATTCTTATATTCTTCAATCGCCGACTTACCTGTTGTAGCCTTTAGGATATGTTTAAACCCTTCTTTTTTTAACACCGTTTCCATCATATCTAAAATATCTATTTCATCATCTACTAATAATATTTTTTTATTATACATATTTCCTCACTCTAATATTTATTTTCTTATTCTACGAAAGTATACCATAAAACAAAATAAAATTTAATTTACATATAGTATCTAAATTCAATTCATTAAACTTGTCATTGTTAAATATACTATTTTCGACAAAACCTATTCTCCCAGCACCTCCCAGACTTTTTCTTTCTCGTTGCTACCGTTGGTGCTTAAGCGTAGAAGTTTTAGGCCGGCTATTTCTAAGATATGCTCCTTCTTTCTGTCTCGATCATATTGGGCTGTGCCTTTCTTGTGATAGAAATAGCCATCTACTTCTATAGCAAGAACCGGCTGTTTACTAAACTTGTTGTAGACTAGAAAATCGATGTGGCTGTTCGGATGTAGGACATACCGAATTTCGTCTTCTGTTAGATTTTTCAAGTCTTTGATAATCATGGACAGGGGAATAAAACATCCCAGTTTGAAATCTTCTTTTGCTTTTAAAATTTCTAGGATCATGTTGTAGGCAAGATTTTCCGAGTCATACTGGGAAATCTTTTTCTTTCTTTTTAGAAATCCTTCGCGTGCCTGCCGATACTGAGAATATAAGTAATCAAAAACCGAATAGACCTGACTATTTATTACTTCCATGTTGTTATATTGGATGTAAGAAATAAGGTCTAATAAATTCCCCCTTTTCTTCTGGTCATTGCCTGAAATAATGACAATCAATTGTTTCTTGGCCCTTGAAACAGCTACGTTTAAAAGATATGGATTATCTGTAAAATCACTGATTTTATCATCTACTGTAGATAGGATGATTACATCCTTTTCTCTTCCTTGAAATTTGTGAACCGTTGCAGACTCAATCTCCGGAATCTGCTTTTTAAGTTCATTTACCTGATCATTGTAGGGTGCGATAATTCCTATCTCCTCGTGACTTGTAGAAAGATTTGGTAAAACTTCTTCTTTGATAATGTCGATTTGTCTTTGGTTGTAGTGACCTCTTGTATGATTTCCTTTCACTGTTTTGATTGCCTTTAAGGCCTGGTTTTTTTGATCATCCTTGGTCATAATGACAAGTTCATTATGATAAAACTTTTGGTTGCAAAATGCAATGATTCTTGGATGACAACGGTAATGTTCCTTCAAAAGAATGGAGGGACTAAAGGGAAGTGCTTCTAGCACAGACTTTAAGAAACTATTATGTGCATAGTCATAAGCCTTAGGAATTTGATACCTTTCCATGATTTTATTAGCCTTATGCTCAATATCTTTCGTAATTACATTTGCTAACTGGTTTAAGTCCCCGACGATTACTGCATTTTGAGCGCAAGATAAGGCTAAGGCTCCTGTTACAAGGTCAACCTGAGAAGCCTCATCCATAATCACATAATCATATAACACCTTTCCATTTCCTAAGCTGGTTCTCGCCGAAAAGGTTGTACTTAAGACTACGGGATATTCCTTTAGGACTTCCTCCGGTTTTCTAAAAATATCATCACTAGTAAATATCTTTCTTGAATTTTTCCAATCATACTTGTTTGCAAGGTAATTCTTTAAATAGACCAATGACCTTTCCTTTAATACTTGTGGATTCTTCGAATTTTCTCTTGAAAGTTCTCTTTCCTTTTCTTGAATCTTTTTTTCAATTTCTTTTTGTGTTTCCTTGTAATACAAGTCCTGAAGAACCGTTGTAATTTTTAAAAGGTCCTGCTTATAAAAATTCCAATTTCTGATTCCATAATAAAATATACTTTTTATCTTAAACCATAAGGATAGTTTGCCCTTTTCACCGCTTTTATATTGAATCTCCTGCAAAAATTCCATAATCTTACTTGATGGCAATTCGTTTTTAAGCTGGATTGTCTGATAATCTGCGGCAGTTTCATTTAAAAAAACCTCAAAGTGTTTGGCCTCGATTTCAATTTGATATTTTTCTTCTTTTAGCTGGGCAATTTCTCTCTGTAACCGATACATTCTTTGTAATCCATTGGTTAAATCCTTAATTTCAGATAAAAGACGATACTGATTTTCTTCACTGTTCCAAGAAGAAAGATTTGGATAGTTGCCAGTTTGATTCTTAATAAAGTCATTTTTATTTTCAGACCTTCCTAAGGAAGCTACCAGAAAATCCATCCCATACTGATCTTCAGATAACTTATCTAAGACGTTTTGAGTAGCTGAATTGTTATTTGAAACTACCAGGACTGTTTTTCCCTGAATGATTAAATTGGCAATGAGATTTAAAATTGTCTGTGTTTTTCCTGTACCCGGTGGACCTTGAATCACACTAATTTGATGATTCATCCCTCCACAAACTGCTAAATATTGACTTTCGTTACAACCAAAGGGATAAATAAGATCATCATTATACTTTCTAACACAAAGTTTATCCGGATTTAAATAGGCACTCAACGCCGATTCCTCTGGAATAAATGAAAGGTTACTATATTGCTTTTTTAAAAGTATTTCACCATTTTCATTCTTGATGTCACTTAAGGCTGATAGTTCTTTTAGATATTCATAGGTACTGGCAGATTTTCTGTCTTTCAGACAATTTTCCTTAATCAGCAGGTCAGCCTTATTATAGGCCCTTGATTCCCTTAAAAAATATATTTGCCAATACTTCGTATTCTGATATTGGAATTCGTAGATGATTTGAATCTGAAAAAATTCCTGACCATTCTTGTTTCTTATATAATAATCCGCAGGATTTAGAGGTGTGGGATTTTTTAATATCATCACATCCGTACTGGAATAATAATATGTTTTTCCACCCTGAAAGGTAATCTCATATCCCTTGGAATGATTCAGTTTTTTTAAATCAATAATCTGCTCTGTAAGTATTTCATTCTTAACTAGTATCATGTATTTTGTTGCATCCATTACTTACTCTTCCTTCTCTTTTTGTCCTTCCTCTTCCTTCTTTTGCTCTGCTCGTTTTTGATAGTAGGCATGCTCGATTTTTACAGCCTTGGTAAAGAGGTAGTTGATTTCCCCGATAAATTGTTTCATGGTGGATTTTACCTTTTGGTTGCCATCTGAGCAAATCTCGTAATAGCGATCGGTCATTTCCTTGACGGCAGCGACGCCTTCCTCTAGGTTTTCGTACTTTAATTTATAAAGGATGTTTTGAAGTTCCGCCCGCATAGCTACCACCATAAGCCCATAAATGGTGCGCTTAGACTTATCCGTGTACCACTTGGTATAGCGAGTGATGAGTTCATCGATTTCCTTGTCATTTTCAAGGAAACGGTCCCTTAGAGTCTCCTCATCTAAACAGTGGAGTGGGAGCCTGGTTTTAGGACGGATGTCGTCATAGTCAGAGGATTTTAAAAACTCGATGCTTACTTTGTAAGGCTTTTCAGTTTCATAGTAGTGATCCACGGAAGAATTGATCTGCTTTACCAGCCTTTGCAGCCTGCGTAGTTTCTCCGTGTTGGTTTCGATTTGACATTTTAATTTGTCATTTAGGATTCGATTACGATTTAACTCTAAGGTTAAGTCTGTGTTTCGCTCCATATATAACTCGGTTTCCCGCTTTAATTCCTCTAGGTGGGCCTTTGCCACAGCTAGTTCATCGATTCTGTTTTCTTCCAAGATTGCCTTTTGATCGGCATTCTCCTTGGCTAGTTTGTTTGCCCGAATTACGTTACTTACGGTTGATGTTATTTTCATTCCTATCCCTCCATTTAACTGTCTACCTACGTTTTTCTCCTCTTTTATTGTAGCACTTATGACGGGGACTTTCTAAGAATGAAGAAACTTCTTGTCAAAAAATACACCCTCTCCCCTTTTAGGAGACAGAAGGTGTATCTTAATTCCTTATATTTTTTGTAAGAAGACTACTTCATCTTTTTAAATTTTTTTCCACATTCCTTGCAACGACCGATAATGATGGACTTGCTGGCATTTAAGTCTAAGCCGTAGGTGGCTAGGAGTTTTTCCTCGAAATCGTGAACAAAAGAATCTTCCAAATGAAAGACCTTGCCACAGTCACTGCACTGGGCATGCATATGCTTATCACAATGCTTGTGACTTTCTGAAAACTGATAAAACCAAGATTCCTGGTTGGGCTCCTTGAAACGTAGCAGCTCTCCATTCTCGCACATACGATCTAGGTTGCGATAGATCGTGGTAGGGTTGATTCCCTCTACTTCCTTGGTCAGATAATTATAAATTTCTCTGGCCGTAAAACGCTTATCGGAGTTTTTCTTAAGATATAGGAGGATCGACTCTCTAGCCTTGGTTTTATAAACTTGTTTCATGGACAAACACCTTTCTCATCAAACTATTCCTTTCCTATTTTATCACAGTCAATTTTTTCTTCCAGTATTTTTTTATTTTTCTCTTGACCAAGTTAAGCGAACAGTGTATTCTACAAAAAGTTAGAGAACACTGTTCTCCAACAACAGGATTTTAGATGATTTACATTTTAAGGGATTTTACAAAGAAAGGAGACTGTTATGCCAAGGGATAAAAGTGAGTCACATGAAAGAATTATTACGGCAGCCTATGAGGAATTTTTAACATATGGATTCTTTGAGGCGTGAAACCTCATACGACTGAAGTCGCGTGCTTCCCATAAATGTATTTCTACACGTAGTCTCTTTA